>Ga0080064_1003632_pt1 | contig 21758 bp, 29 predicted proteins | sample Subgrocontami54m_FD_69260 | JGI IMG/M metagenome (GOLD analysis project Ga0080064, IMG submission 69260) | Subsurface groundwater microbial communities from S. Glens Falls, New York, USA - GMW46 contaminated, 5.4 m (SPADES assembly) (version 2) ...
GAATACGCGTATCCAGGTCGAACATCCCGTAACCGAAATGGTCACCGGGATCGATATCGTCAAGGAACAGATTCGGATCGCCGCGGGCGAACCATTGAAGATCAGGCAGGAGGACGTCAAGATCTGCGGGGCTGCCATCGAATGCCGCATCAACGCGGAGGATCCGTATAACAATTTTATTCCTTGCCCCGGGCGGATCGAAGAGCTGAATCTGCCTGGCGGGTTTGGCGTACGTATTGATACTCACATTTATCCGGGCTACAAGATCAGCCCGCATTACGATTCGATGGTCGCTAAATTGATCACATTCGGCAGGACCCGTCAGGAGGCCATAAATATCATGCGCCGGGCCCTCGAGGAATTTTATATCGCGCCCATCAAGACGACTATCCCGCTGCACAAAGAGATTGTCAGCCATCCTTCGTTCTTAAAAGGCGATGTTACAACGCATTTCCTGGAGAAAATATTGAAAACCGACGTGGAGGCCCACAAATGAAACAACCCTATCAGATCGATCTGGGAGTCGTTCATATCCATACAAACGTGGTGGCGGACATCGTCGCTTCTACGATCGCGGATGTTGACGGAGTCAGCTTGATTTCCAAAACTTTTGTGGAAAGCTGCAGTGAGCTTTTTGGGAAAAGGGTCGCGCCGGGGATCACGGTCAATGTGGATGAGAACAACGATGTCAGCGTCGACATCCGGGTGGTCGTTCGTTACGGGATGAACATCCCCGACATTGGACGCCACATCCAGGATGTGGTAAGATCAGTTGTTCAGAAAACCGTGGATATCAGTCTAAAAGAGATCAACGTGAATATTCAGGGCATAGAGAGGGGGCAGAAATGAATTTTTTTACCCGCGCGGCGATATTATTTTACGTAACGATCATCCTTTTTTTGGGATGTTTTGCCATCCTTTACGTGTTAAACGTGCTTCATTACAAGGATATCCTGGATTTATTTTATATTGCGTATATAGACGATAACTTGCGCGTGGTCGTTGGGTCCATTGCCGTGGTGCTTTTATTCATCAATTTTATCTTGTATCGCCAGCTCGACGTCAATGCGCATAAAGAGAAGATCATCGCTTTTGACAATCCTTCCGGCCGGGTCAGGGTCGCTTTGGTCGCCTTAGAAGACCTGTTGCGGCGCACGATCTCCCGTTTTCCCGAGGTCAAAGAGAGCAAAGTGGACATCCGGGCATCAAAACGCGCTTTGAGCGTGCGGATCCGTATGGTGCTGTGCTCCGAGGTCAACATTCCCGAGCTGACTTCCATCGTCCAGGAAACGGCGAAACGAAAGATCCAGGACATCATCGGACTGGATGAACCGTTGAATGTTTCCGTCTATATCAGCAAGATCCTGGGAGATGTCGTTAAAGATAAAAGATCCGGCAAGAAAGAAGACCCAGAAGAGCGTTCCGGTGTGCAGGTTCCGTTTCAGGGATATCGTGCTTGAGTCAAGCGTTTTGATAAGGATGGCGTGATGCAAAAAATAGGTATTTTAACCGGTGGCGCAGATTGTCCGGGATTAAATTCTGTGATCCGGGCCGTGGTCCACAAGGCCATGCTCGAAGGATATGTGGTCACCGGTATCAAAAACGGGTGGATGGGGCTTGTTGAAAATGACATGCGCATTGTTGATCTGCGCCTGACCTCGGGGATCCTCGATCGGGGGGGCACGATCCTGGGAACCAGCCGCTTGGTCCCTCCTCTGGACAAAGCCCAAACGGCGCTGATCCATGAAAATTTCAAGCGCAGCGGCATGGACGCCGTTATCGCCGTCGGCGGCGAAGACACGCTTAAGATCGGGCTGGATCTGTACAAAAATCACGCGATCCCCGTGGTGGGTGTTCCCAAATCCATCGATAACGCGCTTTCCGGGACGGATTACGCTTTCGGTTTTGATACGGCGGTCAACGTTGCCACGGAATGCATTGACCGGTTGCACACGACCGCCGAAAGTCATCACCGCATCATGGTCATTGAAGTCATGGGCCGGTATACCGGCTGGATCGCCCTGGAAGCGGGTATCGCCGGCGGGGCGCACATCATCTGCGTCCCGGAGCTTCCGGTGAAAATAAACGATATCTGCGATTCGCTCAAGGCACGCCATAAGCGCGGCAAGACCTTCAGTATTGTGGTGGCTTCGGAAGGAGCGAAGATCTTGGGATACGAAACGCCGTTTGAAGGTGAAGACCGCCGCAGCGGTCATCGGGTCGGACGCGTCGGAGAGGTGCTGGCGAATTTGATCGAAGAAAATACCGGATATGAAACGCGCGTCAGCGTCCTTGGGCATATCCAGCGCGGCGGCACGCCAACGGCGTATGACCGTATCATCGGGACGCGTTTCGGGTTTAAGGCCGTGGAAATGGTCGTGGCTAAGAAGTTCGGGGAGATGGTGAGCTTGCGTGACAACAAAATGCGTTCGGTCAAGATCGAAGAGGCCGTGCGTCAGCATAAAGCGATCGATGAGGACCTGTTCACTTTGGCCAAAGCGTTTTCCGGTTAAGACTAAAGAGGATTGCATGAAAAAAAATATCGAACGCATTTTTCGCGAATCCATCCGCGTCAAAGAAGAAACTCTCAAGACCAATAGCGAAAAGATCGTTGAAGTCATTGAATCCATCCGGGAACTTTTCAACCGAAACGGTAAAATCCTTCTTTTTGGTAACGGTGGGTCGGCCGCCGACAGCCAGCATATCGCGGCGGAATTCATTGGCCGTTTTAAGAAGGAACGACGGTCGTTGCCGGCCATCGCGTTGACGACGGACACCTCGATCTTAACCGCGCTGGGCAACGATTACGGATTCGACGTTATTTTTGCCCGGCAGATCGAAGGGCTGGGCAACCGCGGCGATGTGGCTTTCGGGATCTCAACGAGCGGCAATTCCAAGAATGTCATCGCAGGGATCAAACAGGCGAAGAAAATGGGATTAAAGACGATCTCGTTGACCGGTTGCGGCGGCGGGAAGCTGGCTCCGCTTACCGATATCAGTCTCATCGTTCCTTCAACCGAAACGGCCAGGATCCAGGAATCGCATCTGTGCATCGCGCACGCGATCTGCGAGCTGGTAGAAGAGAAAATTTAGGTAACAAGCGTGGATACGCACAAGAAAATTGTCGGGCTAAAAGAATTGCAGCGCACCCTTGCCGGGTTAAAATGCCAGGGCCGAACGATCGCCTTTACCAACGGCTGTTTTGATATCCTTCATTTCGGGCACGTGCAGTATTTAGAAAAAGCGAAGGGACAGCGCCGTGTCCTTGTTATTGGTCTAAACAGCGACCAGTCGGTACGCAAGATCAAGGGGCCACGGCGGCCCATCGTAGCCCAAAACGCGCGGGCGGCCGTGTTGGCGGCGTTGGCCTGTGTCGATTACGTGACGATCTTTAATGAAGAAACCCCGCAAAAGCTCATTGCCGCGCTCAAGCCCGATGTCCTTGTCAAAGGTGCCGATTGGAAGGGCAAAGCGGTCGCCGGCAGCGATGTCGTCCGTCGCTATGGCGGCAAAGTGGAATACGTTCGTTATGTTCCGCAATATTCATCAACGAATATTATCGAAGCGATCATTCAAAAGTGCCAGTGCGCCGCATAAAAGATGTGAAGCTCTATCGTGTGATGGACGCGAACCTCAACCGGGCCAAAGAGGGATTGCGGGTGTGCGAGGATATTTGCCGGTTCGTGTATGACCATCGGCAATGGACCAGGGGCTTTAAAACGATCCGTCATCAGTTGACTGAATCGGCCGTTGGTATTGGTATTACGAATCTGGTTGCGGCGCGTCATATCGAAGGCGATGTCGGGAAGAAAACTATTAGCAGCGAATTTGCTCGCGGGAAGGTCGATGATATTCTTTATGCCAATGCGCAGCGGGTCAAAGAATCAATCCGTGTGCTGGAAGAATTCGCGAAATTGAAAGACAGACACACCGCAGAGGATTTTAAGAAATTGCGTTATCGTATGTATGCCCTTGAAAAAAGAATTATTGCACAAGGCTGAATTGTATTTGATCTTGGACCGTCAGGTCAATGACGACGGCCGGCTATTTGAAATCGCCCGGGAATCCATTCGCCACGGAGTGGATATTATCCAGTTGCGGGATAAGCTTGGGGGCGCGCGGGATACCCTGAAGTGTTTCAAGGGTATTGTGCGCGCGGTCAATGGCCGCGTGCCGGTCATCATTAACGACCGCGTTGATCTGGCGATTGTCGCGCTCGCCGATGGGGTTCATCTAGGGCAAGACGACGTTCCGGTCAAGGACGCGCGGCGCATGCTCGGGGCCAAAGCCACCATCGGTGTATCCTGCCAGAGTTATGAGCACGCCCGGCAGGCCCAGCTCGAGGGAGCCGATTATATCGGATTCGGATCGGTCTTTAAAACGCTCACGAAGCCCGAACGCAACCCAATGAACCTGGATCTGTTGAAAAAAATTGTCCGTGAGATCTCTATTCCCGTTTTTGCCATCGGCGGGATCGAGGCAGAGAATATAGCGGCTTTACGAGCCATCGGAGTGAAGCACTTTGCCGTTTGCCGCGCGATTTGCATGGCGCGTAATATTAGAGAAGCGGTCAGCGATATTAAGAGGGAAATCAGTGCTGAATTTGAATTGCGAGGGTAATTCAATGGTAGAATGTAAGCTTCCCAAGCTTATCACGCGGGTTCGATTCCCGTCCCTCGCTTTTGTGGCCTTTTCAGATGGAAAAGGCCAAAAAGCTCCAACCGTTTTACGAAGTAGAAACGGTTGGAGTGAATGGCTAGAGAAGAATTTCCTTATCTTGATTGCTGTATTTTTACTTTCCGGTTGTGCGACGGCGAAGACCAGGAAGGATTACATTGCTGGAGGATTCCCGGAAAAAGGTCGCCCGGGAGTGTATCACAAGGTCAAACGGGGTGAAACGCTCTGGAGCATCGCCAAGGCCTATGATGTGTCGATGAAGGAGATCATCGATGCCAACCGTATTCCTAATGTCGCCCGTGTCGAAGAAAACCAGCTGGTCTTTATCCCCGGCGTGCACGCGAGCAAGGAAATTGTCGTTAACAAAGAAGCCAGGGAGGGCGGATTTGCCTGGCCGGTGCGCGGAAAACTGATAGGATATTTCCACGAACGTAAAGGCGCGTACTTTAATAAGGGGATCGACATCCAGGCCAGGGAAGGGGACATCGTCCACGCAGCCCGACGGGGTCAGGTGGTCTTCGCGGATTATTTGATGGGGTATGGGTACACGGTAATCTTAAGCCATCCGGATGAGTTTTTTTCCGTCTACGCGCGTAACAGCAAGCTTCTTGTCGGGTTAAACGATTCTGTCCATCAAGGCCAGGACATCGCGCGGGTCGGACAGGGAGATAATCCATCGTATATGCATTTTGAGATCAGGAAAAGATCATTGGAGGACAACCCTCTTTATTACTTGCCATAAAAGAATTGTGCATATAAAATGACCTCCTTGGCTGATGAGCTTGAGAGGTAAAGAAGTTTTGATATCGTGTTTGTTGCTTATATGAGCGTACAACAGAATTTTTTTGGCCGTACGGCCATCATGGAGTTATTGAAAAAAAGGGTCCTCGATCTTAAGGAGGGGTATCGGCAGAACGTCGCCCTCTTCGGGAACCGTTATATCGGCAAGACCACCATCCTCCGGCATTTTCTCGCCAACCTCGATGAAGAGATCAGCGTTTTGTATGTTGACGTGGAAAACAAGGATTTTCGTTTCTTTCTGGATCAGTTCGTCGGCAGTTTGCTGCACAACTATTCCCGCAGCCGCAAGCTTCCTCTCCATGAAGATGTCGCGCTTCTGCTAGAAAGCGTTCAGGAGAGCATCCCCCATACCGTTTCGGTCATCCGAAAGATCTATAAAGATTATCACGCCAAAAAAATAAGCACGTCGTTTCACGGGCTTCTGGCCTTGCCGGAGATCTTTACGAACGAAACCGGGCGCGTCTGTGTCCTGGTTTTAGATGAGTTTCATCGTTTGGAAGAAGTCACCGTACCCAACGCGTTCGCGCATCTGGGCAAGAAGATCATGACACAGAAGAAATGTCTTTACGTGGTGACGAGTTCCCATCCCCAGCAGGCCAAAAGAATTCTTTCCGAAAAGCTATCGTTGCTCTTTGGCAATTTTGAAACGATCTGTGTGGACCCGCTTGACCCGCAGACAAGCCGGCAGTTCATCGATGAAACCTTGCAGGGCATCCAGATCAAGGAGCCGTTACGTGACTTTTTGGTTGATTTCACCGGAGGATACCCGCTTTATCTGCACCTGATCTGCAAAGAGCTGGTAAGTTTGAGTATCCTGCACAGCCAGGATGAGATATTCATCCCGGTGCTGACCCAGGCGGTGGAGAATACCATTTTCAACCGTTGGGGGCTCATCAGCCGGCATTTTGAATTGCTGGTCCAGGAATTAGCCGGCGGCAAGGGCAATCAGATCATTCCGGCAGTTTTGATGTGCCTTGCCAACGACAAACACAAGGCGGATGATCTCTGCGCCGCGCTGGGATTTAAGAAAAATCAGGTTGCTGGGAAGATAAGCCGTCTTAAAGAAGAAGGGGTCATTTTCAAGAACGGCAATTTTTATTATTTCCGGGACAAGCTCCTTAAGTATTGGATCAAATATATCTTCCAGCCGCGGCTCAAAGACCTTGGGGGCGACCCGTCGCAGCACCGGGAACAGTTCCACCGGGAGTTCCAATCGTGCATCGAGAATTTCAATGTCACTTCCGCCAAGGACCTGCCGCTACGCATCATGGAATTATTATATTGTTTTGATAATGAAGCATTTGATCTTAACGGCCGCAAATACAAACTGCCGCTTTTTAGAGAGATCGTCCCCTGGAAGGTCAGCAATGAGCAGGGGCAATCTTTGGATGTCATTAAGGCATTGACCAACGAAGACGTGTGGCTGATCGCGGTCAAGGGCGAGAACGTCAGCGAGGCGGAGGTGAGTGCGCTTTTGGAGGGATCCCGCAAAAATGCGCCCAAACCGCAACGGCATCTGATCATTTCGCTCAAGACCCTCGATGAGAATGCGCGTTTGAAGGCGTTGCAGGAACGTTGCTGGATCTGGAATGAGGACGAGATCAACGCCCTGTTGACTCTTTTCAACAAACCCTACATTTCGCGATGAAGATCGGCGTTGTTTCAGATACGCATTCTTTGCTGATTCCACCGGAAGTGATCAATGCCTTGAACAAGACGGATATGATCATCCACGCCGGGGATTTTTGCACGCTCCAGGATGTCGCGACCTTCAGCCAGCTTAAGGATCTTAAAGGGGTTTACGGGAACATGGATGGGGCGGACGTGCGCAAGATTTTACCACGGCGCGAGACCTTTAAGGTCGATGGTGTGACGATCGGCATCTTCCACGGGGAAGGACCGAGCGAAGGGATCCTGGACACGGTGCGTAACGCCTTTAAGGACCGGAAACTCGATGTGGTCGTTTTCGGCCATTCGCACCAGCCTTTCAACAAGCTTATCGATGGCACGTTATATTTTAATCCGGGAAGTCCCAACGATATGGTCCGTGCCCCGTATCGTTCTTATGGCATTCTGGAAACTAAAGCCGGCAAGGTCACGGCGAAGATCGTCAAGTTGAAAGGATAATCATGGAAAGGCTCTGGGCCCCCTGGCGCGTCACGTATATCACAGAGATCGTCAAAAAGAGCAAGGGGTGCGTGTTCTGTTCGATCTTTAAGCAAAAACGGGATGTGGAAAATTATGTTCTGCTGCGCACCGCCCACGCGTATTCTGTCCTGAATATTTATCCGTACAATAACGGTCACATGCTGATCGTGACCAACCGCCACGTGGACGATCTGGATAAACTAACGCGCGTTGAGCGGGAAGATCTCTTTGATCTTTTGCGGACGACCAAATCCCTGGTCCAGCGGGCGCTTAATCCCAAAGGGTATAATATCGGGATCAACCTGGGGCGCGTTGCCGGGGCGGGGTTCCCGGGCCATGTGCATATTCATCTTGTCCCGCGCTGGAAAGGCGATGTGAATTTTATGCCGGTGACCGCCCATACGAAGGTCTTGTCCCAGTCCCTGGATGCTTTATATAAGGAATTGAGCCGTGCGCACCAGAGAAGACATTGAAGCGCTAGAAGAGCAGATCCTCGCCCCGTACGCGATGAAAAGCAAAGACACGGACGGCAGGATATATGATGAACCACAGCACGACGTCCGCACCTGTTATCAGCGTGACCGCGACCGTATCGTCCATTGCGAGGCGTTCCGCAAGCTGGAATATAAAACGCAGGTGTTCGTCATTTTTGAAGGCGATTATTACCGCACGCGTTTGACGCACACCATCGAAGTCGCCCAGATCGCCCGCACGATCGGCCGGGCATTGCAACTTAATGAAGATCTGATCGAAGCGATCGCCCTGGCGCATGATCTGGGGCACCCGCCCTTCGGCCACGCCGGGGAAGGGGCGCTTAATGAGATCATGAAATCCGCCAAGGTGCCCGGATTTAACCACAACGTACGCAGTTTTGAGATCGTCACCAAGTACGAAAAGCGTTATCCCGACTTTGATGGACTTAATCTCACGGAAGAAGTTCTGGTGGGCATCCTGAAACATCGCACCATTTACGACAAGCCCGGTATCGCCGGAGAATACGCCAATAAGGGGCAGACGCTCGAGGCGCTGGTCGTTGACATCGCGGATTCCCTGGCATATTTATCCCACGACATCGATGACGGGATCACCTCCGAGTGCATCAGCGAAGACGATCTCGGCGACAGCCAGCTCTGGAAAAAGGCCTACCAGCGCGTGGACCCGATTTTAAAGTCCAAAGATAAACAGATGTTCAAATACCAGATCGTCAAGGCCTTGATTGATATTCAGATGAAAGATCTGCTGGGGGCTTCCACACAACGGCTGGAGCAGCTTGATTTTCAATCTTCCCGGGCGGTCAAGGAATATAATCTTAAAAACTCAAAAAATCCGATCATTGATTTCAGCGCGTCGTTAAAAGGAGAGCGGGATTATTTGCAGACCATTTTGAATAAAGAACTTTATCATCATTACCGTGTGGTGCGCATGACGGACAAGGCCAACCGGATCATCCATGACCTCTTTGAGGTGTATAAGGAAAATCCCGCGCAATTGCCGTATTCGGTGTACCAGAGAGACAAGCGCTACAGTGATACCGAGAAATACGAGATCATCGGCAACTATATCGCGTCAATGACGGACAGGTTCGCGCTCGATGAGCACAAAAAACTTTTCGACCCTTACCAAAAAGTATAAGCTGATCCTTTCAGCGGTCCACATGATCTATAGGCTGGTGAATTCCACCTATAATGTGGAGGAATTGTCGCTGCGCCTCACGCGTCTTTTGTGCCAGTTCATCAAGGCAGGTTCGGCGAATATATATCTCTTGGACCGTTCTCGCCGGAAGATCGCCTTAGTCGCGATCTTTGATAACAAGATCAATATTCTGCTAACTAAAAAGAAAGAACTGCAGCGGCTCTCCGAGAAAGAGAGGAAGGTGGCCCGAGGATACGCGGTCATCGAGAAACATTTGATTGGACTGCCGCTCGTGGCCGACGAGAACGTCGGGGCCGTCATTGTCCGTCGGGAGAAAAACGAGCCGCCTTTTGGCGAGTTCGATAAGGAAATGCTCGCCATCGTGGCGGAACAATCCGTCACCGCCATCAAGAATATCCAGCTTTACCAGGACCAGCAGAAAATTATCTTGGGAAGCATCCGGTTCATCGGCGAATTGCTCAAGCGTCAGGGGCACGCGCCGGTCACCTCGCACACACCGGTCTATTTCAAAATAGTCAAATCCCTGGCGGAGCAGCTCGCCGTCAGCCAGGAGGAGATCGACAATCTATATTATGCCAGTGTGCTGCGCGACGCGGGCGCTATTGATGTTCCTTATAATATTCTCGCCAAGACAAGCCAGCTGACGCCGGAAGAATTCAAGGTTATCCGCGAACATCCCGCTCAAAGCGTTGAGTTGATCCGGCCGGTCGATTTTTTACGTCCGGTTTTGCCGATCATTTTGTATCGGCGGGAACATTATGACGGAACAGGATATCCCTCGGGCTTAAGGCGTGAGCAGATCCCTATTGGAGCGCGGATCATGGCCGTCACGGACGCTTTCGAGGCCATGACGCGCGAGCGTCCGTACAAAAACAGGCTGTCGGTGGACGAAGCGATCAAGGAACTCAGGATGAACAGCGGTACGCAATTCGATCCCCGGGTCATTGACGCCTTTATCGTATGCACGGGACAGAAAAAGTTCAGAAATTACTTGAGTTCAGCGAAGGGGTAAACGTATAATGGAACGCACGATGGCCAGTGAGCATACACAATTTGAGCTGTTCCCTTTTTTGACCGGACGCCCCTACGTCCGGGTCGCCCGACCGCGCTACCTGCTAAAAGACTTGACACTTTCGGTAGAAAATATTATTGTCTTATGTATTATTTTTGTCATGGCGGTGGTCCTGTTCTTTTCCTTCGGGGTGGAGAGGGGAAAACAGATCGTCAAGGGTGCCTTGGCGGAACCGCCGGCAACCGTGACGGTATTACCGGCTCCCGAAAGTTCATCCGGTAAAGTCGTGCAGCGTTCACCCGCGCCTCTCGGGAATGCGAAGATCCAAAAGGGTGCTTCATCCCTCCCGGCGGCCGGATCGCAGCAGCAACAAACGCCGGCGATAACAAACAACGTTCCATCTCTGGAAAACAAAGGGAAAGGGACGTTTACGATTCAGGTCGCTTCGTTCAAAGAAAAAGAGAAGGCCCAGATGGAGGCGAAGCGTCTGAAATCAAAAGGTTACGAGATATTCGTTTTCCCTAAGGGGAAACATTCCATCGTTTGCGTCGGAAAATTCGCGATCAAAGATGAAGCCACGGAATTCTCGAATAAATTAAAGAACACGTATAATGATTGTCTGGTAAGGAGATTATAAACATGTCGTTACACCCCTCATTAAAGATCGATTCTGCGGCAGCGCAGCAACGTACGGTTTTGACGCGCATCGAGCGTATCAAGGATCTGATGAAAAAAGGCCTTTGGAATGAATCGCAATCCGTGACCGCGTTGCCTAAAACGAAGATCATCAAGATCAAGACGGCCAAGGCGAAGAAGAAAGAAGAAGGCGCTGAAGGTGCAGAAGGCGCAGCCGCCCCGGGTGCCGCTTCCGGCACTGGTGCAGCTCCGGCCGGAAAAGCCGCCGCCGCGAAGCCAGCTGCTGCTAAACCAGCCGCCGCAAAACCAGCAGCAAAAAAGGCCTAGATCATCATGCCTTACGCGTATCGTTTCCTTTTCTCCAGAGCGAAACGAATCCTCGTGGGTCTTGCCATTATTTTCCTCGTTCCTATCCCTGTTTTCGCCGCGACGGAGTCTTTTCCGTTTTTAGCCGAGGCGATCAATGAGCGTGTCAATGTCCGCGCGGGACAAAGCCAGAATTTCGAGAAACTCTGCCAGCTGGAAAAGGGTGAAGAGGTCGTGGTCGTGGGTAAGGATTTCAGCTGGTACAAGGTCCAGCTCCCTCCCCGGACATATGTTTATGTCAGCGACAAATATGTGCGCCTTGTGAGCGGAATGGAAGGAGAGATCATCGGCGATCGCGTGAATGTCCGGTCTTCCGCGAAAGTTGAGTCGACCATCCTGGGCCAGGTGGAAAAGGGGGCGCGGATACGTATTATTGAGAAAAGCCCCGGCTGGTATAAAATCGCGCCGCCGGCGCAGGTTTTCGGCTGGGTTGCCGACGGGCTTCTGACGTTTAAATCCAAAAATATTACGGCGTATCGTCCGAAGGAGGAGCGTGAGGAGCCTCTAGCTGCCCAAAACGGCACTGAATCCAGTGAAGTCGCCCAGGTACAGCAACCCGCTACGCCAGCGATCAGCCCGGCCGCACCGTCGCTTAACTCCAAAAACGTTTCGGTAACCGGCGTTCTGCGGTTATTGCCGCCGCGACAGAACAAAGCTGATGTCTCTTATGAGCTCCTTATCCGCAACAAGCCCGCCTATTTTATCCAAGGTCCGCGCGCCATGCTCGACGACTTTGCCCGTTGTACGGTCACGATCGACGGGACCTTGAACGCCGATCTTGAAAAACAGTTTTCAAGGCCTGTCTTGAACGTTGCCCGGGTCCAATTGTTGTTATAAGATACATCCGCCCATGATCCTGGACATCATCTCTATTGCCATAATATTATTCTTTGCCGTGGTGGTGCATGAATACGCCCACGGATGGGTCGCCTATAAACTGGGTGATCCGACGGCAAAATTGGCCGGCCGTCTGACGCTCAACCCCGTCATGCACGTTGACCCGGTGGGGACTATTTTCCTCCCCGGAGTCTTGATCGCGCTGCGTCTTTTGGGGATGAACACTTTTTTATTCGGCTGGGCGAAACCGATCCCGGTCAATTTCACAAGACTGAACAATCCCCGAAGGGATATGATGCTGGTCGGCTTGGCCGGCCCGGCCATCAACGTCATTTTGGCGATTGTGTTCAGTCAATTGACGCGGGTTCCGCTGTCTTCGGAGATTCACAAATTCGTTGAGGTGGCGGTATTTATCAATTTATTATTGGCGACATTTAACATGATCCCCATTCCTCCGTTGGACGGCTCCCGGTTGGTCATGGGGCTGTTGCCCCGGCAGTTGGCAGTTCCGTACAGCCAGCTGGAACGTTATGGTATACTTATCGTCATCCTCTTTGTCTATATGGGCATCGTTGATACGGTCGTGATCCCCATCGTTGAATGGGGGGGAAGGTTGTTGGGAGTACAATTTTCATGAAAACGATCAATGTTCCTTTAAAAGAAAACGCCTACCAGATCATTGTCGGGCAGAGGATCTTATCCGGGCTCGGCGCAAGGCTTAGATCGCTGAAGATCGGCACCGACGCGGTTGTGATCACGAGCCCGGTGATCCGGCGCCACCACGGCGGCGCTTTGGCCGCGGGGTTGAAAAAAAATGATTTTTCCGTGAAATTTTTTGAAGTTCCGGAAGGCGAGCAAAGTAAATCCGCCAAAGTGGCGTTTCCTTTAATGGAACAAATCGCCCGGTATGATTCCAATAGAAGCGTTTTTATCGTCGCCTTCGGCGGTGGCGTCATTGGTGACTTAGCCGGATATGTGGCGGCGACGTACAAAAGAGGCGTTCCTTACGTCCAGGTGCCAACGACGTTCTTGGCACAGATCGATTCGGCTATCGGCGGGAAGGTGGCGATCGATCTGCCGGTCGGCAAAAATCTTATTGGGGCGTTCTATCAGCCTAAAATTGTCTGGAGCGATGTGGCTGTTCTGGCAACGCTGGACAAACGCCAGATGCGTAACGGCCTGGCCGAAGCGGTCAAGTATGGCGTGATCGCGGATCAAAAGTTATTTTTATATATCGTCCGGCAATACCGCCGGCTTTTGGATCTTCAGCCCGCGGCGCTGGAATATACGGTTGTGCGCTGCAGCCGGATCAAATCTGACGTGGTCACGGCGGATGAAAAAGAGACCAAGGGGATTCGCACTATTTTGAATTTCGGGCACACGGTCGGCCACGCGATCGAAGCGGCCGGCGGGTACAACCGTTATCATCACGGCGAAGCGGTGGCCCTGGGGATGCGGGTGGCGGCGGAAATTTCCCGCCAAAAGGGAATGCTGTCCGCGGCGGATTGCAAAAAGCTCAACAGGCTGCTTTCGGACATCGGATTGCCCGAGAAGATCAAAGGGGTTCCTTTGGCGAATATCCTGCGGATCATGCAGCATGATAAGAAATTTCTAAAGGGTAAGAACCGTTTTGTGCTGGCGCAAAGAATCGGCAAGGTCAAGGTCATTGCGGGTGTTTCCCCGACCGTCATTCAAAAGGCGATCCGGACGTATCTGTAGCCGTTACCGCCCTTGATTCCGGACGTTTAAGATCGTCACTTCATCCCCGTCTCGCAATTCAACCCCTTCCAAAGTAATTTTATTGACCCTTTGGGTACCGATGTAATTCCCGACCTCGTAGACCTCGCCGTTGATGAGGGCCACCATTTTATTCTGATTCATCATGATGCCGTTAAGGACAAGGTTATTTTTAGGGAGAGTGTATTTTATCTCCGGGGCGACGTTTGTTGTTGGAGCGGATTGAGGGGGCGGGGCTGCAGGATGGGGTTGTGCTGTCCGGGTTATATTTTTGCTGGCCGGAGAAGATATTTTGGGTTCAAAGGAAGAACGAAACAGTTGCGGCTGGAAAATGAACAAAGTCCATATGGCCAGTCCTAAAACCAGAATTTCCATGAGGACGATGAAGTACCAACGCTTGCTCGCAGGTTTTTGTTGTGAGGCGACGCGCGTGGTTTCAGGAATTGCGGCTCCCGCCAAGGGCACGGGGGAAGAAGGCTTTGGTGTGAAACCGGGTGAGGGTTGCGTTGGTGGTCGCTGCCAGGTCTTCTGTCCCAAGGAGATCCGGTCATCGGCAACGGTTATTGTTTTTTCTTTGCTGTTATCGAGATTGGTCTGGGTCTTTTTTAAAGCTTCATTGATGATGCTCATGCAAAAACAACCTCCTCTACGGATCGTTGGACGATCGTGTCATCGATGGTGTGTGCTTCGGCGATAAATCCGGCTAAAAGCGCGCGGTCGCAGAGGATATTGATCATCCGTGGCGTTCCTTTGGATTTTTCATAAATAAGGTCAATGGCGTTGTCGGTAAAATGAACCTGATGTCGCGGATTCTCCGGTGATTGTGCGATCTTCAGGCGATGATGGATATAGTCCCGCGCTTCCTCCTTGCTCAACGGCATGATGTGGTAACGCACCGTGACCCTTTGGTTGAGCTGGCGTAAAGAAGAGAGTTTGAGTTTCTCGACCAGTTCCGGCTGGCCTATCAGAACGATCTGCAGGAGTTTTTCCTTTGCGGTCTCCAGGTTGGACAGCAGGCGGATCTGTTCGAGCTGGCGCACGCTTAAATTCTGGGCTTCGTCAATGATGACGACCACGTTATGCCCATGGCTGGTCTCGCGCAGCAGGAATTCGTTAAGCGCGTTGACCAGGGCGAATTTGTTTTTGAAATCCCCTTCGATGCCCAGATCGTTGAGGATGATCTGCAAAAGCTGGACTGCCGAGAAATTGGGGTTCAGGATGAGGGCGGTTTTGACGTTTTTATCCAGCTTGTTTAAAAGCATGCGGCAGAGCGTCGTTTTTCCGGTGCCGATCTCGCCCGTAATGACGATGATGCCCTTGCGCTGCTGGATGCCGTAAAAGAGATGCGAGAATGCCTCGATGTGGTGGGCGCTGGAAAAGAAAAAATCAGGGTCGGAGGTGACGTTAAAGGGGCTTTCGCGCAGATGATAGAATTCCTTATACATTGCCTGGATTATAGCATGTTGCCGGTATTTGGTAAATACCGGAGAAAAAATAATTGTCACCGGGGCGTATTGTGTTATAATGCCCCCTAATGAATATCTCTCCTGATACCAGTGAGATAGAATCCGTAGAAAAAAGGCGGTACCGGCGTATCCCGTTACGTCAACCTGTCCGGTTCCAATCCGCAGATTTCTCTCTGGAGGGAGGATCTTTGTCGGGTGACTTGAGTGAGAGCGGGATACGCATCGATACGTATGATTTTGTGCCTTTGGGCACCGAGTTGACGCTCCAGGTTCGCCTGGCCATCGAAAAGGTCGTTGAATATGTCGGCCGCGTGGCGTGGGTACGAAAATTTCCCTTTGCGGACCGCTATCAGGTCGGATTGGAATTCTCAAACGATAGATCGTTCTTGGCAGCAAAGCAGCAACTTCATGAATTTGTTGAAGTTCTGTAAATCTAGAAACGGGTTTTAATTTAATTAGAAGGCCGCCCGCAAAATTTCTTAGAAATTTGGCGGGGCGAGCCTCGTCATTCCTTCTGAAAAAAGGGAATGAAGAAAATGACGGGAGTTCAGGAAGTTATGGCTGATGAAAAGGAAGTCCTAGAAGTCGGGAAGAATTGTGCCGAATGTAAAAAGCCCATGAAAAAGGCCAGACGGTATTACCGTAACGGCGCGTACTATTGCAACAAGAATTGTTTCAAGAAGAAGCTTGCGGGCGCAGGGTCTGAAGCTCCAGCAAAGGCATAGAAGAAATGATTCCAGCGGAGTATGCGGGACAAGAAAGAAGAAAGGGCCAGCGAGCGGCGGCCCATATCCCTGTCAGGATAGCGCAGGAAGACGGAGATATCGTTACCGAGACGCTCAATATCAGCCGTTCGGGCGCGTACTGCCGGGTCAATAAGCGCGTCGAGTTGATGACCAAGCTCAAGATCCAGATCCTTCTTCCAGCGCGGAAAAACCAAAAACGTTCCAAGACCATCCATTGCCAGGGTGTGGTAGTGCGCGCGGAGCCGGCCGCGGAGGACGGACGTTTCGAGATCGCGATATTTTTCAATGAGATCGCGCAGCGCGACGCGGAATCCATCAATGATTATGTCGGTTCCTGTTTCGAACCGGGCAATGCCTGAAGGGAGCATTTAAAAGATATGGAGAATTCCATTACGGTCAATCTCACGCCATTACAAGCGCTTCTTTCGCTGGCTTTTCAGATCTGGATCGTTGTGTTCCCTATCATTTTGATCCGCAAGATCAATTATTTGACGGACATCATCCAGGAACAGTTTGATTCCAATAAAGAAACATCTTAGAGGATGCACAGCGGCCATCCGCAGAGAGTTATCCCTGTTCTATACGAGGATGAGTTTTATATAGTCTTTGACAAACCGGCGGGTGTTCTGGTCATTCCCGCGCCTGGCGAAACAAAAAAGACATTGGTCGATATCGTCAACCGCCAGTACGCTCCCGCGCAGGGTTGGAAACTTCATCCCTGTCATCGTTTGGACCGGGAAACCTCGGGCGCGATTCTGTTCGCCAAGGGGAAGGGCCAGCAGCAGGCGATGATGGAGTTATTCCATAAAAAAGCGGTGAGCAAAAAATATATCGCCTTTGTTCACGGAAAGCTTCCACAGCGCCAGGGTGAGTTGCGTAGCGCGATCCGGGATCTCGATAAAGTAAAATTCCGCCGGGACGCCGCCGCAAAACCGAGCGTGACACGCTACAAGGTTATCGAAGAAAAAAAGGCGTTTAGCGTTATCGAAGCAACCCCGGTGACCGGACGAACGAACCAGATCCGGATCCAGTTCGCCGAGATCGGACATCCGCTGGTGGGAGAGCGCAAATACGCGCGCGGGAAAGATTACAAACTTCGGTTCCGACGGGTCGCATTGCACGCGCAGGCGCTGGAATGGGAGCATCCGGTTACGCATAAAAAAATAAACGTTACCGCAAAATTACATCAAGACATGGAGGACTTCATTGCAAGAAACGGAAATTAAGGGAAAATCCCTCAACGAATTAGCGCAGTTGTGTCACGCCATCGCTGTAGAAAAAGGTTTTTGGGAGAAGGAGCGCAATGTCGGTGAAGCCCTGATGCTTATTGTCACCGAGCTGGCCGAGGCCATGGAAGCGCATCGTATCAAGGATGACGCGAATTTCAAAGAAGAGATCGCGGACAGTTTTATCCGTCTGCTGGATCTGTGCGGCGGGCTGGGTATCGATATTGAAGATGAAATTTATAGAAAATCGACCAAGAACAAAAATCGGCCGTATAAGCACGGAAAAATTTGCTAATGAAGAAAAATGTTTTATTTTTTGTGTCGTTGTTCGCGCTGGCCGGTTGCGCCAGCGTCACGATCCCCAATTATATCCGCGACGAACATCCTTACCGCAAGACGTTTTACGCTTCCCATGACGCGGTCCTGGACGCCACGGTCCGTGCCCTGGAAGATTTTGGCTGGAAGGTCGCCAAGACGACGGAACCTTCCGTTTTTGAGCGCAACAAAGACACGGATAAGCCCGGTGCGCGGCAGATCCTGCTTTTTACGGATGTCCGCCAGATGGCCCTGATCTTCGGGACGCGCTACGCCCGGATGAACATTTACGTGCAGTCCGGCACCGACGGTTCCACGGAAGTCGAGCTGCGTTATTTGACGGTTACCTCCGCATCCTTAAAGAATTTTCAGAATTACCGCAATGACCGTTACGCCGCGAAATTCTTTGCCCGTATCGAGTCCCTGCTCAAGTAGTCCGGTTGCCTCAAGCCATTCCTTCGTATGGATAAATTCGTCCTCCAGAGCAAGTTCAAGCCCGTTACGGAACAAACGGACGCGGTCGATAAACTCGTCCGGGGCATTGAAAAAGGCGAGCCATCCCAGGTCCTGCTGGGCGTGACGGGAAGCGGCAAAACATTTACCCTGGCCAACGTCATCGCCAAGATCAATCGTCCCACCCTGGTCATTTCTCACAATAAAACTTTAGCCGCGCAGCTGTACAGCGAGTTTAAGGAATTTTTCCCCCAGAACGCGGTCGAATATTTCGTCAGCTATTACGATTATTATCAGCCCGAAGCGTACGTTCCCCAAACGGACGTCTATATCGAAAAAGACGCGTCCATTAATGACCGCCTCGACCGCCTTCGCTTGTCTTCCACCACGTCTTTGATGTCCCGCCGGGATGTTTTGATCGTGGCCAGCGTTTCGTGCATTTACAACCTCGGTTCGCCGCAGGATTACAAGGAATTCTTGTTGTATTTAGAAGAAGGCCAGGTCATGGACCGCGACGCGGCGTTGCGGAAGTTAGTGGACATTCAGTACGAGCGCAATGACAGCGATCTTGGCCGCGGAAAGATCCGTGTGCGCGGTGACACGTTGGAGGTTTATCCCGCGTACAAGGAGGAGGCGCTGCGCATCCAGTTTTTCGGGGATACAATTGAAAAAATCGCGGCCATTGATCCGGTCTCGGGCAATGAGATCCAGCGGTTAAATAAAGTTGCCGTTTATCCGGCGAAGCATTTTATCACCTCCTCCGATAATATCGACCGGGCGTGCGGTGCGATCCAGGAAGAACTGGAGCAGCGTTTGAAGGAACTTAAAAGCGCGGGAAAATATACCCAGGCCGAACGGCTCGCCTCACGGACCAAATATGACCTGGAAATGCTCAAAGAGGTGGGGTATTGCCACGGCATCGAGAATTATTCCTGCGCCTTGTCCGGCCGGCCGCCGGGAAGCCGCCCGTTTTGCCTGATCGATTATTTTCCGGAGGATTTTGTGACGCTCATCGACGAGTCGCACGTGACCATCCCGCAATTAAACGGAATGTATATGGGCGATAAGGCCCGCAAAGAGACGTTGGTCGAATACGGATTCCGTTTGCCGTCATGTTTGGATAACCGGCCGTTGAAATTCAACGAATTTATGGAGCTGATCAAGCAGAAGGTTTACGTTTCCGCCACGCCGGGGCCGTTCGAGAAAAAAGAGAGCCACGGCAGGGTCGTTGAACAGATCATCCGACCGACGGGGATCGTTGACCCGCCCATCGAGATCCGTCCGACCAAAGGACAGATCGATGACTTGATCGAGGAGATCAAAAAGCGGGCGAAGAAAAATGAGCGCGTGCTGGTGACGACACTGACCAAACGCATGTCGGAGGACTTGACGCAATATCTGGAAGAACACGGATTGAAGGTCAAATACGTCCATTCGGACATTGAAACGATTGACCGCATGCAGATCCTTAAAGAGCTGCGTTTGAAGAAATTCGATTGTCTGGTCGGGGTCAATCTTTTACGCGAGGGGCTGGATCTCCCCGAGGTGTCGCTCGTGGCCATCTTTGACGCGGACAAAGAGGGATTCTTGCGTTCGCAGACCTCGCTCATCCAGGTGGCTGGCCGGGCCGCGCGCAACATCAACGGCCTGGTCATCATGTACGCGGACCGCGCCAGCGCGGCCATGAAGGCGACGATCCAGGAATGTGACCGCCGCCGGAAGATCCAGACGGCCTTTAACAAAACACACGGCATCACGCCCCAGACGATCCAAAAGGCCATCCGCGCCGGCATTGAAGATCTGGCGCGCGACGACGCCCAGGAGCTGGTTTTTGCCGTTGCGGGACAAAATGAAGAGGAGTATACTCTAACCAGTCACATCGCGCAGATGGAGCGCGAGATGGAGTCGGCGGCGCGCAACTTGCAGTTCGAGCGCGCGGCCCTGATCCGCGACAAGATCAAAGAGATAAAAGACATCAAAACGGGGAAGTTGAAATGATCCTGGCCGTAGACATAGGAAACACGACGATCGCCTGTGGGGTGTGCGCGGGCAAGAAAATCCTGGCCGTTTATCGCCTGGACACTTTCAGCGGTAAGGCGCGCCTGACCAGAGAAATGGAAAAATTGTGCGGTCGCATTTCCCGCCAGTATCCTTCGGTGCAAGACGTCGTTATCTGCAGTGTTGTTCCCAGGGCGTTGGCCGTTGCTGAAAAAGTCATACGACGTAAAATGAGCGTTAAGCCCATTGTGATCGGGCGCGACATCAAGGTTCCGATCAAAAACAATTACCGAAATCCCCGCCAGGTGGGGCAGGATCGGCTGGTGGGCGCGTACGCGGCCAAATCTCTCTACAAAGCACCATGTCTTATTATCGATTTTGGGACCGCCATCACCTTCGATGTCGTTTCCCCGCATGGTGAATATGAGGGAGGCATCACTATCCCGGGGCTGCAATTGTCCGCCGAATCGCTGTTCCAAAAGACCGCGTTATTACCCCGGATCGATACCATCCGGGCGCCGCGCTTTTTAATAGGGAAGGACACCACCGAAAGTATTTTGAGCGGCTTGTTCAACGGCTACGGCGCCATGTGTGCGGGGCTCATCGACAAGATCGCCACCACCATGTCCCGACGGCCCAAGGTCATCATCACCGGTGGCCACACCCGCCTCATGCAAAAATTCATCCGCACCAGAATCACCGCCATTGACAAAGACCTTGTCTTCAAAGGCATCGTGCTGACTTATCAGAAGGTTACCCCGACTCGCAAGATACGGTGAAATTTTCTTCGACTTTTTAGTTATAATTATGGTCGAAGATAATTTCACCGCACTCGTCGGGGTTCAGTGCCTTCTGGGAAGGCACTGAAAAAAATCTTGACAAAATTGTAATTTTTGTTAAATTAGCACTCTGCTAATCTTACTGCTAAATACAGATGCGCAGGCGTGGTAGTAGAAATTTTTAAAAGTTCAACAAAATCTTCAAGGAGGTGGAGTAATGGACATTCAAATTCAACCATTGGCAGACCGGATCGTGGTAAAACCGTTAGACGCCCAGGAAGTCACCAAGGGCGGCATCGTTTTGCCGGACACCGCGAAGGAAAAACCGCAGGAAGGCAAAGTCGTCGCGGTCGGTAAAGGCAAGGTTACCGAGGAAGGTAAAATTAAATCACTCGAAGTGCGCGTAGGAGACAAAGTCTTGTACGGCAAATACAGCGGCACGGAGATCACCACAAAGCAAGGCGACGAGCTTTTGATCATGCGCGAAGAAGATGTGTTCGCTATAGTGAAGTAAGCAGGTTTAACCGTATCGTATCACCACAAATGGAGGGATTTGAAAATGGCAAAGCAATTAATTTTTAGCGATGAAGCCAGACGCGCCGTGCTCCGTGGAGTTGAGCAGCTCGCCAAGGCGGTTAAAGTGACGTTGGGTCCCAAGGGCCGCAATGTCGTTTTAGACAAAAAATTCGGCTCACCGACCGTCACCAAAGACGGGGTCACGGTGGCCAAGGAGATCGACCTCGAGGATCCTTTTGAGAACATGGGTGCCCAGATGGTCAAGGAAGTCGCGGAAAAAACTTCTGACAGCGCGGGTGATGGAACGACCACCGCCACTGTTTTGGCCGAAGCGATCTATCGCGAAGGCCTCAAGAACGTGACCGCCGGAGCCAATCCTATGGCGCTTAAAC
>Ga0080064_1003633_pt1 | contig 21757 bp, 17 predicted proteins | sample Subgrocontami54m_FD_69260 | JGI IMG/M metagenome (GOLD analysis project Ga0080064, IMG submission 69260) | Subsurface groundwater microbial communities from S. Glens Falls, New York, USA - GMW46 contaminated, 5.4 m (SPADES assembly) (version 2) ...
GGATGTCCGCTGCACGCCGGCGGACCTCGCCGAGCTGGCCTGGGCGGACCGCGTCCGGCGTGACCGGATCCAGGTCGATCGCATCCGCGAGGTCCCCGACGGCCCCGATTTCTATCGCCCGCTGACCGGTCTCTTCCGGGCCGATCCACGGCGGACCGACGAGCCGCTCCTCGATGCGCTGCTCGGCCTGGCCCGACCCGATGACACCTGGCTTGACGTCGGCGCCGGGGCCGGCCGGTACGCCCTGCCGGTCGCCCTCCGAGTGCGCGAGGTGATCGCGGTCGAGCCATCGGCCGGGATGCGCGCCGCGCTCGCCGAGCTGGCCACCGAGAACGCCATCGCGAACGTCCGGACGATCGATGCCCGTTGGCCCCCGACGCCCGGATCGCCCGCCGCGGGCCTCCACGTCGACGTCGCCCTGATCGCCCACATCGGCTACGACATCGAGGCGATCGGGCCCTTCCTCGACGCGCTCGAGGAAGCCACCGACCGGATCTGCCTGGCCGTCCTGATGGACCGCCAGCCCTCGTCGGTGGCCGACCGGTTCTGGCCGCCGATCCACGGCGAGGAGCGCGTCCGGCTGCCCGCCCTCGAGGCGTTCGTCGACCTCCTCCGGGCCCGGGGGGCGGATCCCGCCATCGAGCGGTTCGAACGCCCGGCGCGCGGGTTCGCGTCGTTCGACGAGCTCCATGCCTTCGTCCGCCGGCAGCTCTGGGTGGCCGACGACGGACCCCGCGACCGGCAGTTGGCGACGCTCCTCCGGGCCGCCGCGGAGCCGTCCGATGGCGGCTGGACCCTACCCGATGGCCGGCACGAAATCGGCCTCGTCCGCTGGGTCCCGCGATCGGGCGGCGTTCGGCCCGACGGCGGTCGTTGACGGGTCCATCACGCGGACCTATCCTCGCCGAACGACCCCCGCGCCGCACCTCGAATGCTGAGCCGAGCCCACGTCGCCGGTCACCTCGAGGGCCCCGCCTCGAGTCGACGACCGCGGCCGCCCCTACCAGCGCAGCGCATGCGTGCAGCGTCCCCTCGGGGGACGGAGGAGGATGGATGATCCCGGGTCAGTTCGACTACGTCCGCCCGGCCGGGCTCAACGACGCGCTGCGGATCCTGGCCGAGCGCGTCGGTGAAGCCAAGGTCCTGTCCGGCGGCTACAGCCTCCTGCCGCTGCTCAAGCTGCGTCTGGCCCAGCCGGGCCTGCTCGTGGACATCCGCGACATCGATGGGCTCGATGGGATCGTCGAAACCGACGATGCCCTGGTCATCGGCGGTCGCGCCACCCACCGCCGGATCCTCGAGGATTCACGCATCCAGGCCCGCTATCCGCTGCTGTCGGATGCCGCGGCCGGGATCGGCGACCCGCAGGTCCGCAACTGGGGCACGATCGGCGGCTCCTGCGCCCACGCCGACCCGTCGGCCGATTGGCCGGCGGTCCTCCTGGCCACCCGGGCGAGTGTCGTCCTGCAGAGCAGCGCCGGTCAACGGACCGTGGCCGCCGCCGACTTCTTCATCGACACCTTCCAGACGGCGATCGAGCCGACCGAGCTGTTGACCGAGATCCGCATCCCGCGCTGGGCGGCCGGCAGTGGCGGCGCCTACGCCAAGCTGGAGCGGCGGGCGGGGGACTTCTCGACGGTCGGCTGCGCGGTGATGGTCTGGATCGGCCCGGACGGGCGGATCGGCGACGCCGGGATCGGCCTGACCGCCGTGGCGGAAACACCCTTCGCCTCCGCCGGGGCCAAGGCGGCGCTCATCGGCGCCGCACCGAACGAGGCCACCTACCGGGCGGCCGGTGGGGCAGCCGCGGCCGACTCCCGGCCGGTCAAAGACGCCCACGGCCCGGCCGATTACAAGCGAGCGATGGTCGACGAGATGACCGTCCGGGCCCTGCGCAGCGCCGTCCAGCGCGCGCTGGCGCAGCGATAGGAGCGAGTGATGACGACCCAAAAGGTCCACCTCACCGTCAACGGCGAGGCGCGCGAAGCGGACGTCGAGCCGCGTCTCCTGCTCGTCCATCTCCTGCGTGACACGTTTCTCCTGACCGGGACGCACATCGGGTGCGACACCAGCAACTGCGGGGCGTGCACGGTCCTGGTCGATGGCGAGAGCGCCAAGTCGTGCACGATGCTCGCCCTCAGCGCGGAGGGCCGCTCGATCAAGACGATCGAGGGGATGGCCGATGGCGCCACCCTCCATCCCCTTCAGCAGGCGTTCTGGGACCAGCACGGTCTCCAGTGCGGGTTCTGCACCCCGGGCATGATCATCCAGTCGGCCTGGCTGCTCGGCCAGAACGACGACCCGTCGGAGGCCGAGATCCGCGAGGGCATCTCGGGCAACCTGTGCCGCTGCACGGGATACGTGAACATCGTCAAGGCGATCCAGCAGGCCGCCGCCGAGATGCGCGCGACCGCCGCCGCCCCCATCGACGCGCCGGCCGAGCCGGCTGCGGCCAGCTGAGCGAGGCGAACGAGATGGTCGCTGTCCCGTTGCAGACCACACCCGAAGTCGGGGGTATGGGTCATTCCGTCAAGCGCAAGGAAGACCCGCGATTCATCCGCGGCCAGGGCGAGTACATCGACGATGTCAACCTACCGGGCCAGCTCTGGCTCGACATCGTCCGCTCGCCATACGCCCATGCCAGGATCAAGTCGATCGACGCGTCGGAAGCGCTGAAGGTCCCGGGCGTGGCCGCGGTGGTGACGGGCAAGGACCTGGAGGGCTACAAGCTCGCCTGGATGCCCACCCTCGCCGGTGACATGCAGATGGTGCTTCCGGTGGACACCGTGATGTACCAGTCGCAGGAAGTGGCTGCCGTCATCGCCACGTCACGCTATGCGGCCGCCGACGGCGTCGCCGCGGTCCTGGTCGACTATGAGCCCCTGCCGGTGATCGTGGACCCGTTCAAGTCGCTCGAGCCGGATGCCTTCGTGCTGCGCCCCGATCGCGGGCCGGACAAGGCCAACAACCACATCTGGCACTGGGAGTCCGGCGACCGGGCGGCCACCGACACCGCCCTGGAGGCCGCCGAAGTGCGCGTCTCCGAGGACATCTACATCCCCCGGATCCATGTCGCCTCGATCGAGACCTGCGGTTGCGTCGCCGACTGGGATCCCGTTCGTCAGCAGCTGACCCTGCACATGACGTCCCAGGCGCCGCATGCCATCCGGACCGTCCTGGCGCTCGTGGCGGGCGGCGCCGGCCTGCCCATCTACGAACACAACATCAGGGTCAAGACCCACGACATCGGCGGTGGCTTCGGGGGCAAGGTGCCGGTCTACCCCGGCTACGTGCTGGCCGTCGCGGCGTCGTTCCTGACGGGCAAGCCAGTGAAGTGGATCGAGGACCGCTCCGAGAACCTGCAGGCCGACTCGTTCGCTCGCGACTACCACATCCATGCGGAGCTGGGTGCGACCAAGGCCGGCAAGATCACCTCGCTCAAGGTCAAGACCATCGCCGACCACGGCTACACCGACGCGGCCGCCGATCCGTCGAAGTTCCCGGCCGGTTTGTTCAACGTGATCACCGGCTCGTACGACTTCAAGGACGCCTTCGTCGAGGTTGACGGCGTCTACACCAACAAGCCGCCTGGAGGCGTCGCCTACCGCTGCTCGTTCCGGGTGACCGAGGCCGTCCACGCGATCGAGCGGATGGTCGACATCCTGGCCCACGACATCGGCAAGGACCCGGCCCAGCTGCGGATGGAGAACTTCATCCAGCCTGAGCAGTTCCCGTACAAGACGCCGACCGGCTGGTCGTACGACTCGGGCGACTACCCGCGGGCGCTCCAGAAGGCGCTCGACATGATCGGCTACGACGACCTGCGCAAGGAGCAGCTCGAGAAGCGGGCCAAGGGCGAGCTGATGGGCATCGGAATCAGCTCGTTCACCGAGATCGTCGGCGCCGGCCCATCCCACGACTTCGACATCCTGGGCATCAAGATGTTCGACAGCTGCGAGATTCGGGTCCATCCGACGGGCAAGGTCCTGGCCCGGATCGGAGTCCAGACCCAGGGCCAGGGCCACGAGACCACGTTCGCCCAGATCATCGCCGAGGAGCTCGGCTTCCCGGTCGCCGACATCAAGATCGAGTACGGCGACACCGACACCGCGCCCTACGGCCTGGGCACCTACGCGTCGCGCTCCACGCCGGTCGCCGGCGCGGCCACCGCGATCGCGGCCCGCAAGATCCGCGATAAGTCGCGCAAGATCGCCGCCCACCTGCTCGAGGCCAGTGAAGACGACCTCGAGTGGACCAACGGCAAGTTCTCGGTCAAAGGCTCGCCCGACAAGTCGAAGACGATCCAGGAGATCGCCTTCGCGGCGTACACCAACCATCCGGCGGGGATGGAGGCCGGGCTCGAGGCGGTCGACTACTACGACCCGCCCAACCTGACCTTCCCGTTCGGCAGCTATATCTGCGTTGTCGACATCGACAAGGGCACCGGCCAGGTCACGGTCCGCCGCTTCGTGGCGGTCGACGACTGCGGCAACATCATCAACCCGATGATCGTCGACGGCCAGATCCACGGCGGCCTGACGATGGGCTTCGCGCCGGCGCTCTATGAGGAGATCGTGTACGACGAGCTGGGCAACAACCTGTCCGGCACGTTCATGGACTACCTCCTCCCGACGGCCGTCGAGACGCCCGCCTGGGAGACCGGCAAGACGATCACCCCGTCGCCCCATCATCCGATCGGGGCCAAGGGTGTCGGCGAGTCGGCCACCGTCGGGGCGCCGCCGGCGATCGCCAACGCGGTGGTCGACGCGCTGTGGCACCTCGGCGTGCGCAACGTCGACATCCCGATGACGCCGCAGAAGATCTGGGCGATCCTGCGTGCCAAGGGGGTGACGGCGTAGTCGGGATCCGACCGGCGCGGTCGTCCCGATGACCGCGCCGACCTCGCTCCTCGAACGGGCGGTCGAGCTCGACCGAGCCGGCCGCCCCTACGCCCTGGCGACCGTGGTCGCCGTGCGCCGACCGACCTCGGCCCGGCCCGGCGCCCGTGGGTTGATCCATCCCGATGGCTCGATCGAGGGGTTCGTCGGTGGGAGCTGCGCCCGTCCGATCGTCATCCGCGAGGCGCTCCGCGCCCTGGCCGATGGCCAGCCGCGCCTCCTCCGGATCAGCAAGGAAGCACCGTCCGAGAGTCGGCGCGGCGACGGCATCGTCGACGAGGTCATGACTTGCCATTCCGGTGGCACCCTGGAGATCTACGTGGAACCGCACTTTCCGGCCCCGGCCCTGTGGATCGCCGGGACGACTCCGATCGCCGCCGCCCTCGCCGAGCTCGGCGCGGGGATGGGCTTCGACGTGACCGTGATGGACCCGGTTGCCGACGCCAGCCTCCTCCCGGCCATGGCCAGGGTGGTCTCCGGCGACGATCTGGCCACCTTGCCGGTGCCGCCGATCGGGCCGTACGTCGTCGTCGCCAGCCAGGGCGTCTGGGACGAGGAGGCGATCGCCTCCGCGCTCCGCCTCGATGTCGCCTACGTCGGCCTGGTCGCCAGCCCGACTCGCGCAGCCGCTGTCCGGACGTGGCTGCTCGACCAGGGCATCGAACCCGATCGGGTGTTCGCGATGCGGGCGCCGGCCGGGATCGACCTCGGCGCCGAGACCGCGGCCGAGGTCGCCGTATCGATCCTGGCCGAGCTCGTCCAGGTCCGTCGCGGTCGGGCGGCGTTCGTGGCCGCACCTGGGCCGGCCACCCTCGCCGGTGTCGCGCCCGCCCCGCCGGCGCCGCCCGCGACCGACGATATCGTCCTGCTCGACCCGGTCTGCGGGATGACCGTCGAGCGGGCCACGATGCGCCACCTGGCCGAGCACGGTGGGGTCGTCTACGCGTTCTGCTCGATCGGTTGCCGGACGAGCTTCGTCCGCGACCCGACCGCCTACGTGGGCGGGACCGCTCGATCGGGCGACGCAGCGTCAGCCGCCGGCGGCTGACCCAACCCTCCCGGAGGATCGATGCATTTCCAGGGCACCGTCGAGATCGCCGCGCTGCGCGACAAGGTCTGGTCGTTCGTGATCGACCCGACCGCGGTGGGTCAGTGCGGGCCCGGCGTCGAGTCGGTCGAGCAGATCGACGCGAGCCACTTCAAGGCCAAGGCGAAGGTCGGGATCGGGTTCATCAGCGCCCGGTTCAACGCCGAGGGCGAGATGATCGTCATCGCGGCACCCGAGCACGCCGAGGTCAAGATCCACGGCCAGGCGCCCGGCAGCGCCGCCGACGCGGTCGCCACGATCAAGCTGTCGCACGGCGGTGAAGGGATCACCATCATGGACTGGTCGGCCGAGGTCAACATCTCGGGGACCCTGGCCAGCGTCGGCGCCCGGCTGATCGAGGGCACGGCCAACAAGCTCATTGCCCAGACCTTTGCCTGCATGAAGACCAAGCTCGAGGCCTGACGCCGACCCAGCCTGCGATGGGCTCCAGGAGGCGCTGCGGGCTCCAATGGGTCAGCCCTCGGCGACGCCCTCGGCGGCTCCACTGTCGGATCGAGTCTCAGATGGAGCCCAGCCGCCCGGTCGACCGTCGGTCGGCCCCATCGCCCGGTCGAGCCGTTCGAGGAGCGGTCGCGCCCCGAGCCGCTCGAAGATCTCGCGGGCTTCGACGGCGGCGGCGCGCCCACCCGGATCGTCGGGCCCGAAGCGGACGGCGTATTCGAGCTGCGAGAGTCCGAGATCGAGCGCCAGGTCCAGCTCGCGGAAGGTCGCCGCCGCGGCCCGGAAGCCGTTGGCCGCGTCCGTCCGACCTCCCTCGAGGGCAGACAGACCGGCCCCGAGGCTAGCCCGGAGAGCCTCGGCGTATCGTCCCCGCTCGGGCGTCCTGCGCAGGATCGACATCGCTTCGCGGGCGTGAGCCAGGTCGTTTGCCCAGAGCGCCCAACGGACGGCGGGGACCGCGGTCGAGTAGTCCAATTCCATCCTGGCGGCGATCAACGCGTCCGTGGAGGCCCGCGCCACATCTCCGGCCATCGCCGCGATCTCCGCGCCGACGGCGATCCGCGACGCGAGGAACCGAGGGCGGGTCACGGTCAGCGCGATCGCGTCGGCATTGCTGTGAAACACGGCGGCGTTGTCGTGATCGCCGCGATACGCCGCGATCATGGCCCGATTCTGCCAGACCCCGTGGAGATCGAGCGGACCCGGGTCACCCGACTCGATTTCCTCGGTGAGCTCCAGGACCCAGTCCCAACGCCCAAGCACGAAGCCACCGAGGTAGCAGAACCAGGTCATCCACAGGAAGTCGTTCCGCTGGCCCAGCCGGCGAGCGAGCTCGCGGACCTCGACCGCGATGCCGGCCGCGGAACGGGGGTCGTCGGTCCAGAGCTGATTCACCAGGTTGCTCCGGGCCCGGAGCTCGGTGGCGACGAACCTCTCGGCGATGGACATGTCGATGGCTCCGCGCATGAGGGCGATCCCCTCCAGCCGGTGACCTCCGAGATCGAGGACGGACGCCTTGGTCACCAGGGCCTCGGCAAGGATCGCCGGCAGGGGGATCCGCTCGGCCACGACCAGCGCCCGCTCGGCCGTCTCGAGGGCCCGCGGGTCATCGTTCTGCATGAACGCTCGGGCCAGCCCAGCGACCAGGGCCACGACCTCGGGCGCATCGTCCATCCCGGTGCAGACTTCCAGGGCCGCCTCGAGGGTCGCGATTGCCTCCGCCGTACGGGCCACTTCGAGATACCCCGTCGTGATCAGGAGGGCCGCTCGCGCCACACCGAGCCGGTCGCCGTTGGCCGCGTACCAATCGTGAGCTTCGCGACCGAAGCTCTCGGCAGCGTCGAATCGGGCCGCGATCGTGGCGGCCCGCGAGGCGGCCTCCCAGATCGCCGCTCGTTCCGTCGGTTCAGTAGTCACGCCCAGCATCCGCTCCAAGTACCCAAGGGCGAGCTCGGCCGAGCCGAGCGCCAGCGAGCGATCCGCCGCTGCGCGCAGGGCCACCCGCGCTTGGGCCGCCAGCGCGTCGGCCTCGGGTCCGGCCGGCGTGGCCAGGTACGCGTCGACATAGTGACTGGCCAGGATCCCGGCCAACTCCTCACTGTCGAGGGTCTCGAAATAGCGCGCCGCGGCAAGGTGGCGGGTCCGTCGCTCCTTCTTGGCCAGCGTTTCGTAGGCGACTTCGCGCATCAGCCCCTGGACGAACATGAACTGGCCGCGCTCGGGTGACAGTGGGTCCGCGTCGAGGGCCACGATCTCGCGCCGGATGAGGCCACGAAGACGCAGCTCGAGTGTCTCCTCGGTCTCGCCAGTCAGCGCGGCCAGGGCCTCGACCGTGAAGCTCTGACCGAGCACGGCAGCGTCCTGAAGGAGCGAGCGATCGGCCGCCGGCAGCCCGTCGATCCGGGCGCCGATGAGGCCCCGGAGCGATTCGGGGACGGCCAGCTTGCCGATCTCGCCCTGCAGCCGGAAGCCATCGCCGTCGGCCACCAGCCGACCCTCGTCGATGAGCATCCGGACCGTCTCGACGGCGAACAGCGGGATCCCGTTCGCGCGCTCGATGACCCGCCGGGTGAAGGCCCGGGGGAGACCCGGGGCGACCCCGGTCAAGAGCTCCGTCATCGCTTCGTCCGACAGGGGTTCGAGATGGAGGGCCGAGAACACCCGCTGAGCGGCACCCCAGGTCGGTCGTCGCTCGAGGAGCTCCGGGCGGGCCAGGGTCACGACCAGGATCCGATGGTTCCGGCTCCACTCGAGGATCGACTCGATGAAGTCGACCAGACCGCTGTCGGCCCACTGGAGATCCTCGAACACGAGGACGACGAGGCCACGTTCGGCGATCCGCTCGAACAGACGCCGCCAGGCCGCGAACGTCGCGGGAGAACCACCATCGGGCGCGTCGTCCAGCCCGAGCAGCGCGCCGAGCGGCCCGCGCAGCGTCGCCCGCTCGGCGGGGTCCGACAGGTACTCCACGAGGGCTGCATCGAGCTTCTGGCGCGCCGCGGCGCGATCGTCCGACTCGGCGATCCCGGCCCGTCCGCGGACCATCTCGGCCAGGGCCCAGAACGTTACGCCCTCGCCGTAGGCCGGCGACCGACCGTGGTGCCAGTAGACGTCGCCGGCGATCCCGTCGATGTACTTGAGGAGCTCCCAGGCCAGTCGACTCTTGCCGATGCCAGCAATCCCGGTGACCGAGACGAGACGGGCCCGGCGCTCGTCGTTGGCGGCGTGGAGGAGGTCCTTGAGCAGCCGCAGCTCGGCGTCGCGGCCGACGAACGGCGGTTCGAGCCGATCGGCTCGGCCGCGACCGCCGACCATGGCCAGGGTGTGCCGCGCCCGCCAGGCCGGGACCGGCGTGGACCGACCACGGAGGTCCTGTTCCCCGATCGGCTCGGCCGCGATCCCGGCTTCGGTCGCCCGATGGGTCGGCTCGTCGATCAGGACGGCGCCGGGCGGGGCGATGCCCTGGAGTCGCGAAGCGCTGTTGACGAGGTCGCCGCTGACCAGGCCCTGGTCGGTCGCGCCGAGCGAAACCGCCGTCTCGCCGGTCATGACGGCGGCCCTGGCCTCGAGAGCCGGCCCAGCGGGGCCGACTCGGAGCGCGCCGACCGCGCTCACCAGCTCGAGCGCTGCCCGGACGGCTCGTTCGGCGTCGTCCTCATGGGTCGTCGGTGCGCCCCAGACCGCCATCACCGCGTCGCCGATGAACTTCTCGATCGTCCCGCCGTAGCGGTCGATGACGGCGCGGGCCGTTCCGAAGTAGCGGTCCTGGAGCTCTCGGACCTCCTCGGCGTCACGACCTTCGGCGAGGCTGGTGAAGCCGACCAGGTCGGCAAACAGGACCGACACGACCCGGCGCTCGGTTTGAGCCTCGACCGAATCCCCGCCAGAGCCGACCGCGTTGGCCGATCCCACTCGATCGTCGAGCGCGGTGCCACATTCGCCGCAGAACTTGGCGTTGGGTTCGTTCGCTGCCCCGCACGACGGGCAGGCGCCGCTCAGGCGCGCGCCGCACTCGGCGCAGAACTTGCGCCCGGCCTCGTTCTCAGTCGCGCAGTTCCGACAGCGCACGCGATGGGCCCCTTCCGGCGACGATCGGTCGACCGGCCCGGAGCGTAGCGGAACCCGTCGGGATGCGGAAGATGGTTCGACGCGGGCGGCGACCGGCAGCTGAACGCTGGGCGCGCGGACGCGCCGGTCAGGCGATCAGGCGATCAGGCCGGGGATCGTGCCCGCGCCGGTGCCCAGCACGCTCGACGCCGGGACGCCCAGCCAGGTCTCGGCCAGCGTCCCGTAGTAGTCCCACAGGTCGACCTTGACCTTGAGGTCGTCGTCGCCGTCGAGATCGGCCAGGCTCGGGTAGGTCCCGAAGAGGCCGCTGTTGACGGGTGCCCCGGCCAGCAGGGCGAACGACGCCGCGCCATGGTCCAGCCCGTTCGAGGCGTTGTCCGGCACCCGCCGCCCGAATTCGCTCGTCGTGGCCACGACGACCCGGTTGGCGATGCCCCGGGTGGCCAGGTCGTCGAGGAAGCGGTCGAGTGCCGCGTCGAGCTGGGCCATCAGGTTAGCGTGGCGGGTCAGATGGTCGTCATGGGTGTCGAAGTCGCCAAAGAACGGGACGTGGACGATCCGCACCCCGCTGTTCGATGCCAGCAGCCGGGCGGCCAACCCGAGCTGGGTCCCGAGATCGGTCTGCGGGTAGCCGGCGGCTCCGGCTGGCAGGTTGGCCGCCACGTCCTGGCTGAACTTGAGGGCGTAGGCACCGCCATGACGGGCGCTCCGGAACGGGACGGCCTCGGTGGGATTGGTCAGCTCGCACATCGACTGCCAGCCAGCCGTCCAGGCGGCATCCATCGACACATTCCAGAAGCTCGGGAAGGCGCCGTCGGAGTACGGGTTCATCGACAGCGTGGCCGCTGAATTGCTGATCAGCGCCGGGCTTGGTCCGTAACCCAGCGAGATCCCGACGGCCGGCGCGGTGCTGTCGCCGATCACGTCGCACAGCCGACCGAGGAAGCCGGTCGCGGTCAGCTGGAGGCTCGTCCGGTCGCCCGCCCACCACCGGCGGAGCATCTCGAAATGGGACAGGTCGGGCTTGGTCAGCCCGACCCCCTGGACGACCGCCACGCCGCGGGTGTGGAGCTTGACCAGGGCGGGGTGGAGCCCGACCGTGGGACTCAGGGCCAGGATGTCCGCCTCGACCAGCGAGGTCCGTGGACGGATTGCCTGGTAGGCGCCATAGGCACTGCCCCGCGGCGGCACCATCGACAGTCCATCGTTGCCGCCGGCCATGTCGATGACCACGAGCTGACGCTGCCCGACCGGCGCGGGGGCGGCGAGTGAGCCCGCCCCGAGCTCGCCGGGCGATGCATTCGCCCCGGCCAGCACCCCGGACGATCCGACCACGGACGCCGCGGCCGCGCCGACGCCGGTCGCCAGCCCGAGCTGGAGGAAGCGGCGGCGGTCGATCAGCTGCATCGGCATGGTTGGTCTTCCTCTGCTGGCGTCAGGCGAGCGCGAACTCTGGCGAGGCGACCGCCAGACCGAGCAGCACGGCCGCCCGCTTCTTGGAGTCGGTCAGTCCGGCGGCCGCCCCGGTGAGGGCGGCCCGGGTGGTCGGGGTGACCTCGAACAGCGAGCAGCGCTCGAGGGCGGCGGCGACCGGATCGGCGGCGTTGGCCACCACCGTCAACCCCGTGGCATCGGTGGCGAAGGCCGCCCGGGCGAGCGCGAAGCTTGGCGACAGCCAGCGCGAACCGCTCGGCCAGCCGGCCACGTTCGGCGGGTGGAATGGCAGCTGGCCCATGTCGTACAGGGTCCCGATCCGGAGGTCCTTGTCGGTGATCCCGAGCGCGGCCATCGCCGGGATCAGCCACTCGACCGGCGTCCGGGCACGGTTGAGCCGGCCGCGCAGGAAGTTCGGATCGCGCACGATCGCCTCGACCACCGGCCGGATCTGGAAGCCGCTCGAGCGAAACATGGCCGCCAGGGCGGTGCCATTCCGGGTCGGCGGGCGCCCGGTGAGATAGAGGTGGATCCGGCTGACGATCCAGGGCGCCGCGGCCGGATGGTCGAGGACCGCGTTGATGACATCGGGCGGCCGCTTGACCTGCTTGCCGAGGTACGGGACCGCCGCGTCGAGGGCGGCCCAGTCGTTGAAGTTCACCTTGCCCGTGTCGTAGTCGACGTTGTAGCCAGCCAGTGCGCGCGCCCCGTTGTGGACGTCGTCCTGGGTGTAGTTGCCCCGGCCGAGGACGAACAGCTCCATCAGCTCGCGGCTGTAGTTCTCGTTCGGGTCGTCGGAGATCGACCACGACCCGTCGAGGTAGACGAGCATCGCCGGGTCGAGGGTGATCTTCTGGAGGAGGGCCCGGAAGTCGCCAAGCGCGTACTGGCGCAGGAGGAGGTGCTCGGGGTACTCGATCTTCCAGCGAAAGACCTTCGAATGGCTGGTCGTCAGATGACCGTGCAGGAACCAGGTCATCCGTTCGTGGATCCCCGCCTTGGGGTTGGCCATCCGGTCCAGCCACCAGTGGATCGGGGCGTTGCTGCCATCGTCGGTGATGGCCGGGGCCGGCGCGGTGGCCAGCGCCCTGGCCGCCAGGACTCCGTCGATCGCGGCCGCGACCCCCTTTGGCGAGAGGGCCTTGACCTGGCCCGGGAATGGACCGAAGGTCGTCCGGCGCAGGATGTGGGCGATCACCGCGTCGCGGGTTGGCCCGATCGTGATCGGCTGGAGGAGGGGGCTGACCATCCGCCGGAGCGTATCCGCGGCGCCCGACCTTGCGGACCGTACTTCCTTCGTCGGGCGACCAGCGTTTCGTCCCTCATGATGTGCCGATGCGGATCGTCAGCCGGGTCGTCGGACCCATCGCCACCAACGTCCACCTGGTCGCCGACGAGTCGGCCCGGGAGGCGATCGCGATCGACACCGCCCTTCCGTCGCTCGACTGGATCGCCGGCGAGCTGGCCGAGCGCGGCTGGACGCTCAAGCTGATCGTGTCGACCCACGGCCACTGGGATCACATCGGCGACAACGCCGCGGTCGCCGCGCATACCGGGGCGAACATCGCGGTTCACCCGGCCGATCGGGAACGGCTGACCGATCCCAGGCCGCTCAACGCGCCGTTCCCGATCCCACCGTCGGTGCCCGCGGTCGAGCTGGCCGAGGGCGGGGTCATCCGCTTTGGCGAGGTCCGCCTCGAGGTCCTCCACACGCCGGGCCACACGGCCGGCTCGGTCTGCCTCCTCGCCCCGGATGCCGCGGTCCTGTTCAGCGGCGACACCCTCTTCGAGGGCGGCTGGGGCCGGGTCGACCTGCCCGGTGGAGAACCGGCCGAGATGGTCGCCTCGATCGCTCGGCTGAGCAGGCTCGACGATCGGCTTGGTGTGCTGCCCGGTCACGGCGCCACGACGACCATCGGACGAGAGCGAGCCTGGATGGAGCTGGTGCGCGACGGCGGACGGCTGTTCGCATGATCCACGACACGATTGCAAGGGTCGGACCACCCGGCGCGTAGGTAGTGCTGTGATCGACCTCGAGCTCCGTCGCCAGGCCGTGGACCGGGCCTATCGGGACCATGCACCGGACGTCTACCGGATTGCCTACGCGATCCTGCGCGACCCGGACGGCGCGATCGACGCGACCCACGACACATTTGCCCGGGCGTTCGAGCGCTGGGAGCAGTACGACGCCAACCGCTCGCTGCGGGCATGGCTCCACGGGATCGTGAGCCATGCTGCGCTCGACGCCCTCCGGCGCCGACGGGTCCGTCAGCTGGCCACGCCGGTCCTCGGTCGAATCGGCGAGCTGGATCTGTCCGGCCCGGAGCGCGGCGGCGATCCGGCGATCGAAGTCGTCCGCCGCCGGACGGTCGACGAGGGATTGGCCGGTCTCCGGCCAGATGCCCGGGCCGCGCTCGTCCTGCGCCATTACTACGGCTACGACTACGCCGAGATCGCCGGCTTCCTCCGGACGAGCCCCGGCAACGTCGGCTCGATCCTGTCGCGAGCCCACGCCACGCTTCGGGAGCGACTCGGCGCCGATCCGAGCGCGATTGCCCGATCGTCGGGTCCCGCGGTGACGCCGGTCAGGCCGGTCGTTCCGACCATCACCACCAGCCGATCTTCCGACCGGGCGGACGACCCCCGATGAACCCCAGCGAGGTGCTCCGATGACCCACGATCCGAACCTTCCGGACGAGCCCCACCGGGATACCCCGGAGCTGACCCCAATGGCCGAGCCGATCGACGACCTGGCCCTCGCTGCGCTCGTTCGCGAGGTGGCCGACGACTGGCGAATCCCGTCCCAGCGACTCGATCAGCCGACCTGGTGGGATCGGGTCGAGGGATCCGCCGCGACTCGACGGGCCGGGTTTGCCCGTCGACTGGTTGGGGCGGCGATGCTTGCGATCGTAGCCACGGTGGCCGTCTCATTGGTGGCGGTCTGGCTGACCCTGCCCCGCGGCGCGGCCACCCAGGTGGGCGCATCGAATCGTCCCGCCTCGCCGGGAGCGACCCGGCCGGGCGTGAGTCCCGCCGTCAGCCCGCTGCCGCAGCTGACCGTCAACGGCCAGCTGCCGTCCGTCACCAAGGTCCTGGTCCGGGCCGGCCCTAGCTACGCCGTCGCAGATCTCTCGACGGGGACGCTCGGACCGAAGATTGCTCGATCGGTCGGGAGTGGCGAGCTCCGGAGGATCGCGGGCGGTGGCTATGTCTGTCTGTGCGTCGCGACCGACGGCTATGCCAACGGCACCTACACCCATGCGATCCTCCACCTGATCCGGTATGACGACGCGGGGACGCAGATCGGCGACACCGTCGTCGGCGACTACTCGGGGGTTCCGGATCCCCGGCCCGGGATCCGGGACGATTTCCCGCCCCATGTCGATGTCGCCATCTCGTTCTCGTCCGATGGACGGCTCGCCTTCGCAGGCTGGAGCGAGCGCACGCCCCCGACCTGGCAGGCAGGTCTCGTGATCCTCGACGTGGCCAGCGGGGCCGTGGTCCAGCGGGTGGCCCTGCCCGATCTGTCGACCGGTCCCGACGGCGCGATCCGCCAGGCGTTCGGACCACGGGTCGCGGTCGCTCCGGACGGCGCGCGCGCCCTGATCGCGCGGAGCTCGTACTGGGTCGACGCCAGCTCGACCGTGTATCACGCAACCACCGATGACTACGTCGCACCGTTGACGCGGGCCGGTCTCGGTACCATCTCTGCCTTTGCCTCGAGTGCCCGGTGCAACGCCGGCGAGGCTGAGGGCGGGTTGACCAGCAACGGCGCCTGGCTGCTGTGCTATTCGATCGACGGCAACGCGGTGAGCGTTCGCCGCATTGGCTCGGATGGGTCGCTCGTCAGCGAGACTCAGCTCAATGGCAGCAACGGTGAGCCCGGCACCTGGCTGGTGTCCGGCTCGAGTCTGTACGTGTGGGCGCCCAGGATCCGGACCGTGACCCGGCTCGACCTGGCCACCGGGATCGAGACGACCGGGACCGCGCCGGCCCCGACCGCCGCCGGACCGGACCCGCTGGCGGCGCTTGGCCGCTGGCTCGCGCCACCGGCAGCGGCAAAGGTCTTCATGCAGCCCGGTCTCGTGCTGTCGCCGGACGGGAGCCGGTTGTACGCCCTGGGGGTTGCCCCCGAGGCGGCGGGTCGTGCGGGCTCGACGGGCGTGATCGTGTTCGATGCCGCGACGCTTCAACCGCTGGCCAGCTGGGGGCCGACGGCGGATCTCGGGTCGATCGCGGTCAGTGCCGATGGCAAGTTCGTGTACGCGGCCGGGCTGCCGGGCGTCGACGCAGACGGTCTTCTGACCGGCTTCGCGGCGTCGATCACGGTGTACGACGCGACCGACGGTTCGGTTCGCCTGCTGGCCGGTCGGCTGGAGTTCGACGACCTGGTCTTCACGACCCCGGTCTTGCCCTGAGGACGCGTCCGGGCGGCGGTCGGGCCGCGACGAATCGCGGTCAGATCGGCTTGCGATAGACCGCTGAGCGTCGATGGACCCGAAACCCGAGGCCCTCGTAGAGCCCAAGAGCCCCGGTCGGGTTCTCGGCGTCCACGCCAAGCATCGCCTCGCTCATCCCACGCCGGCGAAGCTCGACCAGAGCGGAGACGATCAGGGCTCGAGCCACGCCGCGCCGACGCCATGGGCGGCGGACCGCGACCCGGTCGAGCCAGCCGCGCCGGATGCCCATCATCGCGTTGTCGTCGGGATAGATGGCCGGCAGGACCGAGCCGGCGACCAGGTCCCCGTCCCAGGCGACCTGCCAGAGCGAGATGTCCGTCTCGGGATCGCCCAGGATCCGGCGGGCATCCACCTCGGTCATCTGGCGCGTTCCCCAGTGGTCGAGGAACGCCTCGAAGTCGGCCAGGACGACGTCATGCGCTCGGTCCGGAGTCGTCGGCCGGATCTCGAGTCCGTCCGGCAGCTCCAGCGGCGGCAAGTCGTCGAGCGTCGGCCGGAGCATGTCGAAGAACCAGCGAACCTGGACGTAGCCGGCCTGCGCAAGCAGGGCGGTTTGGCCCTCGATCGTGTCGCGGCTCCATGCCCCGAGGGCGGCCGGACGGGTCTCACCCGCCTCGGCCTCCGCGGCCGCCCGCTCGCGGAGGCGCTCCTCGGCGTGAGCGAGGATCGCCCGACCGAGCCCCCGCCGGCGGACATCGGGATGAACCCAGCAGGTCGTGTCGAAGATCCTTGTGCCATCGCGGATCGTCCGCAGGCGTTGTGAGCAGGCCACCAGCCGATCGTCGATCTCGGCCAGGAGCAGGTCGCGCTCCGGCTCGAAATCGTTGAGGTTGGCCAGCTGATTGGCCAGGGTCGCCACGCCGATGATCTCGAAGGTCCCGTCGGCGATCTCGGTCGCCCGCATGAGCTCGACCAGCGCGGGCAGGTCCGACTCGCCTCGAAAAGCGCGGAAGGTCAGGCCGCGGATCGGTGGGGCGCCCGGGACCTCGATCGTGATCGTTGCCAGGTCGCTCACCGGTCGCTCCCGTACTTGAGTCGCATGTGTCGGTTGACGGCGCTGTGGATCAGCCGGGCCTCACGCTTGCGCTCCGCCCTGGCGCGCGGGTCATTCTGGCGATCCGCCCGGGACAGCTCGCGGTCGAGCTTGCGCCGGCTGGCCAGCCGTGCCGGGTCGAGGGAGCCGTCCGCGATCGCGGCTCGGACGGCACAGCCCGGCTCGCGGTCGTGACCGCAATCGCCGAATCGGCAGTCTCCGGCCAGCCCGTCGATGTCGGCAAAGGTGGCATCGAGCCCGTCGTCCTCGGCCAGCCCCAGCTCGCGCATCCCCGGGGTGTCGAGGATCAGCCCGCGCCCGGGGACGCGCACGAGGTGTCGTCGGGTGGTGGTGTGCCGTCCGCGGGCGTCGTCCCCGCGGACTTCGCCGGTTGCCTCGACCAGCTCCCCGGCCAGGGCGTTGAGGAGGGTCGACTTGCCGACCCCGGACGAGCCGATGAGGGCCACCGTGCGGCCCTCGATCAGCCGCTCGGCGAGCTCCTCCAACCCAACCCCGCTGATCGCGCTGACGGCATGGACCGGTACCCCGGCCGCGAGCGCCACCACGGACCCCAGGGCCGCCTCGGCGTCCTCGACCAGGTCGGCCTTGTTGAGCACGACGATCGGCTGGGCGCCCGAGCTCCAGGCCAGGGCCAGGTAGCGCTCGAGGCGGCGCGGGTTGAGGTCGTGGTTGAGCGAGGTCACGATCAGGAGCAGGTCCACGTTGGCGGCCAGGACCTGCGCAGCCGCCGAGCGGTCGGTCGGGGCACGCCGGACGACCGCCGTGCGACGAGGGAGCAGACCCTGGATCAACCGCTGGCCCGGATCGCCGGTCGCCTCGAGGGCGACCCAATCGCCGACGACGGGAAAACCGGCAGGGCCGTCGAATTGGGCGTCGAACCGGAACCGGCCGGTGACCGTCGCCCGAACGTCGCCGTCGGCCGTGCCCACCAGATACGAGCCGCGATCCTCGACCAGGACCCGGCCCGGCTGGCGGTCGGTGTGGCCGTCGCGCGAGAAGGCGGCCGCGTGCCCGCTGTCCCAGCCCCACGCCTCGAGCGCGACCGGCTCGGTCATCGGAGCGTCTCCTGCCCGACCATTGGCCGGTGGTATTCGAACTCCTCGGCAATCACCCGGAAGCCGAGACTTTCGTACAGATCCAGGGCCCGGTTCACGTTCTGGGAGTCGACGCCGAGAGCGGCCCGGGTCGCCCCGGCGTCGCGGACCGTGCGCAGGCTGCGCGCCAGGAGCGCTCGAGCCAGGCCGCGCCGACGGAATGGCTTGCGCACGGCGATCCCCTCGGTCCAGCCCGTCCGCGACCCGTCCGGCTCGGGCGGATCGAGGTAGTTGAGGATGTGCCCGGCAACCTCGTCGCCATGGAACGCGACCTGCCACAGGGCCGGGTTGGTGTCCGGCGACTCGCGGAACCGGACGAACTGGTCCTCCGAGGCCTGGTCGGCGCTCTCACCCCAGTGTTCGCCGAACGCCTCCACCCCGGCGTCCCAGACGCGTCGGATGAGCGCATCGTCGGTCGGATCGATCGGCCGGACGGTGAAGCCGTCCGGGAGCGGGCGGTCGGGGATGGCCTCGAGGTCCGGTCGGACGAGCTCACACGACCGCCGGACGACGCGGTAACCCGCGCCCTCGAGCAGGACGCGGGCGCCGAGGTCTCGGCCGTGAGGATAGGCGGCCGCGATCGTCGCTCGGTCACTGGGCAGGCTGGCCTGGATCTCGGCCTGGCGACGGATCTGCCAGGCCAGCATCGCCCGACCGATCCCACGCCGCCGGAGGCTCGGCAGTAGGTGGGCGACGCTCTCGAACGCGCGGCTGCCGTCGTTCCGGTTGACCCAGAACAGCCGGACGTAGCCGACGAGATCGCCCTCGAACTCGACGGCCAGGAAGTCGCGGTCGAGGTCGCAGTTGATCAGGTGGGCATAGTCGACGTCGAGGGTCTCGCTGGCCGTGACCTCGACCATCCCGTTGGCCGCCCGGGTCGCGGTATTGAGCGTGGCCATCGCCGGATGGTCCGAGCGACCAAGGTAGTGGCGGAACCGGAGACCCGCCACGGGCGGAGCCTCCGGAACCGCGATCTCAGGGGATGGAGCGGACGTCATCGGCTTCATCGGTCAGCCCACCCGCTTCAGCTTGCCGGTCCGCTTGGCGAAGCGCTCGGCCCGACCGAACGCCCAGATCCCAAGCGGGATGAACGTGACGGCCATAACCAGGAGGGGCACGACATCGCCCCACAGCGAGGACACCGGGGCGCCCGTGGTGATGCCCTTGCGGACCCCGTCGAGGACGTACGTCGCCGGCGAGATCCGCGACAACGCCTGCATCCAGCCGGGCAGGATGTCGACCGAGTAGTAGACCCCGCTGACCAGGAGCAGGCACGACTGCAGGACGAAGCACATCTGGGCGCCTCGCTCCACGTACAGCAGGGGCAGGATCGCGGCCATCATCCCGATCCCGACGAAGCTGAACGAGCCCAGGGCCATGAACGTCGCCGCCGTCAGCGGGTTGGCCCGTGACAGATCGAGCTGCGGGAAGAACAAGATCAGGACGATCAGGATCGCAGCCGTGTGGACGAGCCCGTAGACGATCGCGTACGAGCACGAGCCAAGGAGCTGCGTCCAGCGCCGAACCGGCGCCATCATCGTGTACTCGAGGGTGCCTTCCCAGCGCTCGACCGCGATGGTCTCGGCAATCCACGAGAAGACCACCGACAGGTAGTTCCAGAAGATCGCCCCGATCATCAGCGACAGGAGCAGGGTGGCGCTGCCCTGCTCGACCCCGATGAGCGAGATCGACAGGGCACCGGCCACGGAGTACACGAGGAACGCCAGTTCCCAGCCCCAGTAGCGCCGGGTCAGGTAGAAGTTGCGTTCGACGAAGGCGTAGCTCGCCTTCAACTCGTGAGTGAGGAGGGTCACGGGAGTGTCTCCAGGTGGGCCCGTCCGGGCCCGGTCCCTCAGCGGGACCGGGCCGGATCGAGCGGGTGTTCGGCCGCCAGCCGAGCGCCGATGCGAACCATCGAGCGCCCGATTGCCAGCCGGATGGGGCGGCGCGGAGGCCGGTCGAGAAGCCGAGCGATCTCGGCCTCGCGTGCCCAGCGCACCGCTCGCTCCGCGTGGATCACGCGGGCCAGGGCATGGTCGCGGTACATCAGGTTCCTTCCGTTCATGGATCGGTGGTTGGGTTCGGGATGGGGGAGCGGCCGCGCCGCCCCGGAGCGTCGAGACTCAGTTCTGCTCATCGCCGTCCTCCTCTGCTTCGAGGTCGTCGTCAAGCGAACGACCCGTGTAGGTCATGAATGCCGCCTCGAGCGTGGCCGGCTGGTCGTGCCGTTCGGCAACCAGCCGCTTGAGCCCGTCGGGCGTCGACGAGGCGACCACGCGCCCGTCGTTGAGGATCGAGATCCGGTCGCACAGGCGCTCGGCCTCGGCCAGGTCGTGGGTGGTCAGGACGATCGTCGCGTCATGGGTCGTCCGGAGCTCCTCGATGAAACCCTGGACCTCCAGCTTCGAGCGCGGATCGAGACCGGTCGTTGGCTCGTCGAGCAGGAGGAGGGTCGGCGAGGTGAGCAGCGCTCGCGCGATGGCGACCTTCTGCTGCATCCCCCGGCTCATCTGCTCGATCGGCCGACCGACTCGCTTCTCGCCGATCCCCAACCGAGCCAGGATCGCCATCGCGTCGCGCCTGCCGGTGGCGGCATCGATGCCGTACAGGCGAGCGGCGAAGCTGAGGTTCTCCAGGGGGCTGAGCTTCTTGAAGAAGGCAGCGTCGACACTGACCCGGTTGATCAGGCGCTTGACCGCCAGCTCGTCGCGCTCGATGTCCAGCCCGAAGATCTCCACTCGGCCTTCGTCGAGGGTCAGCAACCCACAGATGAGTCGGATGAAGGTCGACTTGCCCGAGCCGTTGGCGCCGAGGATCCCGTGGATCTCACCACGCTCCAGGCGGAGCGTGACGTTGTCCACGGCGACGACCGGCTCGCGTCGGCGACCGACGTTGAACCGCTTGGTCACCCGATCGACGAGCAGGGCCGGGACCGCCGGCGACACGCTCGGCGCGGTCCCATTCCGATCGATCGAGCGTCCTCCGGACGGCACGACGGACGACCCAGATCTATTCAGTTGTGGTGTCACGGTCGTGGTCACGGTGGTGGCTCCTGGTGGTCTGGCGAACGGACGATGGAACGAAGTCCGGGGCGGAATCGCGAAAGCCGCGGGCGCTTCAGGCGACGGCGTTCGTCGCGGGGCCGCGCGGCTGTCGATCACGCCCGGAGAGGGCATGAAAAGAGCCGTGGGGCCCGATCCGGCCCACGGCTCGTGGTTGTCGTCTTCAGCGGCCTAGCCGCCTCGGTTCACCTCGAGATGGGCACAGATCTCCCGCGCACGCCTGCCCGGGTGGGCGGCGTGATGCGCCGGATGAAGAGGTCGTTCCACATGCGGTCGACTCCTTCCCATCGAAGTGCTACGAGGCGCTCAGCGAGCGCTGGCGGATGGTACGCCGGGCCGTCGCACGATGTCAAGCTGGATACGCCCGGACAGGTGGAGAGTTGCGGCAGAACCCCGCCGTGGCGAGATGCGAGACCGGCTCAGGTCGGGTCGGGGGTCGGCGTGTCGGTCGGGTCTGGCGTTGGGGTCGGTGGATCCGGGGTCGGCGTCGGCGGATCCGGGGGCGGCGTCGGCGGATCGGTCGGAGTCGGCGTCGGGTCGTCAGTCGGAGTCGGCGTCGGGTCGTCGGTCGGGGGGGCCGTCGCGCCCGGCGTCGCGGGCGGACCAGCGGTCGAGGGCGGGCTGGGGCTCGGGGGGACG
>Ga0080064_1003635_pt1 | contig 21746 bp, 17 predicted proteins | sample Subgrocontami54m_FD_69260 | JGI IMG/M metagenome (GOLD analysis project Ga0080064, IMG submission 69260) | Subsurface groundwater microbial communities from S. Glens Falls, New York, USA - GMW46 contaminated, 5.4 m (SPADES assembly) (version 2) ...
GAGCATCGCCACCGACGCCAAGGGCGTCATTCAGATCTTCAATGTCGGCGCCGAGCGGATGCTGGGCTACGCGGCCGCCGACGTGATGAACAAGATCACGCCCGCCGATATTTCCGACCCGCAGGAGCTGATCGCGCGCGCCAAAGCGCTGAGCATCGAGCTCGGAGCCACGATCACGCCGGGCTTCGAGGCCCTGGTGTTCAAGGCCACGCGCGGGATCGAGGACATCTACGAGCTGACCTACATCCGCAAGGATGGCAGCCGGTTCCCGGCGGTGGTGTCGGTGACGGCGCTGCGCGACGCGCAGGACGTCATCATCGGCTATCTGTTGATTGGCACCGAGGTCAAGGCAGGCGCCCTGCAGAGCGCGATCTTCAACAGCGCCAACTTCTCGAGCATCGCCACCGACGCCAAGGGCGTCATTCAGATCTTCAATGTCGGCGCCGAGCGGATGCTGGGCTACGCGGCCGCCGAAGTGATGAACAAGATCACACCCGCCGATATTTCCGATCCGCAGGAGCTGATCGCGCGCGCCAAAGCGCTGAGCGTCGAGCTAGGAACCACGATTACGCCGGGCTTCGAGGCCCTGGTCTTTAAGGCCGCGCGCGGGATCGAGGACATCTACGAGCTGACCTACATCCGCAAGGATGGCAGCCGTTTCCCAGCGGTGGTGTCGGTGACGGCGCTGCGCGATGCGCAAGACGCCATCATCGGCTATCTGTTGATTGGCACCGACAACACCGCGCGTAAGCTGGTCGAAGCCGAGCAAAAAAAGCTCGATCAGCGCCTGCGCGACCAGACTGCTCTCCTGAGCGAGGCGAATGAGGAGATTCAGCGGTTTGTATACATCGTCAGCCACGATTTGCGCTCGCCTCTCGTCAATATCATGGGTTTCGCCAGCGAACTCGACGTTTGGCGGAAGCAGATCTTCGAGCGGCTCGCGGCGCTACGTGCTCAAATCGGGGGCGAGCAGGGTGGTGAAAGCGATGAGGCGCTGCGCACCGACGTCGAAGAAGCACTCAGCTTCATCAAATCATCGGTTGTGAAAATGGACCGACTCATCGGCGCCCTTCTCAAGCTATCGCGCGAGGGGCAACGTCAGTTTCAGCCGCAATTCATCGACATGTCGCAGTTGTTACGGTCTACTTTAGAGGCATTGGCTCATCAAGCGCAGGACGTTAACGCCAAGATCAGCATTGGAGAACTTCCGACGATCACCAGCGACCGTCTCGCTCTCGAACAGGTGTTCTCAAATCTCATGGACAACGCGGTCAAGTATTTGCGGGCAGGCGTGCCTGGGAGCATCGCGGTCCGAGCGACCGAATCTGATGGAGCGATCACCTACGAGGTTCACGACAACGGTCGCGGCATCGATACAAAGGATCGTGAGCGTATCTTTGATTTGTTCCGACGATCGGGCATTCAGGATCGGCCTGGCGATGGCATCGGCCTCGCTCACACGCGTGCGCTTGTGCGGCGCCTCGGGGGCTCGATCAATGTCGAGAGTGAGCCTGACCGCGGCTCCATATTCAAAGTAACGTTGCCCAAGATATTCAAAGTGACGTTGCCCAAGAAGGGGCCTCTGCCAGAGAGTGAGATCACGGCATGACCCAACCAATTACAATCGCGATGGTCGAAGACGATGAAGGCCACGCTCGCCTCATCGAGAAGAACCTTCGTCGAGCGGGAGTCCATAACGAGATCGTGCCGCTTGCGGACGGTGCGAGTGCGATCACGTTCCTGTTCGGTTCTGATGGCTCCGGTCTCGTCAACAAAGGCCGCCCTTTGCTGATCCTGCTGGACCTCAATTTACCGGATATGTCCGGCATAGATATCTTGAAACGCATCAAGAAGAACGAGCATCTCAGAGTGTCACCTGTGGTGGTGCTGACAACGACCGATGATAAGTCCGAAATCCAGCGCTGCTACGACCTCGGCTGCAACGTCTATCGTGAGCGGTCAACGTGGGAGATTGAAATGGCTACAGGCATTGTGAAGTGGTTCAATCCGACAAAGGGTTATGGGTTCATTCAGCCAGCCGGCGGTGGCGGCAAGGACGTGTTTGTCCATATTTCGGCCGTTGAGCAGGCGGGCCTCAGCACGCTCAACGAAGGACAATCGGTCGAGTACGAGATCGAGAGCAACAAGGGGAAAGAGTCCGCGGTGAAGCTCAAGGTCAAATGACAGGGGGCTGCCCTAATGGCGGGACAGTTCTAGAGAACTCTCCCGATCCCGCGAGTGATATATGCAATGCCTCTTTCGTTTCAGGGGCTGGCTGCATGCTCGGACTGTCGCTTTTTTGCAAAAGATCGCCTGAAGCCGCCACCGTCCCTTTAGGAGAACGCCTACCTCGGCTTTGGGTTCAAGTGCAGCGCGGCTTCCCGCTTCCCTTGGCTGGCTTTTCCGTTATACGTAAACCGATGGCGAAGTCATTATCGTCCGTTAAACGAAAAAAGAAGGGCCGGCCAGCAACGGGGACGGCCCCGCTCGTGGGCGTCCGTCTACCGCAGAAGCTGATTGACACCATCGACGGCTGGGCAAATCGCGAGGGCGCGGCGTCGCGTTCAGAAGCGATCCGGCGTTTGCTCGAACAAGCGCTTGCTAGCGGCAAATTCCCAAGGAGGCGCACCAAAAAATCCGCGTCCGAAGCACGAGCGATGGCCGGCCACGAACTCGACCGGCTTGGTGACCAGTCAATACCGGCTGAGGAACGTGATCGACGGAAACGCAGACTCACAAAGGGGCCGTCAGAGTTCCGCGAGATACGGGGCGATCTCCCAAAGCCGAAGCGATGACACGGCTACGCCAAGCGGCGACCGGCACTCGCCTAGCATGGAACGCTCCTCTACCCCCTGTAGTACAATGCCTGAGGAGCCCGAGGGTTCAACGCGGTCGTAGGCGTCACTGCCTTCGCCAAGCCGAGCTTCGTGGAACGCGCGATGCGCGACCTCAATATGCCGGAGAACCCTTTTGACTATGGATGCAACCTTTCATCCAGCTTGCGTCCATCAGGTTCTGGCTGCGCGTCAATGAGTCCACGCCCTAGACCGTCCAGCCGCGCTCTATCCCGGATTCTTGGCGGTTACTTTCCAGGAACTCGAGTCCATGAAAATGCCCTTCGGGGTCTGGAAACGGTGGAGCTCCGCCTTGAGCGCCGCCGCGATCTCGTCGTGACGTTGCTCGGCCTGCTTGCCGGCTTCGCGGTAGACCTCGCCGGCAGGGCCAAGCGCAAGCTGGAATTCGACGGCATCGTCGACATTGTTCCCCACCAACACCTGCGCGTCGACTTGTTCGAATTCGATGTTGCTATAGCCCGCGATCTCAAGTTGCTTCGTTACCACCTCGGTATCGGCCATCGAGAACGGCCCGGGCCCGCATGTCCGCGCATTATCGCCGGGCGGCGGCAGATAGCGCAGGACGATATCCTTCGCATGCCCGAGCCAGGGATTGTGCTGGATGCCGCGCCAGACGATCATGGTCATGACGCCGCCGGGCTTGAGGCTCTTGCGCATGTTGCGCAATCCAGCCACCGGATTTTCGAAGAATTGCGTCCCGAAACGTGAAAAGCAGAAGTCGTGTGTCGGCTTGAACGGATAGGTCTGCACATCCACTTCCAGGAACGTGACGTTGCTGAGGCCGGCGGCCTCGGCGTCCTGACGGCCGAATTTGAGAAATCCTTCGCAGCAGTCGATCCCGAGCACCGTGCCGGACGGGCCGACCATGCGAGCGAGCTGAATCGCGGTATCGCCAAAACCGCAGCCCGCATCGACAACCTTGTCTCCCGGCCTCACCGCGAGCGAGGGGAAGACCTTCGCGCTGTGAAGCGTCAGTCCGCCAACGATGACGTGTCGCCAGCGAACGAATTTTGGGACCAGAATCTCGTTCCAGAAATCGACGTACTGGCTCCGGTCGACTGCGGCTTCGGCATTGCTCATCGGTGACCTCGTCTATGATGCTTCGAGGAGATTGGCAGTCGACTTTCGCGCAAAAGAGCGCCCGGCACAACCGGAGTCCCGTCAGCTTCGACAAAGTCGGAGGAGGTCAGACCCTAAAATGCCTCTGCCGGCAGATCCATCATGCTGGCCGCGCCGGCCTGGATGCGGGCTAGATGTGCGGCGGTTTCCGGCAGCATCCGCTCCATATAGAAACGCGCGGTGACGAGCTTGGCGTTCATGCGCGCGGCATCGCCCTCGCCCGCCGCCGTTTTCCTGTGAGCCGCCGCCGCCATCCGGCACCACATATAGCCGAGCGCCGCCAGGCCGAAGAGGTGCAGATAGTCGTGCGCGGCAGCGCCGGCGTTTTCCGGCTTGGTCATTGCGTTCTGCATCAGCCACAGCGTCGCCTGCTGCAAATGCCCGAGCGCCGCCGCGAGCGGGGTGACATAGGGCTTCATCGCCTCCTCGCCGTGCTCCTTGATGAAGCCTTGCGCCTCGTTGAAGAACGCCTGCATGGCGCGCCCGCCGTCCTTCGGCAGCTTGCGCCCGACCAGATCGAGCGCCTGGATGCCGTTGGCGCCCTCGTAGATCATGGCGATGCGCGCATCGCGCACGAACTGCTCGATGCCGTGCTCGGCGATGTAGCCGTGCCCGCCATAGACCTGCTGCGCCAGCACCGCATTGTCGAAGCCGCGGTCGGTCAGCATGGCCTTGAGCACCGGAGTCATCAGCCCCATGTGGTCCTCGCCCGCCTGCCGCTCCTTGTCGTCGCCGGAGCGCTGCGCCACGTCGCCTTGCAGCGCCGTCCACACCACCAGTGCGCGCGCCGCCTCGTTGAACGCGCGCATGGTCATCAGCATGCGGCGTATGTCTGGATGCACGACGATCGGGTCGGCCGGCTTGTCGGGAAATTTCGCGCCGCCGAGCGCGCGGCCTTGCAGGCGGTCGCGCGCATAGACCGCCGCGTTCTGATAGGCCACCTCGGACAGCGCAAGCCCCTGCACCGCGACGCCAAGGCGCGCCTCGTTCATCATCGTGAACATCGCATTGATGCCGCGGTTTTCCTCGCCGATCAGGAAGCCGGTGGCATTGTCGTAATTCAGAACGCAGGTGGCATTGCCATGGATGCCCATCTTGTGCTCGATCGAGCCGCAGGTCACCGCGTTGCGGGCACCGAGCGAGCCGTCGGCATTGGGCAGAACCTTCGGCACCACGAACAGCGTGGTGCCTTTGATCCCGGCCGGCGCCCCTTCGAGGCGCGCGAGCACGAGATGCACGATGTTCTCGGCCAGATCGTGCTCGCCGGCGGAGATGAAAATCTTGGTGCCGGTGATGCCGTAGCTGCCGTCGCCCCGCTTGACCGCTTTGGTGCGCAGAAGACCGAGATCGGTGCCGCACTGCGGCTCGGTCAGGTTCATGGTGCCGGTCCAGCGGCCCTCGATCATCTTCGGCAGATAGAGCGCTTTCTGCTCGGCACTACCGTGCAGGACGAACGCCGCGATGGCGCCTTGCGTGAGCCCCGGATACATGCCGAACGACATGTTGGCCGAACACAGCAGTTCATTGACCGCCACCGTCAGGAATCCCGGCAGGCCCTGCCCGCCGAATTCGGATGGCGCCGAAATCCCCATCCAGCCGCCCTCGGCATATTGCCGGTAGGCCTCCTTGAAGCCGGACGGCGTGGTCACGCTGCCGTCGTCGTGGCGCGTGCAGCCCTCGATGTCGCCGGTGCGATTGAGCGGCTGCAACACTTCCTCGGACAGCTTGCCGGCTTCGCGCAGAACCGCTGCAAGCACGTCGGGCGAGGCATCGGCGAAGCCGGGCAGGTTGTCGTAACGCCCGATCTGGAACACGTCGATCAGCAGAAACAGAAACTCATCCACGGGTGCTTTGTAGATCGGCATGGTGTCTCACTGGCTGCGGCGCCGGCACAACATGCCACCTGCGGCCGGCACGCATGTCACTTCGGCTATGGCATGATCAGACGCGGCGCGAGCGATCCCACGGGAATCGGGAACGCGACTGGTATTGAATTACATCAATGGGAGGTCGGGCGCACGAAAAATGCGCCGCCGCGCGGTCCCCGCCGCGGCGAAAGAAAACCGCGCGTTTCGTAGAACCGCAAGCTCCGCAGCGTCACGCCGAACGCGTGCGCGAGCTGTTCGACGGTGAGCACCGGCTGGGCCGCCTCGCTGGTGTGCCCCTGCCCGCGCAAAAGATGCGCGTGTTCCTTGCAATACCGGCCGCATCCGAGGGTGATGTTACGCTTTCATCTGAAACGATTTCCGCCGCCCGGGGGCCTCGGACCGGCCTCCTTAACGGTCTGTTTACCTCAAACCTGAAAAACTGCGCTTTGAGGCGCCGAGCCGCGCGGACGACCACCAACTTTTCACCAACGCGCCGGCTCCAAAACGGGGCATCCGGCTCCCCGCTCCTTCCCTGCCGAACCTGTGGATGCGGGCATGAAATCTGGCGTTCCGTGGCAAGTCAAAGGCGTGCGGCGGCAAGCGCGCGAGACCGCGCAGGAAGCCGCCCGCCGTTCCGGAATGTCGGTCGGCGAATGGCTCGATACCGTCATCATCGATTCGGCTGTGGCGGACGGCGTCGAGCCGCCGGACGAGGCCCACGACGAGGAGCGGTATCGCGATGGGGCAGAGCCGCTGCGCCGCCGCTATTCCGAGTATGACGCGCGCCACCGCCGGCCTCCCGAAGAGGACTTAGCGGCGGTCCATGATCGTCTCGAGACGCTCAGCCTCCAGCTCGATCGACTGGCCCGCTCGAACGCCGAGGCCGCACGTGTGTCCTCCCGCGACGAGGAGACGCCACGGCGGATCGGCGATGCCATTTCCCGGCTCGACCGCAGGCTCGATCAACTGATCAGCGAGGGTCGTTCCGCCAATTCGCAGATCGAGCGGCGCATGAGCGCGGTCGATCGTACGGTTGCCGGCCTGCAGCATGAGCGGCCGCGCTTGCCGTTCGCCGATGCACCGCCGGCGACGCCGCTCGATCGGGCTTTGGTCGAGATCGCTGCGCGCCAGCAGGCCCTCGACGGCCAAAGTCCGGATCAAGGATCGGAGCCTGCCGGCGCTTGGGCGGCGCACGCCGACTTGCCGCGCGCCGACTTGCCGCGCGCATCGACGCAAAGCCTGTCCGGCCTTGAACATCAGCTGCGCAACATCACCACGCGGATCGAGACCTTGCGCCCCGGCATCGATACCGCGGTCGAGACGCTGCGTGACGACCTGGCCGAGATCGGCGTCATGCTGAAGGAAGCGATGCCGCGCCGCGCGGTCGAGGCGCTGGAAGAAGAGGTCCGCAATCTCTCCGAGCGCCTGCAAAACGGACGCGGCCGTGGTGATGGTGGTGGCGGCGGCGCCACCATTGCCGGACTCGAGCGCGGCCTGGCTGAGGTGCGCGACGCGCTGCGCGCGCTCACGCCGGCCGAGAACCTGGTCGGATTCGACGAAGCGGTGAAAGGACTTTCCGACAAGATCGACCGGATCGCCGTCAGCAGCCAGGACCCAGCCGCCTTGCAGCAGCTCGAGGGCACTATCGTCGCGCTGCGCGGCATCGTCTCCCATGTCGCCTCCAACGACGCGCTGACCAAACTGTCCGACGAGATGCGCGCGCTGGCCGCCCGGGTCGAGCAGGTCGCCAGTTCCGCCGGCAGCGGCGCCGACAGCCTGGCCACGCTCGAACAGCGGATCGCGACCATCGCCGACGCGCTGCATGCGCGTAATCACGGCGAGGGCGGGTCGCATGAACTCGAAGTCGTGCTGCGCGGACTGACCGACAAGATCGAGCGCATCGCGCTCACGCCCGGCGACCAGATCGCGCTCGGCCACCTCGAAGACCGTATCGCCAAGCTGGTCGAGAAACTCGACGCCTCCGACGGCCGACTGAACCATCTCGAAGCGATCGAGCGCGGCCTGGCCGAGTTGCTCATCCATCTGCAACATCAGCGCCTGCCGCAGGCAGTGCGCGACATCGCCGCCACCCCGCCCGTGGTCGACGTGCTCAAGCGCGACGTGGCACGGACCGTCGACTCGCTCGAGGCCGTGCACGGAACGGTGGAGCAGGTGGTCGACCGGCTGGCCATGATCGAGACCGACATGCGCGGCCGTCCCGCTGCGCCGGCCAACGCGACCAAGCTGCCGGCGGCTGGAGCTCTGCCGGTCGCACCGTATGCAGCCCCGGTCTTGCAGGCCGTTACAGTCCCGGCCGCCGACGCACCGGCGCCGAGCAAGCCGGTGCCGCCAATCCCGCAGGAGCGGCGCGCCATCGATCCCAGCCTGCCGCCGGACCATCCGCTGGAACCCGGCATCGCCAGCGGCCGCGGCCGCCAGCCCGGCTCGCCGGCCGATCGCATCGCGGCCTCCGAGGCCGCGCTTGGTCCGGCCAAGCCGCCCGTCATCCCCGATCCCAGCGGCAAGGCGGATTTTATCGCCGCCGCCCGCCGCGCCGCTCAGGCCGTGGTGATCGAGGCTCCGCCGCGCACCGACAAGCGCGCCGCCGCCGAACCGGCCAAGCCGGACGCCCCCGGCGGCCTGGGCAGCCGCATCACCCAGCGCATGCGCAAATTGCTGCTGCGCTCCAGCGCCGCATTGATGCTGGTGGCATCGCTGTATGCCGGCGCCCAAGTGTTCAGTCTTCAAGTATTCAGTCTCCAAGTGTTCAGTCTCCCGGTGTTCAGTCTCTTCGAGCAAAATAGCGCGCCGGCGACCGACGTTACGTCGGCAGTCGATTCGGTGACTCCACTCGCCGAGCCGGTGAACCGCGCCGGCCAATTGAGCGAGCGTGACGGCACGCCGACGGCACCGCTCACCACCGCCACGGTGGCGCCCGTCGAAGCGCCGCTAGCACCGATCGTCGGGCCGACGACAAAAAGCGTGGCCGATCGGGTCACCACCGGCTCGATCCCGCATTTGGAAGTGGCCCCGCAGCCAAGGCCGGCAGAACCGCCGGCCACGGCACGCGCGACCGCGGCCGATCGACTGCCGGCTGCGATTGGCAGCGGCGGCCTGCGTACCGCCGCGGCACGCGGCGATGCCGCCGCCGAATATGAAATCGCCGTGCGCTATGCCGAAGGCCGTGGCATCCCGCCGAACCTTGCAGCGGCAGCGGAATGGTTCGAGCGCGCCGCCAAGCAAGGGCTGGCGCCCGCCCATTTCCGCCTCGGCGGCTTCTACGAAAAAGGCCTCGGGGTGAAGAAGGACCTCGAAACCGCGCGCCGTCACTACATCGCGGCTGCTCAGGCCGGCCACGCCAAGGCGATGCATAATCTCGCGGTGCTCTATGCCGAGGGCGCTGACGGCAAGCCCGACTATCAGATGGCGGCGCGCTGGTTCCGCAAGGCGGCCGACCATGGCGTTGCCGATAGCCAGTACAACCTCGGCATCCTCTACGCGCGGGGCATCGGGGTCGGGCAGAACCTGGCGGAAGCCTACAAGTGGTTCACGCTCGCCGCCCGCGAAGGCGACAAGGACTCCGCCAAAAAGCGCGACGATGTCGGCAGCCGCCTCGACCAGCCATCGCTGGCCGCAGCACGGTTGGCGACCCAGACCTGGACCCCCGAGCCGCAGCCCGAGGCGGCCATCCAGGTCAAGACGCCGGCCGGCGGCTGGGACAGCATCGCCACGCCCAAGCGCAAGAGCCGCACCGTCGGACCCAAGGCGGAAGCGCCGGCCGCACGTCCGTAAATTCCTGCACAACAAAAACCCGCTGCGGACGTGCCTGCTGAGGCGAACCCCGGTAGAGTGCGATCATCGACTGTCGAGTGATGAGTCTCGGTCCGTTCGCGGGGTGTCGTGCCGGAGACGCCTGAGCGGCGAATGAGCGCGCAAGCCGGCCCCGCCGGTTCTGTTCCGAATTCGTCGAACTCTTCCGGTAACCCCGCCTACGCCGTCCGAGGCGCGATCAACTTTTCTCGCCTGCCGCAAGGCCCCGGTGGTATCCGGCTGCGTGGAGCGCTACACCGGAACTGCGAACCGACGGAATAATCAGTGCAAATTTATCTTCCGATCGCCGACCTGCCGGTCAATATTTTTCTGATCCTGGCCATGGGACTGGCGGTCGGATTCATCTCCGGCATGTTCGGCATCGGCGGCGGCTTCCTGATGACGCCGCTTTTGATCTTCCTCGGCATCTCGCCGGCGGTGGCGGTCGCGAGCGTCACCGGCCACATCGCCGCCTCGTCGCTGTCGGGCGCCATCAGCTATTGGCGCCGCCGCGCAGTCGATGTCCCGCTCGCTTTCATGCTGCTGGCCGGCGGCATCATCGGCACCGCATCCGGGGTCTGGCTGTTCACCATGCTGCGCTCCCTCGGCCAGCTCGATATCACCATCGGCCTGTCCTACGTGACGCTGCTCGGGGCCGTCGGTGGGTTGATGGTGCTGGAAAGCGTGCGCGCCATCGTCCGCGCGCGCCAGGGCAAGCCGGTCGAGCTGCGCCGGCCGGGCAGCCATACCTGGTTTCACGGACTGCCGTTCAAACTGCGCTTCAAGCGCTCGCGCATCTATGTGTCCGCCATCCCGGTCTGGACGATCGGTTTCGTCATCGGATTCGTCGGCGCGGTGATGGGGATCGGCGGCGGCTTTCTGCTGGTGCCGATGCTGATCTACCTGCTGCGCGTTCCCACCGCGACCGTGATCGGCACCTCGATGGTGCTCACTTTGGTCACCATGGCCTCGGCAACCGTCATGCATGCCGCGACCAATCATCTGGTCGATGCGGTGCTGGCGCTGATCCTGATGGTCGGCGGCGTCACCGGCGCGCAATTCGGCGCCCGCGCCGGACAGAAAATCAGCGGCGAGCGGCTCAGGTTGCTGCTCGGCCTGCTGGTGCTGGCAGTCGGCATCCGGTTTGCGCTGAACCTGGTGCTGCAGCCGGCGGACCTGTTCATCCTGCGGCCGCTGGAGACCGGCCCATGAAGCGGCTCTCCACGCTTGCGCTCACCGCCGCGATCACCGCGATAGCACTGCCGGCCGCCGCCGAACGGCTGGTCACGTCGCTGTCCAATCACCGCGTGATGGTGACCTCGAATTTCACCGGCGACGAGGTGGTGCTGTTCGGCGCGGTCGAGCAGGATACCGCGTCGCGTCCGCGCCGTGGCGGCTACGACATTGTCGTCACCGTGGTCGGCCCGCGCGAGACCTTCGTCACCTACCGCAAGGACCGGGTGCTCGGCATTTGGATGAATGTCGAATCGCGCACCTTCGAGAAGGTCCCGGCCTATCTCGCCGCGCTGGCCAACCGGCCGCTCGATGCCATCGCCAATGCGGAAACCCTGCGCCGCCAGCAACTCGGCCTGGAGAATTACTACTACCCGCAGCGCACCGGCCCGGGCACCTCCGACGTGGTGCGCGACGATCCGTTCCGGCGCGCCTTCCTGCGCCTGAAGCAGGAGCATGGCCTCTATCGCGAGGAAAACAACGGCGTCACGTTTTTTACGCCGCTGCTGTTCCGCGCCTCGATCCCGCTACCTGCCCAGGTTTCAATCGGCAATTACGAGGTCGACGTGAAACTGTTCGCCGACGGCGCCTTGATCGCGCGCACCACCTCGGCGCTGGAAGTCTACAAAGCCGGATTTGAGCAGATGGTCGCCTCGGCCGCGCAAAACCACGGCGTGCTCTATGGACTGGCCACGGTAGCGATGGCGCTCGCCACCGGCTGGTTCGCCTCGGTGTTGTTCAGGCGGGATTGATCAATCGCGCAGGCAGCGCTTGGCCGCGATCGTATAGAGCCGGCCCTCGCCCAGCATGTGGGCGGTAAACGCCAGCGTGGGGAAAACCTCGGCGAAGGCGCGGTCGCGCACATTCAAGCCGCCGGCATAGGCGCCGAAGGCCGGCATCACCATCCGCTGTCCGTCAACGGCAAAACAGCGGCGGCTGATGGTGCGCCCGCGCTGGGTGACGCGGGCGACCGGATGCAAATGCCCGGCGATCTCGCCCGCAGTGCCGGTGGGAGCGTGGCGAAAGGTCACGGCGGCGAGGGTGACAAAACGGGCGAAGGCGCCGCCGATGCCCGCTGCCGGTTCTGGATCGTGGTTGCCGGTGATCCAGATCCAGTCGCGTCCGCGCTGCAATGCATGCAGCGCCGCGCGGTCGCCGTCCATCAGCCGATCCGGTCCTTCGCTATCATGAAAATTGTCGCCGAGCGCAATGACCAGACGCGGCGCATAGCGGGCGATCAGCTGCGCCAGGCGCGCCAGCGTCGCCGCGGTATCATAGGGCGGCAACAGCACGCCGCGCGCGGCAAAGCTCGAACCCTTTTCCAAATGCAGATCGGCGACCACCAGCAGCCCTTGCTCAGGCCAATACAGCGCGCCGGCGCAATCGGCCGCCAGCGTGACGCCGGCGACGATCAGCAGATGATCTTTACCCCGCCCTTGCACATCATCTTCACCTCCCCCCTTGCGGGGGAGGTCGACAATCGCGGACACCGTCCGCGATTGTCGGGAGGGGGGTAAATTCGAAGGCGCGCGATTGGCATCATACCCCCCTCCCCAGCCCTCCCCCTCAAGGGGGGAGGGAGAAGAAGCAGCGACGCGCCGATCGGATTGCTTCACCGCAACGCCTCCTTCACCAGTTCCGCCTTCGGTTCCGCCCGCCTTATGGACGATTCGGCCCTCGCTGCGCGAGTGGCCGCACACTCATCCCTTGGCCGCGAAAGCGTGCGACGCGCGCACCAGATCACCCACCACGGTGAGCTCATCCGCGTCGCGCGGCCCATAGACCATGACGATATTACCGGGCAGGCCGTGCTTGCCGGCGAGCGGATGCAGTTCCGCCCAGCCGTTTCCTATTACCGCATCGAGAATCTCGGGGGGCAGCACCATGTGCAGGCTGCCGTCGCGCGGCGGATGGATATGGGCGAACTCGTGCTCGATCATGAAGGCCTCGCGCTTGGCGTTCGCGCAGCCGGGCAGGCAGAACGCGCGCGCACCGGGCACGGAGATCGCGCTCGGCCCGGTCTCAACGCCAGGGAGCGCCTGCGCCAAAGCGAACACCTGTTCCTGCAAATCAGGCGGCGCGGTCTGATCGAGCTGGGTATGCGGATTGGTCGGCGTCGTGCGCGGGCGTGGGCCGGGGCGCTTCTTTGAAAGATAGCTTTGCATGATGTGCTCTTTCGAACGATAGCGCGATCATGGCCGCGCGGCCATCAACCCATCGCCTCTTTCACCAGTTCCGCCTCCGCTTCGGCGAGCAAGGCGTCGGAGGCTTCGCCGTAGACCGACTCACGTCCGATCTCCAGCATTACCGGCACCGCCAGCGGCGAGACGTGATCGAGCGCCTTATGGACGATCCGCCCGCGGATGCGCGTGAGCATTTCGCCGAGGCGGCGGATGTCGAGCAGGCCGGTGGCGGCATCCGCGCGCGCCGCCCGCAACAGGACATGGTCGGGCTGGTGGCGGCGCAGCACATCATAGACCAGATCGGTGGAGATCGTCACTTCGCGGCGCGACTTCTCCTTGCCGGGAAAACGCCGCTCGATCAGGCCGGCGATGATGGCGCAAGTGCGGAAGGTGCGCTTCATCAGCGCCGATTCCGCAAGCCAGGCTTCCAGATCATCGCCCAGCATGTCCTGGTCGAACAGTGCGGCAAGCGACAGTTCGCCGCGCTCGATCGCCTGCCCGATATCGCACAGACCCCAGACGCCGAGCGCATATTCATTGGCGACAAAGCCGAGCGGGCGAAGCCGCGCGCGTTCGAGCCTACGCGTCAGCAGCATGCCGAGCGTCTGGTGCGCCAGGCGGCCTTCGAACGGATAGCAGACGAGGTAATGCTTGTTGGCGCGAGGGAATGTTTCGACCAACAGATCGTGGCGGCCCGGCAGCAGCGAACGCCATTCCTGGATTTCCAGCCATTCGCGCACCTGGTCGGGCAACGCGCGCCACTGCGCGTGGTCGGCAAAGATGTCGCGCACACGGTCGGCGAGATACGTAGAGAGCGGAAACTTGCCGCCCTCATAGGCCGGCACTTTGGGATCTTCCGAGCTGGCGCGCGACACATGGACCTCGTCCTCGACCAGCGATTCGTAGCGCAGGATCTCGCCGGCGAACACGAAGGTGTCGCCGGGGGTGAGCGTCTCGATGAAATATTCCTCGACCTGGCCGAGCAGACGCCCGCCGCGCGGGATCGTCCTGGAAGCGCGTGAGCGAACGAGCCGTACCTTGAGCATGTCGGCCTCGACAATGGTGCCGACATTCATGCGGTAACGCTGCGCGATCATCGGATTCGCCACCCGCCAGCGGCCGTCCTTGCCCTGGCGGATCTTGGCGAAGCGCTCATAGGCCTTCAGCGCATAGCCGCCGGTGGCGACGAAATCGAGCACGGCGTCGAAATCCGCGCGCGCAAGCCCGGCATAGGGCGCGGCGCTTCTGACCTCGGCATAGAGCTGATCGGCGAGGAACGGCTCGCCGCAGGCGGAGCCGAGCACGTGCTGCGCCAGCACGTCGAGCGCGACCACAAGTCGGCTATCGCCGACTTGTGCATTTAACGGCCCATCTCGGGTAAACCCGAGATGGCTGCGCGCCGGCGGCGTATCCTGCGCCTTGTCGGCCACGGCGCCGAGCGCGGCGCGGCATTCCAGCACCTCGAAGCGGTTGGCCGGCACCAGCACGCCCTTGGACGGCTCGTCCATGCGGTGATTGGCGCGGCCGATGCGTTGCAGCAGGCGCGACGCGCCCTTGGGCGCCCCGACATTGATCACGAGATCAACGTCGCCCCAGTCGACCCCGAGATCGAGCGAGGAGGTGCAGACCACCGCGCGCAGCCGGCCCTCGGCCATGGCGGCCTCGACCTTGCGGCGCTGCGCCACATCGAGCGAGCCGTGATGCAGCGCGATCGCCAGCGCATCGTCGTTGACGTGCCAGAGCTGCTGGAAAATGCTCTCGGCCTGGCTGCGGGTGTTGACGAAGACGAGCGTGGTCTTGTGGCGCTTGAGGAGATCGTAGATTTCGCCGAGCGCGTGATGGGCGGAATGGCCGGCCCAGGGCAGATGTTCGGCGGTATCGAGCATGCTCACGTCGGGCGGCGCGCCGTCGTCGGCGATCACGAGGTCGGCGAGCGCTTCGCCCTGTGCGGGCTGCGGCAGCAGAAAGCGCCGCAGGTCGTCCGGCTCCGCCACGGTCGCCGACAGCCCGACACTGGTGATTCCGGGGGCGAGCGCAAACAGCCGCGCGAGGCCAAGCGAGAGCAGGTCGCCGCGCTTGGAGGTGACCAGGGCATGCAGCTCATCCAGCACGACGCGGCGCAGCGTGCCGAAGAGATATGGCGCATCGGGCGACGCCAGGATGAGCGCCAGCTGCTCGGGCGTGGTGAGCAGGATATGCGGCGGGTCGCGGCGCTGGCGTTGGCGCTTGGATGCGGGTGTGTCGCCGGTGCGGGTCTCGATGCGGATCGAAAGATCCATCTCTGCCACCGGGCGCTCCAGGTTGCGCGCGATGTCGACCGCCAGCGCCTTCAGCGGCGAGATGTAGAGCGTGTGCAGGCCGCCTTCGCGGCGCAGATCGCGGCCGGTGGAGATGAGCTTTTTTCCCTCTCCCCGCTGTCTTACTTCACCTCCCCCGCTTGCGGGGGAGGTCGCCGCGCGCGCGGCGGGAGGGGGCATGTTTGGTAAGCGGCCGGATTCGCTCTCCCCCTCCCCAACCCTCCCCCGCAAGCGGGGGAGGGAGTTTACGGAGCGCGTCGCGGTCTCACTTAGCTCCACCAGCGTGGGCAGAAATCCCGCGAGCGTCTTGCCGGCGCCGGTCGGGGCGATCAGCAGCGCCGAGCGCCCGGCGCGCGCCTTGGCCAGCAGTTCCAACTGGTGGGCACGCGGGGTCCAGCCGCGGCTGGCGAACCAGCGGCTAAAGGTCTCCGGCAACGGCGGCGCGGCATCGGTGCGTTCGAGCAGGGTCACGCTGAAGAGTTAGCTATCGATCGCGGCGCGGTCGAGGCCGACGCAACCGCCACAAGACCCGGAACCGGGCGATTCTTTTCGGTGCGGGTGGCGGCTTCCTGCAGATGAACGAGCGACAGCCCGGCATCCTCGATCGCGTTGCGCACATGGGCGGCGCCATGAGCATAGCGCAGGGTGTCGCGCAAAAGCACTCCCTCGCCGTCATGGGTCTCGACCGTGAAGGCGAACAGGCCCAACGGCGTCAGCAGGCGGCGCACCGCCGCGGCCATCGCGCTCAGATCGGGCAGGTAGACAAACACATCGGCCGCTATCACCAGATCGTAGGTGGTGGCAGCGCCCAACTCGGCAGCGAGGAATTCGACGAGCTCGCGGACCTCAAGCCGGTCGTACAGGGCTTTCTTGCGCGCCTGCGCGATCATACCGGCGGACAGATCGACGCCAGTGAGCCGCACCACCTGCGCGCGGAATGGCGCGGCGCCAAGCCCGGTACCGCAGCCGAGATCGAGCATCGCCTCGAACCGCGCGGGACGCCCGGCGCGGCGCACGGTCTTTTCCACCGTCTCGAACAGCAGCGCGGGCGCACGGTAGTCCAGACCCTCGGTCAGAGAGAAATCGAATTGCGGCGCGTATTGATCGAACAGCGCGCGCACATAGCCGGGCGGCATCGCAACGGTATCGCCGTGGAGCCGCGCCAGATGCAGCGCGGCGCCATGGCGGTCGTGCGGATCGGCGTCGCATGCGGCGCGGAAGGCGGCCGCCGCGCCGGCATTGTCGCCGAGCTGCGTCCTCACCGCGCCGAGCGCGAACCATGCCGAAGCAAAGCCCGGCGCGATCTCCGCCGCCTGGGCGTAGAGATCGGCCGCGCCGGCCAGATCGCCGCGCTTGTCCAGCTCACGGGCATAGTCATAGCGCCGGTCGGCGATCAGGTTGCCGGAGGAGGTGAAGAGTGGAGCGGTCTGCACGAGCTTGCGCTTTCTCCTTTGTCATTCCGGGGCCCGAGCGGAGCGAGGGAGCCCGGAATCCATAACCACGATCAGGAGTATGGATTCCGGGCTCGCCGCTTTCGCGGCGCCCCGGAATGACCGAGCATAAAGGCTCGCGTCGGCGAAGCGACGACATATCTAACCTCCCATGCGCCCCGAAGACATCCTGGTCCCCACGCCGTCCGGCGTCTGCTGCAAGCCCGGCAGCTTTTTCATCGACCGGACGCAGCCAGCCATGGCGCGGTGCTGGCCACGCGCGAGACGACCGGCTGGAGACGCTGCAGCGCATCCTTGAGAAGATCGAGACCGGGCGCGCGCCATCAGCGGCAGCGAATCGGCCGGCGTGATAGACTGCGATGTCGGCGACCCGAAGCAGCACCCAAGAGGCACCCAAGAGGCACCAATGACATTGCCGAACGAGAGGCCAATGCCTCGCAGCGCACTCGAACGTTTCTTCGGCGGATCGCCGCTCTCGGTGATCGTTCGTCTGGTGCTGCTGTCGATCCTGATCGGCTTCATCCTGCACGTGCTCGATTTCGATCCCTGGAACCTGTTGCTCAGCATCGAGCGGTTGTTCCGCGCGCTCTGGGACATGGGCTTCGAAGCGGTGCGGCTGGTGGGGCGCTATTTCCTGCTCGGCGCCGTGCTGGTGATCCCGATCTGGCTGATCGTGCGGCTCATCCGCGCGCCGAAGGGGCGGTAGCAATCACCCAACATTCTGCGTCATGCCCGGGCATATCCCGTCGAAGACGGGCGTAAACGCCCTAGTACAGCGTTTCCAAGGTTCGAATCATATCGCCGTCATTCACCCAGCCTCGTCCTGAGGAGCCCGCCGAGCGTTAGCGAAGGCGGGCGTCTCGAAGGACGGCCACAAGCGAGACCGTGCCACAGGCCATCCTTCGAGACGCCCTCGCTACGCTCGGGCTCCTCAGGATGAGGTCAGTAAGTCTAGATTCCATCCGATAGGTTTCATGGAATCGGTCGTCTAGTGTCCCGGGCATTCACGTCTTTGTGAGACCGAACAAGCAAGGCGTGGATTGCCCGGACAAGCCCGGCAATGACGAAGGAAGTTGATGCAGCGCACGCCGAAGGTGAGCCGCTCACTTCGGCCAATCCTCGGCAGTCATCGCGGCAGCATCCGTCCCGACCAGTTCGGCCAAGCTTGCGTGCTCGCCGTCACGCAGCGCATCGAGCAACGTTGCCTTGATGTCGCCGACCAGCGACAGGCCGCGAAACACCAGCGCGCTGTAGAGCTGCACCAGGCTGGCGCCGGCTTTGATCTTGGCGAGCGCCGTCTCCCCGGAATCGATGCCGCCGACTCCGATCAGCGGAAATGCGCCTTCCACCCGCACATAGGTTTCCGCCAGCATGCGGGTGGCAAGCGGAAACAGCGGCCGCCCTGAAAGCCCGCCCGCTTCCTTGGCGGCGCGATCGCGCAGCGCGGGCGGTCTGGCAACGGTGGTATTGCCGATCACCATGCCGTCGACCCGGCGGCTGCGCGCATTGCCGACAATGTCGTCGAGCTCAGGCAGCGTCACGTCGGGCGCGATCTTGACCAGCACCGGGGTGGGTCCCGCCAGCTTGCTCATGCGATCGCGCGCCTCGACCGCGCGGGCGAGCAGTTCGTCGAACACCCTGCCCTGCTGCAAGTCGCGCAGCCCCGGTGTGTTGGGTGAGGAAATGTTGACGGTGAAATAGCTCGCCACCGGCGCAAACGCCTCGATCAGCCGCACATAGTCGCCGATGCGGTCGGTGGAATCCTTGTTGGCGCCGACATTGACTCCGACGATACCGCCCTCGTTGGCGCGCGCCGCCAGCCGGCGCAACACCGCGTCGGCGCCTTCGCTGTTGAAGCCGAGCCGGTTGATGACGCCCGCGTCCTGCGGCAGCCGGAACAGGCGCGGCCGCGGATTGCCGGGCTGCGCCAGCGGCGTCACGGTGCCGATCTCGACAAAGCCGAAGCCGAGTCGCAGCAGCGGGTCCGGCACTTCGGCATGTTTGTCGAAGCCCGCCGCCATGCCGACCGGATTGGGAAAATTCAGGCCGAAGGCGCGCACCATGAGCCGCCGGTCGTCGTCCGCGGGCTGCCCGAGCGGCGCCAGTTTAAGCGCGTTGACCGCCAGCCGATGGGCGTCCTCGGCATCGAGCAGCCGCATCAGCGGCCGCGCCAGTGCATCGAACAGGCCGATCACGGCGCCAGCTCGGGAATGACATGACGCCCGGCGGCGTCCAAAGCGAGCGGAGCCACCCAGAGCACCGCATCGAGCGCCAGCTTGTCATAGAGGTGCGGAAACAAGGCGCCGCCGCGCGAGACTTCCCAGCGCAGCGCCGGGCCGAGCGCGCCGGCATCGACTGCCACCAGGACCAGGCCTGCAACCCCGGCAAAATGTTTCGCCGCGGTCTCTGCCACCTGGTCCGCGCTCGAGAAATGGATGTAGCCGTCGCGCTCGTCGATGGCGGCGCCGCGGAAGAGTCCTGCGCTCTCCGCTTGCTGCCATGCTGCGCTCTGGCAGATTTTGTAGATCGTGCTGGCCGCCACTGCCCGCTCCTCTCTCGGAGCGACCGTAAGCGGCAGAGCGCCGGCTGTCCAAGACGTTGCCGGCATTTCGTCCTGGATCGCTCTGGACCGGGGCAAGCTTGAGGCTATAATTCCTAGAGGGTGCAACCAGGGCACGCCGCCATGCGCAATCCGGCCCCGGGGAAAAACGCCATGCTGACCCATGGGCAGATCTGGACGGCGCTCGACCGGCTGGCCGCGCGTTCCGGTCTGTCGGCGTCCGGGCTCGCCAAGCGCGCGGGGCTTGATCCGACCACCTTCAACAAATCCAAGCGCATCACGCCGGACGGCCGCCCGCGCTGGCCTTCGACCGAGTCGGTGGCGAAGGCCTTGTCCGCCACCGCGACCGGCATCGACATCTTCGTGCAGCTGATCGACGACGAAAGCCGCGCGGCCGCCCATTCGGTGCCGCTGATCGGTTTTGCGGAAGCCGGCGCCGGCAGCTATTTCAACGACGCCGGCTTTCCGGCCGGCAAGGGCTGGGACGAGGCGCCGTTTCCCGCGGTCAATGATGAGCACGCCTATGCGCTGGAAGTTTCCGGCAACTCCATGGAGCCGGCCTACCGCGACGGCACGGTGATCCTGGTGTCGCCTGCCGCCTCGGTCCGCCGCGGCGATCGCGTCGTGGTCAAGACCAGGAATGGCGAGGTGATGGTCAAGGAGCTCAAGCGCCGCTCCGCCAAGGCGATCGAGCTGCGCTCGCTCAATCCCGCGCATGCCGAGCGCACGCTGCCGCTGCGCGAGGTCGATTGGATCGCCCGCATCGTGTGGGCCAGCCAATAATCCTATTGCCGCCGGCGTTCGTTCAGCCCTGCCAGAACAGCCAGGCGGCGCGGACGAGAAACACCGCGCTGACCAGGAAGATGAGCTTGCGGGTCCATTGCCGGAAGCCGTGGTCGGTCATGCGATCGACCACCAGCGGCGCCAGCATGGTGCCGGCGATGGCGAGCAGGATCGCAGGCAGAAAGGCCCAGAGCGGGAACGCTTCACTGACGCCACCGAGCGTGCCGAAATAGAAGAGCCGCGACACATTGCCGAAGGTGTGGCAGAACGCCTTGGTGGCGATGGTTGTTTTGCGGTCGAGCGTGCTCTTCTGGAAAAAGATGTCGAGGAACATGCCGCCGTTGCCGGCCATGAGCTGAATCGTGCTCGTCACGAATCCGGACAGGCTCGGCATGCCGCGCCATTCGATGCTGGGCTGCCGGTGGCGCGGAATCACTTCGATCATGTAGGGCATCAGTCCGAGCAGCAGATAGACCATCGCCTTGCTCGGCACGAATTCGACGAAGCGCAGCAGCAGGAAGGCCGCCATGCCGCCGGCCACGTAGCCGAACCAGATCGGCCAGCGGATGAATTTCCGCCAGGTGATGACGCGCCACACATTGCCCACGGTGGTGAGCAGCGAGAACATCACCATGCCGGTGGGCACGTCGAAGAAGACGAGCAGCACGCCGAGCAGGATCATCCCGCCGGCGAGGCCGAAAATCCCCGATATGAAGGAGGACAGGAAGACCGCGGCGCCGATCAGCGAAAGCGAGGCAAGCGTCATGTGGGGAGCCGACTCAGGCGGAGCGCAGGTCTTTATATCAACAATCGTAATTGTTGACTCGTCATGCCCGCGCTTGTCGCGGGCATGACGTGGCGGTTATTTCTTCCGCTGGAATCCGATCACTGCACCGCCGATGCAGATCAGCGAGACAATGCCGAAGGCGATCATCAGCGTGTTCACCTGGCGTCGTTGCGCCTGGGCGAAAATATTGTCCGTGGTCGCGCTCGCGATATCGCCACTGCGCACGAACGAATTCGCCAGATCCTGCGACCGGCGGGCAGCGGTGCTCGTGTGAGCGATCAGCGCCAGGAACAGGACGGCTTGCACAATAAACAAGACGACAAAGATCCAGCCCCATTTGCGGCGGGGCTTCAGCGCTTCGGGTTTGGGTGCTTCAGATGTCGCGGAATTCATTTCACCTCCTTCAGTCACCCGCAGATTTTACCGGCGGCCGCGCGAATTGCACAAGCGCCATGTGTTGGTTCTACTAAAAGCAGCACAGAAACGCGGTTGCTCGCATGGCTCGCGACAGCGTTCTCGTTGCAAGAGAAAAGAAATTCAGGCCGAGCGCGCGAGCGCACCGTCAATCATCTCGACCGTGTTCTGCAACCCATAGACCGCGACGAAGGAGCCGAAGCGCGGCCCTTTCTCCTGCCCGAGCAGCACCTGGTAGAGCATGTTGAACCAGTCGAGCGCGACGCCCGGCCTGCCATCCTTGGCCGGCTTCTTGTGATCGAGGAATGGCTCGCGCCGCCCGATCTCGTAGACGACGTTCTGGATCTGCCCGGCCGTGGCCCCGGCCTGCAGGTGGGAAGAGGGCG
>Ga0080064_1003637_pt1 | contig 21740 bp, 13 predicted proteins | sample Subgrocontami54m_FD_69260 | JGI IMG/M metagenome (GOLD analysis project Ga0080064, IMG submission 69260) | Subsurface groundwater microbial communities from S. Glens Falls, New York, USA - GMW46 contaminated, 5.4 m (SPADES assembly) (version 2) ...
GGCCAGGGGGGCGAGAAAAAGGTTGCGGAGGGAGGGGGGGGCCGGGGGGCCCCGCCGCGATTTTACCTCAGCGTAGCGCACGAACGACAGCACTTCCCGGGGCACGCCCTACCTTTTTCGACGGCCTCTTAACGAAGTCCATTCCCGGAGGGTCCACCTCCGTGTGGACCGAGTCATTGTAAGCGGACGACACGGAGGTCGTCCCTCCAAAACCGGGCCGCTTGCCAGTGGCGACGAGCGCCAGCGAGTCGAGTTGGCCACGCGTCCACTCGCTGGCGCTCGTGGCTACACGCCGGATGATTGCAGCACAAAGCGGCTGATTCGCCGCTGCTGCCGTCCGCTGCCGGTGGATCATAGCCCGAACAGCTGGCGCGCGTTGCCGGCGAAGATCCCGGGGTGCGCGTCCGGCGGCAGGTGCGCGTCCTCGAGACACTTGATGATCACCTCGGGCTCGACCCAGGGATGATCGCTCGAGAACAGCAGGCGATCGCCGCCGATGAAATCATAACCGAACTTGATCGCGAGCGGCAGCGGTGACACGACGTCCATCCAGATTTGCTTCAGATATTCGCTCGGGGCGCGCGTGAGATTCTTCGGGCCTCGCTTCAGGACGAGCACCTGGTGGTCGAGCCGGCCGACGATATAGGGGAGCGTGCCGCCGAGGTGAGGGCACACCAGCTTGAGTTTCGGAAATTCGTCGAGCACGCCGGACAGGATCAGCCGCGTCAGCGCGATCGTGTTGTCGAACATGTTGCCGAGCGTGCTCGTCATTTCGTAGCCCTTCACGAAATCGATCGTGATCGGTTTCGCCGGATGCAGCAGCACGGGAAGGTCGAGCTCGGCGGCCCGCGCGAAGAGCGGGCGAAACTGCTTCTCGTCGGGGAAGCGGCCGGCGAGGTTCGTGTAGACGAGCCAGCCCTTGAACCCGAGCTTTTGCACGCAGCGGTCGAGTTCCGCGAGCGCGGCGCGAATGTCCTGGGTGGGCAGCACGCAGAGTCCGAAGAAACGGGTGGGGTGCTGGCGCACGACACCCGCAATATAATCGTTCACGAGCTGGGCGATGGCGGGACCGTCCGCGCCAAACCACTCCGGGCCCGGATCGTTGATGCTGAGCGCGGTGAGGCCGATGCCGTTGGCATCCATCGTCGCGAGCTTGCGCTCCACACTGAGGTAATGGTCCGGAATCTTTCGCAGCCAGTCGCCCATCTGCACCACGCGCACGCCGTCCTGCCGGAAAACGCGCGGATCGCCGGCGCGCTTTTCCATCAGCGCAACGAGTTCGGGGCAGAAGAGGTGGCTTTGGCAGTCGATCCGTTCAGTCGCCGCGGCCCGGGGGCCGACGCCGGCTGCGGTCGCGCCGACCGAGCAGATCGCCGGCACCGCCGCCGTGCGGGCGAGAAACTCTCGGCGCGTGAGTGGCGTGGGAAAGTGATTCATTCGCCGTGGGGCGGAGACCACGATGTTCGCTGCGTCTTGTTTTGATGGTGGCCGCGAGCGTGAGCGAGTGGTGGTCCGGCCGCTCGCTCACGCTGGCGGCTACGATACAGGTTCAAAAGACGTCGAGCCGCGCGCCTTCACTTCCAGTCATCGGTCCGAAACGGCGATGCCGGCAGACCCGCGCCGTTGTAAAGATTGCAGGTCGGCAGGTTCTCCCACGCGTAGCGCACCGCGACGGGAGCTTTCACCTCCGGCGAGGAAACGACAACCGTGTCACCGTCGATCCGCGCGCGCGCGGGTTGCCACTGGCGATCGGCACCGGCAATGACGAAGCCTTTCAGCTCGCCGCCCTTCGCCACGAGGCCGCGACTGGCGTATTGGAAGCGGAGAACGATTTCTTCGCCGCGCACGGACTGGCCAGCGGGCAGCGGACTGGAAACCGCCGGCACGTCGCGACGATAAACGGTGCCCAGCGCCCAGAGCGCCAGCCGGTGGCCGACGTCCTGCTTGTTCTTCGGATGAATATTGTCGGCTTCGCCAATATCGATCGTGACCGCCATGCCCGTCTTCGGCAGCGCGAGCGTCTTGAGCATCGCCTCGCGCACCGGCGGCCAATCGCGGCCGGCGCCGGCAAAATTCGGCAGCTGCACCCACGCCACGGGAAACTCGCTGCGCCAGCGCGCGCGCCAGTCGCGCACGAGCAGCGGAAGCTGGTGTTGGTAATACGGCGCCTTCGCGGGCGTCGAGTTGGCCTCGCCCTGGTACCAGAGCATGCCGCGAAGGCCGTACGGGATGAGCGGGGCAATCTTCCCGTTGAACAACCCGCCGATGTCGGCCTTTCGCGCCGCGACTGCCGCCGGGTCCTGCGGCCGCTTCGGCGCCTTCTGTTTTTCCGTGCGCGCCTGCTTGACCGCCGCCTGCCACGCGGCGAGGTCGCGCTCGTATTTTTTCCGGGCGGCGTCGGTCGGCGGAGCGTTGGCGGCGTCGATGCTCGCGAAAAACGGCTTCAGTTCCGCGCTCGCCCGCTGCGCCTCCGGGGCAATCCACGCTTCGATCGGCGTGCCGCCCACCGAGGAGTTGATCAACCCCACCGGCACCTGGAGCGTCGCGTGCAGCTCCCGGCCGAAGAAATAAAGCGCAGCGGAAAAAGCGCCGACGGTGTCGGGCGCACAGATGACCCAACGGCCCTTCGGCTCGGACTGCGCGGTTGCCGCGCTCGTCGATTCTTCCTTGAAGTGACGGATCTGCGGAAACTTCGCCGCCGCCTGCTCCTGCTCGAAGTTCTGCGCGCGATTGACGGTGAACGCCATGTTCGACTGACCGGAACCGAGCCACACCTCGCCGATCAGCACATCCGCGATCGTGAGCGTGTTGCTGCCCTTGACGGTCAGCGTATGCGGGCCGCCGGCCGGCAGCTTCGCCAGATCCACGCGCCATTTGCCGTCGGCGCCGGCGCGAGCCGACTTGCTCTGGCCGGCTACGGTCACGGTGACGTCCTCATTCGGAGCCGCGGACCCCCACACCGGCGCGACGGTGTCGCGCTGCAGCACCATGTGATCGGAGAAAATCGCGGGAACCTTCACCTCCGCGCGACTGGCGGAAAACAAGACGAACGAGAATCCAAGCAGGCGCAGCGATTCATTCATCGTGCTGATTAGTCATGGGGTACCCCCAGCGTGCGCAACGACAAATGCGGTCGAGGGGAAAGGCGCGCTCGCGAATTTACGCGAATCCCACGGATTGCTGATGAGTGACCCGCGACGATTGACCAACGCCCACTATTCGGCGGCTCAACCTTACGGACTCATGCAGTGAAAGGTATTTCCAATCGCCGCACCGAACACCGAACGGTGGACGGCGACCTCCGGGCGCCGTCTGGTCGTATCCGCAGCAAGAACGCGCCCGGAGGTCGCGTTCCACCTGATCCGACTGCATGATCCCTTAGGGGCGCTTCAGGTCATTCAGGAGTTTCACTGCGGCCCAGACCAACGCCACGCCAGGTGGCGTGCCAACGATTGGCGATCATCGCACTCGAATTGCGCGCCACCGAAAGCTAAAGAATGGGCTCCCGCTTCCCACCGCTCCGGTACCCTCCTCCGACCGTTTTTTTGTTCGCCGCGCTCTGGCAGGCCACACCCCATCATGAGCTCCGCGTCCGCGACCCGCGTGCACGCCGCTTCGAACGTTCCGGCACCCACGAACCCGGGGATCCGCTACCGTGCGTTCCTCAGCTACAGCCACAGTGACACGACGTGGGCCCGGTGGCTCATGCGGCGGCTGGAGTCGTACCGCGTGCCGCGGCGATTTCGGGGCCGAAGTGCGCCGATTGGTACCGTGGGTTTGCGCATCGCTCCGGTCTTTCGGGATCGCGATGAACTGCCGACCACGCCGCACCTCGGCGAAGCGGTGCGGGCGGCGTTGCGCGACTCCGCGACGCTCGTTGTGATTTGCTCACCCGCGGCCGCCCGGTCGCGCTGGGTGCACGAGGAAATCCTCGCATTCAAACGCGTGCACGGCGAAGCCCAGGTGTTCGCGTTCGTCGTCGCGGGCGAACCGAAGGCAGAGGGCGCGGCCGACGATTGTTTCTCCCCCGCGTTGCGGCATGCGCTGGGACCAGACGGCGAACTTTCGAGTGCGCCGACGGATCTCGTCGCCGCCGATGCGCGGCCGGAAGGCGATGGGCGCAGCGACGCGTTCGTGCGGTTGGTCGCCGGCCTGCTGGGCGTGGGGTTCGACGAGCTGCGGCTGCGCGAGTACCAGCGACGCCAGCGGCGATTCCTGGTCGCGGCGGCCGGTTTGCTGGGCGTGGTGGCGCTGGGCGCGGCCACCTGGCTGGCGCGGGTGGATGCGCAGCGTCGGCAGCAGCAGGGCGAACAGTTGCTGGGATTCGTCCTCGGCGATCAGCGGGCCGAACTGAAGCGGCTGGGCCGGCTCGACATCCTCGAGCAATACGATGCGAAAGCGCTCGCGTTCTTCGGCTCGATGAACCCTCGCGATCTCACGGACAACGCGTTGGCGCGGCAGGCTCACGCTTTGCGGAACATCGGCGAGAACCGGCTCGACCAGATGCGCTACGATGCGGCGATGGAGGCGTTTCAAGCGGCCTATTCGCGTGCGGCGGCGCTGGCGGCGCGTCATCCGGATCAGGGCGACCTGGTGTTCGAGCGCGGGCAGGCGGAATTTTGGATTGGCATGGTGCATCGCCGGCGGGGGGAAACCGATGCGATGGGCGAATGGTGGGCGCGCTATCGCGAGACCGGCCGGTCGTTGGTGAAACTCGATCCGAACCGGATGAAGTGGCTGGGTGAACTGGCTTATGGACTGCACAACATGGCAGCGTACGATCGCGGGCGCGGTCGCATCGAGGAGGCGCGCCGCGGTTTCCGCGCCGAGCTGGAGCTGCTCGGGCGAATCGTCGCCGCTTCGCCGGCGGATGTGGCGCTGCGATTTCGCATTGTGGATGCGAATTCCTGGTTGGGTTCGCTCGAGGAACTCGACGGCAACTTCAGCGAGGCGGGCCGGCGTTTCGCGGACCAGGTGACCGAACTCGAGGCGATTATCCAGGCCGATCCGGGCAACGCGAAGTGGCGTGTCAACCTCGCCGACGCGCTGGCGTTGCGGGCGAGCATTCATGCGCTTACGGGCGAGCGGGCGCTGGCCCTGGATTGCCGCCGCCGCGTGGCGAGCGTGTTGCGCGCGCTGGTCGACAGCGACCCGACGAACCGCACGTGGCAGAAATCGCTGTGCAATTCCCGCGTGAAGGAGGCCCGGATTGAATTCGCGGAGGGCAGGGCCGACGCGGCGAAGACGATCCTGGCCGAAACGATTCCTGCGCTCGAGGCGATCGTGAAGGCGGAGCCGACGGACATCACCGGCGCCGCGATATTGGCTGCGGCGTATCGGCTCGAGGCCGAGACCTGCGTCGCGTCGGCCGAGGCGGCCGCGACCGCCGCTCTCGGACGGGCCATTGAGCTGGGCGAACGCATTGCCACGAAGGGATCGTCCCGGCCGGAAGCGACGGCGGAGCTGGCGCGGGCGCTCGTATTGGCCGCGACGCTGGCCCGACGACAGAACGACGAACCCGCCGCCTTGCGTAGTCTCAGCCGCGCTCGCGCCCTCCTTACCGCCGCCGTCAAGGACTCGGCGCACTGGCAGGTGCACGATGCCCACGCCCGCGTGCTCGCGTTGTCCGGCGACGGCGCAGCCGCGGAGGCGACCATCGCACGGCTGGCCGGCTTGGGCTACCGGCCGCTCGAGCCGTGGCCGGCCGTGAAACGGTAACGGAAAATTTGTCCAGCAACCTCAACTCAAAACCAGCAAGGCATCCCCATGGCCGACGTCGTTAAAATCACGCTCGAAGTCATATCGTTTCGCGGCATCGGCGATTTCAGCAATCCCGCCCGCTTCTGTGAAATCAAGGATCCGATGATCGCGGAGGACCTGGGCAAACGGGCCGCCCAGTATCCCGGCGACTTCCGGACAATCCGGCTCAATAATGGCAACGGTGGCAAGCCGGGGGCCGTTGCCCTCGACCTGGAGGTGACGGTGGTCGGTCCGGGCGGGGCCGATCTGTACAGCATCGCCGGCGTGCTGATCAACAATTCCGGTCTCGATCAAACTCACGCCAAGGGAAGCAATTTCGATACGAATTTGCCCCGCAAGAATGTCGTGACGATCAAGAACAAATATAAACGAGGAAAGGAATACTGGGAGTTCTACCTTGCGATTCAGGATTCGACGGGCCGGATCGGCTTGATCGACCCAGGGGTCGAAAACTCCGAGTTGGAGTGAGCCGGCGCGAGCGGGCCGGTCGCCGACCGCCGAAGGGGGCGGACCATCCTGAATGGACCTCCGTCCGCGCCGTGCCCGTTCCGCCGCGGATTTTTCGGCTGGCGTGCAGCGGGAATTGCCGCGTACGTGGGGGTGCGCAGTCCCGATGACGCGCAACCGCCGCCCCCGCGGCGGCTCCCACCCCCAGCTTTTCCCCCCCCACTGCACCTGCGGGGCAGCTCGATAACGAGCTGCGGCCACCGCTCCGCCCGACGTTCCGCCCATGAACGATGTCTTCATCAGCTACGCCCACATCGATGATCAGCCGATGATGGAAGGCCAGCGGGGCTGGATCTCGCAGTTCCACCGCAGCCTCGAGGTGCGCATGGCCCAGCTCCTCGGCCAGGAGCTGAAAATCTGGCGCGATCCCAAGTTGCAGGGCAGCGATTTGTTCGACGAGGCGCTCGTCCGGCAGTTTTCCGATTCCAAGGTCCTCGTATCCGTGCTCACCCCACGCTACGTGCGCAGCGAGTGGTGCCGGCGCGAATTGGAGGAGTTCGTCCGCCTGGCCGCGACCCAGGGCAGCCTCACGACCGAAAACAAATCCCGGATCTTCAAGGTCGTGAAGACGCCCGTCACGGCGCAGGAGATTCCGCCGCAGCTGTCCGATCTGCTTTCCCGGTTGCTCGGCTTCGAGTTCTACGAAGTCGATCCGGAAACGGGGAAATTGCGCGAGTACGACGAGACGTTCGGCGCCATCGCGCGGCAGCGTTTTTTCGAAAGGATCTACGACCTGGCGCACGAGATCGCCGCGGTGCTGAAGTCCTTCGAGCCCGCCGCGGCGGCCCCGGTGATTCGGCCGAGCGGCCGGACCGTGTACCTCGCGACCACCACGCTCGAACTGCAGCCGGAGCGCGACAAGATCCGCCGCGAACTGCTCGAGCGCGGCCATCGCGTGCTGCCCGATGCGCCGTTGCCCCAGCTCTCGAGCGAAATCGAAACGACGGTGAAGGCGGCGCTGGCGCAATCCGCCGTCGCCGTCCACCTGATGGGCCGGCATTACGGCGCCACGCCCGAGGACGCCGCGGAATCGGTCCCCGCGCTCCAACTCCGCTGGAGCGCGGAGGCGGCGCAGCAGGCGATGCTGCCGCGGCTGATCTGGCTGCCGGGCGAGGGGGAGACCACGGACGAGCGGCAGCGCGTACTGCTGGCCGAGATCCAGGACCAGCCGAAGTGGCATTTCGCGGCCGACTTGTTCGAGGGCAACCTCACCGCCCTGAAAAAGGATCTGCTGCAGAAGCTGAGCCCTCAGGAAAAGAAATCGGCGCCGGCGCCCGTCGTCGTCGCCGCCGGCCCGGCCCGGGTGTACCTGATGTGCGAAGCCGCGGATCTGGCCGCGGTGGAGCCGCTGGAGGATTTCCTGTTCGCCCAGGGGCTGGAGGTCTGCCTGCCGGCGCTGGACGGCGGTACCGGAGACGCGGATACGTTGCATCGCGAGAACCTCCTGGGCTGCGACGGCGTGCTCGTGTTCTACGGCTCGGCGCCACGGGCGTGGGTCGACATCAAGCTGCGGGACGCGATGAAGGCGCCCGGCTATGGGCGCGCCGCGCCCATCGCGGTGCAGGGCGTGTATGTCGCGCCGCCCTTCGACCACCGCAAGGAACGGTTTCGATCGCACAACACCCGCGTGGTTCTGGCGCAGGACGACTTCGCGGCCAATGCCGAGCTGGCGGCATTCGTGGCCGCCTTGAAGGAGGCGCGGGCATGAACATGAGGACCAGAGACCAGGGACCAAAGACCAGAGGCCTCAAACCATGCTACTCCCTCTGTGTCTTCTGCGCTAACCTCTGTGACCTCTGTGTTCCACGGATTGAGGCGGTGACGAAAAGAGGTCGGGTATGAAGGACAAAACAAAGCTGCCTAATCCGTTCCCGGGACTGCGGTCGTTCCGCAGCGACGAGGATTACCTGTTTTTCGGCCGCGAGGAACAAACCCTGGAACTGATGGCGCGATTGCAGCGCCACCGGTTCATCGCGGTGGTCGGCACGTCAGGCCGGGGCAAGTCATCGCTCGTGCGCTGCGGACTGCTCTCGCGGTTGCAGGGCGGCGGGATGGTCGATGCCGGCGCGCATTGGGAGATCGCAGTCATGCATCCCGGCGGCGACCCGTTTCGCCAGCTCGCCGACGCGCTGTTCGACGTCGGGCTGTACGACCGCGCGGCGGAAAATGCGCTGCCGCAGCTGCTCGCCACGCTGCGGCGCAGCCATTTTGGCCTCGTGCAGGCGATCAAGCAGGCCGCTTTGGCGGCGGGCACCAACTTCCTGCTGGTCGTGGACCAGTTCGAGGAAATCTTCCGCTATGACGAGGCCGGGGCGGAGGAAAGCGAGGCCGCGAACGATTTCGTGGCCGCGCTGCGCGAGGCCTCGGCGCAGACCGAGGTGCCGATCTATGTCGTGACGACGATGCGATCGGATTTCATCGGCGATTGTTCACGCTTCGAGGGGCTCGCGCAGGCGGTGAACCTCGGCGAGTATCTCGTGCCGGGTCTCACCCGCGAGCAGTTCAAGTCGGCGATCGAGGGGCCGATCAAAGTTGCGGGTGGTCAAATCACGCCACGGCTGCTGCAGCGGCTGTTGAACGACGTCGGCGAGGAGCAGGATCAACTGCCGTGCCTGCAGCACGCCCTGATGCGCACCTGGCGCGTGTGGCAGCGGCGGGACGGCGCCGTGGCGCTCGACCTCGAGGATTATGCGCAGGTGGGCAAGATGTCGCAGGCGCTGTCGGTGCACGCCGACGAAATCTATTTCGGGCTCGCCAGCGACCGGCAGCGCGAGCTGTGCGCCGCGATGTTCAAGGCCTTGACGGTGGAAGGCTCCGAGAAGCGCGGCATCCGGCGCCCGCGCCGTTTGCAGACGCTCGGCGGCATCCTGGGCGTGGAGAAAGCGGAATTGATTCCGATCATCGACGCGTTTCGCCACCCGGAAGTCAGTTTCGTCATGCCCCCCACCGACGTCGAACTGCGGGACGGCACGGTGATCGATCTCTCGCACGAGAGCCTGATGCGCGTGTGGTCGCGACTCCGTGACTGGGTTGACGAGGAAGCAAAGTCGGTGGGCATTTTCCGCCGGCTCTCGGAAAGCGCGGCGCTCTGGCGGCAGGGCAAGACGGGCCTTTACCGCGATCCGGAGTTGTCGATTGCCCGGGCGTGGTTCAACGCGACGCGGCCGAATGCCGTCTGGGCGGCGCAGTACGAGGGCAATTTCGACGAGGCGACGGCGTTCCTGCAGGCGAGCGCGGGCGCTGCCGAGGCAGAAGCCAACAAGGCGGTGCGGCGGCAAAGGTTGCTCGTCGGCGGACTGGCGACCGCCGTGGTGGCGCTGTGCATTGCGGGCATGGTCGGGCTGCAGGCGCGCAAGCGCGAGTTCCAGCGCATGAGCCGCGCGGATGTCGCGACAGCGTCGCGCGCGCTGGAAGAAGGCCGGGTGGCGGACGGGCTGGCCTACTTGTTGCGCGCGGCGAAGCGCGATGACCGCAATCCCGAGATTGCCCCGCGACTCGTGTCGGTGCTGACGTCGCGGAAGTTCCAGCTGCCGGAAGCCTCGCCGCTCGAACTGGGCGCGCGGATCCGCGCCGTCCGTTATTCCGACGATGACACGAAGGTCACGGTGTTTGCCGACGACGGCACGATTGCCATCGTCGACCGGGCGGCGCGCAGGGTATCCACGATAAAGTTACCGGTGGGCCTGACCGGCTCCTACGGCGGCGTGCTCACGCGCGGGCGGCTCGCGTTCGTAGCCGGCCGCGACAGTGTGATTCGCGTCGTCGATGGCGACACCGGGCAGATCGTGAAGGAGTTCAAGTTTGGCCGGAAACTCATGGCCGCGTGGGGCGTGAACGAGACCGACCCCGTCGTCTACGCCCTGCTCGAGGATGGAGCGATCGTGGCGTGCCGCAATCAGCCGGGCGATGGCATGCGCCGTTTGATCACGCGCGACAGCAAGACTTGGTTCAACTTCAGCGAGGACGGTCGCTGGTTTTACTCCTCAGCCGATGAAGACCACACCACATTGATGGTTTGGGATGCAGTCACCGGCCAGCGAGTGGGCAATTTCACCACCGAGTTCCCGCTCGCCGGATTCTTGCCGAATCGCGATGGCACCCGGGTCCTCGCGCGAGTCCGCCAGGACAACCGGGTGCTCTGGCAGATGTTTTCGCTGCCGAATGGAAAGCCGTTGAACTCGCCCGTCGGATTCGAGAATGGTGTCGCGCCGCTCGAGACGAGGTTCCACCCGGACGGCAAACGCTTCTTCGTGCGCTGGCCGCAAGCGGTCCGGGTGTACGATACCGGCAGCCTGCGCCCGCTTGGGCCGGACATCAAAGGCGAGCTGTCGGGCGCATGGTTCAGTCCGGACGGTGAGCGCCTGTTGGTGAATGCGGATGACAACGCGCACATCTACGACATAGCCAGCGGCCAGGCGACGACGCGCGCGCTGGCGAACGGCGGCAATCTGCAGGGCGTCACTTTCACGCCGGACGGACGGCGCGTCATGACGGCGACGGTGGATGGGTACGTGCGGGTCTGGGACGCGGCGACCGGCGATCTGCTGGGTGAGCCGACGACCAAGGTTCCGGACGTGATTGCGGCCCTGTCGCGGGACGGCGTCAACCTCGTGCTGGGTTCGGCCACGGGCCGGGTTTATCGGATGCGGGTCAGTCGCGGGGCGGCAGAACCGCTGGTGCTGCCGAGCAACGATCTTCCGGTGGGATTTGCCCGCGAAAGCGCGGCAGAATTTTACTGGATTGCCGGGGATCAGATACGGCAGCTTGACGTGGCCTCCGGTCGGGAAGCCGCGCCCGCCATCACCCTGCCGGCCACGTTGACCGCGGGTGGAATCGTGAACGTGCGAAGCGATCTGGAGGGGATGGTGGTCCACCGCGGAGGCAACCGCTGGGATTCGTGGCGGATTGCGGGCAACAAGGTCGACGCTGTACCATTGGAACCCGGTGCTCCGCGCGCTTCAGTTCGCGCCGTGAACAGCAAGGGCACCCGGGTGGTGTTGACCTACAATCAGCGACTGCGCGCCTGGGATCTGGCCACCGGCAAGGCGATTGGCCCGGAGATCCAGTTCGAAGCGCCGATTTCTTCCGTGTCCTTCGACGCCGATGGCCGCCGTGCCGCGGTCGGCACGGTTATCGGCGTGGTGGCGATTGCCGATGTCGAGTCGGGAAAAGTGCTCACCGAGTTGAAGGGCTTGCGCGACGTGCAGATCAATTCGGTGCGTTTCGACGACCAAGGCACACGGGTGGTGGTCGCGAATTCGTGGGGCGAAGTGCAAATCTGGGATGGCGCCACGGGGGAGGCGCTTTCGCCGGTGATCAATCAGAACGGCAACGGGACCGTGGCGGGATTTTCGCGCGGCGGCGAACGGCTGCTGACGTACGTCATGCGGACCGCCTCGGTGTGGAACGGCCGGACGGGGACGCCGGCCGGTGCAACGATGGTGCACCCGACCCGAGTCAATTCGGCGGGTTTCGATCGGGTCGGTGACCGGATTGTCACCACGGCGGACAACGCCGTTCGCGTCTGGGACGCCCGGACCGGCCGGCTCGTGTGCGAGCCAATGACCGTCGCCGGGGTGCGATTCACGAGCGCGTATTTCAGTCCCGATGGCCGGTTCGTGCGGGCGGTCGGCCGCCCCGCATCCTCGACGACGAACCAGCATTACTTCTGGTCGCTCCCGCCGCCGGCGGCAGCGGGCGCCGCCATCCCCGACTGGCTGCTCGACCTCGCGGCGGTGTGCGGTAGCCGGACGGTCGATGCCGACGAGCAATTTGCCGACGCGCCGGATGCGCTGGGCAAACTGGAAAGTGTGCGCCGGACGCTGTCGGCTCTGCCGGCCAGCGCGTCGTATGCGGAGTGGGGCCGCTGGTTCCTCTCCGACGATCCCGAGCGACTGATCGCGCCGGGTTTTGCGATCACGCGGGCGCAGGCCCGCAAACTACGTGATGACTTCGCGCGTTCGGCCGCGACGCCAACCGCGTCCGGCACCGGCGGTCAGTGAGGTTCTGAAACGCCTGGCAGCCTCTGAGCCAACGATGCCGCTGGAATCCCAGTCACGATCGAACCGGCGCACACTGAATGGTGGACGGCGACCTTCCGTCTTCGCCCTGCGGGCTTCGACGTGGTGGATAATTCCCGGCGCGCCGAAGGCTCGGGGAAGGCGACCGGACGCCGTCGGTCCGTGTCCGCACCAGAACGCGTCCGAAGGTCGCGTTCCGCCCCGAGCCGACTCCATCTTTTCCGCTGAGCTTTCACTCGTCCGCGCGCGCGCCGTCGGCTGATGCGACGGCGTCCGCCGTTCCTGGCGCAGCCAGGGCGGAGCGAGCCGCGGCGCAATCGGGATCCGCGAGGCTGGACTGCAGCCATGCCTCCGCCGCGTGGGGATCGCGGATCGCCCACTGCCGGGGTCGAAGCGATCCAAAGGGTCAAGGAATCTGAACGAGTGCGGCGGAGCCACCTGGCAGGACCGCAGGATCGATCCGGCGGTTGAACGTGGCGAAATTGGCTCCGTGGTGCAGAGCGAGGGCGAGCAGGTAGAGGTCGGTGAGGCTGGCGGCGGTCGTGCGCGCGAGCGACGGAAACGCGGTGGCGTCGCAAATCGAAATCTCGTCGGCCCAAAACACGTGTCCTGGAGTGCGCAAAAGAGCTTGCAGCAACGGGCGCGCCCTCGCGGGTGAACCCGGTCCGCCGGGATAGGAGGAATGCCCGAGAATGCGCACGAGTCCGTTCTCCGTCAGCGGGCAGGTGGCCCAGCCATCGGCGCGAACCGTGTTGAACCAAGCGCTGGCCTCGTCGTGAAACTCGTGGGCGGCATCGCCCAAGGCGACCAGCACGCTGACATCGAGGAGGTGCACGGCTCAGAGGGAAAGCTCGTCGCGGATGCGTTCGACGAGTACCCGGGTGACCTTCTTCTTCTTCGCATTCGGGGGTCGTTTGAGCACCGGCAGCCCATGCGCGCCGAGCGTGGCGACCGCGGCTTCTTCGCGCGTGAGCGTGAGGGTGGTGCTCGCGTTCGCAGGGCCGGTTGCGGTGACGTGCTGTAAGCCCTCGACGACGAGCGCGCGCAAGGTGGTGCCGCGGCGCGCGGCGAGAACCTTGGCCTGGCGGAACAGCGGGTCGGGCAATTCGATGGTGGTCTTCATGCGTATGGCCGTAGATATGGGTTTATGGCTTAGGGTCAATCGCACTCAATGGTTGATCGGGAGCTTCCCGACAGGGTCTGCCGGTTGCACGTTACACGTGCGACCGCGCCGCGGTGATCGCGATCGCCCATGAATCGGGGTGACGCCGCTCTGGTGTGGTTTCCTGGCGGGCTTCCCGACGGGGTCTGCCTGTTACACGTTACAGGTGCGGACCGTGCCGCGGCGTTCGCGATCACCCATGAATTGGGTAACGCAGCTCTGGTGTGGTTTCTTGGCGGGGACTTTGCTGGCGAACGTGGCCCATCGACTTCGGATCCGGTTTTCCGGGGCGATCTATCGCACCGCGGCCTAAGGCCGCAACCAAATCCAAGCCACCTTACAGGAGGTCGCAGAGAGCGCCGAGAAAGTCCATGGGACTGAAATCCTCCCTCTGCTTCCTCTGCGAACTCCGGTAAAACTCAGTGGTTTGAAATCGTCGCAGAGATGAACGATTCGGATCGATATTAGCACATCATCAATCGCGGCAACGATCGACGCGAGTTGTTCGCCACGGCGGGTGCGGCCAAATCGTGGCGATTGCCACGCGAGTCAGCAAGCTGTCCGGCGCGCCCTCTGCGTGGATCGCGGAGACGCTGCACCTGGGTCCAGCCCTGGCCCTGCGCGTCGCCGTAGGGCGCGCGCATGACGGTAACATGTAACAGGCAGACCCAGGGTCAGTCCGCTGATTGCAATATCGGCGCCGCGACTTTCGCGCGCGGTCACATTGCCATCAGCGGACTTACCCCTTACGCCGGGCCCTCGTCATGTGCTCGCGCCATCAGCCGCGCGTCGTAGCGTCACGGAAAATCCACGGTCGATCATTTTGCCGGGTGATGACGCCAAATTGCACCCGGGAATTCGACTCGGAGCTCGCGAACCATGGCGGAACTTTCGGGTTGTGACTGGGGCGAATTGAAGAAAGGGTCAGCGCGCCCCCTCCGATACCCCCGTCGGGGACTCTCGCCGCAATCCCCGCGGCGGCCGATGTCTTCCTCCAGGAACACCCCATGCAAAACCGAAATGACCTGACAGACCATGTCCGCGCCGGTGGCTTACTGTGCCCGCTGGCTGTATTGTGTGCGCTGGCGCTCGCGTTGGTGGGCCCGACCGCCGTCGCGGCGGAGATGGGCGCGTTCGCCGGGACGGTGAGCAATGCCGCCACCAAAAATCTCCTCCAAGGTGCACGCATCGAGGTGCCCCAGCTCGGCCTCACCGCGCTCACCGACAGTGCGGGGAGTTTCGTACTCTCCGCCGTGCCCGCGGGCACCCATGAGCTCGTCGTATCCTACATCGGCCTCGATACCGTGCGCAGCCAGGTGACCATCGCTGCCGGGCAGCGCGTCGTGCGCGATTTCGATCTTACGACCGGCATCTACCAACTCGACGCGTTCAAGGTTGTTGGTGAACGCGAGGGCTTCGCGGTCGCCATAACCGAGCGGCGCAACGCGCTCAATCTCAAGGATGTCGTCTCGATGGATCAATTCGGCAACCTGCCCAACATGAGCTCCGGCGAAATCCTCATGCGCATGGCGGGCGTCGCGGGCAGTCCGACGGAGGAGGGGCTCAACTATAAATTCAGCATCCGCGGCATGCCCTCCTCGCTCAACACCATCAACATCGACGGCGCCCGCGTCGCGGCCCTTGGCTTCAACCGCGATTTCGAAATGCAGAGCATTTCGGGCGCGATGTTCGACCAAATGGAACTGATCAAGGGCCTGACGCCCGACAAGAGCGCGGAGTCGCTCGGCGGTTCGGTGAACATGAAGACGCGCTCGACCCTCAACATGAAGGAAAACCGACGGTTCACCTACAATTTTTCCGCCCGCGTGGCGCCGTCGTTCACCGAGCAGATTCCAACGCGCGAGCAGCACCGCTCCCATCCGGTGTTGAACTTCGGCTATCAGGAGGTGTTCGGCGTCTTCGGCGGGCACCGGAACCTCGGTGTCGCCGTCAATGCCTTCTACAGCGAGAACGCCGTGGGTTTTTATCGCACCGACCGCGATTTTCAGAACACCATCAACGAGCCCGCCTACTTGTGGAGCTACCAGACCCAGGACAATTACAACAACCGCAAGCAAATCGGGGTGAGCGTCAAGACCGAGTATCGCCTGTCCCCCAACACGACGCTGACGCTCAATACCATCGCCAACGACAACGTGGAGTTGTCCCGCATCCGGTGGATCGTGCGTGCCTATACGGGTAACCAAAATCAGAATACGGTGCCCAATGCGACGACGTCCAGCATCGTTCCCGGCTTCACCGATCGCATCACGCAGGTGCGGGCCGTGCCCACCTCGACCATCGACATGAACATGGTCGGGCCCAACCACTACATCACCCGCACCCGCCGGGCGGATCTCACGGCGGAGCAGGAATTCGGCCGGCTGAAACTCGACTACAGCGCCCGCTACGCCCGCAATAATCTAAACAGCGGCCAGGGTAATGGCGGCGATCTCACCATGCGCATCACCAACGTGGGTTGGATTCTCGACCGCACGAAGTCCGATCTTTACCCGAGCTTTGTCCAGACAGCGGGGTCCGACATCAGCAATCCGGCCAACTGGCGCCCCCGCGCCGACTCCCCCGCACTGGTCCATGGGGATCAAATGAACGACCAGCGCGTCCGAACGCTCGAAGGCAATGCCCGTTATACCGTGCCGGTATCGGCCCCGATGGCCCTGAGGACCGGTTTCCACTGGCGTGACACGCTCGTCCAGACCACCAACACCGGGGCGACCCGCTATAACTACATTGGCACCGGACCGCTACCCGCCAATCCGGACCGCATCGTGTACGATCAAATCAAGACCGGCCGCCGCATCCCGCAATGGGACACCAATATGTTCCTGAGCGATCGCAAGCTCCTCGACCCCTCGCTCTGGTCCGAAGACCGGTACTACGTCGAGCAGCAAAACTTCAGCGCCCCCCGGACGGTGTTGGAAACGGTGACAGCCGGCTATCTCATGGCGCAGGGCAAGTTCGGCCGCGAGGGTCTGCTCGGCCGCACGGGCTACCTCACGGGGGTGCGTACCGAAAAGACGAAAATGGAGGGCTATAGCTGGCCGCAAGCCCGCGCCAGCCTGCGCAGCACCGCAGCTCAACGGCTGGCCGATCCGGTTGGCTCCGCCAGGCGCGACTACCCCGTCCGACGCGATGTGAGTGGGAGCTACACCGATACGTTTCCCAGCGTCCACCTGATGCATGATATCACCCAGAACCTCAAAGCCCGCGTCAGTTGGTCCACGGGCTTCGGCCGTCCGGGCTATGCCAACGCCACGTCGGGCGAAAGCGCCAACGAGAACGCCCAAACCCTCAGCGTGAACAATCCAGCCCTCCTTCCCCAGCACGCCAAGAACTGGGATGCCACGCTCGATTACTACTTCGAACCGGTGGGCAACCTCTCCGTGGGCTTCTTCCACAAGACGATCACCGATTACATCGTCAATGGCATCAACACCGGCAAGGTTGGATCCGGCACCGACAACGGCTTCAACGGCGAGTATGCGGGCTACGACCGGTTTACCTCGCTCAACGCCGGCACGGCGTTTGTGCAGGGCTGGGAGTTTGGCTACCAACAGCAGTTCACGTTCCTGCCCGGCGTGCTCAAGGGGCTGAGCGGTTCGGCGAACTACACGGTTATCGACACCCATGGCGATTTCGGCGGCCGGACCACTTTGAGCAGCGGCCAGGTTGCCGGCTTCATTCCGCGGGCCGCCAACGTGATGCTGTCCTGGCGCTACCGCGCTTTCAGCACGCGGGTGCTCTACAATCGCACCAGCGATTACATCACGAGCTACGACGCCGCGAATCCCGGCCGGAATTCATTCCGGCAGGAATTGAAAACCGTGAACTTCGGGGTCGCCTACCTGGTGCGCCCGTCGGTCAGCCTCAACATCGACGTCTCGAATGTGTTCAACGCGCCCCAAGTGCTCTATCGTGGGATTCGCAGCCGGATGCAGACCACGATCATCAACGGCGTCACGATCAACTTTGGCGTCAGCGGGAGATTCTGAGCACGGCCCGAATGAACTTCGTGCTTGGAGAGTCACGCGGCGACGCGGAGACCGCGGAGAGTTGCCCCAAGGTGACTTGCTCCGCGACTTCGCGTGATACCGTGACGCCATTCCGTTCCGCCGTCGTTCCGATCAAATGAAGTCTGCTCTGCTCTGCTTTCTTCAGAACGTCCCCTTCAAGCCCAACGTCCACATCGCGCCGACGTCCTGCTGGCTGCGGAAGGGCCGCCCGAAAGGGTCAGGTTGATGAAAGTGATGTCAGCTTGCGCCAAATGGGGTCGGTCGGCTGGACGCGGCGGCGGTAGGTGGCAAGATTGCGGCTGACGGCGGAGGGGGCGCCGAGCGCGAGCGCTTGCGCGATCCACTTGGTGCGGGCTTCGGTCGACTCCTTCAACCAAGCGGCGATGGCCAATTTCCAGGAGGCCGATTTGCTCGTGGCCTCCACGTTCGCAGGCGTCCGTTCCACGATGGCCAAAGCCCGCTCAAGGGCTGCGCGGCATTGTTGCGCGCGGATTTCTTCGGCTCCCGCCGTCTCCCACGCGCGGCAGTCGGGCTGCAACTTATGGTCGGCGATCAGCGCCGCTTTGAACCCTGCCGTGCCGATCACCCAGCCTTTGCTCAAACTGACGTAGGCTTTGGATTTTCCCGCGGGCCCTTCGGCTGCCTGCCAAGTGAGATAGTCATGATAGGAACAGCGTCCGGCCCGTGAATCCGGCAGTTCCCCCGCAGATTGCAACGCGGTTTCCGCCGTCAGGAAGTCGGGGCGAACGGTGGGATGTTCAACGTACCAATAGCTCGAATACCGGAAATCTGCCAAACGTTCGACGGTGACCAGGCCTGCGCGCACGGGATTGAGATGAATGTAGTGACAGAGCTGGCCCAATGCCTCGCCCGACTCGACGAGCAAGCTTTTGTACCGCGCCTGAAACAGATGCCCACGTTCCCCGCGAAAGCGGTTGAAGCGATTGGCGAAGGTCGCCTGCAACCATTGCATGCCGGCGACCAAATTGCCCTCAGGCGTTTCCAGCGCCAGATGGAAATGGTTGTCCATGATCCCGAACGCGTGCAGGCGCCAATGACTCCGTCGGCAAGCGTCGAACAGGCAGCGTTCAAACGCGTGTTTCGTCTTCTCCTCTCGAAAAATCCAGAGCCGGTAATTTCCGCGATTGATCACATGGTATATCGCGCCGGGAAACTCTAATCGAAGTTTGCGAGCCATGGGCCAATACGGCGTCCGTCCGCGCGCGGCGTCCACTGTCGCGTCTACCCAAAATTGGGGTCTCGCATGGCACGCCCGTGCCGGATGTCACTTTCATCAACCTGACCCCTTATTTTCTGTGTTTTTCGGTCGTCGCCTTTTTTGTGTGGTTTCGACATTGGCGGGTATTGGGGATCGGAAACCATCATGGACAGCCCCGAACTGCTCCAACGCTACGCGGAAGAACACTCTGAGGCCGCGTTCACCGAACTGGTGCGACGTCACGTCGACCTCGTCTATTCGGCGGCATTGCGACAGGTCGGCGGCGATGCGCACCGGGCGCAGGATGTGACTCAAATCGTTTTCACCGAGCTCGCGCGCAGCGCAGCGAAACTGTCGCGCCACACCGCGCTCACGGGCTGGCTCTACACGACCACGCATTTCACGGCGGGAAAGATTTTACGCACGGAGCGGCGGCGGTGCGACCGGGAAAAGGAGGCTCAGCTCATGAACGAACTACTCGGGTCGAGGCCCGACGACAACTGGGAGTGTTTGCGCCCGGTGCTCGACGAAGCGATGCACAAGCTCAACCGCCGCGATCGCGAAGCGATCCTGCTGCGGTTTTTCGAGCAGCGCTCGTTCGCCGAAGTCGGAAAACATCTCGGCCTTGGTGAAAACGCCGCGCGCATGAACGTGGAGCGCGCGCTCGACAAGCTCGGCGGGCTGCTCGCGCAGCGCGGCGTGCGCTCGACCGCCGGCGCGTTGGCGGTGGTGCTCGCGAATCAAACCGTGTCCGCGGCGCCGGTCGGGTTGGTGAGCACCGTCGCGGGTGGCGCGTTGGCGCAGATTGCCGTGGCCTCCGCGAGCAGCGGCGCCGCGTCGGTCCTCGTGAATTTTATGAGTACGGCAAAAATCGCGGCGATTGCCGCCGCTGGTCTCGTCGCCCTTGGCACAGGGCTTTTCTATCAGGCGCAGGCGAGTCGCACGGAGAAGAGTATCGCGGACATGAATCGCGAATCGGAGCAACTCCGCGCGCGCCTGCTGGGAATGAGCGAGCGAATTGCCTCGGTCGAAACGTCCGCCCTGCAGCCCGCCCACGATGCACAGTCCAGCGGAGTCGCTGCCGGCGGTTTGACGCCGGAATCCACCGCGCATGCCGCAGCCGTGGCGCGCGAGGCCGTGACGCGGGAATTGCTCAGCAACGGCCGCTTCAACCAGCTCACGCTCCAGAACGCGCTGGCCGATATCCGCTCCGGCCGGGGTTTGTTCTACCAGCGGCTCGGGCTCACGTTGGAGCAAATCAAGCAGTTTGAAGCGATTTTGTCCGGCGCGCTCAGCGACGCCTGGAAAGTGAGAGTCGACGCGCAGCTCGCGAGCCGCAATGACGACGATCCCGCGACGCGCGCTTCGCTGCAGCAGGTGCGGCAGCGGATGGAAGACAGCATTCGCGGGCTGCTCGGCGAATCTGGCCTCGCGCATTTTCTGGACCACGAACGAGCGCAAAAGGCGGAAGGGTTTGCGCAGCTCATGGCCCTCAATCTCTATTTCACCGATTCACCGGTGACGCCGGAGCAGGGCCGGCAGATTGCCGAGATTCTCACGCGACACAGCCCGGATTTCCAGCAGGGCAGGGATTTCAATTTCACCCAGCTCGATAACGACAAGGTGCTGGCCGATGCGACATCAGTCCTTCTTCCTTCTCAGGTCGAATCCTTGCGGGATCTCCTCGAATACTACGCGTTTCAGCGTGAGCTGAACGCAGCGCGGCGCGCCGCCGCTGGAGGAAAGGCACGATGACCGCGACCCGTAAAGTCACAGCGCTGCTCGTGCCTGTGCTGGCGCTGCTGGCGATTATCTACGGGCTTTTTCAAGGGAACCGTGCACATGTTTCCGCCGCGAGCCTGGCCGATGCGACGGAAGCGCGCGACGCAGCTCGCGCGCAACAACGCCGCGCGGAGGAGCAATTGCGAGAACGGGAGCGCACGGCGGCGGAAAGAAAAGAAGCGACCGCGGCGGCAGTGGCCAAAACCGCAACCGACCGCGCCAAAGAGCCGAATCCACCCGCTGCGCGTTCGACCCTCGCGTTGATCGCCGCAACCCCCAGCTTGCGGGAGATGTCGCTCAAAGGCACGCAGCGGCTCCCCGATTATGGACCGAAAGTGTGGGTTTTGAAAATGACGCCCGAGCAAATCGCGAAGATGAAAGCTTTCAATTATCAGATTGAATCCGCGAAACTCGACTTGGTCGCCCTCGCGGAGGCGCAAGGACTGTCGATGGATCATCCGGAAATCCGGAAGATGGATCACGCCTTGGATGCCGAGATGCGCGAAAAAATGACCGCATTGCTCGGGCCGGCGGATGCCGAGCGTTATTATGCTTTCGCCCCGGATTGGCGCTTGCAGACCATGGTCGATCAAGTGGCCGGAAACGTTTATCTGAGCGATGCGCCGGTGACGCTCGGATACGAGCAGGAGATGGTCCGCATCCTGCGTCAAAACGCCGTGAAGGACGAGCATGGCGGAAGGTATCTCGAGGCGGTGACGCAGGGTCGTTTCGATCTGGCGTCGGTGACCGCACAAATGAGCGCCGCAGGTATTCCGCCCGTTCAAATCGCCGCACTTCGCACCATCATCGAACGAAATCGGGCGAGCTATGAGGCAAAGCAAATGATCGATGAGGCGATGACCCGGAACCCTGCGGCGAAGAATATCTCGCTCAACTTGCCGGCGCCTGCCCTGCCGCGACGCTAACCGGAAGCTTTACCGACCTTCCCGACAGGGTCTGCCTGTTACACGTTACACGTGCGACCGCGCCGCGGCGATCGCGATCACCCATGAATTGGGTAACGCAGCTCTGGTGTGGTTTCTTGGCGGGGACTTTGCTGGCGAACGTGGCCCGTCGACTCGGAGTCCAGTTTCCCGCTGCGATCCACCCCATCATCAATCGCGGCAACGATCGACGCGAGCCGTTCGCCACGGCGGCCAAATCGTGGCGATTGCCTCGCGAGTCAGCAAGCTGCCCGGCGCGCCCTCTGCGTGGATCGCGGGGACGCTGCACCTGGGGCCAGCCCTGGCCCTCCC
>Ga0080064_1003638_pt1 | contig 21738 bp, 17 predicted proteins | sample Subgrocontami54m_FD_69260 | JGI IMG/M metagenome (GOLD analysis project Ga0080064, IMG submission 69260) | Subsurface groundwater microbial communities from S. Glens Falls, New York, USA - GMW46 contaminated, 5.4 m (SPADES assembly) (version 2) ...
CCTGCACCCCGGCGGCCAGTGCCTCGCCGCGCCGGCGCCCCCCGAGAGCAGCCCGCCGCCGCCGCAGGGCCCCAGCAGATAATCCAGCGGGCCCGTCTCCTCGATCAATTCCATCGCCGCCGTGCCCTGCCCGGCGACGACGTGCGCATGATCATAGGGAGGGATCACGGTCATGCCGCGTTCTTCGGCGATGCCCGCCGCCAGTTCCTCGCGCCCGGCCGTCCTGGGGTCGTAGGTGATGATCTCGGCACCGTAGCCGCGCGTGGCCTCGAGCTTCACCTGCGGCGCATCCAGCGGCATGACGATGATGGTGTTCACGCCGAGGAGCGTTCCCGCCAGGGCCACGGCCTGGGCGTGATTGCCCGAAGAGTAGGCGAGCACGCCGCCGCGTTTCTGCTTCGGCGTCAATTGCGCGAGCGCGTTGAAGGCGCCGCGAAACTTGAACGCGCCCATGCGCTGGAAATTCTCGCATTTGAAGAACACCTGCGCGCCCGTGCGCTCGTCCACCAGGCTCGAAGTCATCACCGGCGTGCGCCGGACGTGGCCTTCGATGCGTTTGGCGGCGGCGGCGATATCGGCATGGCCGACGGGCAATGTGGGACCAGCGCTGGGAGCATTCATGCCGATTCCCTATGCAGCGGAGAAAGACGCATTTTACCCTTAGCCGCTGGCACCGCGTTCATCTGCCGAAATGCTGCGCCCGCGCGCCTCCCGCTCGAGGCGGCGTGCCGTAGCTCTAGCGTATGGTCAGGGTCAGGCGCGAGTCGCCGCGCAGCAAGAAAATACGCAGCGGCCGCTCGGCCTGGCGCAGTGCAGCGAGCAATTCCGGTACCGAGCGCACGCGGCTGCGGTTGACGCCATAGAGCACGTCGCCCGCGCGCAAGCCCGTCTTCGCGCCCGGCGTATTGGGCTCGATGCGGGTGACGATCGCGCCCTCGACCATGCCGTATACGGGCATGCCGGGCTCGATGTTGGACACGCGCACGCCGGCGAGCTGCGGCACCGCCTCGCCGGGAATCTCGGTCGCAGTGAAGAGCTCCGCGATGCGCAGGCGCAAGGTGAGCGGCCGGCCGCCGCGCTGCACCCGCAGTTCCGCTTCTTCGCCGACCGGTATGAGGCCCATGCGGTTGCGCAAATCGGCCGAGCCGCGCACCGGTTTGCCGTTGACGCCGGTTACGATATCGCGCGGCTTGAGGCCCGCCTTGTCCGCGGGCGAGCCCGGCTCGACCTTGACCACCACGGCGCCGTCGGCCGAGCCGGCTGCGAGCGATTGCGCCAGCTCGTGCGTCATGTCCTGCGTCACCACGCCGACGCGGCCGCGGCGTACTTCGCCGAAGCGGATGATCTGCTCCATTACTTTGCGCACCATGTTCGAGGGCACGGCAAAACCGATGCCGGCACTGCTGCCGGAAGGGCCGAGGATGGCCGTATTGATGCCGATCAGCTCGCCCGCGAGGTTGACCAGCGCGCCACCCGAGTTGCCAGGATTGATCGATGCGTCGGTCTGAATGAAGTCCTCGTAGCCTTCTATGCCCAGGCCGGTGCGGCCGAGCGCGCTGACGATGCCGGAAGTGACCGTCTGACCGATGCCGAACGGATTGCCGATGGCAACTACGAAATCGCCCACGTTCATGCCGTCGGAATCGCCGAATTTGAGCTCGGCCAGGTTATGCGCTTCGATTTTCAGCACGGCGATGTCGGTGCCGGGATCGGTACCGACCAGCCGCGCCTTGAGCGTGCGCCTGTCCTTCAGCGTCACCACCACTTCCTGCGCGTTGTTGATGACGTGATTGTTGGTGAGCACGTAGCCGCGCGCGCGGTCGACGATCACGCCCGAGCCGGCGCTCTGCTCTGCCTGCGAGGGGCCATCGGGAATGTTGAAAAAGCGCCGGAACAGGGGGTCGCGAAACAGCGGGTTGTCCTCCATCGGCGAGCGTGTGAGCACCGAGATGTTGACCACGGCCGGCGTCACCTGCGCCAGCATCGGCGCGAGCGTGGGCACGCCTTTCAGGTTGAGCGGCAGCGCAGCCGGCGCCGCAGGCGCAGCAATGAGCAGCAACAATAACAGTGACCCAACAGTAGAGACACGCATCACGGACACTCCAGAATGGCGGTGCGGCTTTTCCCGCAAGTATAAGCGGCGCGGGGCCTCTCGTGCGGTCCGGCTACAGGTCGGCCGGAGTGTCAATGTCGCGGCAAACGCCGGCATCGTCCACTTCGATCAGCTTGACCAGGCCGGCGTTCTCCTTGAGCACCGCGCGCGCGCCCTCGTCGTCGCGCAAGGCTTCGAGTTGCCGGCGAAAGCGCGCCGACAAGCCCACCGGATGGCCGCGCTCACCGCGGTAGGCAGGCGCGACGATGGCCGCGCCGTCAGCCAGGGACGCGGCGATTTTCCCGATGGTCGCAGGGAGGATATAGGGCATGTCGGCCAGGGCAATGACCCAGCCGGAGACATTGCCTGAGGCGCCCACTGCAGTCGCCAGGCTCGCGCCCATGCCCTCGTCGGCGTTGGTGCACAGGATCACCGTCGCGCCTGCCTCGCTCAACAGGTTCTCCAGCAGTGTCGCGCCCGGACGCACCACGGCGATGACGTGTGGAAGGGCTGAGCGCAGGTTGGCGAGCGCGGCCGCCGCGACCGGTGTTCCCCCGGCAAGCGGATGCAACAGCTTGTCCGAGCCGAAGCGCTTCGAGGCCCCGGCGGCAAGCAGAATGCCGCAGATGTTCGCGGCCATTGACTACGCGCCCAAGATTTCACCCTGTCGCCGACCTGCCGCCGCCGAAGGGGGAGGGGCGGGGCGGGCGGGGAAGCCCTGGCTCAATTCTGAGGAACGGCACACCCGGCTTCGACCCCGGCCTTGGGCGGCTCGATGGTCTGCGGGATTTGCACGCCGCGGCGCACGGCCGTCATCTCGGCCAGAATCGCCACCGCGATCTCGGGCGGCGTGCGGCTGCCGATCTTGAGCCCGACCGGGCCGCGCAGGCGCGCGATCTCCCCCGTCGACAGGTCGAAATCGGCCAGGCGCTTCCTGCGCTTGTCGTTATTGGCCTTCGATCCGAGCGCGCCGACGTAGAAGGCGGGGGACTTGAGTGCTTCCAGCAGTGCCACGTCGTCGAGCTTGGGATCGTGGGTGACGGCGACCACCGCGCTATGCGCATCCAGGTTCATCGCCAGCACCACGTCGTCGGGATAACCGCGGTCGATCGACACGCCGGGCAGGTCCCAGGCCTCCGCGTATTCCTCGCGCGGATCGCACACCGTGACGTGGTAGTCGAGCGCCTGCGCCATTTGCGCCAGATAGCGCGACAACTGGGCGGCGCCGATGAGCAGGAGGCGCCAGCGCGGGCCGTGCACGGTTTTCAGCACCTTGCCGTCGAATTCGAGCGCGTCCGACCAGCGGCCGGCCTCGATGCGGGACTTGCCGGTCTCCAGGTCGAGAAATCGCGCCACCAGCTCGTGGCGCTCGATGGCGCCGAGCAGCTCGTCCAGGCCGGCGCCGTCCTTGACCGGCTCCAGCACCAGTTGCAGCGTACCGCCGCAGGGCAGCCGGAAGCGATCGGCCTGTTCCTTGGTCACGCCGTAGGTGGCGACCTCGGGTTTGTCGCTGGCGAGTTTGTGGCTGTGCACGCGCTCGATCAGGTCATCCTCGACGCAACCGCCCGAAACCGAACCCGACACCTGGCCGTCGTCGCGGATGGCGAGCATCGCTCCCAGCGGGCGCGGCGCCGAACCCCAGGTTTTGACCACGGTGGCCAAAATTACCGCGTGACCCGCCTTGAACCAGGTTGTTGCGCTTCGGAGAACTTCCAGATCCACGCTGTCCATCGCACACCTCTGCCTATAGAATCAACACTGCTGACGCTAACAATCCCACACCAACTATAGTGTTATAAACCAAGAGAATGCTGCCGTCTCTCTATGACGTTGCAGGTTAGTCCTCGTCCCGGCGGCGGTCAAGCGGGCCGGTCGCGCGATTACAGTTGATTCTAAGCACGGCAAGGTCTAGGATTTGCTCCCTGCGTCTACGCACGCCGGCGCTTAACCCGGCAGCGTGCGCCTTGTTCTCATCACGGCACGCAACGATAGCAGGACGCGGTCTGCGCCGAGGTCCCGATAAGAGCAGCGGGCTTGCGCCCTGCGGCGGTGTTGATTTCGCAGCGCATGTTTACAACAACAATACCATTCACGAAAGGAGAGCTTCATGAAGATATCGATGACCGTGAACGGCAAGCCGGTCAGCGCCGAGGTTGAAACGCGCACCCTGCTGGTCACTTTTATCCGCGACAACCTGCGCCTCACCGGCACCCACGTCGGCTGCGATACCAGCCAGTGCGGCGCCTGCACCATCCACATGAACGGCCAGGCGGTGAAGAGCTGCAACATACTGGCGATGCAGGCCGAGGGCGCCGATATCCTCACCATCGAAGGCCTGGCCAAAGCCGACGGCACCCTGCACCCGATGCAGGAGGCGTTTCGCGAGCACCATGGCCTGCAATGCGGTTTCTGCACCCCCGGCATGGTGATGAGCGCCGTCGACCTGGTGAAAAACCACCCCAACCCGTCCGAGGAAACCATCCGCGCCGAGCTGGACGGAAATCTCTGCCGCTGCACCGGCTATCACAACATCGTCAAGGCGGTGAAAGCCGCCTCGGCGAAAATGTAAGGGGACCATCATGGGTGACATGAATTCCATCGGCTTGTCGGTCAAGCGCAAGGAAGATTACCGTTTTCTCACCGGCGCCGGCACGTACACCGACGACGTGACCCTGCCGCATCAAAGCTATGCCTGTTTCGTGCGCTCGCCGCACGCCCACGCGAAAATCAAGGCGATCAAGCAGGACAAGGCGCTGAAGGCGCCGGGGGTAGTCGCGATATTCACCGGCGAGGATCTCGCCGCCGCCAAAGTCGGCGGCCTGCCCTGCGGCTGGCTGATCACCGACGTCAACGCCCAGCCGATGAAGGAGCCGGCGCATCCCTGCCTCGCGCAGGGCAAAGTCTGCCATGTCGGCGACCAGGTCGCGGTGGTGATAGCCGAAACCTACAATCAGGCCAAGGATGCCGCGGAGCTGGTGGAAGTGGACTATGAAGTCCTGCCGGCGGTGGTGGATGTGGTCTCGGCGCTGAAGAAGGGCGCGCCGACGATACACGACGCCGCCCCGGGCAACACCTGCTACGTCTGGGCGCTGGGCGACAAGGGCGCGGTGGACAAGGCGATGGCTGCGGCCGCGCATGTGACCAAACTCGAGTTCGTCAACAACCGCCTCATCCCCAACGCGATCGAGCCACGCGCGGTGAATGCGAGCTACACGCGCCACGACGAGTCCTACACGCTCTACGTCTCCAACCAGAACCCGCACGTCGAGCGCCTGCTGATGACCGCTTTCGTGCTCGGCCTGCCCGAGCAGAAGGTGCGCGTGATCGCGCCCGACGTGGGCGGGGGTTTCGGCTCCAAGATCTACCTCTACGCCGAGGACGTGGTGCTGACCTGGGCCTCGAAGCGGGTCAACCGGCCGATCAAGTGGACCGCCGAGCGCTCCGAGTCATTCGTGTCGGATGCCCACGGCCGCGACCACGTCACCGTGGCGGAACTGGCGCTGGACAAGGACGGCAAGTTCCTCGCCATGCGCGTGCACACCACCGCGGCGATGGGGGCTTATCTGTCGACCTTTGCTTCCTGCATCCCGACCATTCTCTATGCCACGCTGCTCGCCGGCCAGTACACCACGCCGGTGATCTACGCCGAAGTGACGGCGGTGTTCACCAACACCGTGCCGGTCGATGCGTATAGAGGTGCCGGCCGGCCGGAAGCGACCTATGTGGTCGAGCGCCTGGTGGAGACCGCGGCGCGCGAGATGAAGATCGATCCGGCCGAAATCCGCCGGCGCAATTTCATCAAGACCTTTCCCTACCAGACCCCGGTGGCGCTGCAGTACGACATCGGCGATTACGAAGCCACGCTGGCTGAGGCGATGAAAATGGCCGACGTCGCCGGATTCCCGGCGCGGCGTGCCGAGGCCGCGAAACGCGGCAAGAAACGCGGACTGGGTTACTCCTGCTACATCGAAGCCTGCGGCATCGCGCCTTCCGCCGTTGCCGGCGCTCTCGGCGCGAGAGCAGGCCTGTTCGAGGCGGCCGAGATCCGGGTGCATCCCACCGGCAAGGTGACGGTGTTCACCGGCTCGCACAGCCACGGCCAGGGGCATGAGACGACGTTTGCGCAAGTCGTGGCTTCGCGCCTGGGGATACCGGTGGAAGACGTGGACGTGGTGCACGGCGACACCGGCCGCGTGCTGTTCGGCATGGGCACCTACGGGTCGCGCTCGCTCGCAGTCGGCGGCACCGCCATCGTGAAGGCTTTGGACAAGGTGGTAAACAAGGGCAAGAAAATAGCCGCCCATCTGCTCGAGGCCTCCGATACCGACATCGAGTTCAAGGACGGCGTGTTCAAGGTGGCGGGCACCGACAAGGCCGTTCCCTTCGGTTCGGTCGCGCTCACCGCTTACGTGCCGCACAACTATCCGCACGACAAGCTCGAGCCGGGATTGAACGAGCAGGCGTTCTACGATCCGGCGAATTTCACCTTCCCCGCCGGCAGCCATATCTGCGAAGTGGAGATCGATCCCGACACCGGCATCACCAGGATCGTCAACTTCACCGCGGTTGACGATTTCGGCAATATCGTCAATCCGATGATCGTCGAGGGCCAGGTGCACGGCGGGCTCACGCAGGGGATCGGCCAGGCGCTCACCGAGGGCTGCGTCTATGACAAGGAGAGCGGACAGCTGATGACCGGCAGCTACCTCGACTATTGCATGCCGCGCGCCGACGACGTGCCCTCCTACAAGGTGGGCACCAAGGTGACGGCCTGCACCCATAACCCGCTGGGGGTGAAGGGCTGCGGCGAAGCCGGCGCGATCGGCGCACCGCCCGCGCTGATCAACGCCATCACCGATGCGCTGGGCATCAGGGAAATCGAGATGCCCGCCACGCCCGAGCGCGTGTGGCGCGCCGCCAACAAGAAAGCATAGGGAGAACTGACATGCATGCATTCAACTATCAACACCCGAAAAGCGTAGCCGATGCCGCCGCGGCGCTCTCGAAAGGCGGCGATGCCAAGCTGCTCGCCGGCGGCCAGAGCCTGGTCGCTGCGATGAAGCTGCGCCTGTCCGCGCCGTCCGACTTGATCGATCTTGGCGGTATCAAGGAACTCACCGGCATCAAGGTCGAGGGTGCAAGCATCACCATCGGCGCCATGACCCGGCATGCCGAAGTCGCCAGATCCAAGGACGTGCGGGCCAAGATCCCGGCGCTCGCGAGCCTCGCCGGCGGTATCGGCGACCGCATGGTGCGCAACATGGGCACCCTGGGCGGATCCCTGGCGCACAACGACCCGGTAGCGGACTATCCGGCCGCGGTGCTGGGCCTGGGCGCCACGGTCAATACCAACAAGCGCAAAATCGCCGCGGACGATTTCTTCAAGGGCATGTTTGAGACCGCGCTGCAAACGGGCGAAATCATCGTCTCGGTGAGCTTCCCCGTGCCCAAGCGCGCCGCCTACATCAAGTTCAAGAACTCTGCCTCGCGCTACGCCATCGTCGGCGTGATGGCCGCCGAAACCGGCAGCGGCGTGCGCGTGGCGGTCACCGGCGCCGCATCCAGCGTGTTCCGCGTCGCCGAAATGGAGAAAGCGCTCGCCGCGAAGTGGTCGCCCGACGCGGTCGCCGGCATCAGCGTGCCGGCGGGCAAGCTCAACTCCGATATGCACGCGAGCGCAGAATACCGCGCGCATCTCATCACGGTGATGGCCCGCCGCGCGGTGGAGGCGGCGAAGTAACGGAAGGCGTAACAGCAAAAGGGGGCGCAAAGGTCGAACGCCTTTGCGCCCTTTGTTTTTGTGTGGCCGTGGCGTCTGGAGACGCTAAGTGCATCGCGCGCAGTCGTTGCCGGGCCTCCGCAACGCGTGGTCGATCTCGCCGCGTACGACGTGTCGTTGATTCTGGATGCGCTCAGTCGTTGAATCGACGGTTGTGGTGAGACTGGGCGCGCAGGGCCGTACCTCCTTCGACAAATGTCTGCAAATCGGCCACAACGGTCGTTGGCGATTTGCTGGTTGGGACAATAAGGACTGCCGGGGCGAGCGTCCGCTCCTGGAAAACACGAACTCACCCTTTCGACCCTGAGCTGTCTTTCGCGGCTTTCTGGTCTAATTGTCTCCAATGCGGCGAGAGCGGACTTTGGCGAGCCCAGCTATGAAGCAAACAGATCGGGTCTAAAATTACAGTCCGATTTGGTGCACTAAATGCTCGTAGTGACCGAGGATGTGTTTGCAGAGCAGCTAGATCCCCTAGGCCAACTGCCAAAGGCTAATCAGCTTATCATAGCCGCGAACTTCTATGTTGCCGAGCGGGCGCGCGTCGGATGCCTGTTCGCCGGCTTCAGTGTGTGCCGCGTCTGACAGCAAGAACTGGGAACCAAATTCCTTGTTCAAGGATTCAATCCGCGAAGTCAGGTTCACAGTGTCTCCGATGACGGTGTATTCCTTTCGTCGCGGAGAGCCGACGATTCCGGTCACCGCGTCGCCCACGTGAAGCCCGATGCCGATTCGGATGGGCCAATCCGGATGGCCGGCATTGCTCTTTTCGACGACATCAAGCATCTCGCGTCCCGCGGCGACGGCACGAAGCGTTGCGCGGTCGTCCCGTATCGGCGCACCGAAGATGGCGAGAAAGCCGTCCCCCAAGAACTTGTTCACGACGCCGCCGTGGGAATCGATCACGTCCACCATGACCGTGAAGGCATCGTCCAAGCGAGAGACCACATCGTGCGGGGTCCGATTTTGTGCCGCTGCGGTAAAGTCGCGGATGTCGACGAACATTACGGCGATGCGGCGTATCTCGCTCGTCTTCTCGCCGCCAGTCGCGAGAAGCTGGTCCACGACTTGGGGCGCGACATGTTGGCCGAACAGGTTGGTGACGCGGTCCCGCGCCGCGACAGCTTGCATCGTCGCCTCGAATTGGTGCCGCAGCCGGATGGCCACCCAACCGGCCGTTATGCCGGCCGCGAGCAACGCGGCACTGCGTGTGAGGTGATAGCCCAACGAGAACTGCACATTTTGCGTTCCCATCGTCATGCCATCGCCCATGGGAATTTCCCGTCCCATTGGGCTCCCCATCCCCATGGTTGCGGCCGGAAGATAGATGAAAGCTATGGCCAGCATCTGAGCAGCGGCGACGGCGCCGGTAAACGAGGCCAGCCAAAAGCTGAGACGCAGAGTAGAGAGGATGATGAAGATCGAATAAAAAAACGGGGCATAAAAACCAAACGCGCTGGTAATTCCCATTTTATTGACATGAGACAATAGGATAACGCTGGGAAGGCTGGTCTCCATAAAAGCACTGAAATATCGTACGGCTACCGGCAAATCCTGGCTGCGTGCGAGTCGGCGATTGATAAAGACGATCATGACCAGTTCGTAGAGGAAGAACGGCCCATAATTCGTGAGTGCGGTCCAGGCCTTCATCCCCGGCATAATCTCTCCGAAGCCGGGGATAGCGACGAATGATACGGTCAGCGCCACGCTCATGACGCCGAGGATCACGCTCAGCGCCAGCGCCCGCATGCGCTCGCTCAAAAGCGTTTCGCGCGCGAGTGCGTGCTTGTAATCATGCGGCCCCAACGCAGGTCCGCTGTGGGCAGTTATCACCGTCACCAGTAACGGCCTATCGCTAGCAAGTGCGTCTGCCAAGCCAAATTAGTAGTCCCCCGTGTCGATGCGCCTGGTTGATCGTTGGCGCAATTGCAATTTTCCAAACGATGGGCAATTCAATCCTGCCTCTTTTCGCGCGCCGGGTCGATGGCAGTGGTTTGCAGCTCATCTTGCACCGCTGAGCATCGCGCCCATAGGATATTGCGCCTGTCCCCGTCTGAATGCAATGCGGATGAGGTCTATCGGGCGCCAATCCTGCGCCACGTGAGGCGATCGCGCAGTGCGAGGTCCGGAAGAGAGCGATGCTAGAGAGGAATGCTGCGGCGAAATCTTCCAGTTGATCAAACCTGAATGTTCGTACTGGCGGAACAGCTGACTCTCAAAACTCCGCCTTTTCAGCGCTGCCAGTGACGGCACCTGGCCGGGAGAGGCAGTTGCCCATTTTCGCTGAAAGCCGACCTTGGCAAAAAAGTGGTATTTTGCGAATGACCGGTTACTGGCTCAATCGCGAATTCACACTATCGGCCAACTCCAGCCCCTCAGGTGCCCTCGAAATCGTGTCTCCGAAAGGCGGGTCACGGCCGTAGAGGAGACGCTCCGGCTGTCCATGCGCGACGCTTAGGCAAAGGCCGCGAAACTAGCGCACCAGCCGGACGCGCTCTACGGCTCGCTCAAGGAACAGGCAGCGTTGCGAGCCGCCGGGCAAGCGATTGCCGAGCCTTTCCTTAAACGAACAACGCCCCAGCGGTACCCACGGCAAGCAGCAGCACGGAAATGGGCAGGGTGATCCGGCGCAGATCGGGCGAACCAAGCCCGATGGTCATGGCGCTCTTGGTGAGGGTGTTGGCCATCACGGCAATGACAATGGCTCGGGCCGCTGTGGCGACGTTGGATTCGTCGGTTTTCGCCAGGTCGGCCATGGCGAGCGTGATGGCGTCCACGTCGGTCAGGCCCGCGATTCCCGCCGCGAGATACAGTCCCGCGTCGCCGAGATAGACCTGCGCCGCCTTCGCGATCAGCACCACGACACCGAACAGCATGCCGAACTTGATCGCTTCATCGAGCTCGAACGGGTTGTTGCCGGCTTTTACTTCTCCTCGCTCCGCTTGCTGGCGCCGCCGCCACAGCCAATAGCAGGCGCCCAGACTGGTGACGGCCAACAGCCCGACCGCGAAAACAAGCCGCCGGCCGAGTTCCCAGCTGATGAGCGAGGTCATGACGGCAACGCGGAAGAACATCACGGTCCAGGCGAGCACGATGCCCAATGCCAGCGCGGAGGCATCCTCGCCCGGCTGCCGGCTGCGCTGCGAGAACCCGAGGGTCACCGCGGTACTGGAAGCGAGCCCGCCCAGCAGGCCGGCGATGCCGATGCCGTGCTCGGCGCCGACGATCTTGATCAGCAGGTAGCTGGCGAAGTTGAGCGCGGATATCAGCACTACCATCAGCCATATTTTGTACGGGTTTATCACGTCTAGCGGCGGCAGGCCGTAATTGTGGTCTGGCACCAATGGCAGGATGATGAGGGTGACAATGCCGAACTTGAGCGTCGCCTCGACGTCGCTCACGTTGATCCGGCTGGCAAGCTCATGCAGCCAGCCCTTGAGTGCGAGCAGCAGCGCCATCGCCACGGCTACCCAGGCCGCGAGTTGCAGCTGGCCGTGTGCGCACAGCAGGCCGAGCAGGAAGGCGAGCAGAGCCGAGATCTCGGTGGTGATGCCCGTATCGCCCCGCAGCGAGGTCACCACGTACTGGCCGATGATGAGCGCGGCGACGGCGAAGAAAATGGACAGCGCCAGCCAGTCGAGCCCCAGGGTCTTGCCGAGGTAGCCGGCGATTGCACCGGTAAGCGCGATCAGCGCGAAGGTGCGCACGCCGGCACCGCCCTCCTCGCTCTTGCTGCGCTCGCGCTCGAGGCCGATCAGCATGCCGAGGCCGAGTGCGACGGCAAAGCGCAGCGCGAGATCGGGATCGTTCATCGGTGTCCTAGATTGCCGACCGATTCATTTTCAAAAGAAGAAAGACAGGAAATTTAATCCCTCTTTTCTGCTCTATTCGCGCTTCTGGCCGAGGTTAGCGGTCGCTCTATTTTGCGGGAGCGCCGTAGGCCTGAACACGGTCCAGGTTGTCCTGAATCTCGTGCTCCAACGCCCGGAGGCGCAGCATGGCGAAGGTCTTGGCGGTGTCGAGGAACTGGAAGCTGTGGGTGCCGTGAAAGCTATCGCCAGCCGCCTTCAGTTTCTGGTAGCGCTCGATGGCGTCACGCTGGCGCAGGATCACGTCTTTACTGGCTTTGCGATAGCCCGGGCGTCCCGGCTCGATCTTCTCCAGGGCGATGCCCTTCGCATCGATGATCACGTTGAATATCGGGGCACGGTCGGTCACGGCGATTGGCTCCTGATAAATAGGGTGCCTAATAAATCTCGGGGACGAAGTTCTGGATATCCAGGGGCGGGCGGGCATAGCCCTCGCGCAGTTCGGGCTTGCGCTTGGGAAGTTTCATCTTGTTCGGCGCCACCTCCTTATAGGGCAGCAGGCTTAACAGATGGGCAATACAGTTCAGGTGGGCCCGCTTCTTGTCGTCCGAATTAACCACGTACCACCTTGCCTGAGCGATATCGGTGTGGACGAGCATGTCGTCCTTGGCGCGTGAGTAGGCCTGCCACCGGTTGCGTGATTCCACGTCCATCGGCGACAGCTTCCAGCGCTTGGTCGGGTCCTCGACCCTGGACTTGAAGCGGCGTTCCTGTTCCTTGTCGCTGACCGAAAACCAGTATTTCACGATGGTGATGCCCGAACGCACCAGCATGCGCTCGAATGCCGGACAGGAACGCACGAATTCCCAGTATTCCGCTTCCGTGCAGAAGCCCATCACGCGCTCGACTCCGGCGCGGTTGTACCAGGAGCGGTCGAACAGCGTCATCTCGCCCGCCGCCGGCAGTTCGGCGGTATAGCGCTGGAAATACCACTGGGTCTTCTGGCGCTCGGTCGGCGTGCCAAGCGCGACCACGCGGCAGGCGCGGGGATTGAGCGGTTCGATGATCCGCTTGATGACGCCACCCTTGCCGGCGGCATCGCGGCCCTCGAAGAGCAATACGACCTTGCGGCCCTCGTGCTTGACCCACTCCTGCAGCTTGACCAGTTCGATATGCAGGCGGCGCAGCTCGCGCTCGTAAAATTTATTGCGTTTCTTCTTTTTTACTTTGGGATCGCTGAGCGGACTCGGCGTGAGCATCTCGGGCACTGTTGCACCCAGCGTCAAACGAGCCGCTTGGGTCTTCCCGGTGGCGGGTTTCCTAGCCTTGGCCTTCTTTTGTTTGCCCATGACGTCTCATCCTAATCTCACGGTATGGCCATGGCCAGCACTCGTCGGGGTGCCATGCCCTTCAAATGCGATATGCACCGTCCAAAAGTGTATTCCATAAATGTCCCGACCGGAAGCTTTTCGCTGCGCATGATCGCGCGCGGCGCGATCGCTATGCCAAATACAAAATCAATCAGTAGTGCGCCGCATACTCTGCTGCCGGAGAAACGATAGGCAATTCAATCCTGCCTCTTTTCGCGCGCTGGGTCGATGGCAGTGGTTTGCAACTCATTTTGCGCCGCCGAGCATCGCGCCCATAGGATATTGCGCCTGCGCCCAGCCGATTGCAATGCCGATGAGGTCGAAAGGGCGCCAATCTCGTCCGCGTGGGGCGATCATGATGTTGGGGAGAAATCGAAGTCTTCCTGACCCGATTCATTTCCAGTAGTAGGTGTGCGCGAATGTCTGCTGCCGGCGTAAGCGGACGCTCGATCTAAGTGGGACCGTGTGTCTGCAGCGGGTCGAAAGGGTGAGTTCGTGTTTCTCGGGGAGCAGACGCTCGAACCGGCAGTCCTTAATCTATTCACAAGCACAGCGCCAGCGGCTGCAGTGGCCGATTTGCAGTCGTTCCTGGGCAACGCTTGCATCGGCGGCCGCATAGATCGGACTGAGACGTCTTGCGCGCCCCATCATAGTATTGATTTCGAATGACGCTTGGTGGTGTTGCACCTGCAGTGTCGATGTCGGTCATGGATCACTGAAGCCAAAATTTTTGAAAGCGGACTCCAAATCTCATGCAGTTGCTCGGGGTGGCACCTCGGGAGCCGGTAGAATGCGCGGAGTTGGAACCCGAGCAGACCGATCGCAGAAGCATGAATCCGCAGCAGCACCGATACTCCGCAGCCGAGCTCGAGCAGCGCCGCGCCGCGTGCCCCAAGCCGGAATACCCGGAAGAGCTGCCGGTCAGCGCCCGGCGCGCGGACATTGCGCAGGCGATCGCCAAACATCAGGTGGTCATCGTCTGCGGCGAAACCGGCTCGGGCAAGACCACCCAGCTGCCGAAGATCCTGCTCGGCCTCGGGCGCGGCGTGACGGGCCTCATCGGCCACACCCAGCCGCGGCGCATCGCCGCGCGCGCCACCGCGACGCGCATCGCGCAGGAGCTCAAGACCGAGCTCGGCGGCGCGGTCGGCTACAAGATCCGCTTCAACGACAAGCTGAGCCCGCGCTCCTACATCAAGCTCATGACCGACGGCATCCTGCTCGCCGAAACCCAGGGCGACCGGGATCTAAGACTATACGACGCGATCATCATCGACGAGGCGCACGAGCGCAGCCTCAACATCGATTTCCTGCTCGGTTATCTCAAGCAACTGCTTCCGCGGCGGCCCGATCTCAAGCTTCTGGTGACCTCTGCAACCATAGACGCAGAGCGGTTCTCCAGGCATTTCAACGATGCGCCGGTGATCGAGGTGTCAGGAAGGCTGTATCCGGTCGAGATGCGCTACCGGCCGTCCGCAGCGAAGAGAGCGGCCGGCGGCGCCCCGCCCCGCCCGGGCGGGAACGATGCGCCGGATCTGGCCGAGGCTATCGTCGATGCGGTGGACGAGACAGCGCGCTGCGGTCCGGGCGACGTGCTGGTGTTTCTGCCGGGCGAGCGCGAGATCCGCGAGGCGGCCGAGGCGCTGCGCAAGCACCATCCGCCGCATACAGAAATCCTGCCGCTGTACGCGCGGCTGTCGGCGGCGGAGCAGGAGCGGGTGTTCAAGCCGCACGCGGGCAGGCGCATCGTGCTCGCCACCAACGTCGCCGAGACCTCGCTCACCGTGCCGGGCATACGTTACGTCGTCGATCCGGGCGAAGCGCGCATCAAGCGCTACAGCTACCGCAGCAAGGTCGAGCAGTTGCAGGTGGAGAAAATCTCCCAGGCCAGCGCCAACCAGCGCGCCGGGCGCTGCGGCCGTGTGGCGAGCGGCGTGTGTATTCGCCTGTACGACGAGGACGATTTCAAGGCGCGCCCGGCCTATACCGAACCTGAAATCCTGCGCTCTTCGCTTGCCGGCGTGATCCTGCGCATGAAGTTGCTGCATCTGGGCGAGGTGGAGAATTTCCCGTTTCTCGATCCGCCGCTGCCGAAAGCAGTAAGCGACGGCTATGGTCTGCTCACCGAACTGGGCGCGGTGGACGAATCAAACGATTTGACCGAGATCGGGCGGCAGCTCGCGCGCTTGCCGCTCGACCCCTGCATCGGGCGCATGATCCTGGCGGGGAAGGAGGAGGGCAGCCTGGCCGAGGTGCTGATCATCGCCGCGGTGCTGTCGCTGCAGGACCCGCGCGAGCGGCCGCTGGAGCGCGCGGGCGCAGCCGACGCGGCGCAACTCAAATTCGACGACGAGAAATCCGATTTCCTCTCCTGGCTCAAGCTGTGGAAGTTCTACCAGGGGGCGCTGGAGCACAAGAAATCGAACCGCAAGCTGGCAGAGCTGTGCCGCGAGAATTTTCTCTCCTATAACCGCATGCGCGAGTGGCTGGACATCCACAGCCAGCTGCATACCTTCGTCGCCGAGCTGGGATGGAAGGTATCGGGGAAGGACGCGAGCTACGCGCAGATTCACCGGGCGCTGCTCGCCGGACTGCTAGGCAATGTAGGCTGCAAGTCGGAAGACAGCGAGCATTACCTCGGCGCGCGCGGCATCAAATTCCTAATCCACCCCGGCTCCGGCGTGGGCAAGAAGGCCGGGCGCTGGATCACGGCGGCGGAGATCACCGAGACCACGCGCCTGTATGCGCGCTGCATTGCCCGCATCGAGCCGGAGTGGCTGGAGGACATAGGCGCGCATCTGATCCGGCGCCACCAGTACGAACCGCACTGGGAGAAGAAACCCGCCCGCGTCGCCGCTTTCGAGCGGGCGACGCTGTACGGCATCCTGCTCTACGCCAACCGGCGCATCCACTACGGCCCGCTGGATCCAGTCGAATCGCGCAGGATTTTCATCCGCCAGGCGCTGGTCGAGGGCGAATTTGAGACGCGCGCGCCTTTTTTCCAGCACAACCGCAAGCTGATCACCGACATCGAGGCGCTGGAGCACAAATCGCGCCGCCCCGACGTGCTGGTGGACGAGGAGTTGATCTACGCTTTTTACGACAGCCTCATCCCCGCAGGCATCCACAACGGTGCCGCCTTCGAGCACTGGCGGCGCGAGGCCGAGGCGGAGCAGCCGAAGCTGCTCTACCTCAGGCGCGAAGACCTGATGCGGCACGAGGCGGCAGGCATTACCACCGCGCAGTTTCCGCACCAGCTCGAAATCGGCGCTCGCAGCTACGCGCTCGAATACCTGCACGATCCGGGCAATGCGCGCGACGGCCTCACCCTGACCGTCCCCCTGATCGCGCTCAATCAGCTCTCCGCCAAGCGCTGCGACTGGCTGGTGCCGGGCTTGCTCAAAGAGAAGGTCGCGCTGCTGGCGAAGACGCTGCCGCAGAAAATCCGCCACAAGCTCGGGCCGTTGCCCGAATTCGCCGAACAATTCGTCGCGGCGATCGCCTCGATGGATGGAGAGCGCCGGGAAGACGTAGCGTTGGTCGAGGCCATTACCCGCTACGCGCGCGAGGAACTCAACCTGGTGCTGCCGCTGGACGGTTTCCGCTCCGAACTGTTGCCTTTGCATCTCTCCATGAATTTCCGCGTGGTGGACGAGCACGGCCGGCAGCTCGCCATGGGCAGGAGCCTGGCCGCTTTGCGCGCGGAGCTGGGCGAGCAGGCAGGCGAGCAGTTCAGCGCCATCGTCCAACCCAAGGCCGCCCTGTCCGGCATCACCGCCTGGAATTTCGGCGAGCTGCAGGAGATCATGGAAATCCGCCAGGGGGCACAGACCCTGATCGGCTACCCGGCGCTGCTCGACCGCGGCGACAGCGTGGACCTCGAAGTGCTCGATTCGCCGCAGAAGGCGAGAAGCCTGCATCGCGACGGCCTGCGGCGCCTGTTCATGCTGCAACTGAAGGAGCAGGCCCGGTACCTCGAGAAAAATCTGCCCGGGCTGCGCGACATGGGGATGCAATTCCTGCCTTTTGGCGATGCCGCGTCGCTCAAGGACCAGCTGCTGCGCGTGAGTTTCGATCGCGCCTGCATGGCCGAGCCGCTGCCGGCGACGCAGGCGGAGTTCCTGCGGCGCTGCGAAGAGGGAAAGACGCGGCTGTCGCTCCTCGCCCAGGAAATCTGCCGCCTGGCAGGCAGCATACTCACCGAGTATCAGGCATTGCAGAAGAAACTGCAGGGACTGAAGAATTTTCCGCAGCCCGGGCGCGAGATCGAGGAGCAGCTGGCGCGCCTGCTGCCGAAGAACTTCATCGCCGCCACCCCCTGGGAGCGGCTGCAGCACTTCCCGCGCTACCTCAAGGCGGTGGCGCTGCGGCGGGAGAAGCTGCGCGCCGACCCGTCACGCGATGCGCGCTGGAGCGCCGAGTTCAATCCGCTGTGGCAAACTTGGCTGCGCGAAGATCTCAAACAGAGAAAACAAGGCGTGGCCGATCCGCAACTGGAGCAGTTCCGCTGGCTGCTGGAGGAACTGCGCGTGTCGCTCTACGCACAGGAGTTGCGCACCCCGGTGCCGGTGTCGGTGAAGCGGCTGCAGAAAATGTGGCAAAGTATGCAAAGGTGAGGACCGAGGGCTGAGGAGGAAGGAAGCGGGTGAGCGAAATAACTAAGGCACTGATGCGGGCATTCTTCAGCCTGCTGCATCCGCGCATGCTGCTGCTGATGCTCTGGCCGGTGCTGGTCGCACTGTTGTTGTGGCTGGGATTGGCGTTCGCGTTCGGGTCGCAGGCGGCGGCCTGGCTGCAGCTGCAGTTCGACCAATCCGCCGCGATCGGGTGGGCCATCACCGTCTGGCCGCTGGCGCTAATCGCCACGCATCTGGCCTGGATCCTGCTCGCGCTGCTGTTCATTCCGCTGGTGCTGATTACGGCCGTGCTGATCATCGGCGTGTTTGCGATGCCCGCGATGGTAGGACTGGTCGCGGAGCGCGCCTACCCTGAGCTCGCGCGCCGGCACGGCGGCACCGTCGCCGGCAGCCTGTGGAACAGCGTGGCGGCGCTCGCCTGGCTGGCGCTGTTGGTTCTGTTATCGCTGCCGCTGTGGTTTTTCCCGCCGCTGTGGCCGGTGTTGCCGTTCCTGCTGCTCGGCTACCTCAACCAGCGGGTGTTTCGCTATGATGCGCTAGCCGAGCATGCAACCGGCTGGGAGATGGAAACGATTTTCCGGCGCCACCGTCGCGAACTGATTCTATTGGGTATCGTGCTGGCGCTGGTCGGCCTGATTCCATTGCTCGGGTTTTTCGCGCCGGTTTACGGCGGACTGGCTTTCATCCACTATTGCCTGGCGCGGCTGGCGCAACTGCGCGACGAGCCGGTTGCGACTCAGTAAACAGCCTCGAAGGAGAAGAACGATGGCTATCGGCGCCATTATCATCGGCGATGAGATCATGCGCGGCAAGCGCCAGGACAAGCACCTGGCGCAGCTGATCGCCATTCTGCGCAGCCGCGGCCTCACGCTCGCCTGGTGCCAGTACCTGGGAGACGACCCCGAGCTGATCACGGCGACGCTCAAGCGCACGCTCCCCGGTCCGGACATCGTGTTCAGTTTCGGCGGCATAGGCGCGACCCCCGACGACCATACGCGAGCGTGCGCCGCCGCCGCTGCCGGCGTGCCGCTGGCACTGCATCCTGAGGCGGAGGCCGAAATCCGCGGCCGCTTCGGCGCCGACACCAACCCGAACCGCCTCAAGATGGCCGAGTTTCCGCGCGGCGCGAGCATCATCCCCAATAGCTACAACCGCATTTGCGGTTTTTCTCTGCGCGAGCATCACTTCGTCCCGGGGTTCCCGATCATGGCCTGGCCCATGGTCGAGTGGGTGCTCGATCAACGCTATGCCGGCCTGTTTCACCGACAGCCGGAAACCGAAGCGTCGATCGTGGTGTACGACTCGGCCGAGAGCACCCTCACGCCGCTGATGGAAGCGGTCGAGGCCAAATACCGCGGGCTCAAGGTATTCAGCCTGCCCAGCGTGGGCGAGGGCGGCCGGCGCCGGCATATCGAACTGGGCGTGCGCGGTGCGCCCGAAGAGGTAGTTGCCGCGATAGAGGAACTCAAGCGTGGGGTGACCGAGGTCGAGGGAACTTGGGAGGCGCATGACGTCTCGCCTGCGTCGGAGGCAGAGGGAACGTGAAACTACTTTGGGTGCGGTGGTTTGGAGTCGAACTGGTGAAAATTGTGCGAGCGTTGATGCGCGGAAGCGACCCGGAACAGATATTCGCGCCAAACGCAATGCGGGAGTTTTTCTATGGCCTCAACCACCAAGCTGCGCGGATGGCGGCGAGCGGCCGGTGGGCTGGAGCACCTTGTTCGGCGCCTTAGCGAAACATTCCCTCGAAAGCATGTAGCTGCTCAGATTTAATGATGATTGGGCAAGATTATTGGGTATGCCTGCAACCGAAACGGCCTTTTGTTGCGTCGGTACAAGAACAACTTTCACCTCCCCTTCGACAGTGTGCTGTGGCCCCGCATACAGAATACCAAGAAGTTTGATGCGGGAGCTGCCCATGAAATTCCCCTTTCGAGTTTGATAGCTACCAATATCGAACAGCATGACCGGAGAGCCGCTAGATCCAGGGAAACAGGCAGCGTCTATTAGAAATTCCTTTTTCCCATTCCAGTTGTGTTTGTAATCGGTTGCCAGCACACCTTTACGAAAGATCGGGAGGTTGTTTGTTCTATCCCACAATCCATTAGGATAACCCACCATCGTAATATTTTCGAGGCCGACCATATCCTCAATGTCCGACGCTGTCGGAATTAGAGTCTTGTCCAAGGTCGTGAAGAAAAACTTAGTGTTTGTTTTCTCAGCATCGTGCAACAACGGTGCAATTGGCATCACGCAAAGGTCGATATCAGCGTCAGGGTGAGCAACCCAGCGCTGTTGAAATGAATCAAGCTCATAGGCTTTATGTGTTCCAATTGCGGGGCCCCCTTCGCTATCTTGTAGGGTAAGCAAGAATCTGCCTTTCGTGGCTCTAATGTCCGTGGTGAAGCGTGCGCGGCTGCTTTTCCGGCGCGTCGCATTCGACCACGCGATTAGAGCGCACCGTCACTTTACGTCTTCCAATTTGACGCCTCGGCCGGCCCGCAGGCTTTGGCGCGCCTGCTCGACCCGCTGCAAAAATTGGGGGTCGTTTTCGAGCCGGTAGTCGAACCAGTCGTCCTCCGACCCAAAGCCAATAAGCACTCCAGCCGGTTTGCCGTGGCGCGTAATGACAATCTCCTGTTTCTCGGCCTCGCGCAAAAAGCGAGACAGATCGTCCTTTACCTCGGACAGTGGGACTTCCTTCATACGGGACTTCCGAATTGCGCCAGCCATGACTGTGCCTCCGATTTGGCCACGATCGCCAATACCTCGATGGTGGAGCCTGAAACGTCGTAAAACACACGCACCTCTTCGACCCTGAGCCGATACTGTGGTCGCGCGAGCCCACGCAATCGCTTGATTCGGCTTTGGCTGGTCTTGGTTGGTTCGTGCCTTAAATGGATCTCGAGAGCCTCCTTCACCGCAGTCCGCACATTGGCCTTCAATTTCTGAAGATCTTGGACGACTTCCGGCGCTAGGATGATCTCAAATCGCATTCTAGCCATATTATAGCCAGAATAACTTCGGCGCGGAGGTGCGCTCTAACACCTGGTGCAGCACTTCGTCGGTCTTCGCGGCCAGGAACGGAGCAGGCCGGATCGGGGCACGCGCGCTGCCGCCGACCCTCGCGCAGCGCTCGCGCCGCGAACCAGGGCTCGATCAGTGCGGCGATCGCATCACGCGACTCGAAGCGCTCGGACCACGGCTTACGCGACGTTCTGCATCTTGTTGGCAAATTCGCGACCGGAAGTCGCAGGAGGGAGAGGCTTGCCAGCCTTGTGGTAGAGCGCAATGGCTTCTTCGACAACTAGGTAAAGTTGCGCGAAAACAGCCCGCTCGTCCGCGCCGTGACATCCGCCGTAGATCAACCCCGGAGAACTTCCGACATAGCATTGATCCTCATCGGACCACTCGATAATTTTTGCGTATCTGGCACTTTCCTTCATGATTTCGGTGGCACTAATTCAGCCGTTTTGGTTCCGTCGCATAAGGTTATCCCCTGCGGCGGGCCCGCTCTCAAGCAGGATGCGCATCGGGGACCAGAGCCCCCCGGGCTAGTTCTAGCGCGGCAACGGCTTGCTCCCTTGTCACGGAGGGAAATGAGTGCAGGAACTGGTCCAGGGAGTCGCCGGCTTCGAGGTAGTCGAACAGGTTCTTTGCGGGGACTCGGGTGCCGTAAAACACCGGCACGCCACCCTGGATTTCGGGGTCACAGTGAATAATCGGTTGCGCCATGAGCAAATCCTCCTGCTGCCTTACACGACCCCGAATGCGGGGTCCAACACGGTCAGGTTACGTTCAAGCCATTGTTTGCTCAACCAGGGTGATCGGGCTATCCCCTGACGTCCAAGGTTCGCATTGACCGGCGCTCCGGGATGATGCTGGCAAAAGCACTAGCCCGCTTCCGGCGCGCCGGGTCAAATCGCGGCTAGCGCGCCTTGCTCCTGGCTCGGGGCCCGAGCCAAGTCCCGTCCAACCTTCCGACGGTACACAACTGGCAGAGCCATCAGCCTCGGCGAGCTTCAGCCAGCACTTCGTCTCGTGTGGCGACGTC
>Ga0080064_1003639_pt1 | contig 21732 bp, 18 predicted proteins | sample Subgrocontami54m_FD_69260 | JGI IMG/M metagenome (GOLD analysis project Ga0080064, IMG submission 69260) | Subsurface groundwater microbial communities from S. Glens Falls, New York, USA - GMW46 contaminated, 5.4 m (SPADES assembly) (version 2) ...
CAGGACGGGCAGCAACGGGTACCCATGCAAGGAGGACGCGATGCCTTCCCTCAGTTCTGCCGATCATCTGACCAGCCCGCCGGCCGTCGACGTGCCGCGCGAGTACAACGCGGCGCACGACCTGATCGAGCGCAACCTCGCGGCGGGTCGGGCCGCCAAGATCGCCTACATCGACGACGCCGGGAGCTGCACCTACGGGGAGTTGGCGGAGCGCGTCAATCGCGCGGCCAACGCGCTGGTGGACGTCGGCTTGCACATGGAAGAGCGCGTGCTGCTTTGCCATCTGGACACGATCGACTGGCCGAGCGTCTTCCTCGGCGCGATCAAGGCGGGGATCGTCCCGATCGCGGTCAACACGCTGCTCACCCGCAGCGATTACGAGTTCATGTTGCGCGACAGCCGGGCGCGCGCGCTCATTGTCTCCGAGGCGCTGTATCCCACATTCGCGCCGCTCGTCGGCAAGCTGCCCAATCTCAAGCACGTGGTCGTATCGGGGAAGGATGCGCAGGGACACCTCCGCCTGCAGGACCTGATGGCAAAGGCGGGAGCAAGCTTCGAGGCCGCGCAGACGACCCGCGACGACGCCTGCTTCTGGTTGTATTCGTCCGGGTCCACCGGCACGCCCAAGGGGACCGTGCACACGCACGCGAGCCCGATCTATACCGCCGAGCTGTACGCAAAGCCGGTGCTGGGCATCCGCGAATCCGATCGGGTGTTCTCGGCGGCGAAGCTGTTCTTCGCCTATGGACTGGGCAACGCGCTCACGTTTCCGCTCGCAGTCGGCGCCACGACCGTGCTCATGGCCGAGCGGCCCACGCCGCAGTCGGTGTTCAAGCGCTTGAAAGAGCACCGGCCGACGGTCTTCTACGGCGTGCCGACGCTGTATGCGGCGCTGCTTGCGAGCCCCGAGCTGCCGAAGAAGGAGGAAGTTGCGATCCGCGTGTGCACATCGGCGGGCGAGGCGCTGCCGGCGGACATCGGCGAGCGCTGGACCCGGCATTTCGGCGTCGAGATCCTGGACGGCATCGGCTCCACCGAGATGCTGCACATCTTCCTTTCCAACCGGCCGGGGGAAGTGCGCTACGGCACGACCGGCAAGCCCGTGCCGGGCTACAGGATCAGGCTTGCCGGCGAGGACGGCATGGAAGTCGGCCCCGACCAGATCGGCGAACTGCAGATCAACGGGCCGACGTCGGCCGCCTGCTACTGGAACAATCGCGAGAAGTCCCAGGCGACCTTCGTCGGCGCGTGGACACGGGCGGGAGACAAGTACAGCGTCGACAAGGACGGCTACTACACCTATGCGGGACGCTCCGACGACATGCTCAAGGTGAGCGGAATCTACGTCTCGCCGTTCGAAGTGGAAGCCGCGCTCGCGACCCACGCCGCGGTCCTGGAAGCGGCGGTGGTCGGGGAACCCGACGAAGAGCAGTTGATCAAGCCCAAGGCCTACGTGGTCACCAAGCCCGGCGTGAAGGTGACCCCCGAGCTCGAAGCGGAACTCAAGGCGCACGTCAAGAGCAAGCTCGCGCCCTACAAGTATCCGCGCTGGATAGAATTCATTCCCGAATTGCCGAAAACGGCGACGGGAAAGATCCAGCGCTTCAAGCTGCGTGGCAAGGTCGGATGACCGGGATTGCAGACGCAGCCGACGGGGCGCCGCAGCGGCCGGGTACTTACGGGTACCCCTGTATGACGGAACCATCGCGGGCGGTGGTATGCTTCCCGCGGCATATAATGAACGGTCCAAACGGAGGAAACAGACAATGAGCGAATTGCGGAAGCTGAACTCGGGTCGGCGCAAGTTCCTGCAGGACAGCGCGGCGGTCGGAGGGGCCGCGGCGCTGGCGGGCCTGGTGCCCTCGGTGGCACTGGCGCAGGGCGCGGGCAAGATCAAGATCGGCCTGATGTTGCCCTATACCGGCACCTTCGGACAGATCGGGGTCGGGATCACCAACGCCTTCAAGCTGGCGATCCAGGAAAACGGGGGCAAGCTGGGCGGGCGCGACGTGGAGTACGTGACCGTGGACGACGAATCGGACCCCGCCAAGGCGGCGGACAACGCCAACCGGCTGGTCAACCGGGACAAGGTCGACGTGCTCATGGGCACGGTGCACTCCGGGGTGCAGATGGGCATGGTGAAGATCGCGCGCGAGTCCGGCGTGCTGGCCATCATCCCGAACGCGGGGGTCGGGGCGGCGACCGCGCAATTGTGCGCGCCGAACATTTTCCGCACCTCCTTTGCAAACGCGCAGCCCGCCTATCCGATGGGCAAGATCGCCGTGGACAAGGGGATCAAGAACGTGGTGACCCTCGCCTGGCGCTACGGCGCGGGTGAGGAATCGGTGGCCGGATTCAAGGACAACTTCGTCAAGAACGGCGGCAAGATCGTCAAGGAACTGTGGCTGCCTTTCCCGAACGTCGAGTTCCAGGCCCTGCTCACGGAGATCGCATCGCTCAAGCCCGACGGCGTATTCGTCTTCTTCGCGGGGGGCGGGGCGGCGAAGTTCCTCAGGGACTGGCAGGCCGCCGGCCTGAAGGGCAAGATCACGCTCATGGGCGCCGGGTTTCTCACCGACGGCGTGCTCGAGGCGGTGGGCGGCGCGGCCGAAGGCATCGAGACCACGCTGCACTACGGCGACGGCATCGAAACGCCGAAGAACAAGGCGTTCCGGCTCGCCTACGCCAAGTCCTTCAAGCTGCAGCCGGATGTCTACGCGATGCAGGGTTACGACGCCGGATTGCTGCTGATCGCCGGGCTCAAGGCGGTGAAGGGCGACATCACCAAGAAGAAGGAAATCATCGCCGCGATGGAAAAGGTCGAAATCGACAGCCCGCGCGGCAAGTGGCGCATGTCGGCGGGGCACAACCCGATCCAGGACATCTACCTGCGCAAGGTGGTCGGACTGGAGAACAAGGTCATAGGCGTCGCGCAGCGTGCGCTGGATTACCCCCCGGCATCGTTGTGCAAGATGCCGCGCTGAGGCCGGCAGCAGGCAGAGTGCAAGCCGGCGGCCGCAAGGCCGTCGGCTTGTTTGCATTTGATTCCCGATGGACTTCGAAACCTTCCTCATCCAACTGCTGAACGGCGTGCAGTACGGGCTGCTGCTGTTCCTGGTCGCGAGCGGCCTGACGCTGGTGTTCGGCATCATGGGTGTGATCAACATCGCCCACGGCAGCTTTTACATGATCGGCGCCTACCTCGCCTGGTCGCTGACCGAGAGCTTCGGCAATCTCTGGGCGGCGATCGCCGTCGGCGTCATGCTGTCGGTCCTGCTCGGCATGGTGCTCGAGTGGCTGCTGATCAAGAAACTGTACGCGCGTGATCATCTCTACCAGGTGCTCCTGACCTACGGGTTGATTCTTGTCTTCGAGGAAATGCGCAGCGTCATCTGGGGCGACGACGTGCACGGCGTCGACGTGCCGCGGATACTCGGCGCATCGATCCCGCTTACCGAGACGCTGTCCTATCCGGTGGTGCGCCTGTGGATCTCGGCGGTGTGTCTCGTGCTCGCGGTGGCCATGTATGTGCTCATCCGGCGCACGCGGATCGGCATGATGATCCGGGCCGGCGCCTCCAACCGCGAAATGGTGCAGTCGCTCGGCATCAACATCCAGCTGGTCTACCGGATCGTGTTCGCGCTCGGGATCGCGCTCGCCGCCTTCGCAGGCATGATTTCGGCGCCGGTGTCATCGGTCTTTCCCGGCATGGGCAACCAGGTGCTCATCATCTGCTTCGTGGTGGTGGTTATCGGGGGCATCGGCTCGGTGAAGGGAGCGATGGTGGCGGCGATCCTGATCGGCCTGGTGGATACCTTCGGCAAGGTGCTGCACGTCGAGATCGCCGGGGTGAAGCTGCTGCCGGAACTCGCCGGCATGACCGTGTATCTGCTCATGGCCGCCGTGCTGGTCTGGCGGCCCGAGGGCATCTTCGGCAAGCGGCTCTAGTCGCTTATGACTCACGTGTTGACACAATTGGCGAAGATTTTGGGTCTACATACGTCTCCCGATTTTGGGAAGTTGCAACTTCGCAACTTCCCAAAATCGGGAGATCATGGAAGGCAAAGCGAGTGAACCTGTTTGGTTCCGGCTCGGCCGGCTTAGGGCCTCTTACCACTCGGATGTCGACAGAATTGGAGCGGATTTTGGCTTTACATAGGTCTCCCGATTTCGTGCAGTCGCGAAGTTGCGACTGCACGAAATCGGGAGATTTGGGATGGCAAATCGCGGCAACGGTTCCGGCTCTGCCGGCTCTAGCGTGAACATGGATCGGCGGAAGATCGCGATTGCGGCCATGCTCGCCTGCCTGGCGGCGCTGGCGGTGCTGCCCTTCGTCGCTGAGAAGTTCTACGTGCAGCTGTTCACCAAGATCCTCATCATGGGGATCTTCGCCATGAGCCTGGACCTGCTGATCGGCTACGCGGGCCTGGTGAGCTTCGGCCATGCCGCCTATTTCGGCGCGGCGGCCTACGTGCTGGCGATGATCTCGCCCCAGTACGAGGCCGCCAGCCTGTGGACGACCCTGCCCATCGCGATCGGCGCTTCCGCGCTGCTCGCACTGGTCATCGGCGCGCTGGTGCTGCGCACCTCGGGAATCTACTTCATCATGGTGACGCTCGCCTTCTCGCAGATGCTGTTCTTCCTGTTTCACGATACCAAGATCGCGGGCGGCACGGACGGCATCTACATCTACGTGCGTCCCGCCGCCGACATTCTCGGCTGGAAGCCGTTCGACCTGGAAAACGTGAATCATCTGTACTTCGCGGTGCTCGCGCTGTTCGTGGGCGTGTTCGTGCTGCTGCGGACCGTGCTCGGCTCGCTGTTCGGGCGGGTCATCGAAGGCATCCGCATCAACGAGCACCGCATGCGCTCGCTCGGCTATCCGACCTTCCGTTACAAGCTGACCTGCTTCGTGATAGCCGGGGCGCTCGCCGGGCTGGCCGGCTACCTGTCGGCGATCCAGTTCGGATTCGTCAACCCGGAAATGCTGGCCTGGCACATGTCAGGGTCGGTCATGATGATGGTGATCCTGGGCGGCATGGGCTCGCTCACCGGGCCTGCGCTGGGGGCAATGGCCATGATGCTGCTCGAGCTCGCCCTGCAGGCGCTGCCCGAAGTCGGCGGCATCAGGCTCGGAAAGCACTGGCAATTGTTGATGGGGAGCTTCATCGTGCTGGTGGCGCTGCTGTTGCCCTATGGGTTGATCGGCCTGCTGAGGAAGCGCGCGCCGGCCGACGGTGCGGCGGGCCATGGCTGAGCCGGCGCGAGAAGTGATGCTGCGCGCGAGGGGCGTGGCACGGCATTTCGGCGGCCTTGCCGCAGTCAACGACGTTTCGCTCGAATGCCGAATGGGAGAAGTGCACGCGGTGATCGGGCCCAACGGCGCGGGCAAGACCACGCTCATCAACCTGCTCTCGGGCGACCTGCCCGTGTCATCGGGCCGCATCGAGCTGCGCGGCCGAGACGTGACCGGTCTCGCGCCGCACCAGATCTCGCGTCTGGGGGTCGGACGCAGCTACCAGAAGACCAACGTCTTCCTGCCGCTCACGGTGTTCGAGAATTGCCGACTGGCAGCCCAGTCGAGGCTCGCCTCGTCGATGCGTTTCTTCAGGCCCGCGCTGCGCTATCGCGCGCCTGCCGAGGCGGCGGAGCGTGCATTGAGCGAGGTGGGCCTGGAGGCGCGCGCCGGCGTGCCGCTTGCCGCGCTTTCGCACGGGGAGCGGCGACAGGTCGAGATTGCGATGACGCTGGCCACCGACCCCAGGGTGTTGCTGCTCGACGAACCGCTCGCCGGCATGGGTGCCGAGGAATCGGTGCGCATCGTCGAGCTGCTGCAGAAGCTCGTGCACAATCACGCGATCCTGCTCGTGGAGCACGACATGGACGCGGTGTTCACGGTCGCCGACGTGCTCACCGTCATGGTCAACGGCAACGTGCTCGAGTCCGGATCGCCTGAGAGGATCCGGGGAAGCAGGGCGGTGCAGGAGGCCTACCTGGGGACCGACGACGCCCAGGAGTGAGCGCGCGGTCCCGCCACGGGCTATTCGACCTTCACGCCGGTTTCCTTGACGACGCGCCCCCACTTGGCGACCTCGGCGCGGATGAAGGCCGCGTACTGTTCGGGCGAGCCGCCGATGATCTCCGCGGACCCCTGCTGGGAGATGCGGGCGAGCACATCGGGCATCTTCAGCACCCGATTGACCTCCTCGTTGAGCTTGACCACGATCTCGCGGGAGGTGCCCGCGGGTGCGAGCATGCCGAACCACGCGGTCGCCTCGTAGCCGGGAATGCCCGCTTCGACCATGGTCTGCAGGTCGGGCAGCACGGGAATGCGCCTCGCGCCGGTGACGGCGAGTGCGCGCAGCTTGCCGGCCCGGATGTGCTCGACCACGTCGGCCATGGTGCCGAACAGCAGCGTCACCTCGCCGGCGAGGACGGCCGTCACCGCCGGCGCGCTGCCCTTGTAGGGCACGTGCGTCATCGACACGCCGGTCATCATCTTCAACATCTCACCGGACAGATGCTGCGAGGAGCCGCTGCCGGCCGACGAAAAGGTGAGCGCGCCGGGCTTGGATTTCGCGAGCGATATGAGCTCGCTGACCGAGCGCGCGTCGACCGACGGGTGGACGACCAGCACGTTCGGCGCGGAGGCGATGTGGATGATGGGAGCGAAATCCCGCAGCGGGCTGTAGGGCAGCTTCGCGTACATGCTCGGGTTGATCCCGTGCGGGCCGACCCCGCCCATCATGATGGTGTAGCCGTCGGGATTGCTCTTCGCGACGAAGTCCGTACCGATGATCCCGTTGGCGCCGACCCGGTTCTCGACGACGAACGGATGGCTCCAGGTCTCCGCGAGCTTCGCGCCGATGACGCGTGCGAGCAGGTCGTAGTATCCGCCCGCCGGGTAAGGCACGATGACGCGCACCGCCTTCGCCGGATAGGTCTGGGCCAAGGCGACCGACGCAACACACGCAAGCAGAACGGCAAACAGCGTCTTTCGGATTCCCCTCATGTCTCCTCCTTCCAACCCGCTCTATATCGAACTGGACTGTGACAGGGCCGGTTCGGCCACCATCGCCGCGAGGGCCCGCCGATCGATCTTGTCGCCGACGACCGGCAGCGAGTCCATTATCACCATCTGCTGAGGCGACTTGTACGGTGAAAGCCCCTGCGAGCGCAAGTGCCGGCGCAACGTTTCCAGGTCGAGCGGCGGGACCTGCGCCGCCGGAACGATGCACGCGCACACCCGCTCACCCAGAACCGGATCGGGAACTCCGATCACCGCGACCTGCGATACCTGCGGATGGGTGCGCAGCAACGCCTCCACTTCCGCGGGGCTCACCTTGTCTCCGCCGCGGACGATGACTTCCTTCAGTCGCCCGACGATGACGATGTTGCCGGCCGGGTCGAGCCACGCCAGATCCCCCGTGTGAAACCAGCCGTCTCGCCACTTGTCCTGCCCCTGCTCGCCGAGGAAGCCGCTGATGCAGCAGGGGCCTCGGCCGACCAATTCGCCCACTTCGCCGGGCGCGACGTCGCGATCCTGCGCGTCGACCACCCGGAACTCGGTTCCGCCCCTGGGCCTGCCCACCGTGCGATGGCGCACCGCCGGCGGATCGGCCGGCTCCGGGGCCGCCCAGCCGCCGAAATCGGCGCCGCCGTACGTGGATACCACGATGCCGCGGGTATTCGCCTCGAGCTCCTCGGCGAGCGTGGGCGGCAACACCGATCCGGCCGTGTACCAGATCCTGATCGAGGACGTGTCGGCGTTCCCCAGCTTGGCAGCGAGCATGGAGAGCTGCGCGGGGGTGCCGCAGACCACCGTCACGCGTTCGCGTTCGATCAGGTCGAGCGCCGCGTCGGTGCCGAACACCTGCATGGCGACCACGCACGAGCCGGCGACCGGTGAGGCAAGCCAGGCGGCCCGCGCCGGCCCCGCGCCGGGGGACAGCACCAGGAGTATGTCCTCGGGCAGCAATCCGAGCAGCCGGCATTGCGCGTGCGCGCGTTCGCAGGCCGCCGCGAGCGTGTAGAGCGCGATCTTGGGAATTCCCTCCGAGCCGGAGGTGGATAGGGCATGCGCCATCTCTTCCATGCGGATCGCCGCGGCCTCGCCCGCCGGCGCTCCGTCGAGTCGGAGCAGGCCTTCGTCCGGCAGCGTGACGCGCTTCGGATCCAGACGGAGCCGGGCGCAGATTTCGTTCGCTTCGGCGCGATAGTCGCGATCGCGGAAGTGCGCCTTCGTGAGCAGCACCGCGGGGCGCACGCGTTCGACGATCGACGCGAGCTCGCGTTGTCCCTGGCTCGCCGGAACCGGGATCCAGAACAGGCCCGCCTGCTCGCAGGCGAGCCTGACGAGATACCACTCCGCGCAATTGGGCAGCCAACCGAGCACCGTCGCGCCGCGCGGCAGACCGAGCGCAAGCAGCCATCCGGCCGCACGGTCAGTCCACGATTTCACCTCGGCCCAGGAGAGCCGCAGGCCGCCGTCGACGAGCGCGACGGCCGCAGGCCGTTCCCGTGCCTGCCGGGAGACGGCCTCGGTGATCGTTTCCATTACCGCCGTTCCGCTTTCTCCATGACCTCGAAGAAATCGCTGTACGGCACGGCCTGGAACGCCTCGGGCAGTTCCTCGACGATGCGCACGCTGCACGGCAGCGGGTCCTTCACGCCGACCACCGAGCGGATCCACAGCACCGGCTCGCCCGGACGCGGCGGGCGCGACACCACGGCCCGCACATTGATGCCCCGGTATTTCCTTCGCCCCGGGGAAAGGTCGCGCAGCGACAGGACCACTTCCCGCCCCGAAAGGACCCGCGCGGCGTTCCGCAGGAATGTCTCGTATTCGTTTGCCATTTGTTCAAGCCTCCGGTTCAGAGCCCGAGCGCTTTCCAGCGCGCCAGCACCTTGCGCTGGACCTCGGGCGAATACATTGCATCGAGCGTGGCACGCACCGGCGTGGTTTCAACGGGCCATTCGGGCGGCCAGGTCGAGTCGAACGCCACGCTCGCGCCGGAATGCGCGACCCGTTCCTCCAGGCTGTACGCGGGAGTCAGCGCATTGGCGCGTCCCTGGTATTGCGTCGGGTGATAGCCCCGGACCGGGTGACACTTGGTGGAGAACGCATGGATCACCGCCGCCATGTTGAAGACGTCGACATCGTCGTCGACCACGATGACCTTCGACATCAGGGCGCGGCGCGCGGTCAGGACCTCGACGACTTTCTGGGCGATCGCGCCCCCGCCTTGGCGCACAGAGACGATGGCCATGTGCACGCCGCTTTCCGGCGGCACATAGACCTCCGCCACCGGCACACCATGCTTTTCCAGGCGCCGCTTGATGGCAATCGCCCCCGAGATCGAAGTCGTGCAGGCGCTCGAGTCCATGAAGCCGGTGGTGTCCAGGGTGAGAATGGGCTTGCGGCGGTGCGTGATGGTCGTCACCCTCGCGCACAGGGCGTTGCCCATTTCACCGCTGCGATAGCCGGGGTATTCTCCGTAAGGACCTTCCTGTGCGACCCGGTCCGGATAGACCTCGGCTTCGATGACGATCTCGGCTCCCGCGGGAACGTAGAGGTCGGAGGTTTCGCACTTGACCAGTTCGACCGACTGCTGACCGAGCCCTCCGGCGAGCTCCGCCTCGTTCCCCCCGATCCGGAACGTGGCGGTCGCCGCCAAATGGCTCGGCATATCCGCACCGATGACGATTGCGATCGGCATCGGCCGTCCGCGCGGCGCGTAGCCGTCGAGCAGCATCTTGCCCAGGTGGCTGTTTGGTCGCGGATAGCCGGTGAGCAGGCGTTCGTTGTGCACCATGAAGCGGTACATGCCCCAATTCACCCAGTCGCTGTTCGCGTCCTTGGATACCACCAGATCCCAGGTCCCGAGGTAACGACCGCCGTCGCCTTCGTGGACCATCGGCACCGGCAGGTCGAACAGGTCGACCTTGTCGCCGGGGATGACGACCTCCTTGCACGCGCTGTCCTTGACCACGGTCGGCGGGATCGGCTTGGTTTCGCGCTCGGCGTAGATTTCGTACAGCTTGCGCACCGGGGTGTCCGCCGGAAGGCCGATGCCGGCGGCATAGCGGCGCCAGGTGGCGATCGGGTTCGCGACGATGCGCCAGCCCGCGTAGTCCTTGATGTTGTTGAACAGGAACGCCGGGCCGTTGCGCTCGCAGCCGAGCCTTCCGATGCCGGCGAGCTCCTGGTCCCAGTCGACCGTGTCGTTGATCGCGAGCAGGTCTCTCGAGGCTTCCAGGGTAGCGAGGAAGCCCCTCAGATCCGTGTATGCCATGCGTTTCTCCTTGCTGTCGGGGCCGGCGCATCGCCGCGCCGGCCGGCAGGCTGCGCGGCCGGAAGCCGATCGAGCCCCGGTGCGGCGCAGATTAGAAGATTCGCTTCGCGATGTCAAAAAATACGATAAAATGTTCGATATGCGAACACGCGACAACCCACGCGCCGGGACCCGCGCCGGCCCGCGCGCGGCGGGCACGGGAGGGCGCTCGCCGCGCGCGTCCGGCGGGGCGGCGGCGCGGCCGGAATACGTGGCCGGCCTGGCGAAGGGGCTGGCGGTCATCGAGGCGTTCGGCGCCCGCCATCCGCGGCTCACGATCTCCGAGGCGGCGGGCCTGGCGGGGCTCTCGCGCGCGGCGGCGCGGAGGTGCCTGCTGACGCTGGAGCGGCTCGGCTACGCCGAATACGACGGCAGATATTTCCGCCTGGCGCCGCGGGCGCTGCGGCTCGGCCACGCGTACGTCCTGGCGACGCCGCTGCCGAGGGTCGTACAGCCCGTCCTCGAAACCTTGAGCGAGCGCACGCACGAGTCCGCCTCGGCCGCCATCCTCGACGGAACGGACGCCGTGTTCATCGCGAGGTCCACCACGCGGCGCAGCCTCTCCGCCGGGATCGGCGTGGGTACGCGGCTGCCTGCGTACTGCTCCGCGACGGGTCGCATGCTGCTGTCCAATCTTCCGGATGCGAGCGTCAAGCGCCTGTTCCGCAAGCTCCCGCCCGTGAAGCTCACCGCGAAGACCATCACCGGCAGCGCCGAGCTGCTCGACGAGGTGCGCAGGACGCGCCTGCAGGGCTATGCGATCAGCGACGAAGAAGTCGAGCTCGGGCTGCGGTCGATCGCGGTTCCCGTGCGCAACGCGCTCGGCGAAATGGTCGCCGCGATGAGTCTCTCGGTCCAGACCTCGAGGATGGGGCGCAAGGAGATGGTCGAGCAGCTTCTTCCGGCGCTCGAGACCAGCCGGCGGATCCTTTCCGCCATGCTTTGATGCCGGAGCGCCGGCTGCGCCGGGATCAGCGCCCGCCGGCGGCCTTCAGGGCGCCGATCCAGCGCCGCTGCGCCGCGTAGCCCTCCGCCGCCTCGCCGCGCGACTCGGCCGTCGCCATGCCTGCGAGGCGCTGCTCCTTCTGCGGCGTGGTCTCGGCAATGGCGTCGACGGCGTCCTTCAGCATCGTCTCGTAGTCGGCGCCCACCGGGCAGACGTCGGCGCAGCGGCGGCAGCCGGTGATCGCGCCCGAGCCGCGCAGGATGCTCTGCCAGAGATTGAACGAGGTCTCCGAGCGCAGCAGTTCCTTGCGCTCGTTCGCGTCCGCCGATTGCGCGATGCGCTCGATGTGGCCGGTGAGCCTGGCGAATCCGTAGGGAGACCGGTATTCGTCGCAGGCCTCCCAGTTGCGGCCCCAGTGCACGACCGCGTCGCCGGGGCAGGCCTTCAGGCAGCGCCCGCAGGACGGTCCGTGGCACAGCGATTGCTGCATCGGCCGGTCGCATTCGACTTCGACGGAGCAGAGCACCGCGGTGAGCAGCACGCGCGGTCCGTACTCGGGCGTCAGGATCTGCAGGTTCAATCCCAGTGTGCCCAGCCCCGCCTCGACCGCGGCGTGGGGCAGCGACAGCAGCGGGGTCATGTGCTGCTTCGGATCGTCGTTGTAGCGCCACGGATCGGTGTGAGTCGGCGGGACGATGATCGCGGGATAGCCGCAGGCCTCGAGCCAGTAGACCAGCTCGAGCGAGGCTTCCTCGAGCCGGGTGAGCGCGAGTTCGTCATTGTAGAACTTGTGCCGGTCGCCCCACGCGGCGATGCGTGCGACGCCGTTCGACAGCCGCTTCGCGAGCACGATGACGCGCCCGGCGTCCAGCTCGGTGATGTCCGACGGGCGCCGCGGGTCGCCGGGGTCCGGCGGGTTCGCGTCCATCGCGGCGCCGTCGGCGATGCCGACGAGATCGGCGCCGAGGTCCTTTGCCTTCGCCTTGATGGCCTCCGCCGTCAGCGGTTTCCTGTATGACTTGGCCACGCGTCAGTTCTCCTCGTTGTCACCGGCTGCCCGTTGCAGCCGATCCTGCCTCGTCGCCTGCATGCGCCTGGCGACGATGCCGCGGTAACCCTCGGGCCCGATCCAGCGCGTGTTCCAATCCGACAGTCCCGGGAGCTTCCCGCCTTCGCCGCGGTCGTGCCTCGCGCGCGCTTCCTTGTATTGCTTGCCGAGCGCCACCTTCTCCGGGGTCCTCTCGGGGATCGTCTTCTGGACCTCGGCCAGATGGGCGTGATAGTCGTCGCCTACGGGACACACCGCGAGGCAGCGCGGGCAATCGCCGAAGGAACCGACCACCCGCAGCAGGCCCTGCCAGAACCCGTAGAAGTCGCGCGATGCGAAGGTCTTCATCTTGTCTTCTTCCGGATGGTCGAACATGCGGTCGAAGAACTTGAGGATCTGCGCGAAGCCGAATTCCTGCGCTTCCTCTGCGCAGTTGCGCTTGTCGATGCCCCAGTGCAGCACCGCGTCGGCGGGGCACGAGTGCAGGCAGCGGCTGCATGACTCGCCGATACAGACCTGCTCGGTCATGCGCCGGTTCGGTTCGAGCTCGAGCTCGGTCAGGATGCCGGTGAGGTAGAGGCGCGGGCCGAATTCGGGGGTGAGGATGTTCACTTCCAGGCCGAGCGTGCCCAGCCCGGCCTCCACGCCCAAATGTCGCGTGGAGAGCCTGCCGTAACTCGCGCGCTTGTAGGTCCAGTCGGTTTCCTGACCGGCGGTGACGAAGGTCGGATGCCCGTCGCGCTCCAGCTCCTCAGCGAGCCGGTAGGCGAGCTTGTCCATCTTGCGCATCACCAGCATGTCCAGGTACTGCACGGGTACGTTGGACTTGCAGCGGAAGGCGCCGGCCGGAATGCGATTGGCGACGACGATCACGCTCTTGCAGTAAGGCGAGATGCGCTCGGGCGTCTGCGGCCAGCGGGGGTCCGGCGGAAAGGCGTTGAGCGTGGCGGCGCTCGCAATGCCGGCGAGGTCCGCGCCAAGCTCCTGTGCCCGGCGAAGGACGCGCTGGGCGGTCCAGGGCAGCTTCGCGGGAGCGGGGTCGCTGGTGCGCATTACTGGTCTCCGTGATCCATCGAGTTGATTTCCGGTCCGGTCTTTGGGAATGTGAGCGCCAGATTACATCAAGCGGGGCAGTCCATGGGAGAATGGATGCTGCGCGTGATCGTCAAAATGGAGGTGATGCGATGGACAATCCCAAGGGCAGCCCGATGCGCCAGGCAGCCGCCGAGGCCGCGAAGCAGAAATTCGGGCTCGAGTTCGAATACGAAGACTTGCGCGATTGGATCGCGCAGGCGGACAAGCTGGGCGAGATCAGGATCGTCAAAGGTGCGGCCTGGCAGGACGAGATCGGCGTGGCGAGCGAGCTCATCATGCACGACGAGAACGCTCCGTGCGTGATCTTCGACGAGGTGCCCGGCTGCGCCGCGGGGCACCGGGTTCTCGTCAATTTCTTCGGCGGCAGGCGCAAGAACATGACGCTGGGCTTTCCGCAGCACTTGAACAAGCTCGAGCTCTCGCAGGCGTGCCTCGACAACTACCTCGGGGACCTGAAACCCGTTCCGTACGTGTTCGTCGAGAAGGGCCCGGTCCTGGAGAACGTCGTCACGGGGGACGCGATCGACGTGACGAAGCTCCCGGTACCGCTCTGGCACGAAGGTGACGGCGGGCGTTACATCGGGACAGGCAGCTACAACATCACCGTCGATCCCGAGGAGCAGTGGATCAACGTGGGCACCTACCGCGTGATGATCCATGACAAGAACACGCTGGGGTTCTACATGTCCCCGGGCAAGCACGGCCGCATTCACCGCGACAAGTATCAGGCGCGCAACGAACCCATGCCCGTCGCCATCGTGGTGGGCGGGGATCCGCTGACGTTCCTGGTGGCCTGCACCGAGATGCCGTACGGCACATGCGAGTTCGACATCGTCGGCGGGCTGCGCGGCAAGCCGGTGAAAATGGTGCGGGGGCCGGTGACCGGCCTGCCCATTCCGGCGAACGCCGAAATGGTGATCGAGGGCTATGTGCAGCCGGGAAAGCGCAAGCTGGAGGGGCCTTTCGGGGAGTGGACCGGATACTACGGCAGCGATATTCGCGAGGAGCCGGTCCTGGACATCAAGGCGATCTACCACCGCAACGCGCCGATCATGATGGGTTGCCCGCCCCAGCGCCCGCCCGAGGAGACCGCGCGCTATCGGGCGATCATGCGCTCTGCGCTGCTGCGGCGGTACGTTCAGTCAGCCGGCGTGCCTGACGTGAAAGCCGTATGGGCGCACGAAGTCGGCGGAACGCGCCTGCTGCTGGGCGTCTCGATCAAGCAGCGCTACGCGGGGCACTCGAAACAGGCGGGACACGTCGCCTCGCAGTGCCATGCCGGGGCCTACGCCGGCAAGTACGTGATCGTCGTGGACGACGACATCGACGTCAGCAACCTGGAAGAACTGATCTGGGCGATGCTGACCCGCTCCGATCCGGCGACCTCGATCGATATCATCACCGGCACCTGGAGCACGCCGCTCGACCCGCGCATCACCCCTGAGGACAAGGCCAAGGGCAACAACACCAATTCGCGGGCGATCATCGACGCGTGCCGTCCATTCCACTGGCGCGACAAATTCCCGAAGGTGAACATGCCGAGCGCGGAACTCAAGCGCAAGGCGCTGGAGAAGTTCGGCTATCTCTTGAAATAGGCTGCGCAGCCGGGCGCATCGCCCTGCCGCGCCGGCGCGCAGAAGCCGGTGCGGTCAACCGGTGTCCGCGTCCTCATTCGGGCTTCCCGCCGGTGGCTCTGATGATGTCGGCCCATTTCACGAGTTCGGTCTTGATGTAGGCGGCGAACGCGTCGGGCGTGCTGCCTCTGACGTCCACACCCATATCCGCCAGCCTGGACCGGATCTCGGGCAACTGCAGGATCGCCACGATCTCGTGATTGAGCTTGCTCACGATCTGGGCGGGCGTTCCGGCCGGGGCCAATATCCCGAACCAGGTCGTGATCTCATAGCCGGGCAGGGTTTCGTCTACGGTCGGCAGGTCCGGGGTCAGCGGCGAACGCTCCTTTGCGGTAATCGCCAGGGCGCGCAGCCGGCCCGACTTGACATGCGGCAAGGTCGAGGGCATGGCATTGAACATCACCTGGACCTGGCCCGCAATCAGGTCCTGCATGGCCGGCGCGCTGCCCTTGTAGGGAATCTGCACCATGTCGACCTTGCCCATCATCTTCAATACTTCCCCCGCAAGGTACTGCGTGGTCCCGCTTCCGAGCGAGCCGATGTTGAGCTGGCCGGGCTTCGCTCTTGCGAGTTGAAGAAGCTCCGCGACGCTCTTCGCGGGCACGGAGGGGTGAACGACGAGCATGTTCGGAGACGAGCCGACCAGGGTGATGGGGGCGAGACTCTTGACGGGGTCCCAAGTCAGATTGGCGTAAAGCGCAGGGCTCATTGCAAAGGGCGTGCTCACGAGAACGATCGTGTAGCCGTCAGGCGCGGCGGCTGCGGCCGCCCCGGTGCCGATGGTGCCGCCTGCGCCCGATCGATTCTCCACCAGAAAAGGCTGGCCCAACCTTTCGGAAAGCTTCAGCCCTATCATGCGCGCGATAAGGTCGTTTCCCCCGCCGGGCGGATACGTCACGAGAAATCGCACGGGCCTGTTCGGATAGTCGATTCCCGGCGCGGCGGGAATCTGCGCACGTGCGGCGCCCAGGGCGAACAAGGCAGCCGCGGCTGCGCAAAGAATGGACAGGACCCAGCGTTTCATACGAGGCGCTCCATGCCGGAGGATGTACATTCTACCGGCACGGCGTCGACGCGTGCCGGCCGATCGATGAACGGGCAATGTCCGAAATCGTGATCCAATTCGCTACACGAGAGCGGCTTTGCGAGCGATACTCACCAACTTTGGGTTCCCGTCCTTGCACCGCGGCGGGGACCTGCGGCCGGGCCGGGTCAATCACACGATCCGGCATCAGGCAAGGTTTCGATCAGCGCAAGGAGAGAGCATGACCGTTGCAGCATACAGGTGGTTGATGACGGCGCCCAAGGCGCCGATGGTCCGGGAAGCATTCGACCCGTTCTCGCCCGGACCGGGCGATGTCGTCGTCGAGGTCGCCGGTTGCGGCGTCTGCCACACCGACCTCGGCTATTACTACGACGGCGTGCGCACCAACCATGCGCTGCCGCTCGTGCTCGGCCACGAGATCAGCGGCCGCGTCGTCGCCGCGGGCCAGGGCGCGGAGGCCTGGATGGACAAGACCGTTCTGATTCCCTCCGTCGTGTCGTGCGGCGAATGCGGCCCATGCAAGCGCGGCCGGCCGGAAATCTGCAGCAAGCAGCAGATGCCGGGCAACGACATCCAGGGCGGCTTCGCCAGCCATATCGTGGTTCCCGCGCGCGGCCTTTGCCCGGCGGACGAGGCGCGCCTTGCGGCTCAGGGCCTCACGCTCGCCGAGGTGTCGGTCGTCGCCGACGCCCTCACCACGCCTTATTCGGCGGTATTCCGCGCCGGCGTCAAACCCGGGTCGCTCGCGATCGTCAACGGCGTGGGCGGCGTGGGCAGCTATTGCGTGCAGGTGGCCAACGCCTTCGGCGCGAAGGTCGTCGCAATCGACGTCGACCCGGCCAAGCTCGATGCCGTTGCGGGTTACGGAGCCGCGCTCACGCTCAATTCGAGGGAGATGGACCAAAAGGCGCTCAAGACCGCCATAAGCAAATTCGCCAAGGACAACGGCCTGCCTTCGACCGAGTGGTTCATATTCGAGTGCTCGGGCACCGCGCCCGGCCAGTTGACCGCCTACGGACTGCTCGTGCGCGGCGCGACGCTGTGCGTGGTCGGCTTCACCATGGACAAGGTCGAAGTGCGACTCTCCAACCTGATGGCCTTCGACGCCCGCGCGCTGGGCAACTGGGGCTGCCCGCCCGAGCGCTATCCGGCGGCACTCGATCTGGTGCTCGCGGGCAAGGTGAAGGTCAAGCCCTTCGTCGAGATCCATCCCCTGGACGACATCAACCGCGTTTTCGAGGCCGTGCACCACCGCGAGATCAAGCGGCGCGCCGTGCTCGTGCCGGCTCGTTGAGAGGACTGCCATGTCGAACGATTCCCCTCTCAAGGTCTGGCTGGAGCGCGACGGGGCGCTGCTGCGGCTGCGGCTCTCGCGGCCCAAGGCCAACATCGTCGACGCGGCGATGATTTCCGCCCTGCGCTCGGCGTTCTCCGCGCATCGCGGCAAGCCCGGGCTGCTCGCCGCGCTGCTCGACGCCGAAGGGCCGCATTTCTCCTTCGGCGCAAGCGTCGAGGAGCACCTCCCGGAGAGCTGCGCCGGAATGCTCGCCGGCCTCCACGCCATGGTCGTCGAGATGCTCGAATGGCCGGCGCCGATCCTCGTCGCGGTGCGCGGGCAATGCCTGGGCGGCGGCCTGGAGCTGGCGATGGCGGGAAGCCAGATATTCGTCGCGGAGGACGCCAAGCTCGGTCAGCCCGAGATCCAGCTCGGCGTGTTCGCACCCGCCGCTTCCTGCCTGCTGCCGCCGCGCGTCGGCCAGGGGGTCGCCGAGGACCTGCTCCTCTCGGGCCGCTCGATCGACGCGGCCGAAGCGGTCCGCATCGGCCTGGCGGCGGGCGCTTCCCCGGACCCTGAGGCGGCGGCGCTGCAGTATTTCGAAAAGTACTTTGCCAAGCGCAGCAGCGCCGCGCTCGCCGTCGCCGTCGCCGCCGCCCGCGGGGGCTATGCGCCGGAGGTGAAGCGGCGGCTCGCCGAAGTCGAGCGGCTTTACGTCGAGCGCACGATCAAGACGCGCGACGCGAACGAAGGCCTCGGCGCGTTCATGGCGAAGCGTACCCCGAAATGGGAGCACCGCTAGGCAGGGACGGTTTCTGCTAGGATTCCGCCGCCTCGCGCTCCAGCGATTCTCGATAGTCCGGGTGCGCGATGGCGATCATCCGGCGGACGCGCTCGGAGAGGGTCTGGCCGCGCAAATCGGCTATTCCGTATTCGGTGGCGATGAGGCCCGCGTCGCTTCGCGGCGTGCTCACCGGACCGCTCAAGCGCGCGACGATGCGGCTCGCGCGTTTCGCGCCCGCGCCGGCGGTGGAGGGCAGCGCAACGATCGCCAGTCCGCCCTTCGAGCGGTTCGCGGCGCGAAGGAAGTCGAGCGCGCCGCCCACCGCGCCGATGTAGAGCCCGCCGGCGACCTCGGCGTTGATCTGGCCGGTCGTGTCGACCTCGATCGCCGAATTCAGGGCGACGAAGCGATCGATGCGCGCGAGCACGTCGGCGTTGTGGACATAGTCGGTGGAGCGGAATCGCACTGCTGAATTGCGATGGGCGAAATCGTACAGGCGCCTGCTGCCCATCATCATGCCGGTTACCGTCAGCCCCGGGTCGATGCTTTTCCTCGCATTGGTGATGGCGCCCGAGCGCGTCAGCATGGCCACCCCGTCGCCGATGGTGCCGGAGTGGATGCCCAGGTCGCGGCGGTCGCCGAGCGCCGCGAGTATCGCCTCGGGCATCGCCCCCAGGCCGAACTGCAGCGTCGCGCCGTCCTCGACGAGCCCCGCGACGTGGCGCGCGATCCCCAGCTCGGCCTCGCCGGGCTGCGGCTGGTGAAGCTCGAGCGGCGCGCGCGAGGTGCGAACGACGTAGTCGAGGTCTTCGTCCCGCACCGGCCGCTCGCCGAAAGTCCAGGGCGCCTGATCGTTCACCTCCGCGATCACGACCCGCGCCGTCTGGAGTGCTTGGATGAGGAATTCATGCGCGATGCCCAGGCTGTAGTTCCCGTCGTCGTCGGCGGGGGCGAGCTGCAGCATCAGCACGTCGATTTTCAGGCGGCCGCTTTGAATCAGCCCCGGAAGCTGCGAGTAATGGCAGGGAAGGATATCGAGCTTGCCCGCCTTGACCAGCGCGCGGTTGCCGCCCGTGCCGCAGTAGCCCGAGAACGCGACGCAGTCGGCGTACTCGGCCTTCAGCGTGTCGGAATTCGTCATGCCGAGGAACACCTTGAAGCCGCCGATGGCGTGGCGCTGCGCCATCAGTGCCTGCGTGAGCGGCACCGGTTCCGCGGTCGCCTGGCCCCACATCACGGTGTCGCCGGGTCTGACGATAGCGGTAAAGTCGATGGATTCGGGATTGAGTTCCTTGATCATGGCTTTGCGTCGGGGCGTATCGGGAAAGCGCGCATTGTATCGCCGCGCGCGCCGGCCGTGACCTCGATCGTGCTGTTTCTGCCCGCCGTGACGTAAACCCTTTGAACTTGCGGCTCGGCTGCTTGTATATTCGTCGGACCCGATTCAAAACCTGGAAGGATAGACATGAGACGAGCAGCGATCGTATCCCCCGTTCGCACGGCGGTGGGCGTATTCGGCGGGACGCTCCGGCCGGTTGCGGTGGAGAAAATGGCGGCCGCGGTGATCCTCGAGGTGCTGAAACGCACCGGCGTGGATCCGGCGAGGATCGAGGACGTAGTGTTCGCCCAGACCTACATGAACGGCGAGACGCCGTGCATCGGACGCTGGGCGGGTATGGAAGCAAACCTGCCCATCGAGGTCCCCGGCTGCCAGGTGGACCGCCGCTGCGGCGGAGGGCTCCAGGCCGTGATCAACTCCGCCATGATGATCCAGACGGGCGCCGCGGACGTGGTCATCGCCGGCGGCGTGGAGAGCATGAGCAACGTCGAGTATTACACGACCGATGTGCGCTGGGGTCCGCGCTCGGGCTCGCTGACCCTGCACGACAGGTTGCAGCGCGGCCGCGAGCGCTCGCAGCCCGTGGAGCGCTTCGGCTACATCTCGGGGATGATCGAGACCGCCGAGAACCTCGCCAAGGAGTACAGCATCTCCCGCGAGGAATCCGACGCGTTCGCCGTGCGCAGCCACCAGCGCGCCGCGCAGGCGTGGGCATCGGGCAAGTTCCAAGGCGAGATCGTGCCGATCACGGTGCCGCAGAGAAAGGGCGATCCGGTGATCTTCGCCAAGGACGAGGGCTTCCGTCCCGACGCGAGCATGGCGACGCTCGGCAAGCTGAAGCCCATCATCAAGGGCGGCACGGTGACGGCGGGCAACTCCAGCCAGCAGAACGACGCCGCCTCGGCGTGCCTCGTCGTGGCGGAGGACAAGCTGAAGGAACTCAAGCTCGAGCCGATGGGCTACCTCGTGGGCTGGGCTGCGGCGGGCTGCCATCCCGCCACCATGGGCTTCGGCCCGGTCCCCGCGGTGAAGAAGCTGTTCCAGAAGACCGGGCTCGGCTTCGACAGGATGGACCTGGTCGAGCTGAACGAGGCGTTCGCCGCGCAGGTACTCGCGGTGTTGAAGGGCTGGGGCTGGAACGATCCCGACCGGCTCAACGTGAACGGCTCGGGCATCTCGCTCGGCCACCCGATCGGCGCGACCGGCGGGCGCATCCTCGCGACGCTCTTGAACGAGCTGGAGCGCCGCAAGGGTCGCTATGGGCTCGAGACGATGTGCGTGGGCAGCGGCCAGGGCCTGGCGGCCATATTCGAGCGGACCTGAGCTTCGCGTGGCAGAATCCCGGCACTGGCACAAGACCGGGGCAAAGGAGGACGACATGTTCTTGCGCAATGCATGGTACGTCGCTGCGTGGGACCACGAAGTGACTGCCGAAAAGCCGTTCGGCCGCATTCTGCTGAACGAGCCGGTGGTGTTGTACCGCAAGCGCGACGGCGGGGTCGTCGCGCTGGAGGACCGCTGCTGCCACCGCCACTATCCGCTGCATCGCGGCTGCGTCGTCGAGGACAGGCTGGAGTGCGGCTACCACGGGCTTCAATACGATGCGACCGGGCAGTGCGTGCGCATTCCCGGACAGTCGGTGGTACCGGAAGGGGTGCGGGTGAAAAGCTATCCGGCGGTCGAGCGCCACCACTGGATCTGGGTGTGGATGGGCGACCCCGCGCTCGCCGACCCGGCTCAGATCACCGATTTCCACTGGATGCAGGACCCGGCCTGGCGCGCCAAGGGCACCGTCTTCCACGTGGCGTGCAACTACGAGCTGGTCATCGAGAACCTGATGGACCTCTCGCACCTGAGCTTCGTGCACCGCTCCACCATCGGCAACTACGCGACGGCGGAGAAGGCCGCGGTCGACGTCACCCGGACCGATCGCGACGTCACGGTCGCGCGCTGGATGGTCGACACGCCTCCGCCGCCGACCTACGTCAAGGCCGGAGGCTTCAAGGGCAACGTCGACCGCTGGCAGTTCATCCGCTTCACGCCGCCTTGCTTCGTGCGGCTGGACGTGGGCGCGCTCGACACGGGCAGGGGGGCGCGGCAGTTGAAGGACGCGGCGTTCGCCGCCGAAGGGCGGCTGCCCGGCGGCATCGAGATGCGCAACCTGAACGCGATCACGCCGGAGACGGAGAAGACCTGCCACTACTTCTGGGCGCAGGCGCACAACTTCATGA
>Ga0080064_1003641_pt1 | contig 21725 bp, 14 predicted proteins | sample Subgrocontami54m_FD_69260 | JGI IMG/M metagenome (GOLD analysis project Ga0080064, IMG submission 69260) | Subsurface groundwater microbial communities from S. Glens Falls, New York, USA - GMW46 contaminated, 5.4 m (SPADES assembly) (version 2) ...
CGGTTGGCCCTTGGCGGGGAAGAACGGTGCGATCCGGTCGATCACGGGCGTGAGGAACCGCGGCTCGGAGCGATCGTAGACCCAGTAGAAAAAGATCAACAAGCTCGCGACCACGACGGCGAAATACGGCGCGTAATCGTTGAACTTCTTCAGCGCGCGCCACAGCCGCACGATGACGACGAGCGCGAGGAGGCAAATCGCCAGGTTGATCCACGTATCCTGCGGGACCGCTTTCAGCTGATCCCAGGTCGAGGCCGGCGGCGCCGCTGCCGCCAGCACGAACGTGAAGGGAAAGTGCACGTAATGGGGTTATCGCCACGCCGGCCTCCGTCGCAAGCCGATGTTATGGCCGATCCGCTTGCTTGAAAAACCCGCCGGCGTCGCCGAGCTTACGCGGCTCCCTTTCCGCATGATCGCAACCGACGACGCCATTGAAACCGAGGCTGAACGCCTGCTGCGTTCGCTCATGAACGTCGACTGCGATCCCCGCGGCAAGCAGTGGAACTACGAGACCTGCCGCGAAATCGCGCCGCTTACGCTCGAGATCAACCGGCTGAAGCAGGAAAAGGACGCCGTGATCCTCGCGCATTCGTACGTCGAGCCGGAGATCATTTATGGCGTCGCGGATTTTCGCGGCGACTCGTATTTCCTCAGCGTGAAGGCGCGCGAGGCCCGCGCGAAGATGATCGTGTTTGCCGGCGTCGTCTTCATGGCCGAAACGGCGAAGATTCTGTCGCCCGATGCCACGGTGGTCGTGCCGGATCGGAATTCCGGCTGCTCGCTGGCCGATTCGCTCACGGGCGACGCATTGCGGCGGCTCAAGGCGCTGTATCCGGATGCGACGGTGGTGTGCTACATCAACAGCACCGCGGACGTGAAGGCGGAGTCCGACATCTGCGTCACGTCGGGCAACGTGTATCACATCGTCTCGAACCTGCCGGCGAAACGGATTCTCTTCGTGCCGGATCGCCTGATGGGTCAGAATCTGCGCGACGAGCTGAAGCGGCGCGGCGTGGACAAGGAGATCATCACGTCCGACGGCACCTGCATGGTGCACGATCAGTTCGGGCCGGCGGACATCGCGGCGGCGCGCGCGCAGTACCCGGGACTCAAGGTGGTCGCGCATCCGGAGTGCCTGCCGGAGGTCGCGGCGGTGTCCGATTTTGTCGGCAGCACCGGCGCGATGATGAAATACGTGAAGACGACCGGTGCGCCATATTACCTGATGCTGACGGAATGCGGGCTCGTCGGCCGGCTGCAGGTCGAATCGCCGGAGAAGGCCTTCATCGGCGGCTGCCGGCTTTGCCCGTACATGAAATTGAATTCGCTCGAGAAGGTGCGCGACGCGTTGCGGGCGCCGCGGGCGGACCAAATCATCACGCTCGACGAAGAAATGCGCCGGCGGGCCGCGCGCTGCATCGAAAGGATGTTTGAACTCGCTCCCACGGATTGATCACCTGATCGACCTTGCGATCGAGGAGGACGCGGGACTGGGCGACGTCACGAGTCGCGCCATTTTTTCCGCGAAGCATCGTTCGCGCGCGTTCATCGACGCGAAACAGCCGCTGGTGGTTTGCGGACTCGCGATCGCCGGGCGGGTGTTTGTCCGCGTCGATCCCACGTTGAAGGTCACGCTGCTGGCGCAGGATGGCGACCGCGTGAAGGCGGGGGCGCGCGTTCTCGCCGTGGCCGGTCCGACGGCCACGCTGCTGACGGCGGAGCGCACCGCGTTGAATTTCCTGCAGCGGCTCTCCGGCATCGCGACGCTGGCGCGGAAGTTTGCCGACGCAATCGCGGGCACGGGCGTGCGGATTGTGGATACGCGGAAAACGACGCCGGGCTGGCGTGCGCTGGAGAAATACGCCGTGCGCTGCGGCGGCTGCTTCAATCACCGCTCGTCCCTGGGCGAGCACGTCCTGATCAAGGACAACCACATCGCCGCGGCGGGTTCGATCGCGCGGGCGGTCGCCCGCTGCCGGGCGGCGGCGCCGCACTGCGCCAAGATCGAAGTGGAGGCGAAGACGCTTGCCGAAGTGAAGGAAGCCCTGCGCGCGCGGGCGGACGTGATCCTGCTCGACAACATGGCGCCCACCATGATTCGGCGCGCGGTCGAACTGATTGCGGGCGCCGCCGTCGTCGAAGTCTCCGGCGGCGTGCGGTTCGAAACGCTGCGCGATTATGCGCTGCCGGGGGTCGACGTGATCAGCGTCGGCGCGCTGACGCACTCCGCGACGGCGGTCGATTTGAGCCTGACGGTGCTCCCGGCCGGCAAGCGCGGGTGAGGTGCCGCGCGTTGACCTCGACGCGCTTTTCTTCGCACGCTGGGTTTGGCGCAGCGGGATTCGACCCGCCGGGCCTTCCGATTTCTCCGCATGCAGACCCTTCGCACCGACTGCCTCGTCATCGGCGCCGGCCTCGCCGGCTCGGCCTACGCGTTGCGCGCGGCGAACCTCGGGCTTTCGGTCGAACTGCTCTCGCTGGCCGAGCCCTTGCTCGCCAACAGCGACTGGGCGCAAGGTGGGATCATCTACGACACGGCCACCAACCCGGCATCGCTGGCGCGCGACATTTTCGACGCAAGCGATCGCACCGCCAACCCGCGCGCGGTGGAGCACCTCGTGCGGGAGGGCCCGGCGGCGGTCAAGGAGTTGCTGATCGACGAGCTCGCGGTGGGTTTCGATCGGAGCCGGGAGGGCGAACTCGACTTTACGCGCGAAGGTGGCCACAGCGCGCGGCGGATCATCCATGCGAAGGACGCCACGGGCCACGCCATCCTGGCCGCGGTGGCCGCGAAGGTGGATGCGTCCAAAAAAATCACGCGGCGCGCCGGCTGGGTGGCGATCGACCTGCTGACGCTTTCGCACAACTCCACGGAGCTCATCGACCGCTATGAGCCGCTGACCTGCTTCGGTGCGTACGTGCTCGACACGAGCACGGGGCAGACCGTTGCGATGGTCGCGAAGAAGACCATCCTCGCCACCGGCGGGCTCGGGCAGATCTTTCTGCACACCACGAATGTGCCGGGCAGCGTGGGGCACGGCGTCGCCATGGCGTATCGCGTCGGCGCCCGGCTGATCGATCTCGAGTACGTGCAGTTTCACCCGACGGTTTTCGCGAAGAAGAACGCGCCGCGTTTCCTGATCACCGAGGCGTTGCGGGGCGAGGGCGCGGTGCTGCTCAATTCGCGCGGGGAGCGATTCATGGATGCGATCGATCCGCGGGGCTCGCTCGCCTCCCGCGACGTCGTCGCGCGTTCCATCAAGCACGAACTGGCGGCGAGCGGCGAACCGCATGTGCTCCTGGATCTCTCGGCGATGAAGCCGGAGTTCATCCGTGACCGTTTCCCGACGATTTACGAGCGGTGCCGGGAACACGGGATCGACATCACGCGGGAACCGATCCCGGTCGTGCCGGCCGCGCACTTCGCGTGCGGCGGCGTCCATGCGGACCTCGACGGCCGCACGAGCGTGCGGCACCTCAACGCGATCGGCGAAACCGGCTGCACGGGCCTGCATGGCGCCAACCGGCTGGCGAGCACCTCGTTGCTCGAGTGTCTGGTCAGCGCGAAATTTGCCGCGCTGGCCGACGGCACCGCCATCGCGCGCGACGCGTTTCGCCTGCCCGAGCCGCGCGAATGGGAAAGCCCGACGCGCGAAGCCGATCCCGTGCTGATCCGGCAGGACATGCTGCAGATTCAGCACACCATGTGGAACTACGCCGGGGTGGTGCGCTCGCCCAAGCGGCTGACACGCGCGCGCCGAATCCTGCTCGAGCTGCGGGAAGAAATCCAAAGCTTCTATCGCGGCTGCCGCCTCACGCGCGAACTGATCGAGCTGCGCAACGCGATTCAAACCGCGCTCCTGGTCGTGCACGCGGCGTCGCTCAATCCGCAGAGCAAGGGCAGCCACTACGTCGTGGAGGAAGCCTGACGGGCTGGACTTAGCCTTTGGGGCCGAGGATCCGCCGCCACTCCTCCGGCGGCTCTTCCATTTCCACCGGCGGCCCGAGCAGTGCGGCCTGCAGCGCCGCGTAGTCGAGTTTCCAGATGAAGATCGAATGGCCGACCTGGTGCGGCGGATCGCCGTGCTGACGCAGCCACGCGCAGAGCCGCGCGAAGCGAAAGTGATCGTAAACGCGATATTCGTTCGCCCAATACTCGGCGGGCTTCCGCGCGAGCAGGCTGGCGCGCAGCGCCGGATCGGATCGCGCCTGCTCGATGAGCGCGACATTGGCCAGCTTCCCGCGATACAGCCGCTCGTACGTCGCGTTCCACCGGCCAAAGGCCGCGACGTAGACGCCTTGGAAAAGCGTCGCACTGATCGCATAATATCCCGGGGTCAGCGCGTACGGCTCGGGATCGCGGCGGTCGAAGAACCCCGGCAGTCGCTGCGCCTTGATCCCCTGGTAACGCGCGCTGTCGGTGCCGAAATACGCGAGAAACACCGGCTCGGGCGCATCCGCCGCATGGGCGTCGAGCCACTGTTTCAGCTCGGGCAGATCCATGCCCCAGTCGAGCGAACTGTCGACCAGATGCCGGTAGCCTTGCTCGGGGCCGCCGGCTTGCGGCGCGAAATACGCGAGGTAATTCGGGCGCACCGCCAGGGAGGCCGCGGCGTGCCAGGCCAGCAGGACGAGCACGATGCCTCTACGCGCGAGCGGCATGTCGTCTCCACCCCAGCACTACGGAGCCCGCCAGCACGTAGAGCGCCGGGTATATCGGCAGCACGTGGCGATGGCCCAGGTTGATGTTCTCGGTCACGGCCACCGCCAGGTAAACGCCGATCAAGGTCACGAACGGCGTCGCCGCGTAGAACGACGGCGGATCGCCGTCGGCCCCCGCGGCGCCGGCAACTGGATTGCGCCGCGCGCGCCACCACGCCCAGCCGCCGAACGCGACCAGCGCGAAAAGCGTGGGGTGCGTCTTGACCCAAATCGCATAGGGAAAAAACGCCCGCCAGCCGCCGAGTTTGATCTGCCCGCGCATGAAGGCCGGCAGCTTGTCGTCGGAGCCGAGCAGCCATTCGACCCCGTGGCAGTATCCCTCCGGCAGCAGCCGGTGCTCTCGCGTGAACTGCACGACGGCGGCCGCCGGGCCCGGCCGGCCATCGGCATAGGACGGCGGCGGCAGGGCGGCGGCCAAACCGTAACCGGGCGGCGTCGCGCTGTATCGGAAGTCATAATGCGCCCAGATGGCCGCCCAGCCGGCCAGCGCGTGGCAGATCACGAGCGCCAGCGCGAGCATGGCCTGCGGGCGGCGCCGGCGCAGTTCCCACGACTTCGTGCGCCAGCGCACGATGAGGGGCGGGTTCGCGGCGAACCGCACGGCGATCAGCACGGCGGTGATGGGAAAGATCACCACCGCCGTCATTTTCGCCAGCAGCAGCAGGCCGCAGCAGCCCGCGCTGGCGATGACCCGCGTGACGGTGACCTCATGCAGCAGCCGCCAGATGCACCAGGTCGACGCCGGCAGCATCAGGATGACCGACATGTCGGTGGAGACGATGCCACCGAACGCGAGCATGTGCGGGCTGAAGGCAAACAGCGCCAGCGAGACGAGCGCACCGCTGCGGCCGAACAACGCGCGGGAGCAGGCCAGCACGAGCAGGCCGGTCGCGACGCCGAGCAACGTCACCATCGCGCGGGCTTGCGCGAGCAACGCGTCCGGCGCGTTGCCCAGTTCAAACAGGAACCGGCGGCCGAACTCGTAGGAATCGGCCCGTTGCCAGAGGGGGTCGTATGGCGACAGGAAGTGCGGCCGCGAAATCAGGAACGGCAGCGTCGCCCATCGCTTCACCAGATCGCCATTCGCGCCTTCGATGCGGAAGTCGCCGCGCAGCCACTCGTTGTAGCCGACGGCCAGCTGCACGCCTTCGTCGAACGACACGCCTTTCGCGAGCGACGCGGTCCAGGCCATGACCGCATACGCGGCGAGCAAGCCCGCGACGATCGCGCACCACCACGGTGACGCGGCGCGTGGCGCGCGCGCGCTGGTGGTCGCAGCCGGCATGTCAGGCACGCCACACGGGCGGCCGGTTGGGCGCGCAGCCAAGCGCAGCCGTGCCGCAAGCAGGCGCTGAGTCATGAATTGTCAGGGGCGGAGTTACCGGCCGTCTGGAAAGGCATCGGTCCCGACGCGGAGGTTCGCAGCGCCGCGTCGAGGCACGCATCGTCGACGCGACCTCCCCGGGGAGACAAACCGCGCCGCCTTACATTTTGTTCAGGTGCCCGGCTTCCGCGCCGCCTAAGCTGGCTGGGCAGCGCGCGCCCGCGCGCGCTCGACGATCTGCAGCAGCTGGGCAAAGTCCTCTTCGCGGGTGCGGCTCTCGATTTGAAAATCGAACTTCGCGGCCTCGCGCAACTCGGCCTCGGCCGTCGCCAGCCGGCGGCGGATCTCGGCTTCGTCGTCCTTGGCCCGTGCGCGCATCCGTGCGACGAGCCGCTCGTGATCGACGACGATGAACACGCTCGTCATCGCGCGCCGCAGCCGCCCGTCTTCGCGGGCGACGCGACGCAGGCTCTCGACGCCCTGCACGTCGATGCTCATGACGAGATTCCGGCCGACGGACAGTGGTTCCAGCACGCTGCTTTTCAACGTGCCGTACAGCCGATCATCGTGTTCGCCGTGGACTCGCGCCCACTCGAGGAACTCGCCGCGGGCGATTTTCGCGCGGAATTCAGCGTAGGAAAAGAAATGATAGTGGACGCCGTTGATCTCGCCGGCGCGCGGCGGCCGCGTCGTGGTGGTCACGACTCGCGTGAATTCCGGCCGCTCGAGCACGAGCCGATCGCACAGCGTGCTCTTGCCCGAGCCGGCGGGGCCCGCGATCACCAGCAGAACGGCGGCGCCGCCCGTGGGGGGAGAAGCGGGGGACATGCGGAATGTTTCAGTAGGTGAACGCCACCACGGCCAGGAGCAGCCCGTAGCCGATCAGCGCGCCGCCCACGCCGCGGGCGCGCGCCGGTTGCGCAAACAGCCAGGTGAAAAAGTCGCGCAACCGCCAGGGTTGGGCCCCAAGCCAGATCGCGCCCGCCAGTGCCAGGTACACCGCGGTCACCATCACCAGTCGCTGCGGTTTGTTGTATTCCATGTAGGCCGCCTCGAGCAACGGCATCGCGCCCATCAGCACGAGGGTCGCGAGCCCCCGCACGGCGAGAAAGTCCGGCACGCATTTGAACGACAACACCGCGACGAGCAGGAAGCCGATGAAAAGCAGCGTGCGGTATTCGCCGAAGTCGGCCGGCGACAGATGCCAGATGGCGTAAAGGAACCAGGCCGCGCCGACTCCGAAAAACAAATACGCCGCCGCCGTCGACCGCGGGAACGACTTCAGCATCGCGGTGTAGCCGGAATGGTTGAGCAGGAGCGGCAGCCCGAGCAGGAGCAGCAGCAGGCCGGGAATGAGGGTGGCGACGGTGAGGGACATGCGGATCTTTTATTCTTGCTCGAGCCGTTCCTGATCGAATGGGAGGCGCATGGAGCAGGGGAGAAAGATAGAGAGAAAGAGGAAAGAGAAAGATCACTTCACCCCGCTCAGCACCAATTCACCGTAGAGTGTGCTGACCGTCGCGCGCTGGATGCGCAAGGGCACGAGCTGGCCGACCAGCCGCGGATCGGCCTCGAAGACACACACGCGATTGCCCCGCGTGCGGCCGGTGAAGCGCGTGCCGCTCTGGTCGCGACCTTCCACCAGGACCTCCTCCTCGGCGCCCACCAGCGCGGCGGTGCGGCGCAGCGAATTCTGCTGCAGGATCCCGAGCAGGATCTGGTTGCGGCGTTCCTTGACATCTTCCGGCACCTGGTCGGGCCGCTCCGCGGCCGGGGTGCCGCTGCGCACGCTGTATTTGAAAACGTACGCCATGTCGTAGTTGCACGCGGTGAAGAGCTCGCGCGTCTGCTCGAAATCCTCCTCGGATTCGCCGGGAAATCCGACGATGACGTCGGTCGAGAAGTACATCTCCGGCTGAACGGCGCGCAGCGCTTCCACAATTTCGCGGTAGCGCTCCCGCGTGTACGGCCGGTTCATGGCGCGGAGGATCCGATTGCTGCCGCTCTGCATCGGCAGGTGGACGTAGCCGCAAAGCTTCGGCAACCGGCCGTACGCCGCCACGAGATCGTCCTTGAACCCGAGCGGATGCGGCGAGGTGAAGCGAATCCGCTCGATCCCGTCGATCGCCTGCACCCGCTCGAGCAGTTGCACGAAGGGCGTGATGCCACCGGTGTGCGCGTAGTCGCGGCGACCATAGCTCGTCACGATCTGGCCGAGCAGCGTGATCTCGCGCACGCCGCGCCCGGCCAGCGACCGACACTCCGCCACGATGTCGTCCATCGGCCGCGAGCGCTCATCGCCCCGGGTTTTCGGCACGATGCAGAACGAGCACTCCATGTTGCAGCCCTGCTGAATCGAAACGAACGCGGTGACCGGCCGCTCCGCGTCCTCGGCGGCGAAGTGGTCCTTGATCGTGTTTTGCGATCCGGCTTCCTCCGCGATGTCGACAATCGTCTGGCCAATCGGCGCGCCGGCGTCGCGGGCGGCCCGCAGGTTATCCAGATAGCCGGGCACCTGGTGGAACTTCTGCGTTCCGATGATCAGGTCGACGTCCGGCAGCTGCTCGAGGAGGGCCGCGCCGCGATTCTGCGCCATGCAGCCGAGGATCCCGAGCACGAAGTCCGGCTGCTTCTTCTTGCGCTGCTGCAGGTAGCCGGCCTTGCCGATCGCCTTTTGCTCCGCGGCATCGCGCACGCTGCACGTGTTGAGCAGCAGAATGTCGCATTCGTTTTCGTCCGCGACGATGCGGTAACCCCGCGCGCGCAGCATCGCCGCGACGGCTTCGCTGTCGCGCTCGTTCATCTGGCATCCGTAGGTCTTGATATAGACGCGGTTCATGCCGACGACGGGCGGTCCCGTTGATGGGCGCGCCGAACCCTGGGCGGCAGGCTGCGGTGGCAATGGAGATCGACGCGCTTCAAATGGGAAAGGGTCCTAGGTAGCCGACCGCGCCGGAGGGTCAAACGGGAAACCCGGCGCAAGTTCCGGGCCGGCGGCGGCGCATCGATGCCGGCGCGATCCGTTTTGAACTATTTCTCCGCATGGCTGGCGTTCGGCTTGAGCCGGGTCCTGCGCCCGTCAATCTCGACTTCAGCCCACTTCAGCTCCTCCTCATGAAAAATTCGCGCCTGCGCGCCGGCCTTGTGCTCGGCGTTGTCGTCGCAGCGATTTGTGTTTCGCTGCTGCTTCGCCAGAAAGTTTTCCCCCCTGCTGCATCATCCGCGCGCGATGTCGTTGGCGTGCAGGCCGCCAAAATGGCGGGAGTCGCTCCGGCTGCGGCCGCCGCCGCTTCGCGAAAAGTCGCTCCGGCCTCGGCCGTACCACGCTCGGTGGCCGCGGCGGCCCCCACCCGTGCGGAGGTGCTCGCCCAAATCGCGGCCTTCGATGGCTGGCTGACCGCGTGGCGCCGGGCGGAGGCCGGTCAACAGACCACGTTGACCGCCGCCGGCCGCGAATTGGCCATGGCGCGCCGCACCGCGCTCAAGCGGCTGATCGAAACCGATCCGCAACTCGCGCTGGAACGTGCGATCCCCGAGGGATTCCGCGCGGAAATGCCGGCGGAAGTCCGGGCCTGCCTCGAGGAGCGAATCGATGGCCGCGGCACCTTCGAAGTGCAGATTTCGTGCGGCGACAACGAGACGCGGACCGATCGCGCCGTCGTGATCGGCGACCAGCGGTACGCCGCTTATACGTTTGGACGACGCGATCAGCAGACGACGAAGTTTGGCGTGCCGCTGCACGGGATGGCGATTGACGGCGCCGTCGCTTTGGCACCGCTGCCGTACCGCGAGCTCGATCCGATGGAAAAAGCGCAGCGCGGCTTCGATCCGGAACAAATCGTGGTGCTGGTGGGCGACCGGACCGTGACCCCGAATTCGAGCGCCGATCTCCAGGCGCTCAGCCAGCGGCTCATCGCGGCCGAAGACGTGCCGGGGCCGCATGTCCAGCGCGAACGGGAATCGAGCGGCGCCCCGACCGCCGGCGCGCCGGAAATCGCGGCCGTCACTTCGCCTCAAAGCTGGATTTTTGGCGACAAGCGCGTGCTTTGGGTGAAGGTCGATTTTTCAGACTCGCCGGGTGCCGTCGCGACCGACGAGGAGATCGCGGTCACGAACGCCACCGTGACGGAGTTCTACCGCTCGGCCTCCCAGGGCAAGACCGGGATGACCTTCAGCGTGCTCCCGGCGGTGCTCCGGCTGCCGCGCGACAAGGCCTTCTACAACACCTCCAGTACGAGCGACGACGACATCGCCGTCGCGGCCAAGACGCTGGCCCAGCAATACGACGCCGCGAATGGCGGCACCGGCGCGTATGACCCGGACAAATACGACCGGTGGATTGTCCTGTTCAGCAAAGTGCCGATTCACACCTTCGCCGGCCGCGCCCAGCTGGGCGGGCCGCGCGTGAAGATGCACGGCACCATCGCGCCCGGAACCGTCGCGCATGAACTCGGGCACACCCAAAGTCTCGACCATTCGCATTACTGGCTGCCGGCGACGTCGTCCGCGATCGGCGCCGGCGCGCACGTCGAGTATGGCGACGTGTTCGACACGATGGGCTCCTCCGGCAGCAGCCCGAACAATTTCTTCAACGTGTCGCAGCAGGCGAAGCTCGGCTACCTCGCCGGCGCCGATATCAACGCCGTCGGCCAAAACGGGACCTACCGCGTCGCGCGCCACGATCACCGCGACGCCGCCGGGGTGCGGGCGTTGAAGGTGACCCCCGGCAACGTCGAGTACGAATACTGGTTCGAATACCGCCAGTTCGGCCCGACCGCCTTCAACCCCGCGCAGTTCGATCGAGAGCGCAACGGCTTGATCGTCCATTGGGGGCCGGGAAAGGCCCCGCGGTTCACGTCCGGTCCCGGCAGTTATCTCGTCGACGGCACCGCTGGTTCCACCGGTGGCGCGAACGATTCGCCCTTGCGGATTGGCGAGACGTTCGTCGACCCGGATGCCGGCCTCACGATCAAGCCGCTCGCGGCGGGTGGCACTGGTCCGAACGAGTACCTGGATGTGCAGGTTTCGTTCGGCGCCATCGACGGCAATCGCAATCCCGCCCTCGCGTTCAGCCTTCCGGCCGGCTCCATCTCGGCGCGGACCAATCTCACCTTCACCGCGAACGCGAGCGATCCGGACGGCGATGCGGTCTACTACCGCTGGGATTTTGGCGACGGGCGGCCCCAGCCGTCGCTCAACACCGTCACGACACGTTACACCAAGGGCGGCACTTACACGCTGGCCGTATCCGCGCACGACGGACGCGGCGGGATCGATGCGAAGAAATTCACGGTCGCGATCGCGGATCCGCTCGTGAACTGGACCCAGCGCGGCAGCGGCGTCACGAGCAACACGCTCTACGCCGCCGACTACAACGCGGGCCGGTTTGTGGTCGTGGGCGACGCCAGCACGGTGCTCTCCTCCCGCGACGGCCTCGAGTGGACGCGCGCGACGACGCCCATCGCCAACAATTTTTATCGCGGGGTCACGCACAGCGGGACGCGTTTCGTCACCGTCGGGCCCGGCCCGGGACCGACCGACCGCGGGGCGGCGGCATATTCGGATGACGGGGCGACGTGGACCGCCAGCGCCCTGCCGGCGAATGTCGGCACGATGAACGGCGTCGCGTTCGGCGCGGGTCGGTTCGTCGCGGTCGGGGAGACCGGCCGGATTTACACCTCCACCGACGGCACGACGTTCACCGAGGTCGCGTCGCCCGTGACGAACGCTCTCCGCACGGTGGCGTTTGCGAGCGGTCTGTTCGTCGCTTCCGGCGACGCCGGGCGCGTGCTCACGTCGGCCGACGGCCTCACTTGGAACAACCGATCGGTGCCCACGACGAATTCCCTCGGCACGATCGCGTTCCACAACGGCGCCTGGTACGCCTCTTCCGCGACCCTCGAATGCTTTACCTCGGGCGATGGGGAGACTTGGACGCGCATTGCCACCACGGGTCGTCCCAACACGACGTTGCGACTCATGTCGACCTCGGGCGTGCTCTTCGGCGCCACGACCAACGGCAGCATCGCGCTGACGGAACAGCCGCGCAATTGGGCAACCCATCAGATCACGACGGCGGCGAGCACGAATTTTAACGGCGCGATCGAGGGCAACGGCACCATTGTCCTCGTGGGGAGCCGGGGCCTCATCTACACGACCTCGGTTGCGCCGATCTCGCCCCCGCCGCTGCCGGCGCCTTCGCTGCGGTTCGAGGCCGATTCGCTCAAGGTTTCCGTCGGGAAAAAGAATGTGCTGTCCGCCACCGGCCAGGGCTTCGCCAAACTCGAGCTCTATGCGAACGGCGCGAAGGTCAGCGAAATCAACGGGACGGCCGGGGCGTTTATGTGGACGCCCGCGGCGGTGGGCAGTTACTCGCTTGTCGTCCGCGGCGTCGCCGCGACCGGTGAAAGCGTCGTGTCGGAAGCGTATGCCGCCCGCGCCAGCCTCGCACGCTGGACGTGGCGCAACCCGTCGCCCGTCGGCGCCGATCTGACCGCCGTGGCTCGCGTCGACGGCAAATGGTGGGTGGTCGGCCGCTCCGGCGCATTCCTCACCGTCGCCGACGACGGCACCGTGGCGCGCGTGGATTTTCCCACCACGCAGCACCTCACCGGGATTTCGTACGCGAACGGCCGGTTCCTCGTCACGGGCGGCTGGTTTGACAGCGGCGCGGCGGAAGACATCGGTCCGCTCTGGACCTCGACGGATGGCTATCTCTGGACGCTGGTGGACGCGTCGAACCTCTCCGGCCTGAACCTCAATTTCGTGGCCTATGGCGGCGGCCGGTGGCTCGTCGGCAACGTGAATTCAATCCTCGCGACGTCGACCGACGGCATCACCTGGACGCGTCAGGTGAACACCCTTCCGGCCAACACCTCGATTCGCGCCGCCGTTTTTGGCGATGGCACCTGGGTGGCGGTTTGCGCCGGCGGCAGAATCATTTCCTCACCCGATGCCGTGCGTTGGACCGAGCGTACCAGCGGCATCACGACCGACCTGAATGGCGTCACCTACGCCAACGGTGCGTTTGTGGCCGTCGGGGCGAGCGGCGCGATCCTGCGCTCGACGGACACGGTCAACTGGTCGCGGGCCACGTCCGGTACGACGAATGCCCTGAACGGCGTCGGGATCGTGGCCGGATCGTTTGTCGCCGCTGGCGACAGCGGGGTGACGCTCGTTTCGCCGGACGGCACGACGTGGACGCGCGCCTCGCTCGAGGGTAAATTGAGCGGAGGCCTCGCAGTCACGGGCAGTGGCGACAGCGCGATCCTGGCCGGCCGGGCGGGGGAGATTTTCACGGCGACAAATGCCTCGACCTGGAAGCGGCTCACCACCGGGACCGGCGAAAACCGGATGGGCATCGTTTATGCCGGCGGTCGCTTCGTCGTGCCAACCTTCCGGACCGATCCGATTGCCAACACGACGGTGGTGCCGATCCTCGTCTCGACCGACGGCGTTCGCTGGTCCCGCGCCAACGGGAGTACCGCGCTGAATGCCGCGAATCTCTACTCCGTGGCGTACGCCCAGAACCTGTATGTGGCGGTCGGCGACGGCGGCCGGATCTTCACCTCGACGAACGCCACCGATTGGACCGCCCAGACCAGCGGCGTCTCCACGACCCTCTCCGCCGTCACCGCGGCGCCCAACGGTTTCGTGGCGGCCGGCAGTTCCGGCGCGATCGTATCATCGCCCGACGGCACGAGCTGGACCGTGCGGAGCAGTGGCATCACCACGACGCTCAACGGTGCCGCCTTTGGAGCGGGCCGCTTCGTCCTCGTGGGCAACAACGGCGCGATACTGCAATCGGCCGACGGTGCGACGTGGACGACCGCAGCCAGCGGGGTGACGGCCACGTTGATCACGACGCGGTGGTTTGATAACATCGGGTTCCTGGCGGCCGGCAACAGCGGGACCATGCTGTCCTCGACCGATGGCGTGACCTGGCAGCAGGTGGAAACCGGCACGGGCAATTTCATCGCCACGCTGGCCCAAACGCCGGTGGGCGTGCTGGCCGGCACCGGATCGAGCGGAAACATGATTTTGTCGCTGGACGGAAACAGCTGGTCGATCGCGACGAATCCCGCCGACCGCTCGTTGAACGGCCTGGCCGCCAGCCCGTCGACCATCGTTGCCGTCGGGAGTAGCGGGACGACGGTCGCCTTCGATTTCGTCGACAACACGCCGCCGCCGGCAATCGCGGCGGCGCCGACGCCGCAGACGGTGCTGGCCGGCGGCACGGCCGTGTTCTCCGTGGCGGCCCAGAATGTGAGCGGCGGCGTGTATCAATGGTCGAAGGACGGCCAGCCGATCCCGGGCGCGAACCGACCGGCCTACACCATCACGAGCGCCGGTGACGGCAGCCTCGGCAACTACGCCGTCACCATCACCACGCCAACCGGCACGGTGACGAGCGCGGCCGCCGAACTCACGTTCGCGAACGCGAATCAAATGGGGCGGTTGATCAACCTGTCGCTCCTGACGTCGGTCGACACGGCCGGCGACACCTTCACGATGGGCGCAGTGGTGGGCGGCGCCGGCACGGCCGGCACGAAGCCGCTGTTGGTTCGCGCGGTCGGTCCGGCGCTCGGCGCGTTCAATCTCGCGAATGCGATGCGCGACCCGGCGCTCGAGTTCTACTCCGGCACGACGCTGATCGGGCAAAACGACAACTGGGGCGGAGGCGCCGATCTGCGCACCGCGTTTGCCGCGGTCGGGGCGTTTCCCTTCAGCGATGCGAGTTCCCGGGACGCGGCGATCTACAACCCGTCCGTCGCGGCCGGAAACAATTCGGTCAAGGTGCTCGGGGTCGGCGGGGCGACCGGTGCCGTGCTCGCGGAACTGTACGATGCCACCCCGGACGCGGCCTTCGCCACGAGCACGCCACGGCTCGTGAACGTTTCCGTGCTGAAGCACCTGGGGTCGGGCGTGACGGTCGGTTTCGTGATCGGAGGTTCGACGCCGCGCAAGGTTCTGGTGCGCGCCATTGGGCCGACGCTCGGCGCGGCGCCGTTCAACGTCGGCGGGGTCGTGGCGGATCCGCAGCTCGCACTGTTTGCCGGACCGACGCAGATCGCCGCGAACGACAACTGGGGCGGCACCACGGCGCTCACCGCGACGTTTGCGCAGCTGGCGGCCTTCGCGCTGCCGGTCGCGTCGAGGGACGCGGCGCTGCAGGCCGAGCTGCAGCCCGGCAGCTATACCGTGCAGGTCTCCGGCGTCGGCGGAACCTCCGGCGTCGCGCTGATCGAGGTCTACGAGGTACCATAGATCGCGTGAGGAAATCGAACGTCGTGTCCGCGCTGGCGATCGCCGTCTGGGCGTTTGCATCGGCAGTGGTGGCGGTGATGGCCGCGGATGGACCGCCGCCATCGCGTGGATCGCCGTCGATCGAGGACAGCGACGCCTGGTTCAAGGCGGGCCAGCAGTTGTTCGAGCAGCTGGCGCCGCCGGAGATCAAGGCGCAGTTCGAGTTTCCGACCAAGGAACAGTGGGATCGGTTTACGAAGGGCCTGCAGCGGGCGCTCGAGGGTGAGTCGCTGCCGGAACTGGCGAGTTATGCCGACCAGGCCCGCGCGACGACTACGGTGCTGCGTACGCTGCCGGGCTACGAGGATCTCGCGGACTGGCTCGAACAACGTGTCGACGAGATTGAAGGCGCGCGGCAAACCCTCACGCCGGCGCCACCCCAGCCGCCGACGCGTCCGAACCTGCCGCGGCCCGGCAATTATCAGCCGGTGCCGCACTATGATCTCTGGCTGGCGCGGGTGCGCGACCGTCCCGTGCCGGCGCGTGCCGCGGCGCTGATGCCGGCCCTGCGGGCGGCGTTCGCGGCGGAAGGCGTGCCGCCGGAAATCGCCTGGCTGGCCGAAGCGGAAAGCTCGCTGAACCCGGGCGCGCGCAGTCCGGTCGGCGCGAAAGGGCTCTTTCAATTCATGCCGGAAACGGCGAAGGCGCTCGGGTTGAGCACCTTTTTGCCAGACGAGCGCGCCGATCCGGAAAAATCGGCGCACGCCGCCGCACGGTATTTGCGCACGCTGCATGCCCGCTTCGGCAATTGGGCGCTGGTGTTTGCCGCCTACAACGCGGGTGAAGGTCGCGTGACGCGCACCCTGGCCAGCCACGGCGCGAAATCGTTCACCGCGATTGCCGAGGCGCTGCCGGCCGAGACCCGCATGTACGTGCCGAAAGTGTGCGCGCTGATCACTGCGCGTGCCGGCGTGCCGCCCGAGCGAATCGCACCGCCGCGAAGGTAGGGCATATTTTCAAAATGATTTGTCATTCTGAGCGCAGCGAAGAATCCGGCAGGAGCCGAGGTCGCTGAGAGCAACGGATATCCAATTGGATTCTTCGCTAGCGCTCAGAATGACAGGCAAGAGAGGATTTGAAGACACGCCCTGGCCCGGAAGATTTCGCGTCGCCTTTTCACAGGCTGGCGGCTTTCACAAGGCATGGGATTTTTTGATCGCTTCGCCGCGAAAAAAACCGACCCGAAGCCCAGCCCGCCAACGACGGAGCCGGCGGGGTCGCCGCCGGCCGCGAGCGGGCCAGCCACGGCGGGCCCGGTCGCGCCTCGCCTGGCGGCCGCCCGGGAAAAGCTCGACGCGAAGGACCGGGCGGGCGCGCTGGCGGTGTACGAGGAAATCCTCGCGACGGCCGGCGACCGCGCCGATGTGCTCGTCGCGATTTCCGGCGATCTCGGATCGCATGGACACGTGGCCGAAATCATCGAGCTGATTGCGCCGCGGTACGACGCCGATCGGCACGGGCCCGCCACCGGACTCAACCTGTTGCAGGCCTATCTCGCCGTGCGGAACGCCGAGGCGGCGCAGCACGTGCTCGACATCCTGTTCGCGTTGAACCGGCCCGAGCTCGAGGACCGGTTGCACGGATTCTCGAACGCGATTGCGGAAATCCTGGCGGCCCCGGTGCAGGTTGGCCCGCCGGGCGCCACGGGGGCTCCGGGCGATATTCCGCGCATCGGGCTCATCACGATCAGCAAGCCGATTTGGTTCTACGGACTGGAGTCGCTCGCGGCGCAGCTCTTGCCGCCGAAGGAAGGCCGGTTGCGCCGCATCGCCTTCGCGCAGCTCGCGCTCCCCGGCTACGGGCCGGAGAAGGCGGCGCACCCGGATGAAGAACTGTCGCGGATGTCGCGCGCGTTGCCGTTGTGGTTCGCCGAGACGTTTTATTTTTCGCCCTCGTATGCGCCGTTCGCCGCGCTCGGGATCAAGAACTCGCCCGAGGCCCCGGCGGACAGCCGCCACGCGGTGTTCACCGCGGAGTGGACCGTCGACAATTTGCGGCAGCTCGTCGAATCGCATGCGGAAGGAGTCGACTACATCGTGACCGGCGCGCTGCGGGTGCTCGACGCCGACTATGAAGCGGTGCTGCGGATCTGGGAGGTGAAGAACTTTCGCGAGCGCAAGGCGTTCACGGTGCGCTGGACGCCATCGACCGCCGACGCTGCGCTCACCGAGTTGCACGCGCAGGTACGCGGCTACATGGAATGGTCGCCCGCCAGCGCGGCGTTCGCCTACACGATTCCGCCGCAGCCCCGCCCCTGGCTGGAAACGCTCGGCGCCTCACTCGCGCTTTTTCTCGTGGAAAAATCACTTTTGCCCGCGGGGCAGCTCGCCCCGGTTGCCGCCGATCTTCAGCACGCCGCGACCCGGGCGCCGACGTCAGAGGCCGCCTCGCTCGCGTTCCTCACGCTCGGCCGGCGCGCGAGCACGCTGCAACTTGCCCTGCCGCCCGCGGCGACGCTGGCGCGCTCGCCGCTCGTGGCGCAGGCCCAACAAGCCCTCGGCTGACCCGCGCATGCATCCACCCACCTCCGACCTGCGGATTCGCGCGCAAAAGCCGCTGATTGCGCCCGCCGTGCTCGAAGACGAGCTGCCGCTCTCCGATGCCGGTGCGGCGCTGGTCGCGCAATCACGGCGCGACATTGCGGCCATCCTCGGCGGCACCGATCCGCGGCTCCTCGTGGTGATCGGGCCGTGTTCGATTCACGACCCGGCGGCGGCGCTCGAATACTCCCAACGACTCCGGGAAGCGATCGCCCTGCATGCCGCGGAGCTCGTGCTGGTCATGCGCGTGTATTTCGAGAAACCGCGCACGGTGCTGGGCTGGAAGGGGCTGATCAACGATCCGTTCCTCAACGACACGTACCAGATCAACACCGGGCTGCGTCACGCCCGGCGCCTGATGCTGGACATCGTGCACGGCGGCGTGCCGGTGGGCACGGAGTTTTTGGATACGACGCTCGGCCAGTACTACGCTGACCTCGTCTCGTGGGGCGCGATTGGCGCGCGCACCGTCGAGAGCCAGGTGCATCGCGAGCTGGCCTCGGGCTTGTCGATGCCGGTCGGGTTGAAGAATCGCACCGACGGCGACGTGCAGGTCGCGGTCGACGCGATCCGGTCCGTGCGTCACCCGCACTGGTTCCCGTCGCTGACCCGCGAGGGCGCGCCGGCCATCATGGGCACCGCCGGCAACGAGCACGCCCATCTGGTCCTGCGCGGCGGCACGCGGGGGCCGAATTATTCCGCCGAGCACATCCGTGCGGCGACCGCCTTGCTCCAGAAAAACGAGCTGCCTCCGTACCTGATGGTCGACTGCAGCCATGCCAACAGCGGCAAGGATGCCACGCGGCAGCCGGTGGTGGCCAGTGACCTCGCGGCCCAAGTCGCCGGCGGCGAGCGCGCGATCGTCGCGGTCATGCTCGAGAGCAACCTGCTCGGGGGCACGCAGGATTACCGCGTGACGCCGCTGGTTTACGGGCGCAGCATCACCGACGCGTGCCTCGGGTGGGAGCAGACGCTGCCGGTGCTGGCGAAGCTGGCGGAGGCGGTGCGCGCGCGCCGCGGCTAAGCCAACCAAGCTAGGCGCCCACTGCCAGCTGCCCGCAGCCGGCGGCGATGTCGATGCCACGCCGCTGCCGCACCGTGCTCGGCAGCGAGAACTCGTCGGCCAGGATCCGCTGGAACCGTTTCGCCGCCTCGCTCCGCGCCGGCGCACCGTCGTATCCGGTCGTCGGGTTCAAGGGTATCAGGTTGACCTGTGCGGGCAGTCCGCGGAGCAGCGCGCCGACCGCGCGGGCGTGGTCGACCGAGTCGTTTCTTCCCTCGATCAACGTCCACTCGTAGAAGATGCGGCGGCCCGTGGTTTCGCTGTACGTCCGGCAGGCCGCCATGAGTTCGTCGAGCGGCCACCGCTTCGCGGCGGGCACGAGCGCCGCGCGATCGGTTTGCGTCGCCGCGTGGAGCGAGACGGCGAGATGGAGCGGTCGTTGTTCGCGCGCGAGCCGCAGGATGCCGGGCACCACGCCGACCGTGCTCAGCGTGATGCGTTCCCCCGCCAGGGCGAGGCCGGAGGGGTCGCGCAGAATGTCGATCGCGTGCATCACCGCCTCGTAGTTGTGCAGCGGTTCGCCCATGCCCATCAGGACGACGTTGCGCAACCGCCGTGCCGATGGCTCGCCGGACACTGTAGCCGCGGTCGCCGACGCCGGGCCGGCCTGAGCGAGGCCGGCTGCCGTGCGCAGGGCGCGCGCGATGTGCACGGCCTGGGCGACGATTTCGCCCGGCGTGAGGTGTCGCGTGTAGCCCATCTGCCCGGTCGCGCAGAAAACGCAGCCCATCGCGCAGCCGACCTGTGAGCTGAGACAGGCGGTGACGCGGCCCGTGAAACGCATCAGGACCGTCTCGATCCGCTCGCCATCCGCGAGCGTCAGCAGATATTTCCGCGTGAATCCGTCGGCCGAGTCCGTTTCCAGCGCGGTCGGCAGCACGCCGAGCGACGTTTCGGCGGACAGGCGCGCCCGAACCTTGGGCGGCAATTCCGGCATCGCGTCCGCCGAGCACGATTCCGCCAGCTCCAGATACAGGTAATTCCAAAGCCGGCCAACATGCACCGGCGAAAACCCCCAGCGCGCGAACAGCTCGCGCAGTTGTTCGCGGGTGAAATCGTAGAGGTTGGAATGGGCGCCGGTGGCCATGGACTGCGGCCGCAAAGAGAAATGTCGCGCGCGGAAAACGCGAGCGGCCGCTGCACCTCGCGCCCAACCTCCCTCTCTGGTGCAGGCTGCGTGCGCAAGGGGGCCGCCGTGGAGTCAGAAGAACGTGTAGTACTTGCCCTCGGCGAGTCGGGTGATGAGCAGCGCCAGCTCGAGCGCATGATAATCGCCCCACATGCTCGCTTCGCCGCACGGCACCTTTCGGCCCGGAGGGATGTAGTCCCAGCCGTTGGGCCGGTGGTAAACGCTGTGGAGCAGGAGTCCCTGGTGCTTCCTCTCGGTCGAGAGGTAAGGTTCGTCGAACAGCGTGTCCGCGACGGTGAGTCCAGCCTGGAAGTATTTCTTTCCCGCCGCCTTTTCACCCTTCGAGGTCAGATACGTGCCAAGGCGCAGCAGACCTTGCGCCGTGATGGCCGCGGCCGAGCTGTCGACCGGCTCATAGGCGTTGTACGGGTCCGCGTCTTGCTTGGAGTAGTCGCCGAGTTGGTGGCTGTTCAGCGCCATGCTGTCCCAATAGGGCACGCCATCGCGCGCCGAGTAGCCGTCGATGTAGTAGTCGCTCGTCGCACGGGCGGTCTCGAGAAACAGATCGGTGACCGCGCGCCGACCGCCGACCGCATCGAGGTCCGAGCCCTTCACCGTATCCAGGAACTCGAGCTGCTCGGCGTAGCCGCAGATCAACCAGGCCGCGCCACGCGTCCAGGTCGTGAACGGCGAGTAGCCTTGCTGCGAGCTGGAGCAACGGAACTGGCCGTCATTGCGGTTGAAGATGCCCTCGTGCGCCACGCGGCCGCGCACGTCGTAGCGGTCGCGGTCCTGGCCGAAGAAGACATTGAAGCGCGCGGTGGTCGCGGCGTGTTCGATCGCGCGATGGAGCAGGTTGATCGGCCGGTCGCCCTCGCCCATCAGCACGTGGCCGAGCTGGTGCGCGACGACGAGCGAACGCATCGAGCGAATCGTGTCGGAAAACAGCGAGTGGGGCCCATTGAACGAATAAATGTAGCCGCCGGGCACCACGCCCGCGCTGCCCGGCAGCGGCGACCACGGCTGCCGGTACGCGGTGGGCACGTACCGCGCGGCCTGCACCGCGCCGGAAACCTTCAGCGCGACTTCCGTGTAATCCAGCTCCCGCTGGTCGCGCGCGATTTTTCCCTCGAGGATCAGCCGGCGCAGGTTGCCGTAGGTCGAGATGTTGTTGAACCCGTGATCGTGCACGCCGGTGTGCGAGACATGCGACGCCATGTGCCGTCGCGTTTTCTGTCGGCCGAGCTCGAGCATGGCCGTGTCGCCCGTCGCGTCGAACTGCAGGAATGCCATTCCGAACTGGAAGCCTTGCGTCCATTCCGTCCAGCCGCGCGAGGTGTAGCGACCCTTTACGGTGAACACCGGGGTGCCTTTCGCGGGATCCCACGCGGCATCGACGGCGCGAATTTTTTGGCCCGCGAGTTCGAAGACCCGGGCGGTTTTCCTCTGCAGCTTCTGCGGCGTCAGGGCAGGATTGATTTTCATGGCGGAGCGACGAGACCAGAGACCAGAGACCAGAGACCAGAGACCAGAGACCAGAGACCAGAGACCAGAGACCAGAGACCAGAGACCAGAGACCAGAGACCAGAGACCAGAGACCAGAGACCAGAGACCAGAGACGAAAAAGGAGAAACTAGAAGC
>Ga0080064_1003643_pt1 | contig 21722 bp, 20 predicted proteins | sample Subgrocontami54m_FD_69260 | JGI IMG/M metagenome (GOLD analysis project Ga0080064, IMG submission 69260) | Subsurface groundwater microbial communities from S. Glens Falls, New York, USA - GMW46 contaminated, 5.4 m (SPADES assembly) (version 2) ...
CCAAATCTTCTGCGCCATAAATTTATAAGTCTCAAAAATTTCTTTTCTCTATGTACAAAAAGAGGGCGAATAGAGTTATCGCTAGAAATATCCCTCGTCCTACTTCAGGTCAGATTACAGTATTTATGATTTTAGGGCTGTTAGTATTGTTTGTGTTCATTTTTGTGTTAAGCTTAAGTTCAGGCATCAAGAAAGGGCAGTTACAGGAAGTGCAAGAAAAAGCGCTGACTAAAACTTTCAAGAAAGAAGCCTTACGAATTTTTGTAGAAGATTGTCTCACGGATGAATTGGAAAAAGGCCTTATCTTAATCGGAAAACAAGGAAGATTATGGAACAACCAACCAGGTGGAACCAGGAGCTTTGAAGAAGGGATATCTGGAGTAACAGTAGGCAATGACCAGATTTTCTACGGTATGACTCCTGATCCTTATCTTGAATACAAAAATGCCTATCCTTGCAGTAACGAGTCCAGTCCGTCGGAATTCTGCAAGTATTCCTATCCTAATACCAAAGTAGGATTCGGATCTCTAGAACTAAAAACTAGCACTATTCAAAACGACTTGCGGCGCTATCTGTTAAATAGGACAGTATGGTGTGTTTCTGAATTTACAAAAAATAATATTTCCAGCAATGCGGTCTTAGAACCACAAGATATGGCTTTAGATTTATCTATTCAAGATAGTGGTATTGATGTGAAAGTACATTATCCATTGAAGTTAAGCATTGGAAATGAAGAATTTTTTCACTTATCTGAATTTGATTTTTTTTATCCAACTCGATTCAAAACACTACTGGATACTGCGGTAAGTTTTCCATTACGTATGGATTGGCAGTATCTAGATTTTAATTATACTAAAACAACACTGCAAAATACTTCCTTTAAGTATGGAAATGAAATTGAAGTTCAAAATGGTGATTGTCTCCCGTTCAAAAATTATTTTTTCTGCCGCCAGGCTTTATTTTCAGATCAGTATGCTTCTTTAGGAGTGGAAATGTCTAAGCAATCTTTACCTAATGGCGATGATCTGTTTATATTTACATCTCCAAGTGTGTTAAATTCTCCGGAATTGTATACATATCAATTTGCCCGACAAAATAGGCCGCCAGCGTTAGATTATGTGCATCGCTTAGAATGTCCGGCTGCAGGATATGATTATTTAGTGATCAAAAATGATCCAGAATTGGGAATAATCAATTTGACTCTTTCGGCACTAGATCCTGATGAGGATAAGGTGAATTATGTTATTCTTAGCGAAGATTTTGGTAATGCCGGAGGACAGAATTATGTGCGTACTAATGTAGAAGAACAAAAGACACCATATCAGATTCGTGCTTATGCAAGCGATGAACATAGTGTACAAGATTGGCAGGATGTTAGAGTATTAGTAGATCGCCCTTTGGAGTTAGGGATCTCTTTGTTTATGCCTTATAAATTTAGGGCTGCGGATGGAAAATTGAAAAATTACGATGATGATTTATTTCCTAAAGGAGTATATGTTGTATCTGAAGAAGATCCCGTTTTCATCAAGATTCAATTCCCGGAAAAATCCTCTCTCTCTGCCGAATTTTACAAGCAGCAGCCTATAACTTTACATTATGAAAATAAAGATAAAACTGAGAAATTTGATTTCTCTCCTCCTGCGTCAGCCGAGAAGACTTTCTGTCTTAGTTTTCCCGGTATGAAATCTAAGGACTGTTCTTTGTTTTCATTAAAAGGATATGAGAATTATATTAAGGAATGGAAAGATTTGTTGGAACCAACTGTCACTGCTCCTCATTTTCAAGTAGCTCCTGCTGTTGGCAAGTTAAATCTTTCTTTTAATGCGAATTATTGCGCTTTGTTTGACAAATCTAAATCAGCAGCAGTCACTCTAGTAGTCAATGAATGTGTGCCGCATCGAAATCCAGAACATCCTTGGGCATATCCTAATCACAATTTGAAATATGATAAGTTTAATTTTAATAATCTTCAAGGAATTTTTGTTAGTGAAGAAGAAATAAATCCCTTTGAAGCCACTCATAGCTGCTGCATCGGCGTGGCAGAAAATCCAAATGATTGGCAGATAGCTGATCCAAACTATCCTAAACCATGTTTTATCAACCCAGAACCAGGTTGTTATGGGCAAGTATATCGTGATGAAAAAGGAGTGGAACCATACACCACTCAAGGCAGGAATAATCCTTTAAAAGAGCAAGAACCAGGTCTAGTAGTAGAAATTCAACAACAATTTTGTGACGGCAACAGAGGAAACACCTGTGAAGGCCAGATTAGAAATGAGTTGTATGGAGGAAGACTTATCTGTGGAAATGCTACTTTTACTCAATGTAGGACAGATATACCTGTACCGTGCCAGGGGCAACCTGCCTTTAGTCTGATAGATGGAGCAGGGTGGTGTTCTGGAACGCTGGGATGCCAGACTTTATGTAATGATCCGATAGCATATCTCGGCACTGAAAAATCAACTTCTTTTTCCTCTGAATACATTAATTCTCTAGCAACAAAAAAGAAAGTTAATGATGAAGATGACATAAATTTTGATTTTAAATGTGGGTGTACTACAGAAGGTCAGATCTGTGATAACAATTTTGATGGGAAGTTTAAGGGAGTTTGCCAAGCAGATAATAGTTGTGTTGGAGATGCTTAGATAAATTCATTTTTAGGCCATTTTTATCGTCTTCATTTCCGATAACTATCGAAAAATTTTCTACTATTTTTCGGAGTTCTCGGAAAATCGTTGTTTTCCGATAACATTTATAAACCTAAAGTTATTGTATAAGCTCAGAGTATGATGTTGAAAAAAAGAGGGCTGTTTTTGGTAGTTTTAGTGTTACTTCTAGCTCTTTATTCGTCAATTTCCGTTCTAGCCGAAACTGCTGGTTGTTATGTCTATCCTCAAGGCAGCGAAGATCTTTATTGCGTTCCAGGTGTGCTCGATACCGAAGCAGAACCAGATTGCAGTCAACATGGAGATTGCGACATAAACCAATACTTTGTGGCTGGATCAACTTGCGCAGAATTCAGTGAATGTCAGGAAGTAACCTGTAGCATAGATTGTCAGCTGCATACACGCGGAGTTTGTACGCAGCTGGGCGGAACAGAAGTTCCTCAAGATCAATTTTCGTACTGGTGTTCTCCAGGTTGTTGTAAAGTAGATACTTTCTGCAGCTTTAATCTGAATAAATATCAATGTGAAAAAGAAGCGACTAATCGAGGAATTCCTTGGTCTGAAGTTGTTTACAATAATGAGCTAGGTATGAGCACGGCAAAATGCAACCAACTTTATTGTGGTGTCCAAATAAGCAAGGGAAGTTTAACTGGAAAAGTCACTAATCAAGATAGCGCAGCGCTTGCGAATGTGGAAGTCTCTCTCCAAGGAACAAATCAGAAAACTGTCACTGATGCTAATGGCGTATATTCTTTTCCCGCACTTAATCCTGGAACGTACTTGGTCAAAGCCACTACTGTCGGGTATACTTCCTCTTCTTTTGAACTGAGTTTACAGTCAAGCCAACAATTGGTAAAAAATATAGTGTTACTGAAATCTTCTGGCGCCGGAACCTTGCAGGGAACAGTAAAAAATGTGAATCAAGTTGCAGTTGCAGGAGCTACTATTTCCTGGACTGGTCCGAGTAGCGGACAGGCTCCAGGCGATTCTAACGGTGCTTATATTATACCTAATCTACCTCCTGGTTCTTATACAATTATTGCCAGCAAGGGGGGATATCAGCCTTTACAGAAAGTAGCCATAGTAGGAGAAGGTGTTTCTCAACTTGATTTTGAATTACTCAGCGCCGCATTTCAAGGAGTTAAAGGAAAAACGTATCTTGATATGAATAATAATAAAAAATTTGATATAGGTATAGATACAGAAATCTTTGGCGCAAAAATATATGTTGATGGTATTTTCAAAGGTTTATCACAATACCCGACTGGAGATTACAAATTTTCCTTAGCTCCAGGAGAGCATAAAATCACCGCTTCTTATCAAGATTACAACAGTGATCCTCAACAAGCTCCGGTTGTAGAAGGATTAACCTTTACCGCTCATCTACTTTTATCAAAATATATTGGCGAGTGCAGTTTTGGTAATCCACCTAAAGATGTAATTCAATTTTCAGCAAGCCCCGTCAGGGGAAAAGAAGAAGTCCTTTTACAATGGACTAAGCCATGTCCGGAAGTTCTGAATTATCAAATCACAAAATACGAAGGAGCTACTCAGATAGAGCAATTTACTATTTCTGCAGCAGAATATTCTAAGCTTGATGCTGATGTTGATGTTGAATGGGGTAAGTCATACAAATACGAAATAATTGCCAATTATGATGGAGGTGCCCAATCCAAAAAACCAGCAATAACCTCAATAAGCTTAGGAGATAAAGCATGCGAAGGCAGATATTCTGAATCAGTAGGCTGGGATTTGTTCTGTACTGCAGGAGTTACAACCGATCGTAAGAAGATCTGGACTTGTGATGAACAAAATAAGTTAATCGTTTCGCAGGATTGTTTTGAAAAGGATGCAGCAGGAGAAGCGTGGTTCTGTTCCGCAATAGGTCAGCACAATGCAGTTTGTAAAGATGCAGGCATTTGTAGCGCCGGGTCTCAAGATGCTCTTCCTTTCGGTTTATATAATTCGAGAGATCAGTGTTATGGGACCGCTTCTTTAGATACGGAAGGCTCAGCCAATTATTGTTATTATGATTCAAGCAATACTACTATTGTCAATCAATGCAGCCGCTGTGATACAGTAGCCAGCTGTTTTGATTACAAAAGTAAAGATGCATGTGGAGTAAATAATTGTTTAGGTGTGGAATGCCAATGGGTAAATGGCGCAGAGAAAACGCCACTGCTTGATTACAGTAAATTATTTTCTGGATTGAATATTCCTACTACAGTTACTCCAGAAACTGGCGCAGGATATTGCGTAGAAAAAGATTATGAAAAAGATGATCGCTGTTCACTCTGCGGTCCAGAGGGAAGTTTGTATGGAAATTATTTTTGTACGGATCAAGTATGTTCCGCTTTAGGAGCATGTTTCTCTAATTCTATCACTCAAGGCAAGGCGTTGAGTTATTGTGATTCCTGTGGCAAAGAACCGACCACACAAACTAATTGTTACACCTATCAATTTGAAAGTGAATGTACCGGCGGACAGAATCTGGAAAAGAACGACCGCCAGGAAATGACTCTTTCTACTGACCAGTGCAGTTGGGGAAGATGTGTCTGGAACGGCATCTCTGGCGGGCAAGGAAGTTGTGTCAAGGATGGAGATGGAAATACAAAAGATGATTGCGCAACCTTTGCCAATGCTGGTGAACAAGCAGCTTGTAGAAAAGATAATTCTGCTCCTTCTACAAAAATTATGCTGGCTGGAGCGAACGTTATTTCTTTGACCAAGTCAAATCTTACTTTTCAAGCTAAGGATAAAGAAAACCCCCTGGGAACGATCGGTTATTGTTTAATCAGCGCAGTTTCCGGCAGTCCAGCAATCTGCACTTCTTTCAAAGAGAAGGCATACCCTGGTAAATTAAAAGATGAGACAATCGTAGTAAATATTCTAGATTCTTTATCAGAACCAGTTCAAGGACAGACCTATGCCTTGAAATTTTATTCCAAAGATAAGTATTTCAATCAAGAAAATGTACAGACCGCTTTTGTCTATATTGATAATGTTCCTCCTCAGTTCGAGATCAATCAGGAGATAAAAAGTGTTGGTGCTAAAACTACTTTGACTGTCTATTTAGATGGAACTAATGAGCCGATGCAATGCACATTCAAAACTAAGCAGATACTACCGGCTGGCGGGGAAAAAAGTATAGTTGTAGATAGAATGAAACAAAAGAAAGAAGCGGTCTTCAAGGATTTAGAAGGAATAAAGCATGAACTTACGGTTACCTGCGAAGATAATCAAGGTAATAGCAATACTAAACAAAAAACCTACACTTTTGATTTGGAAGAGCAGATCACTTTAATCAAGCCAAAATCATATGGTGCAGTGGCTTCTACCGATGTTGAATTTGAAGTAGAGACAGCAACTGGTGCAAGCTGTGGATTATATCTTACTGCTACTAATCAAAAAGTGGCAGATTTTGTGAGCGATGAGAATGGTAAGAAGCATAAAACAGCTGCAGTTCCCGGATTTGTAGAACGAGAATATGCTGGAGAGTATAAAGTAGTCTGTAATGATCTTCTTACCTCAGAGCTGTACGAAGAATACTTGCAGTTTAAAGTTGATTTCAGCGCACCTAACACCCAAATAATTTTACAAGAGGCAACCAGAACAGTTACTCCTCAAGGATATGGGTGGGAAGAATATTTTGTTAATTCTACTCAGGCTTCTTTTGAATGTAATAATGATGGCGGCTTTGAGTGTATGAAAACATTTTATTGCCTTGGTGAAGGCTGCGAGTTAATCAACAATCCTAACTATCAAGAATTTACTCAACTGGTCAATCTGCAGCAAAGCGGCTTGATATGTTATTATTCTACTGATGAAGCAGAAAATCCTGTGTATCAGCCGACCTGCGGTATGGTGCGGATCGAAGGATATGGTATCTCGTTAGAAAAACCTCAAATGTACAGATTCAAAGAGCAAAAATGGGGTGTCAGTAATAAACCAGTATTTACTTTACAATTTTTCACCAGAGTTCCTACGGTAGAATGCCGGTTTGATTTTTCTCCGGGCTTTCTGTACAACACCATGCCACCACATAAAGTTTTGAAGCCTAACGCTGACGGAAAATATATTGTAGAAAATTTCCCGACCAGCGTCTTTTCAGAATTTCCAGAAAGAGGAGGATTAAAACCAATCTATGTCCAGTGCATGAATTGGGAGAACCAGTTAGGACCAGAACAAAAACTGATATTGGAATATGATCCGACCACTCCGATGATCACCAGCGCTTCCGCAAGGCCAGGTTTTATTGCAGAAGGGATTACTACTACTTTAAGTGTGAATACTGATGATAAGGCGGTCTGCAGATTCAGTGATAATTCTAATGGTGCGGGAAGCAAAGAATATGGTACGATGGAATTTTCTTTTCCAGGTCTTGAGTTTAATGAACTGGATACGGAACATCAAACTATTTTCAACATTAACTTCCAAGGAGCCAAGAAAGAATATGTTCTGGCAGTCGCCTGTAAAAATGGTGCCGGCGATATCTCCGAGACTAAAAACATACAATTTACAGTAGATTACAGTGCGTTAGGAGCTATTACAAAAATTACACCGAGCGGATATCTCCAGCAGAAAAATATTACTCTGGCTGTTGAAACCAGTAAAAGAGCAGTGTGCGAATATAAGCAAGGTTTAGATTATGTGCCTTTTCAGAGCGGAGCGGGTACTGTGCATAGCACAATGTTAGGGGGATTGGAAGAGAAAAAATATATTATACCTATCAGATGTATGATTGAAGATCATATCACTGAAGCTAATGCAGTATTTACTATTGATCAAACTCCTCCGCGCATATCATCAGTTGATGACGGAACAGCTACCTGCGGTGCTACAGATATGCAGATGATGGTAAGTACCAACGAGAATAATATAAGTGGCTACTATTACGAAGTGTATGATTTGGGTCAACAGGCAACCTATTCTTCCAGTTCTTTTTCGGCTGATTCCTTTTCTAACCAACAAACTCAGCAAAATAACAGTAATATCAGCAGTTCTGACCGTTTTAGTTACTTTGGAATACCTTCGGGAACATTAGTGTTAAATGCTTCAGCTGGTCCGGGATTGCCTCTTGCTATTCCTACTACTAGTTTAGAGCAAGGGCATAAGTACAAAGCAAAAGTGATGGCCATAGATGCAGCGGGAAATGTCGGCAGCTTTGGTGATAGCGACGGATTTACAGTTACTTCTGCAGATTATGTCACCTGTGAAAGTGATGAAGGAGCGCCTGCAGTCCGAGTCGTTATCAATGATTCTCTTCCTGAAAGTTGTACCACCACGCCGGCAGAATTGCAATGCGGCGACAATAATGGGTGCACTATCAGCTATGGGAAAGCAGCTTCAGCAGAACTTTGCCTGCCAGAGCAAGTATACAATGGGCAAAAAATCTTATTTGATAAATCAGGATGGATTTGTTATGCTGTTAAAGACAGCATCGGAAATAATTATTCCGGTTCGCAGAGGATTACGCTCTTAGATGATGATGGTGATTCTGTCTTAGATAGTTGCGACCAATGCGCAGACACTGCACCTGGAAAGGTAGCAGATGAAATCGGCTGCGCCAGCGGACAAATACCTTTATCAGAGCGTGGGAAAGATGCCGATAAGGACGGTTTGCCAGATATGTGGGAAAAATTATACGATGAAGAGCAATGTAATCTTGACTTTATGAGCGCCGATTCTAATGCTGATGAAGTCAGCGATACTTTAGAAGATTACGATAAAGATGGTTATACTAATTATGAAGAGTACGGCAAAGAATTTAATCCATGCTTAGCCGATCCTGGCAAGACGGGAATAAGTGTTACTGCGATGAAACCTAAAGGAGATGCTTTAAACCTGGTTGCGTGGGTATTCTTATTGTTAGGGTTATTATTGGTTTTAGGCGGAGCCGGTTATTTAGTTTATTATTATACCTCTGGCCAAAGCAGAAGTCCGGCAAAAGCAACTGGAGCGATACGCACTTCCACTACTTCAGCAAGACCGACCGCCAGGCCTGCGGCTGCTTTGCTGATACAACCACAGAAAATAGTGCAGTCCTGGGCAGATAAATTAGCTTCATTGCGAAAATCAAGCGTTGAGAGGACTAAAGAACGCGCACGTCGGGAAGTCTTTGCCGAGTTTGGAAAACAATCTGCACAGATACCACATTTAGGGTCGTTGTTGCGGACTCCGGTAAAAGATCATCTTTCTAAAGTCAATGTCCTGGCCCAGAAATATGCAGAACATAAGGATGAAATCAAGCCAGGCCTTCGACAGGAAGAAAAAGATATTTTTGCTAAGCTAGAAAAAATCGCAGAACAAGTTAAAGAGAAAGATATTTCCGATGTAGTAGATAAGGATGAAGCAAAAGACATCTTTCAGAAATTACGGAAAATAAGTCAAAAGAGAAAAGAGTAAGCTAGGGTGGATATTTTATGTTTGCAGATAAAAAGGGATTAGGAGTTGGACAAGTTTTCATTTTCATCGTAGCTGCGCTTACTTTTGCCTTAATCCTCATGTTTGGATATCGGGCTATAGCAGGATTTCTGAAGAGCGGAGAAGATGTTGCGTTTGTGCAGTTTAAGACCGGACTAGAAAGTTCAGTTAAAAAAATATATACGGAATTTGGTTCAGTACGGGTAGAAAGATATAACACGCCTAGTATCTACAGCCAGATCTGTTTTGTAGATATGGATAAACCATATGATCCAGATCTCTGTGATTATGATCAAGTCGCTTGCAGCGTCTGGAAAGGAACTGCTGATGCGGGAAAAGGATATGAAGGTGTTGATGAGAATGTATTTCTTACTCCACCGGCTCCGGTTAAGATGAAAGTATACAAGATAAGCATAGAAGATAAAAATAAACAAAATTTCTTATGTATTCCCATCAAGCAAGGAGCTTTTAACATAGTCATGGAAGGAAGAGGAGATAAGACCTTGCTGTCTCAAATTCCGGCCACTAATTGAGGCTCTTATGATATATAGAAAAATATCCGGAAAGTCAAGTCACTTCGTTCGTGACCTTCCTATAGGAAGGAAAGGTCAGATGGAACTCACTTTTAATTGGGTGTATGTCCTTATTGCTGGAACAGTCATTTTGCTTTTTTTTGTCGGTTTAGTGGCCAGACAGAAAGTAATCTCGGAAGAACGGCTTTCCGGAGAAGTAGTGGAAGTGATGAGTTCCATACTTGTTGGCGCTGGTGTTTCAGAAAAGACCAAGAATTTCATAGATGCCAGCGGGTTAGCGGATTATACATTATACTTTCAATGCCAGGATGGAGTAGGCGAGTTTGGCATCAAAGATAAACCGGCCAGGACACAAAATTCTATCGATCCTATCTTCGCTCCCGGGGAAGTGCATAGCTCCCGGATCGTGACTTGGAGCTTGCCATATACAATGCCATTTAAAGTGATGGATTTTTTATTTATCATTCCCGGTAATGTTAAGTATTATATCCTTGGGAATGATGCTGATTTTGTGAATGAATTTTTGAATTCTACGGAAGGCATTGAACGGGTTTTTGTTTCAGGATTAGAACAGATTGAACCAGAAGAAAATTTACAAGTGCGAATCATCGATACAGGCGGGATGATAAATTCTGGGTCTGGTATTCCAGCGCAATTACATTCATTTGGCGATTCAGAAGTGAGCGCGGTGTCTTTTACCGGCGCAAATCAAGTTGATTTTTATCAAAAGAAAGGTACGTCATGGCAGAAGCTGAATCATAAACCAGTACGGATAATTTCCTTGTCGGGAGAAAGAGATGCCGCAAAATATGCGGCTATCTTTGCTGCGGATGATCAGGCTTATTGGTGCAACATGAATAAAGCGCTTACTCGTCTAGAATTACTGACTAAGGTGTATGGTGGTGAGGAGATAGTCTATGGTGAAGCAGGCGGAAAGATACAGAAATTACTTGATTATTACAAAGGAGATATTTCCAGCGATTGCCGCGGACATTTAGAACAGTATAATGAAAATGCTTTGAGCGCATTGCAAAAACTTTCTGCAGATGCTAGCAACTGTCGTTTGGATTCTCAGTCTTGTGTAGACCTGATCGAAGCTGCGGGAATGTTGAAAAAAATTAATGATAAACTAAGGATCTCCTGCAGTGTGTCGTTGTATTGATGAGCAAAGAGAGAAATATGAAACATAAAAAAATGACGCGAAAAGGGCAATTGCAAATGACTGAGACCATCGCTATCCTTTTCATATTTTTTATCCTCTTGTTATTTGGTGTGATTTTTTATTTTCGTTATCAAAAGATTGCCTTTCAGGAGAAACAAGAAGAATTGTTAGGAACAAGAGCGATGGAAAGCACCTTAAAGACATTATTCATGCCAGAATTGATCTGCAGCCGAGGCGAAGCAGAACCGGAAGATAATTGTTTTGACGTGTTAAAGCTAAATGCGACGCAAAAGATCATGGCACAATATTTAGATGAATATTATTTTGAAATATTCTCTTATGCTACTATTACGGTGCAGGAAACTTATCCTGGAGATAAAACCTGGATATTATATGATAAGCCTAAACCAGAATTTACCAGGAAAGAACCTACTTTTTTTGTGATTACTTTGCGAGACGAGTTAGCTGGAAATAATCAACCGGAGTATGGCTTCGGATATGTGGCAGTGACAGTGTACTCATGAAATTAGAACGAAAAGAATTTGGGAACCTTTCTGTGAAAGGACAGATGGAAGTCATTGGCTTAGTGGTGATTGTTATCTTGATCGCTCTTGGCATGTTATTCATGGCGACCTTCGCGCTGAAATCAGACCCGCACAAGAAAATATTCACAAGAAAAGGTTTAGCTTATAGCACCATGAGCGCGCTGATGAAAACGACAGTGAGTGAGAAAGCGGCCTGTTATTCTTTAAGTCAGGGATCGCCAAAAATAGGTGGAGATGTGATTGAGGATTGCGCTAAATATCATGATGTAGATACTTCTATCTACCAATGTATCGGGCCGTTTTCAGGGAAAGCGCTGCATAGCTGTGATTTTTTGGCGGAGATGGCAGCATATTCTCTGGATAATACCTTAGGGATTTGGAACAAGAATTATGAATTTCATTCCCAGCTGATCCCTTTCCAAGGTGAGGAGCCGGTTAATCTTATAGAGCCGATTGTGGTCGGTGGATGTCCAAAATGGAAAGAGCGAGATAGTTCTGGCTTATTTCCTATCAATACCGAAGCAGGATTGGTGGAGAATACCTTATATTTATGTGATTGAAAAGGAAATTTGACTGCGGAACATCCTCAAAAACAAAGTTTTTGAGCGTTCAGTGGTTTATAACCACATAACATCCTTAAAAATGTGATTTTTAGGCGTTGCTTACAGCAACATTTATATACATATTTTCTTTCTTGAATCAAAGGAAATAGCAGGTGCTATAGTCCTTTGAGATATTAAAAAGAGGTGTGTGAGAATGATATTTTCAAAAAAAGGGCAGGGGTTGCCGATAAACGTAATTATTGTTGCTGCTTTAGCGTTGATTGTTCTAGTTGTTTTAGTTGTAATCTTTACCCAACAAACTGGACAGTTTGGAAAAAAAGTTGGTGAAGAGACCAAGACAGAATTATTCAAGATGCGAATTTTTTACGGCCAGTGTCGCCCAGGGGAATCTTTTGAAAATAGGTTTATGAGCGAATTTGATGCTGCTGCTTCAGATGAAGCAAAAGATACGTCAAGATCAAGCTTCAGAGATGAAATTGATCGTTGTAAAGAATTCAGCGACAGTAAGGAATCTTGCGAATCAGGATCCGGCTGTGTCTGGTCTAAGTAGAATGAAGAAAGCTGAAGCAGACATGTGGTGGATTATTGTAGGTGCAGTACTGGTATTGATAGTTGTCATAGTACTGCTGACCTTCTTTAGTAGAGGTACACAGAAAGCTGAAGCAGGATTGTCTGCGTGTGAAACGACGGGTGGGAAGTGCGTTCAGAAAGATACTTGTCGGGACACTGAGAAGGGAACTCCTTCTCCATTGTTTGAATGTACTACTGATGATGGTCGTCCGGACTCGAATAAAGAGTGTTGTCTGGGCATGAAAAAAACTTAGTATAATTCAGCATGAAATGGCACAAAAAAGCGATGAGCAATGAGGTGATGACGTTTATTATTATCATCATTCTCGCATTATTGCTGTTTGGGGTTATAGTATATGGCTTGAAAACAAAATTTGCGCCATTGTCGCCGTAAATTATGATGAGAAAATTAAAATGGCATCAAAAAGGGGAGAAGGACAGATTGATTATATAGTTTGGATTATCATTCTCTTAGTTTTCTTATTTGTTGTTGGAGCATTATACTTTGTACTTAAAGGTGAAGGAGCGGGGTTGTTAGATAAATTCTTCAACCTTTTCTGACTATGGGAGTCACTTCTAAAATTTTTTTCATCCTTATACCTCTTGTTTTTTTAATAGTAGTGGGGGTTATTTTTTTCGGTGGCGAGGGGCTTTTTGGTAAAGTAAAAACAGTAGTATTAGGCGCTAAAGATTTACTTCCAAAAGTGTCAGTAGGTTTAGAAGAACAAAAAGCAGAGGTATCTATTCCCAATGTGCATAGGGCGGAAATCATAAAGCTGAAGCAAACAATACAAGGAATGCTTGGCCAGGGAAAAGAAAATTGTTTTGCTGATTATGTGGGATTTTCTGATTTAGGTGAAGAAGGAACGTCTCTTACCTTTACATCGCAAGGTGATAAAACACTTTTAACTGTTTATAGCGGCTCTGGCGGGAAACAAACCATCACTGATTTATCTGGCGAAATTTCCGGAATGAAACCTTGCGTGATTGCCGGAGCAGGCGGAGTGAGTGAGCATTTTTTCAAATATTTTATTGAAGAAGAAAAAGAGCTTATTTATCCTTATTTTAATCAAGTTAATTTCTTCAGAATTTTTGGCAGTAGTTCAAGTTATAACGGCATCAATATGCCTGAAATGGGTTTACAAAGCAATTTAGAAGACGGCGGATGGTTATTTACTCCTGATGGCGAACATATTTGTTTCTTTCCCACTAACTTAGTAAGTAATTATGATGACAATGGCATTGACAATGATTATTTTACTATCGGTGAAAAAAATTCCATTGAAAATAAAATTAAGCAAGGAGAGTTAAAATTATGTGGTTAAGCACCATGTTGAAGATAAAATCAAAAAAAGGATTAGGAATGGAGTTTATCGTTACTACGTCGCTATTGCTCATCTCATTTTTTTTGATTGGCGGGCTTTTGATGCGCTTTGTAGCTAAATCCAGTGATGCAGAAGCTGAATTGTTATGTCAAACTTCTATTGCCATGCGAGCTAAAACTGCTTCGAATATTGATTGGGGTGCGGGGAAGGGTGGATTAAATTTGTTTGAATCGCAGGTGAAAACCATTCCCCTTATCTGCCGAACTGTCGATAAAAAAATATCCGGATCGCGAGAGCAGATATTACGCCAAGTTGGAGATAACATGGCCCGATGCTGGTGGATGTTTGGGGAAGGACGATACGAAAACATTTTAGATTCTGTTAATATTAATCTATTCCCTGAAGTACTAGGAGTATCAGATTTTGGACCGAACCAATGTTTTAATTGCTACACTATTTTAATTAATCAGAATGAGATCAGCGGTGGCTCGATTACCAGCGGGGAGATTATTGAATATTTATCTAAGACTGTTTATGGCAGAGTCAATAAAACTTATTTAGATTATATCCAAGGACATAAAGGACCCGGGAGAGTTGTACTTACTATTCCGGATATTCAGCCTCGACAAGCGTATGCGATCTCCATGATGCCTAAGAAACAGAAAGAGAGTGCCTTTTGGAAGGGAGTGTCCTCGGCTCTTCCCAACGCTTATTCAATTTACAATGATTATCAACAGAGTATAGGCAAAGCTTACGATGAACGAGATGTAAGTTCTGTCTTTTTAGGGCCGTTAAAACTTGGACAAGAATTGTGCGGCGAAGGAGATATTGCTGGAGAATAAGGGTGATGATGATGAAAATAATAAATAAAAAAGGATTAAGCCCCATTGGTCTTTTAGGAGAGATACTTATTGTTCTTGTAGTCATAATCATCCTCTTAGCAATGGTCATAGTTCCAAAGTTGACTACACAAAGTGATATTGTTGGAGTTCAGATTGGTGGAATTCAAGGAGATGCGGATAAAGACAGCATCCGAAATTTCTTAGATAAATGTCCTTGTACTTTCGGCGATTCTATTTCTGAAGGATGTCCAGCTATGTTTACAGATGAACAGAAGATGGAGGATGTGAAAAAGTATAACAGTGAACCTCCTTGCGGAATTGTAGCTGGAAATGCACCAGTCAGAATCGGAACGACTACCGTAGAACATGTTGGGAGAGAAAAACCAACTGAGCAGAAATCAGAACCTGCGGCGTTTAAGAAATATCAATCGATAGAGATTTTTGGTGACGATGATTGGGGCGCAGATTCAGAAAATGCAGAGATAAATTTTGCTTGTTCAGGATGGATCGGATCTAATTGTCCTGCTGCAGAAAAAAGTTGTGATGCAGAAGAATATAGTACTCAGAATCTAAAAGACCAATGCTGGATTATGGCCAGTGAGGATGATGCTGTTAATCAATGTGGTCAAGCTAAAGCGGATCAAGAAACAATTATTTCACTAAAGGAATTCAAAGATCTCGGTGTTGACAATTATCTTTCTGTTGATGAAGATGAGGATCCACAAAATCTGTTCTCATGGAAATGGAAATCTAAATCAGGTTATGGTTCATTGATATGCAATAAAGGTTTCTGGTACGGTTGCAAAGAAGTGAACGAAGGCAGAGAATTGTCTGAGTTGGTGAATAATCAAAAATACAAATGTCTGGAAAACGAATGGGTTAAACAATAAATGTGGCACAATAAGAGAGGGATCATGGTACAATTTCTGGTTTCTTTACTATTGTGCCTGATGATCTTCATTCCCGCCTGTTATATGGCTTCTAAGATTTTCCGTACCAGCGAGCAGGCGCAAGATAATTATTCTGAATTTGTGAAAGAATTAAATGACTTTCAAGAACATGGTCAAGTAGGAGAGCGAAAAAGTGTTTTGCTGATCATGGATGATGAAACGGCTATTGTCTATTTTGAAAAAGGAACGCAAGAGACAGTAATTAATGTTGATGCCAGAGTATTAGAAAGTCTTTTTGATTTTTCTAAACACCTCCTGAAACCAGGGCAGTGTGACAATACAAAAAACTGCTTGTGTCTTTTTAGAGAATCAGATTTTGATGTTCCTGCTTTCGGAGAAAATGTTGTTGTAACTCCAAAGAAAGTTCTTTGTACTAATCTTGATTATGATCTAACTGTAGAAACTTGTAATATCGGTAAAGCAATAGGAGTTAATTCGTATACTTGTGAAGGAAATAATTTTATGATTGAACGCGCTTTAGGCAAACCAGCGGATAGTTATTACGAGCTTCCTCGCCGAACCGTGTTATATTTCATAAAAGAAGACAGTAATACCATTCATTTAATTGGCAATTATGGTGGAACAAATGAATAAGAAAGGAATAACCACATTGATGATGATCCTGGAGATCGTGATTGTTCTTATTTCTGCTTATTCTATTTTTAGTATCGCTTCAAAGTATGCCAGTTCGGAAACAGTCAATAAAATCATCATCGCAGATGATATTAAGATGATGGTGGATACCTTGATAGGAACACCGGGAGATGCAGTAGTGCAGTATCCTGGGAATGTCTCTAAATATACGTTTATCCTCAGTTCCAGTTCGATCAATGTTTTTATTAAGGGGGAGGGAGAACAGAAAAAAATACTGCGATATTTTTCACTTCCGGAAGGATATCAAGCTTTTGGAACTTTGGAGGGCAAAGACAGCTTTTGTCTTGAAAAGGAGAAAAAGAAGATAGTATTGCGAGAATGTGCTTCAGCAAATGAAAAACCAGAATCTCTGCAAAAAATAATTGTGAAAGAATAAAATGAGCGAAGATGATATATTTGATTTAACCAGGAAACAGATGTACTGGGGCATCGCTGCATTTATGGTGGTAGTAGCAACACTTATCTTAACTTTTGTGCTCTTACCACAATATCAACGTTCGTTAGTAGAAGTTCCTTTAGAACTGCGGGCAGAGCTGATTAGCTTGAGATTTGTGAACACTCCGGAATGTTTTACCTATCAAGACCAAGTTACGGGAAGGATTTTTGCTGGGGTCATTGATCTGCAAAAGTTTACTCAGGCACAGCTAGATAAATGTTACCGCACCGAACCTGAAAAAGGATTTAAGGATTTTAATTTTGCCTTGGAATTGGAAGGATTTACTCCTACTGTAGGTGGAGAGAAGAAATTTTTAGTGACAAATAACTTTTTTAACAAGGTTGATTTTACGTTATACAAACAAGTATTAGTAAGGAATGGCGATAGATTAGAACCTACCCGATTAGTGATCCAGGTTCAGACGAGAATTTAAGATGAAAAAATTGTATATCGACAGCAAGAGAGGAGTAATGGATGATTTTACAGATTTACTTTCTTTTGTGTTGATCCTTTCCATGATTGGTTTTTTTGCATTTGTGGTTTTTCATACCGATGCCGGCGATAAGGCCGATCAAACTTTAGAAAGGCTGGTTTCTCTTCGTGGTCAGGAAGAGCTTTTAGATCTAATCAATTCTCCTGCTTTTTTAGACAATAAAGAAGTGATTATGAAGGATGTTATACTTTTAGCAGTAAATAAAAATGATGCAGAATTATTTAATGTTGCAATGAAAACATATTTTGAAGAACACCAACTGGAGGGAGGAGCGGCAGTATTTGATTCTGTCTCGTACGGCACGGAAGAGAAGCCGGAATCCTTATTCTCCTATGACAATGTTGTTTTTCTGGGTAAGGAAAAAGGAGCAGTATATCTTACTAACGTTAACGGCGAAGGTAAGCAAAAATTGATAGTGATAAAATTATTTGGTTAAGATTGAAGGTAATGGATAGATAAACATGAAATCAAAAAAAGGCACAATCTTTCATTGGATAGGCATCGTGGTAGTTCTGGCATTAGTTTTTGTGGTATTATCTCCGACCGAGTTTGGCGTAAAACCAAAGGGAACCTGGCAGTTAGATTTTCTGCATTACAATTATGTTGAAGGTGAGAAGCAGTTAGCAGATAATGATCAGCTGGCCTTACAGGCCGGAAGAGAGACGGTGTTTTCTCTGGCTAAAAAAGGGGGATTTACACACGCTCCAGCGTGCGGTTCTGTGGGTGGAGTCAATTACTGGAACAAAGGGCAGGATTTTTGCTTTTTGAACGTGGATGGAGAAGTCAATACGGAGTTTAATAATATGTATCAAAAATACGATAAAGATGCTAGCTATATTGTTTCCCGTCATGGAAAGGAATTGCTGGGCAAAACTGAGCAGCAGGTCAGGTTAGGGAACGAGAAAGGAGAGCATTACATTTTGAATCCTGGATTTAGAATTAATTTAGGTTATGATTTTGATGAATATTTCTTGCTGCAAGATCAAGCTAAAAAATATGTCAATGAGTGCAAATCGGCAGAGGATCTTCAGGATTGTCTGGAAAAAGTGAAGCTTTCATATTGGAAATTCAGCAGCTGTGAAAATGAACAGTTTAGCAGCACTCCGGATGGAAAAGTAGCATTCTGTATCAAAAGCCCCGGCAACTATGCCGTTCTTGAGAACGGCAAATTTGTTTCGGTAGAATATAGGGTTGGATTAGATTTTGGGATGAAATGATTTACACTTTTTTTCCTGGCCAGGCATAATCTCCACAGACAATCATGGCAGAATCAATACACTCTGGCATAAAGAAGAGTTGAAAAAATTTCACTTCGATCTTATTTTTTAATTCTACTTTCTGATAAGGAATTTTAGCATTTACAGAGAGTAAGGGAGCATACGGGAAAACTAGTCTCTCTGCAGTTGACATATGGATATATTCACGAAGTGTTGGCGCAGAGCTGTCTACAGTTTTTTGTACCATCTCAACAAGTTCATCAAGTGGAGGCCTGTTTGGATTATGGCGATAATCTTCTACCAGCCGGTGTTTAAGCACAGCTTCTTTCACTTTCTCGTAAAGGTCTGCAATATGCCTAGCGGTAGTTGTATTTAAAGTGCCTTCAACGTCGATATAAAGATAAATAGTGGGAATACTATTACCAGTACTTCCGCGTCTTTTTTTAGTGTACCATAAGCCATCTTTAAATTCTGGCAGAAACAGTTCACTGCCTATGCTAGAAAGTTCTTCCTGTGCTTCTTTATCCAGAATCTTACCACATATTTCTAATTGAAGTTCTAATGAAGGGCCACTGGTAATATCCTGCGACACTAATTCCGAACCTCTGTATAAACGCCATAACCTATTCATTCTATCAACGTCGGCTGGCATAACCGAATATTGTGCTAATTTACCCTCATAAAATGGTAAGCCGGTTATCTTTGTAATAGCATACTCTTCTGCTGAAATAAGATCATCAGTAAGTTCGGTTGGCGATTCATAGGTGATCTTTGCTTGTGCTTGCACAAACCTTTTACCAGTTGAAGTTCCAGGCGTCCTTACTAATCCAAATTCAACCTGTCGAGCGATTGAACTATGAGGAAAAGGATATTGCATACGTTTTTGATAGAATGCTTTCAGATTGGTAAGCGCAGCTTCAACTTCGTTTTGATCAAGAGAGAAGCGTAGATCAACACTGGCAGTTAAGGATTGTATTTTCATTGATGACAAAGTTTCCATATATTTTAAAAATCGTGCTCATTTATAATAATTTCTAATGAAATATTATTTGTTAGTTATATCCTCTAGCCTATAAATCATTATAAAGTATTTTTCTCTCGTTCTCTTATTTAGGGGTGGTCATATGTATAAAGTTCCTTTAGCTGAAATCAAACAAAAAATTCTGGCCAGCGGAAAGCTTGGCAGTGATGAATTAGAACTAAAACTCAAGGCTAAGATCAATGAGCTGTCCGGATTAATCAGCGAAGAAGGAGCAGCTCATATCATCGCCAATGAATTAGGCGTCGAGATTGTTTCTACCACTCAAAAAAGATTAAAGATAAAAGAGATCTATTCCGGTATGCGCAGTGTCACCACGTTAGGAAAAGTGATGCGTAAATTTGAAGTGCGAGAATTCGCCAAGGAAGATCGCAGCGGCAAGGTCTGCTCACTTATTCTCGGAGATGAAACTAGTACCATCAGAGTCGTTTTCTGGAATGATCAGGTTGATCTACTGAAAAATGTTTCGGAAGGAGATATATTGCTGGTAAAAGATGCCTATGTACGGGAAAATAACAACGGCAAGGAGATTCATCTGGGAAACCAAGGAAGTGTCGATGTTAATCCGGAAGGAGAAACAGTACAATCAGTCCGGGAATCAGCCGCGTATGAACGAAGAAAAATAGGCGAGCTTCAAGACGGAGGAGGCGCAGAAATTGTGGGGACAGTAGTACAAGTATTTGATCCACGATTTTTTAATGTCTGCTCAGAATGCAGCAAGAAGGTGACTGAATCTGCTGGGGTCTTTAGTTGTAATAGCCATGGTACAGTAAAGCCGACAGTATCCTATGTCATGAATCTAATCTTGGATGATGGGTCAGGTAATATCCGCAGCGTCTTGTGGAAAAATCAAACCACTCATCTGCTAGAAAAGACGGAAGAGCAAATGGTCGTGTACAAAGGAAATATCGCTGCTTTTGAAGAAGTAAAAACTGATCTGTTGGGCGAACAGCTTAAGTTGTTGGGACAAGTCAAGAAGAATGAGATGTTTTCTCGTCTTGAGTTTAATGTACAGATGGTTTCCAAGGCCAAGCCGGAAGAGGAATTGGCCAGATTAGAGAAGGTGTGAGATTCTTATGGATGAAACTGTCCAGAAAAAGTTATTGGGGTTAGGATATGATTCTGAACGTACAGAGAATGCTACGTATGGAAATCTTATTGCGATCTCTCGAGGATATTTAGACGGTTTAATCTTGCTTGAAGGAATAGTTATCGCTCGAGATAGATTATCTGTTCAGATCCGTGATAAAAATATCGCTGTCAGCGGTTTTCGGACTCAGAATCCAAATTCATTGTATGGGGATCTTTTTGAAAAGAAATCTGATGAAGAGGTAGTTATTGATCATCGGTCAGGATATTTCAGTACTTTATCTATAAGCCCATTAGAAAAAAGATTTGCTGGGGAAGGAGCACGTTTAGATTATATCTCCTCCAGTGATAGGATTTATGTCAGTGACGTCCGTAAAAATACCTTTACTTTAGTGGTAGAAGACCTTCGAAAAAATCGTGTAGCTAGTTTTGAATTCTGGACAAAGGAAGGAATGTTGTATGTGCCGAAGATTAAGAAAGAGTAATTTATCCTTAATGAAATTTTTTTAATGAGTTGAAAAGTTCGCTATAATTAAAGAATTCAATCTTTTCTGGTGCTCTCTCATGAAATTCAGGTAAATATAATCCCTTTTTATGCACAAGCACATATCTTTGTTTGAGTTCTACTGCCCGATTTGATTCCAGGATCATGCCTTTACTTTTTGCTTCAGATTTTATGAAAGCCATAAATACTCCGCATTCTCGTTGTCTTTCTAACATATATGTATAAATTTGATCAGTATCAAATCTATTTTGTTTAAAAAAATTCTCTAAGTAAAAAGAACAGACTACAGCATGACCGACTGATTCCAGACTGCTTTTCATATTACTTAAAATAAAATCTAACTCAGAAGGGTCTTCTCCAGTAAATCGATATGAAAGAAATATGGTATGCATACCAAACAAACTGAGAAAGTACATATAAGTCTTATGATTGGCAATATAAACTTTTGAAAAAGCCTACCCACTGGACAGCCACTGGACACCCTTTTTGTCTAGTGCATTAAGGCTTAATCTTTCAAAATTTTGCATTTTTAGAAGGTCAAGGCCTCACATTTCATGCACTGGACAAGTCCGGCTGGACTATATAAATCCCCTCAAGCCCTAGTATCTCAGCAACTCAAAATGGGTTGTGCCTCACTGAGCAAGGTTCTGGCGACAGGATTCTGCTCAGGTTGAAATAAAATGCGAAAGCAAGAGGTCATAAAAAATGAC
>Ga0080064_1003645_pt1 | contig 21714 bp, 21 predicted proteins | sample Subgrocontami54m_FD_69260 | JGI IMG/M metagenome (GOLD analysis project Ga0080064, IMG submission 69260) | Subsurface groundwater microbial communities from S. Glens Falls, New York, USA - GMW46 contaminated, 5.4 m (SPADES assembly) (version 2) ...
GGTCAAAGGGGAATCCGTGGTAAGCAGGAGCGTCGCGACGAAACCATGAGGGCAGTTAGCACGCACTCCCAGGGCCGACTGACGGCCTCTCCGAGCCTCTCGGGCAAGGGGCGTTGCTAAGCAACATCCTCCACGGCCTCGTCGTGCCGAGCCTGCCGTCTGTCGTCTCAGGGAGTTTCAGCAGGAAAGGACCTGCGCGTGGCCAAGATCCTTCTTGTCCGACGCTCTGGTTCCTCCTGCGGTGGAGCCGACTTGACGCCTCGCAAGAGGCACTGGCCATGGCGTCGCCCGGTGCCCGAAAAGGGCACGCCGGTAAATAGGGGGAAGCAACCCCCTGGCGACAACGGGGAGGGAGAGGAATGACTCCTCTCCCTTACCCACTTGGAGTGAAGTGGCAAAGTGGCCGACTGCTCAATTTTGGTTGCCGCAACCTGCTGCTGGAGCAATGCTTACGCAAATGCGCATCCAGTGTGCCAGGGGTGCCAAGTGGCACACGGGTTCAGATCGCGGGCTCTGCTGCCCCTAGAAGAACGCCGCAAGAAACTCGCAAGCCATCGGCGACCACGATCGTCGGTCAAGTAGGTGGGGCAGGCCGCCTGGCCTGCCGTCGCATCAGGAAACCCAGGCGACCTGTCCCACGTTGTTTTGCAAATTGACTGACAATCCAAAAGATCGGGAATCAACGAAAAACCCCCCACACGATGGAGGGGTATTCGAATAGCGCGGATCGCAAATTGGTCATTCTTGAGCCACAGTTCAAACACCGATGGAACACCGATTCAAAGTCAGCAAGCCGTTCATATGGTCGTCCGATGATCCGTACTACTATCCGTCAAATTCTTCGTGCCCCACGAAGAATCCAAAACCATCACGAAAACACGAAATCGCGAAGACACGAAACGATTCACAAGTGCTTTCTTCCGTGGTTTCGAGCTTTCGTGTTTTCGTGATTCGACTTCTGTGGTTGCGGCTCAGCCGCGCTAGGTCTCATCTGTGGCTCGACTCTCATTGGTCTGCATGGTCCTAGAAGCGGAATAGGAAGCGGGCGAAGAAGCCGTCGAAGGACAGCGTGTCACGCAGGTTGTCGCGATTGTTGGAGAACGACGCGTCCTGCACGCCCTGGATCCAGTTCGACGTGGTCATGGCGTTGAACCAGGCCATGGCCGTGTAGCCGGCGGCCAACTCGACGCGCCCGTTCTTGCTCTTCCAGCCCACGCCCAGCTCCGTTTCCAGGATCGGCACGAAGCGATCGTCGCTGAAGCTCGTCTCCGCCTGCACACCCGCGAACACGTTCGTCTGCAGGTAGTTGGCGCCGAAGTGGCCGAACAGCAAGCTGACATCCGAGCGGCCGTAGACAAAGGTGCGGCCGAAGACGTTGTAGTGCCCTTCGAGGCCGATGCGCGGGCCGCCGCCGTCGAAGTTGATGCGCGTGGACACGTCGGTGGCGCCCAAGAGGGTGTAGCGGCCGAGGAAGTCCTGGTCGAGGTGGGCGAAGCGGCCGCCCAGAATCAGGGCCAGGTGCGAGCAATCGCTGCCGCACAGGCCGTAGCGCAAATCGAATTCACCCGTGTAGAAGCGGATGTTCAAATTGGCGTCGGCGGACAGGCTGTCGGCGGCGGCGTTGATGGTGTTGGGGTGCGTCGTCAGCGAGTGCACGATGAACGGATCATTCGCGCCGACTTCGATATGGTCGGTGTTGCGCGTGTCGTACCAGCTGAAGCCGATGTTCAAGAGGATGTTCGGCGTGAGCACTGCCTGGGCGCCGCCGCGCACGCCGTACGAATACTCGGTGTCGATGTTGCCGGTGGCGCCGCGCGGCACGGCCAGGGGGCCTTCGCCGTCGCGAATCTGGGCGTAGGGGACCGATTCATTGCGGGCCGACAGCACGAGGAACTCGCCGTAGACGGCCCAGCACGTCGGGCGATTGCTGCAGAAGAACTTGGCGTGCGGGGAGGGTGCCGCGTCCTTAGCGTCCTTGGGCGGTTCAGCGTCCGTGACGACGACGCGAGCCGCCGAAGTTCTGTCAGCCTTCGGCTCGGCACGTAAGCTTGGACCGAAGCACGCCAGTCCTGCCAGCACGAGGCCGGACAGCAAGAAGATCCTTCTCATGGGGTTCCTCTTCCTTGCGGAAATTCGTTCACCTTCCTTGGTGTGGATCAGGACGGCGAACCTGGTTGATTGGACAAAGTTGCGATCCTCACTTTTGATCGGCCGCGGAATTGCCGAAACCGCCGGATTTGCCAGAAGAAGGGCAAAATAGTGAAACGGCTGAAGCTTAAGAAAATCAAAACTCTCAAGTGGATCACAACGGGTGCATCTTTCGCAGATTGCCCAGCTTCAAGTCAGCCGACGCCGTTTCATTCAGACCTCCAAAGTTGTAAATGAATGCGGTTTCCGCAAACCTTGAGCAATATGGTGGTTACGATCCGATTTACGTTTCATTCAGAACTTTGGGTGTGTGCTAAACGCAAATGAATGAAATCGCGGGCATTCGCTGTTGAGACGGACGTCAGCAGCCCGGCTACTTGGGGCAGCCGGGCTGCTGGAGGGAAGCTGACCCACTCCTGTCTTTCGCGTCTTTCAAGGTTATAAACTCCCCATGAACCAACCTGATCGATTGCCGCCCGACGGCCGTGGGTTGCCGGCGCAAGTATGTCGCGTGCGCGGCTGTTTTGCCAGCGGCCGCACCCGGCCTCTCGCCTTTCGGCAAGAGCAGCTCGCCGGCATTGCGCGGTTTCTCCAAGAGCGAGAACGTGACATCGAGGAGGCGCTGCACGCCGATCTCGGCAAACCGGCGGTCGAGGCGTACTTGGCGGAGATTGCGTATGCCGTACGCGAAGTCCGGCTGGCTCGCAAGATGCTCGCAAAATGGTCTCGGTCCCAGCGCGTGGCGACGCCGTTGTTCGCCTGGCCTGGAAAGTGCCTCATTCAGCCGGAGCCACTGGGCGTTGTGCTGATCATCGGGCCGTGGAATTACCCATTGCAGCTCATGCTCGTGCCGCTGATCGGCGCGCTCGCCGCCGGGAACTGTGCGATTTTGAAGCCCAGCGAACATGCCCCGGCGACGAGCGCGCTGCTGGCCAATCTGCTGCCGCAATATGTGGATGGCGATTGCATGCAAATCGTCGAAGGCGGCGTCGCGGAAACAACCGCTTTGCTCGCCGAACGCTTTGACTCCATTTTCTACACGGGCAATGCCGCCGTCGGTCGCATCGTCATGGCCGCGGCGGCGAAGCATCTCACGCCGGTGACCTTGGAGTTGGGCGGCAAGAGCCCGTGCCTCGTCGATCGGCACGTGGACCTCGACGTGGCCGCGCGCCGCATCGTCTGGGGCAAGTTCTACAACGCCGGCCAAACGTGCATCGCCCCCGATTATTTGCTCGCCCATGAAGCGATCGCAGACGCCCTCTTGTCGCGCATGAAACAGACTCTCGCCGATTTCTACGGCGCCGACCCGACCAAAAGCCCAGACTATGGCCGCATCGTCAATGCGCGCCATCATCAAAGGCTTATGAGCCTGTTGCCCGGCAGCGGCGAAGTGTTCGTCGGCGGCGATGCCGACGAGAAAATACGCTACCTCGCGCCGACGATCCTTCGTAACGTCCGCGCCGACGCGCCGGCGATGGCCGACGAAATCTTCGGCCCGATCCTGCCGGTGCTGCGCGTCTCAGATATGGATGAGGCAATCGCGTTCGTCAACGTCCGGCCCAAACCGCTGGTGCTCTATCTGTTTTCCAACGACCGCAGCGTTCAGACACGCGTTCTGGAACAAACCAGCTCCGGCGGCGCCGTGATCAACCACACACTGATGCACGAGGTGATGCCGGGTTTGCCGTTCGGCGGCGTCGGCGCCAGCGGCATGGGCGCCTACCATGGCAAAGCCGGCTTCGACACGTTTACCCATCGCAAATCGGTGCTGGTGAAATCGACCTGGTTTGACCTGTCGATCCAATATCCACCTTACGACGACACCAAGAAGAAATGGTTGCGACGGCTCGTTTAGAGAGCAAAGAAATCCGGTTTCTTCGAGAAACCGGGTTTCTGGGTTTGGGCGTGCGGCCGAAACCGGATTCCCTTAAGATGAGTAGCATTGACGCAGGCTTTTCGTTGTGAGGCAGACATGAAGCGAACGATTCGGTGGCTGGTGATCCTGGGCGTGCTCGGCGTGCTCGGCTGGTTGGCGTCCGGACCGATCGGCGCCTACATGAAAGAGCGCAACCGCATCGTCTACCGCGAGGCCGAGGTGACGCGCGGGCGGATCGCGGCAGTGGTCAACTCGACGGGCAGCGTGCAGCCGATCGTGTCGGTTAAAGTGGGTTCATTCGTGTCCGGCCCGATCATCAAAATCTATGTGGACTACAACAGCGAAGTGAAAAAAGGCGATCGGCTGGCCGACGTCGATCCGAAAACCTACGAGGCCCTCGTGGCCCGCGATGAGGCGAACGTGAAAAGCGCCGAGGCGGCCGTGGATAGCGCCAATGCCTCGCTCGAGACGCGCAATGCCGAGGTCGAGCAAGCGAAGGCCAGGCGGAATCAGGCGAAGAACGACGAGAAGCGTTATACGGAGCTGAAGACGTTGAACCCGAACTTTACCTCGGCCACCGAGATGGATAAGTACCAATTCGATCACGAATCCTTGAAGGCGCTGGTGAAGGTCGCCGAGGCCTCGGTCAAACAGGCCAAGGCGTCGATCAAGCAAGCGGAGGCGCTCGTGGCACAGGCGAAGGCTGGCCTGAAACTCTCGCAAGCCAACCTGGACTACACCAAGATTGAGTCGCCGGTGGACGGCATCGTCATCGAGCGCAAGATCGATCCGGGGCAAACCATGGCGGCCCAGTTCCAAACACCGGAGCTGTTCATCGTCGCCCCGAACATGCGTGATGAGATGCGCGTCGTCGCGGCCGTCGATGAAGCGGACATCGGCTACATCAAGGACGCCGAGCAATCGGGTCAGCCGGTTCGCTTCACGGTGGCCGCTTACCCCGACATGCTGTTCGAGGGCAAGATCGTCAAGAATTCCGGGATCCGCAAGAATTCAACGGTGACGCAAAACGTCGTCACCTATCCGGTCGTCGTTGCGGCCCCCAATCCGGACCTCAAGCTCGTGCCCGGCATGACTGCAAGCATTTCATTTCAACTGCGCGAAAAAGACAAGATCCTGCGCATTCCCAACGCCGCCCTGCGTTTCTACCCGCAACGCGATCAGGTGCGGCCCGAAGACCGGTATATACTAGAAAACAAAGCGCCGACCGCGGGCGAAGTCGAAGAAGGTACCACCGTGACGCAATCGGCCGAGGAAAAGGCCGAGACGCGCCGCAAACGCAACCGCCGGCACGTCTGGATTCACGACGGCGATTTCTTGAAGGCGGTCCAAGTCACCACCGGGCTGAGCAACAACCACGACACAGAACTGGTCGCCGGCGAACTGGTGGAGGGGCAAAAGTTAGTGACCGGCGTGCAACCGAAGAAATGAGTTTAGCCCCAGTTCGCAGAACCGGGACGTGCGCGTCGCGACGTAACGTGAAGGCCATGGTCAGGATGCGGTCCGCCCCGGTTCTGCGAACCGGGGCTAAACAATGATCGATCGTATTACATGAATCTACTGTTAACCATCCGCGTCGCCTTTCGTGCCCTCGGCAAAAACAAGCTGCGCGCCGGCTTGACCGTGCTCGGCGTGGTCATCGGCATTGCCGCGGTCACGACCATGGTGTCGATCGGCGAAAGCGCCGGCGCTTATGTGCAGGGCCAGCTTCAGGGCCTCGGCACCAACGTCATCATCGTGCAGCCGGGCACGGGCCAAAGCGGCGGCGTCCGCGAGGCGAATCTGCCGACATTAACTGCGAAAGATGCCCAGGCAATCGTCGCCGAGTGCGCCGCTGTGCTCGCGGTCACGCCTCTGGTCGGCACCGGCGGGCAAGCGATTTACGGCAACGTCAACTGGAAACCGAAGGAAATGTGGGGCGTCGGCGCGGATTACCTGGTCGTGCGCAACTGGCCGCTGCGGGGGGGCGTCTTCTTCACCGAGCGCGACGTCACGGCCGCCAGCCGCGTCTGCATCATCGGCCACACGGTGGCGACGAAATTGTTTCAAACCAGCGACCCGCTGCTGCAAACCATCCGCATCAAGAACATTCCGCTGGTGGTCATCGGCGTGCTCGACCGCAAAGGCGCCAACATGGTCGGACAGGATCAGGATGACATCATCGTGATCCCATACACGACCGTGAAGCAGCGGCTGCAAGGCTCGGCCTTCGACAACGTCAATGCCATCATGGTGTCCGCGCGCACCCAGCAGCAAATGGCGGAGGCGGAAAGCCAAATCAATCAGCTCCTGCTCGAACGCCACCGCATCAACCCCGGCGAACTGCCCGATTTTCGCGTGCAAAGCATGACCGAAATCGCCAACATCATGGCCATCGTCACCGGCACCATAACGATGTTGCTGTCCGCGATCGCCAGCATTTCGCTGCTCGTCGGCGGCGTCGGCATCATGAATATCATGCTGGTGTCGGTGACCGAGCGCACGCGCGAGATCGGCATCCGCATGGCCGTCGGCGCACGGGCACGCGACATCCTACGGCAATTCCTGGTCGAAGCGGTGCTGTTGTCCGCGATCGGCGGCGTGGTCGGCGTCGCGCTGGGCATCGGCGCTTCCGCGGGCATCACCGCCATCATCAACAAGTTCTCGCCAGGGGCGGAATGGCCGGTGGTCATCTCGATTCCGGCCGCGACCGTCGCCCTCTTGTTCGCCGCCGCGGTGGGCATGATCTTTGGCTACTATCCGGCACGTCGCGCAAGCAAGCTCGATCCGATCGAAGCGCTAAGATATGAATGAACTGCGGCTCATTTCTTGTCGTCAACCGGCGGCGGCGGGGCGGTCAAATAGCGATCCACATTCGGTCCCGGCGCAACACTCGACGGATAGAATCGGCCCGCGGCATGGCGACCCAACGGGCCGATCGCGCGGATGCGCTCTTCGAAGAACTTGACGCCGTGCGTTTCCAAGATCGTGCCGGTCTCGCGCTCCAGGTTGGCTAGCTCGATGTTGTACTGGGCCAGCGCCTGTGCTTCCGAGCTTTCCGCATCGCCCAAAGAACTGATCGCTTGCAGCACGTTCAAGTAGATCGTGACGCCGGCTTTCCACCGGTCGAACTGCCCGTCGGCGTTCTCTTTGGCGGCGGCGCGCGTTAGCTTGAACTGTTGATACTGTTCGAATGCCTGCGCCAGATTGCGATAATTGCCGGCCAGCGCATGAATGGCGCTATGGAGTCCTTGTTCCAGGTTGGCCTGATCGCGCAGAACGAAGAGTTCCGCCCGGCGCAAGCCCGCGCGGTCCTTCCGCAGTCCCAAGGGCACCGAGAAATTGACGCCCAACGTCCAGTCGGTGAACTGCCCGAATCCCGTTTCGATATGGTCGCGGCTCGGCGTCTGTCCATCCAGACCGTTCCAGCGATAGAACATCGCGGCATCCACTTGCGGCCGGGCTTGATTGTTGGCGAGCAACACCGCCTGCTGATCCGCCTCGAGAATCAGTTCGAGTTCGATGAGGTCCGGACGCAGTTCTTGAGCCAGCCTCACCGTGTCTTCCCATTTGGGGTCAATGCGCGCGGTTTTGGGCTTGGTCGTTAGTTCCAATGGTTCTGAACTGTTGGGAGGCAACCCGAGGATGTTCTGCAGCGCCGCCTTCCGTCGCAACAAATTACCCTCGGCGCCGGTCAGGCTTGCCTTGAAATTGAAGTAGGCCGCCTTCGACTGCGGGTATTCGCCGGGATCCTTCAGGGCGCCTTTCTGCGAGAATGCTTCGGCCTTATCGTAGGCTTCCTTGGCCTGGTTCACTTGCTTGCGCCGGGCCGCCACATCTTCGTTCGCGAAAAAGACGTTCCAATAGGCTTCGATCACGCCGCGGACGAGTTCTTGCACGCTGTCTTTGAACTGGAAATAGGATCGCTCGGTGTTGATGCGTGCGATGACGGTCGGGGCCAGGTTCGCGCGAACCCCCGCGCCGCGCAAGAGCGGCTGGGTGTAGCTGAGGCCCAGGGAGTTGCGATCCTCGGGGTTGAGCGGGAACAGGCCGGGATGGAAACGCGATGCCGTATCAGCATAGTCGAGCTTCAGGGTGCCGCCCGTGACATTCCGCTGGGCCAGGCCGATGCCGAGCGCATAATCGCCGACCCGGCTGCCGGCGATGCGCGCCCCGAGGGGGTCCTTGAGATTCAAAAAGCCTTGCGGCGTTTCGTTGTTGTTCCAATGGTTGCCGATGCCGAGCGTGGGATCGAAGACCGATTGGGCAACGTCAATATCGGTGTTGGAGATCGCGGGATCGTAAATCGTCTGCCCGCTGGAAACCGCGGTCACGCCGGCCAGCACGCGAATGACTTTCGAGTTGGCCAGGGCGATGCGGATCGCCTCATCCAGCGAAAGTTGCCGCGGGACGACATCGGGCGCGGTGCGCAGCAGGACGGTCTCCGGCGGCGGCAGCGCGGGCAGCGGCGCATGCGGGATCTGCGCCGAATCACGAATGTCGAGTTGCCGTTGCTCGGGCATCACCAGCGACCAAAGCGGCGCGCAGCCCGAAACGAACAATAGGAGCAGCCCAATCGATCGGCAACGATGGCCCATGCAAAAACCGGTTTCCTCGTTCCCAAGCTCCGCTTGGGAACGTAATCTCGCGAAGCTCTGCTTCGCCTCCCAGCGACCTGACGAGAAGCAGAGCTCTCGGATTTGCGGTCCCAAGCAGAGCTTGGGACCGAGAACAAACAGAAAACGGACAGAGCATCTGCCGTTCGACGGAGCGCGCAAAGCGGCAAGCAAACATCCGCACCGTCCCTTCAGTATCGAACTGGGTTTCAATGATACTTCAGGACATTTCCGTATTTGACGGTTTTACCGCATCCGGCGCCTGGGCAAATTCGCCGGAATGGAGGGCATGCATCGCCTTGGCAAGATCGGCAGTGTCTTCAACCACATCACCGTCGCGCAAAACGACGATGCGCCGCGCGGTGCTGGCGATGGCCTGATCGTGCGTGACCAGGATGAGCGTGATGCCGTGCTCGTCGTTCAACGTGCGAAAGAGCTGGATCACTTCCTTGCTGGTGCGCGTATCGAGATTTCCCGTCGGCTCGTCGCACATGAGGATGGAGGGGCTGTTGACCAGCGCGCGGGCGATGGCGACGCGCTGCTGCTGGCCGCCGGAGAGTTGGCCCGGATGATGATCCAGTCGATCGCCCAAGCCGACGCGCTGCAGCCAATCCAGGGCCTGCGCGTGCCGTTGCCGCGCCGTGATGCCTTTGGCATACAAAAGCGGCAGCTCGACGTTTTCCAGCGCGGAGGTGCGGGCCAGAAGATTGAAGTTCTGGAACACGAAGCCGATCCGCCGATTGCGCATGATGGCGCGTTCGTCACTGGACATACTGGCGATTTCTTCGCCGGCCAGCAAATAGCTGCCGCTGGTCGGTCGATCCAGGCAGCCGAGCATGTTCATCAGCGTTGATTTGCCGGACCCGGAAGGCCCCACCAGGGCGAGGTATTCACCCTGCTTGATATGCAGCGAGACCTTTCTGAGCGCCTCGACCTTCACTTCGCCCAAGTCATAGACCTTGCGAATGTCGGTGAGTTGGATGAGTTCCATGCGTGATCGCTTGAGCGCCGAAGTCTGTGATGCACCGAAGATCACTTCGAAAAACGGTGTCAGTCAGTTTACAAACTTGACTATCCCTTGTTGCAAGTTAGGCTTGCCATGGAGGATATGCCGATGTCGAGTGAACACAAGCCGACGCCTGCCGTCTCCAAGAATCGGCGCCAGTGGCCCAGGAAGAAGCCGCGCTCGACCGCCAAGGTGGAATGCCGCCGCGGCACGCTTGGTTTGGGGCCTAATCTCGCGGTCGAGCTTTTGGATATCTGCGAAAGCGGCGTCGGCCTCATGCTGAAATCCGCAGTCAACCTCGACGAAGAAGTCGAAGTCGTCATCCGGGATTTCGGTCAGAGCAAAGCGATCAAACAAGTCGCGCGCGTTTGCTGGTGCTTGCCCCAACCAGGAGACCGGTTCGTCGTCGGTTTGCAATTTGACACCTACGTTGCCTATGCGGCCGTCCAACAAGTTTCCAAAGCTTGACCCAAGGACGCCTTGCGTTCTACGGCGCCGCCCGCCGCGCCGGCGCCTGGTCAAAAGGGAGCCGCGGACAATTCGCAAGCCAATGCCGATCCGTTGGCGGTCACCGGCGACCACGTTGCCGGCGTATCGGAGTGGGACGAGTTTCCTAACCCGTCAAGGACGGACGGGTTAGGAACCAAGTGGAAATCTATTTCTCCCTGATCCAACGCAAGGTTCTCACGCCGAACGATTTTTTCAGTTTGGCGGAAGTCGAACGGCGTCTGCACCTCTATGAAGAACTCTCCAACAAGCATCCGCGCCCATTCGCCTGGAAATTTGATCGAGCGAAACTGACCGAGTTCCTGTTACGCCTCGAGAGAAAACAAACGATCCAGATGGCTGCGTAACCCTGGAGTTAATTCTGAAACGGACCACTAAGGTGGTCATCCGCACCGCGCCTTAACCTGGATTGCGCACAGAGGAGAGATGACTCGTTGCAAGTCAGCTACCGTCAAGGAATTGCGGTATCTTGCGGGTAAACAGGGCTTTCGTCAGCAGGTTGCCGCAAGCTCTTAACTGCAGCTGACTTCTGGCAAGTGCGCTTCACTCCGTGCGCAATCCAGGTTAAACCGGGCAAGGCAACGGAAACGCGGAGAACGGCGAATTCGCAGAAGTTCCCTAAGGTATGGGCTTTTTCTCATCTTGGGGACGCGACTTGCCGATTAACACAAGTAACCGAGGTGTCCAAGCACGGACGGAGGGCTCCCAGCGAGTCCGACAGCCGCCGGCCCCCGGCATTGCCGGCTGCCCCCGCAGACGACCGCACGGCCTGACCCCCGGCAGGATGTCCCGGCGCAACCCCGCAGCGCCCGGCACCCTTGGTCCGCGAGGATGAACCCCGCGTGAACCGCGGACGACCCAAACAATTATTGTGGAGTGCCTGCCATGAAGAAAGTCTTTACCACCGGCCAGGTCGCCAAGATCTGTAAGGTCGCGCCGCGCACGGTGAGTAAATGGTTCGACTCCGGCCGGCTGCGCGGCTATCGCATCCCCGGCAGCCAGGACCGCCGCATTCCCCGCGAACATCTGATCAAATTCCTCAAAGAACACGGCATGCCGCTCGGCGAACTCGAAGAAGAGGGGCTGCACAAGGTCCTCATCATCGGCGCCGAAAAGCTCTTCATCGACCGCGTCCGCGAACTCCTCCCCGAAGCCGACGACTTCAAATACGAACTCGCCCACAGCGGTTTCGAGGCCGGCATCCAGGCCGAGAGCTTCCATCCCGACACGATCGTCATCGACCTCGCCATGGGCCGCAGCGAAGCCCTGCAAATCGCCACGAACCTGCGCCGCAACCCCGCCTACGAAGCGACGCTGATCGTCGGCCTGGCCGGCGAAGACGAAGCCAATCCCGAAGCGCTGACGAACTACGGCTTCAACGAAAGCTTCAAGAAGCCGTTCGACGTGGCGTTGCTCGCGGAACGGATTCGTACGCTGGTGGAAGAGAAGCGAGCGAGCCTGTAACGAAGTGACGATGGATTGACATCCAAGCCCCAGGGCGCGCAAGCGAGCCCTGGGGCTTTTAGTTTTCGATTTCGATTCAAGCCCAGGAAGTCTCTTCCGCCAAGCGTTCGACCATTTCCACCGTGCCGGCGCCCGTTCGCTCCCAGTCATCAAACTCGACCTGCAATTCCGGCGGCACCGCCAACCGGACCGGCGGTTGCAGGTGGATTTCAACGCACGCTCCTTCCGGCAGCGGCGAATTGGGCACGACAACGCCATTCGTTACGACACCTGTAGTGGTGTTGGACATGAATCCGACCTCCTCTTCTTCGCTCATTCTAACCACACGTATCCCGCCACGGTAGGCCGATTCGCGACGCCGTTCACTTTTCGACGATCTTGGTCGCGTGCATTGCTCAAGCGCTAGCGGCGACGGCAGCGTCCAGCTTCTTGTGGGCCAGGGAGAGCCAGGTGGAGCGTTCGTTGTAGAGGTTGGTCAGGGTGCGTTTTTGCAGGGTCTTGGCGCTGGCGGCGTCTTTGGGGACCAGGCGCCGGTAACGGACGGTGTCGATGCCACGCGCGGGTCAGGGTTGTGGACGTAGAATCGCCCATTGGGATGAGCTGCGTTTCGGCGTACACTGCATGGAATCTCGACTATTAGCCGACGTGTTTTGCTATTCCAGGTTTCAATTTTCCCGCGTCGATCCGGCGGGCAACGACGGCTGCTTTTATCAAGGTGCGAATTTGGTTTTCATGAAACCGACTTTTGTCTGCTAATTCATTAATCGCTCTCGCAAGACTGACTATTTTGGAGGCGCTAAGCTCAACCAAATCCCGGTGCCATCGGTTGGCATCTTCAAACGGCGAAGTCCCGCTCACGGATTTCGCTTCGATTTTCAGGTCGGAAAGAAGATTGCGGTCGAAAAGTGCATAGTCCAAGTTGGACAGATTGTCACTCGTGGCGGCTAACGCGGTGACTACCGCGTCCAGGTTGGTCTTGGCGTCATCTACTTCCCATACAGACAGGGTGTTTCCGGCAGTGCACAGGTCGGCCAAAGGATCGGCCGGGAGATCATTCGCATCCAGCCACGACGTATCATCCGGCGGAAACCACCGGCTTTTACGGATTTTTCGTAGTAAGAACGGCACTGGATGACGCCCCCATGAAGCCCACAACCTGAACCATCTCGTGGTGAAGTTCGTCAAGCGGCTCTCGCTCAGCGGCTTGCTTGAGGTACGGTACGGAATGAAGATCATTCATTGAAGCCAACCCAAGCACCGCGCCGTCTCGCACCTGCGGGCTCGGGCATAAAAGGCACCGTTCAAGTAACCACCTACGAGCACGATACGTCTTTGAGTCTGGCATGCGGCCGAGCCAGCGCAATGCTTCGGACGCGATTTCGGAAGTAGCCGCACCGCCAAGGATAAGACGTCCCAATTCGGTTACCGCGTGTTTTTCGTGAGTCGCGACAACTGAGAACAGGCCTCTCGAAAAACCGGTCTCCATACCATCCTCGAAGAACTCCCCCTTCGCTGATCTTACAAGATCTTGGATTTTTTGTCGGACAGTGTTTTGGTTGTTTTCTGCGGCGGTCGAGCTTTCCGGAAAGTCCTCTTGTCCGTTACTTGTTTTCGAAGTCGGCGCTTCGAAACGGCGTACGTCTTGTTGCGCGGTATCCGCGGACATCCTGTCGTTGTGTAACAAAAATCGTTCAATGGCTGTTGGACAATCTGTCATGGCTTATCCCCGTTACTTGCTATTTCTTGGGCGAGGCTGACCAACTCATCCATGACCGCCGAAGCGGCGTCTGAATTGAATTCACCCTCATAGTCCTGGTGGGTGTTAATGTCTAGTTCAAGTCGGCAGGCATGATGATCATCCATTTGAATCTTCGGAGCCGGGTTCTGCGGCATAATGAGCCCGAATCGCATCACTTGGGCTAACCACTTGCTCAATCGATTGATCTTCAAATTGGCAATGCTGGAAACCGATTGCCGTGAGCGATTGATCTGATAGGAAAAATCGGTTGATCCCTCTGCATCGAGAGCGAACGGCAACAACAAGGAGAGCTTCTGATAGCTTTCAACTCGGCTCTGAGTGGGCAAAAAGAGCACTGCACCGAATGCAAGCCGGTTAAGGGACGGGCCAATACTGACCCATTTGTGCATCAGGGATAGAAATGGTACGAGCGCGGATGGGAATGATCCAAGCCCTGGAAGCGGCTGTTGAGACTCCAACAGCGGTTCACTGCTACCGGAGTACCGCCAATCAACTCGTGCAGGTTGAGTTTCAAGGGAAAGTCGCCCCTGCTCAAAAGGTCCTTCCTCGCGTTGCACCCCTTCCTTTGGACGTTGGGTTTTCACTTCGGGAGGGCTTTCAAGAAGGGTTTCCCACCAAGACTGATCCTTTATCGAAACCGACGGACTGACGAACGCCGTGAGGCGCAAGCCCTCGGCGAACCAGTCCGCTAGGTCGAACGGATGAGTTTGACTCGCAACCATGGTGTCGTGCACTTTCCTGATTGAAATTGCCACCTGCGACCTGGTTACCCGATTCTACCATGGTGGAAGAGAATCGCCAAGGACCGGTGGCGATTTGTTCTTTGGGAGAACGAATTGCCACGCTTTCACCAGCCAGGAAGCCAAGAATCCACGTTTTTCGAGGTATTTCCGAAAGTCGCGCAAATACTGGCCCCCTAACCCCGCCGTCCCACCCGTTCCAAATTCAACGCCAGCAACCGCGCCAGAATCTCCTCATCCGCCAACTCCGCCGGCCAGTCGTAGGCGGCGGCGACGGCGGTGTCCAGCTTTTTGTGGGCAAGCGCGAGCCAGGTGGGGCGTTCGTTGTAGAGATTGGTCAGGGTGCGTTTTTGCAGGGTCTTGGCGCTGGCGGCGTCTTTGGGGACCAGACGCGGGTAGCGGACGGTGCCGATGCCGCGCTCGTCGGGGTTGTGGACGTAGCGGGACCAGGGGCCGGTGGTGGAGCCGGGGAATTCTAGCACCTCTTGCCGGGTCCATTCCGGCGGGTTGAGCCAGTTGGTGCGGAGCGTGTCGAGTTCCTTCGCCGCGGCGGCGATGTCGGCTTGCTGCTCGGGCGTCGCACGATTCAGAGGAATCTCAGTCTGGTAGTTGCCAGTATATCAATACCTCCCCTATGCGTCAGTTTGAACTGAAAAGATCACTGCGGTTACGAACTCCTGCCAGGCCCAATGTCAAAACGCGAGAGGCGTATCCTAAACTCGGCGCGTTCAAGCATTGACATTTGATTTCTCTTCACAAGTGCTGACTCGAATTCCCGGAGCATATCGACAATGCTGAACAACGCTCTCCGGTCTCTTCGAAGGAATCGATGGTATCTAGTCAAGTAGTAAACGACCGAAAAGGCGAACATGATCGTGTACACAAGAAAACCACTATTGAATACTCGATCTGTTGGCGATTGATAAGTGGCAAACCAGTAGGTTGCTAGGCCGAGGCATGCGAAAACGAAAAAGGCGCTAACGAAACCCATAAACCATATTCGTCTCTCGTGCAGCTCACATTTCTCTTGAAATCGTTCCGCCAACACTAAGAGCTTCTCGACATGAATCGAGCGCTCGTTGCCCTCTTCTGACATCTGCTCGATCTCATTTTCGGTAGCCATAACGAACGCCTCCGTCACTGACAGAAATTTCTGACCTCATCCATGAATTGTGCCAGGTATCCGTTTCGCATCTCGGGAGTTATCTGCGATTCCACCGCTTGTTTGTGCCAGTCGAATCGCTCTAGCCATGCGCAAACCGGAACTGCATGCCACCGGAAGAAGTCAGTCCCCAATTGGTTCTGAAGCAGACGCAGTTTTTCGCTGAATGCGGAGTCTCCTTCTGGCGAATAGTAATCGCGAGCCTTGAGCACTGCGTCCTGATAGAGGTCGACCTTATCGATTGCCACAATCAGCCAGCCTGGAGCCCGATGTTTTCGGTGCGCCGCCCGGATGGCTTCACACGTTTCTTCTAGGTCGTCAAGCTCTCGCTCTAGTTGGTGACTCCGATACTTCGGGATCGTGTTAATTCTGAGCTCATGGATCAATGTCTGAATGGCACCGTGAGTTCGTGTGGTGGCAAACCCATTTGCGACCACATGTACGACACCTTGCACGGGTTTCGACGCCATGAAGATCTTATCAATCGATTCTAATCGGGGCTGTGCACCTCGCTGCCCTGGAACGACGGACACGACGATCCTTTTGGCGGCTCCTTTGATCTTGCCCGTTTCTGTCTTTTGCGACTGCATCGGGGGTTTGTAATCGTCGACGAACGCTTTGCCCACTAAATGATCCAACAGTACTGATTTGCCAACTCCCTGCATTCCGGTAAAGGCAACGGTCGTCTTTGCCCCTACGATGTAACTCCAGCCACGGGAAAACAGGCTCGTAATCTCATCGCGGTGTTTGTAACCGGTAATCGCCGGCCCAAGCCATTCAAGTGCCATTTCACCAATTCCCTTGGATATACGGTGCTAGTCGGACCGTCCTTTGGTCGAGCAGTTGGCTAGAGTATATCAGGCAATCCGGCTCGTGCAACGCACGTTTCTCTGGCATCGATCACGTGCTCGCGCATTTACAAGCAACGCTCCAACCGGGTCGCTGGGGGCGATGAAGCCGTTTTGCTGCATCCATTGCAGGTAGCCGATCCAGATGACCACCTGGGCCAGCTCCTGGGCGAACGGGTTGATTTCGATGCCGAGGAGTTGCGTGGGGCGGACGTGGGGGAGCAGGCTGATGTTGTAGGTCGAGGCGAAGGCGATCACCTGTTTTTCCAGGTCGAGCAGCAGGTTGATCGCGACGTACAGGAAGTTGCCGGAGCCGCAGGCGGGGTCGAGGATTTTGATCAGCTCTTCGATTTCGTCCCAGGTGAGGTCGATGACGTCGGTGTCGGCGAAGAGGCCGCCGTTGAAGTGGCGGACGATGTCGGCGTCGAACACGCGACATAGCTCATTTGAAAATGAGCCGCGTGCCCTTTTCTCTTCTGGCGATGGGGCTACCCGGCGATTTTCGGATAACTTCCTGATTCTCCTTGCACACTGCCCGTCCACTTCGGACAATCGACGCGGAAACGGCATCTTGGGGAGCGCCCGCCATGGTCACGGTCACATGCCCGAAATGCGGCGAACTTCTGCGCACCCCGGATGAGCGCGGCGCCGGGCCGATAGTGTGCCCGATGTGCGGCGCTAGCATCTCAACCAAAAAGAAGCCGCAAGCGAAAATCCCGCCGACGCCAGAAGTTTCGCCGAGCGCGGCATTTTCCAAAAAGCCTATCCCCCATCAGGCCGAGGCTGCTGCACCGGAATCGCACCGGCCGGCTATTGTGGCCGTAATACTCATTGTCCTTTTTGTGGCCATAGCAGGCACTGGAATCAGTCTGGCCGTTTACCTTTTCAAGCAGCCCACGCTTGAACCGCCGAAGACCATTGTTCAGGCAGTTCCGCCGCCGCAACCTCCTGCGTCGCAGATCGCTAAACCCCAGCCCACCAAGAAAGAGCGGATGCTCGCCTTGTTTGAGCAACAGATTACCGATGCCGAGTACCCTCACGTCGTCACGTTCCCGCCGCCATTCGATAAAGCGTATTCATTCAAAGAGCCGCGTTTCGATGGGAAGGATGACCGTCCAAGTCTCAAGGGCTTGGACCTCCCGGACCCATGGAACGGGTACGGTTTCGTCGAGGGATGGGCACGCGTCGACGGCGATGTGCGCTGGTTTCGCGTGGTAATTCAGGAAGACGAAGCTGGCGGGACGATGAAGGTTACAGAGGCCACTCGGGTGCGAAGGTAAAATAAGGGACGCAGCTCTTCTAAGGTGGGCCGCGTCGCTTTTCTTATTGGGTTGGTTCAAAAGATCGCACAGGTCGAGGAAATGCTGTTGGTAGGCGCTGCGCTCGGAGAGATTGGCGCGTTTCCATTTGTGGATGAAGTCTTGCGGGGTCATGGGGCGGCCGCCGGTTTTCGAAGTCACGATGTGTTGTGAGCATACGGGAGCTGACGCAGGTCCGCGAGCATTTTTCGCGCGCAATCCGCCAGTTTGAGTTTAACCGCCCGCACACGGCCCTTCAAACTCAGTTGCAAAGTTGGCGTGCTTGGCGAGTTGGCGCGTCGGACCGCTCCGCAGCGGCGAGTGCCAAGCCACAAGTCGTGCTTGCAATGGGCTTTGTAGAATCCGGCACTTTTTGCCGCCCTGGTTTTTTCGGTGTTTTTTCGGCGTCAAAAGCTGACCTTTTTTTGTTGAATTCGTGCCGCAAGCGCTTGGGGCACTTCGAGTAGCGCGTCGAAAAAAATCTGGTTGACCCAAAAACCGACCCACATACCGTGGCGAGTTGGCAAACTGGCGCGGCGGGTGCCAGAACGGCAGCCAATGCGGTCTGATCGCGGTCACGTCTTGGCCGCCTGGTGGCCCGTCCGAAACGCAGCCGCCCAAGGTCTTGCAAGCGCCGCGTTTCAGGGCGCCCCCCCGGGGGGTGAAATGAAACGCGGCGGCCAGTCACTTCTTGGCCGTTGGCGGCGTCCGCAGTTTCACATTCCGCAGCCCCACCGGCCCGTGGTCCGCCTGAATCATCAGCGGTCCCTCCGCCATCTCCGGGCCCTTCCAGCGATCGCCGGTCGGCGACAACAGTTCCTGGTTCTCGTGAATGACCTGACCGTTGAGTTTCGCCAGGACGATTCTCGCATTCGCGATCTTCTTGCCGTCCTTGTCGAACCGCGGCGCCAGGAAACTTGCTTCGAGCGTCTGCCATTCGCCCGGCGCCTTGCACGCGTTCACCTTGGGCGCGATGCCCTTGTCGATGTGATGGTAGCGCGGCTTCGCTTCGGCGCGCGGATAGATGCCGCCGCAGTCTTCGCCGTTGACTTCCTTTTTGCCGAAGCTGTCGCAGATTTGGATTTCGTAGTGGCCGTGGAACTTGATGCCGGAGTTGGAGCCTTTGGACATCATGAATTCGAGCGAGATGTCAAGATCGCCGTACTTCTGCTTGGTGTAGAGATTGTTGGTCCTGCCTTTGGGGCCGTTGAACCATGCGCCCACGCCGTTCTTGCCGACGAGCTTGCGCGGATTGGCGGCATCGAGAGAAACGTCGCTGACCGGTTGCCAATCACCGTGCGGTGTCTTGAATGCGCCAAGATCCTTGGCCATCAACGAAACCCAAGGAGCCTCATCAGCACGCAGCGGCATGCCGACCAAGGCAATCCAACAACCGGCCATAAACCATCGTTGCATGCCGAACTCCTAGCTTCGTATTTGAATGAGAATCAATCCGCAGATTTCGCCGATTACGCAGATTCAATGCAGACAACTGTTTCTTCCAATCTGCGAAATCTGCGAAATCTGCGGATCAACTCTTCTTGCCCAAGACAATCTCGATCCCCTGCGGCCATTGCTCCTGTGGTTCGAAGCCAAGCAATCGTTTCGTCGGTTCCAGATCATAGCGCAGCCAATGCACCGGCTTGCTCGTGGCGTACACAATCTGAAAGCCGAGCGGCCCCGGCGCTTCGGCCGCACACGCAAAGAACCGGCCCGCGTCGTTCGGACTCAGGTACACGTCTTGCGCCCAATCGGTCACGCGGATCTCGTCGACCTGCTCCTTCGTGCGCGGACACCAACCGAGCCGGACGGCGATCACGTCCATGCCGAACTTCTCCGCGAACGCCCGCCCTGCCCCTTCGAGGAACATTTTCGCGGCGGCATACCAGTAGCGCGGTGTCGGTTGCGCGTCCACACCCAGCGGCGTCCCCAAGCGCAGCCGATCGTACCAAACCACCTGTCCGCTGCTCGCCAAAATCATGCGCCGGACGCCTGCCTGTTGCGCCGCTTCCAATACATGGTGCACGCCGATGATATTGTTGGGCACGATGTTCTTCAGGAAATCATCGTCGTCCGGCGTGGCGGCGAGGTGGATGAGCGTATGTACGCCCTGCATCGCCGTGGCCACGGCAGCCGGATCGGTCAGCGTGCCGACAACCATGTCCGCCAGATCGGGCGTCGGCGTCAAATCGAAGCCGCGCACCGCCCGGCCGCGCCGCTGCAATTCGCGCACCACCGCCTGGCCGATGCGGCCGCTGGAACCGGTGACAAGGATCAAGTCCATTGACAAACTCACTTCTTGGGTCGAAACGCCTTTACCACATGCTCATTCGTCGTTAAATACGGCCCGTCGATGAGATCGACGCAATACGGGATCGCCGGGAACACCGCCAGCAGACAATCGCGAATGGCGCTCGGCTTGCCCGGCAAATTGACGATCAGCGACGATCCGCGAATGCCGGCGATTTGCCGCGACAGGATCGCCGTCGGCACGATCTTCAGCGACACCGCCCGCATCTGCTCGCCGAAGCCGTCGAGGATTTTGTCGCACACCGCCTCGGTCGCTTCCGGAGTCACGTCGCGCTTGGCCGGGCCGGTGCCGCCGGTGGTCACGACGAGGCAACACTTCTCCTGATCGCACAGTTCACGCAACGTCGCCTCGATGACCGACCGTTCATCGGGAATCAGCATCGGCACCGCTTCCCACGGACATGAAAGAATCTCTTGCAGGCACGCGCGGATCGCGGGGCCGCCGAGGTCTTCGTAGACGCCTTTGCTCGCCCGGTCGGAGACTGTCAGGATGCCGATTCGAATCGTCATTGGTCAGTAGTCCGTAGTCAGTGCCAAGAGGTTGAACATTTGACTTGGTCGGCATACTCATTCTACGAAGCGTGGCATTTTTGCTACTGACTTCGGACTACTGACCACGGACTATGCAATGCGCACCACCTGGACCTTTCACTCCGCGGGCACCATCCTCTTCGGCCGCGACGCCGTCCAACAACTCGGCGACATCGCCACACGTCTCGGCGCCAAGCGTGTCCTCGTCGTCACCGATGCGATCCTGCAAAAAGCCGGCGTCCTTGAGCGTGTGCTGGAACCATTGCAAAAGAGCAACCTCGCCGTCGAAGCCTTCACCGGCGGCGAACCGGAACCGTCGATGCGGGCCGCGGAGGCGTGTCTGGTTCAGGCGAAGGCGTTCCGACCGGACGTGCTTGTCGGCCTGGGCGGCGGCAGCAATATGGACCTCGCCAAGCTCAGCGCCACACTGCTGACCCACGGCGGCACGCCGCGCACGTTCGTCGGCGACGACAAGATTCCCGGACCGATCATGCCGCTCCTTTGCGTGCCGACCACCGCGGGCACTGGTTCGGAAGTCTCCGCGGCGTCCGTCATCACCGATACCGAGAACAAGATCAAAGTCGGCATCCTCAGCAATTACTTGCGGCCCAAGGTCGCGCTTGTCGATCCGATGCTGACCGTGTCGTGTCCGCCGAAGGTAACGGCCGACAGCGGCATCGACGCCCTGACCCACGCGATCGAAGCGTACACCGCCGTGGATAACGCGACCTTTCCGCTACCGCCCGGCGAGCGCAGCGTGTATCAAGGCAGGCACCCGTTCGGCGACATGACCGCGGAGAAAGCGATCACGCTCATCGGACAGTATCTGCGCCGCGCGGTCGCCGACGGCAACGATTTGGAAGCGCGCGAAGGAATGGCCCTTGCCGCCTTGTTGGCCGGCCTGGCGTTTTCGAACGTCGGCGTCGCGGTCGTTCATGCCCTGGAATATCCGGTCGGCGGCGCGGTCCACTGCTCGCACGGCGCCGGCAACGGTCTGCTGCTGCCGTATGTCATGCGCTTCAACCTGTCGGCGCGTGTGCAGGAATTTGCCGCCATCGCCCGAATGCTCGGCGAGAATACGACAGGTCTCAGCGATCAAGCTGCCGCAGAGAAAGCGATTCAGACCGTTGAGCGGTTGCGCAACGACATCGGCGTCCCAAGGCGCTTGCGCGACATCGGCGTCAAGGAAGAGCAACTTCGCCCGTTCGCGGAAAAGGCAAGCGGCATCCAACGCATCCTGCGCGTCAATCCACGGGCGGTGACCGCGGATGATCTCCACGGAATTTTGCTGGATGCCTTTTGATGAGCGGGTGGCGCATCGCTTGCGGCTTAGAAGCTGTTTCAAAACCGTCTTAGCCGCTGAAGACGCTGCAAACGCCGTGAACAGATGTCGCATGCGGCTAACACGTGAAAGGCGCGGAAGTGTAATCCGGTTCTTTCGTAGCACAGTTT
>Ga0080064_1003646_pt1 | contig 21712 bp, 14 predicted proteins | sample Subgrocontami54m_FD_69260 | JGI IMG/M metagenome (GOLD analysis project Ga0080064, IMG submission 69260) | Subsurface groundwater microbial communities from S. Glens Falls, New York, USA - GMW46 contaminated, 5.4 m (SPADES assembly) (version 2) ...
GCGCCGGCGTGGACGAGCTCGCGCTGCGCGTCGTTCGCGACAGCGGCCCGCAGTTCGCCGAGTGGCTGCGAAGCGCCGCCCGGCGCGAACGCATCGTGCCGCGCCTGGTGCGGCAGCTCGCCGAGCGCCAGCTCGAGAGCATCGTCGAGCTGCTCTCGCCCGGCCATTCCAGGGGACTGCTTTCCGCGCTGGCCGTGCTCATTGACGCCGCGCAGCTCCAGTCGTCGGCGCATGGTCATCGGGCGCGGGTCAGGCGCGCGGCCTGGGAAGCCCTGATCGGTTCGCTCTTGAGCGCGGACGGTTCGTCGGGGGCCGTCGAGCGCGCCGTGCACCGGATGCTCGCCGCGGTCGAGGCACTCCGCGGCACGGCGAGCGCGTCGTCGCCCGGTCGAGCGCGCGACCCTGTCGGCGGCGCCGGCGAGGCGGCCGCCGCGGCGTCTGCTTCATTCGCAGCAGAGCTCGCGCGCCTGCGAACGCAACTTCATCGGGCATTGAGCGACGACGCGGGCGAGGGTCTGGCCGAAGCATGGCGCCGATTCCGGGAACGCGCGCCCGCGCTGCTGCGCGAGACCCTGCGCCATCAGGGGCAATCGGCGGATATCCGCCGGCGCATGGCCGCGATGTTTTCCGAGCCCATGCTGCTGGAAGTGGTCGAGCTGTTCGTGCCCACCGAGCGCGGCTTCATCCAGACGGCCATCCGCCACGCCGAGGAGGTCGCTTGCAGCGAACCGATCGGTCCCTTGCCCCGGCTCGGGCTCAAGTGCCGCCTGTGGGAATTCACGCTGACCCATCTGCTGGTCGATCGCGGGTCGGCTTTCAACCGGCGCTCCTACATCGGCGGCATGCTGCAGACGATGGCCGTGCGGGAGGAGATCGACTACGGGCAGTTGCTGCACGCCATGGCCGAGGCGCTGCGCACCAGCGCCGTCGTCACCGGCCTGCAGAGACAGATGCTGCAGCTCCTGGCCGAGCTGGAGGAAGCCCGGCTGCGCAGCAGGACATTGCTCGCGGCGTACGCCGGCACTGCCGCGTCGCCTCACGCGGATGCCGCCGCCGGCGCGTCAGAGGCGTCCGACACGATCTGCACGCAGGCCCTGCGCGTGCTGTTCGCCTCCTCGCTGGCGGGCAGTGACGCGCACGCCCTCGCGGCGGTCTGGCGCCCGGCGTTGCTGCACGACGCCGCATGGGTGCGCGAAGAACTGCTCCGCCAGGGGCAATCCGGCCAGGTGCGGCGCCGCATGGCCGCGGGACTGCCCGAGCCCGCGCTGGTCGAGTTGACGGAGCTGTTCGCGCCGCACGAAGGCGAGTTCGTCGGCGCCGCCATCCATGCGATGGCGCCGGCGGCCGCGGAACAACTGGCCGGCGCGCGCGATGCGCGGGAGGCGCGGCAGTCGCTGTGGGAGTTCACGTTGACCTATCTCCTGGTCGACCGGGGATCCGGTTTCAACAAGCGCTCCTACGTGGACAGCGTGCTGCGCCAAATGGCGGTGCGCGAGTCGGTCGAATACGCGCAATTCATCGACGCCATCCGCGCCGCGCTCGAACGGGTGGCCAATCCCAGCCGGCTGCAGCGGCAGATGCGGCTGCTGATCGCCGAATTGGCGACGCAGCATCCGCATGGCCCGCAGCCGCGGCGCAGGGAAAGCGGCACGGCGAACAGCGTGGATGCCGAAGTCGGGAAGGACGTGCCGCGCGAGCGCCTGCTCGCGGCGCTCGCCGACCGCACGGGCGGCGAATTCGAAAGGATCTGGCGCGCCTGGGCGGGACGCACGCCGGCGTTGCTCAGAAGAGAGTTGCTGCGCCTCGGGCGCTCGGCGTCGCGGCGGCGCCGCCTGATCGAAAGCCTCGCCGAGGCCATGCGACCGGCGCTGCTGAGCGCGCTGGTTCCGCAGGAGAGCGAATTCATCGTCAAGGCGATCGAACTGTGCGCGGCGGGTGCAGCGCGCGCGGGAAGCAGGATCGGCGCGCCGCCGCAGATCCGGAACAAGCTCTGGGAATTCACGCTGACCTTCGTGCTGACCGAGCAGGGCGAGGGCTTCAACCGGCGCTCCTACGCGGCGTTCATCCTGCGCAAGCTCGCTGCGCGCGACGGAATCCGCTACGACGCGCTGCTGCACAACATCACCGCGGCGCTGCGCGGCATGGCCGCGCCGGGCGCCGTGCAAGGCTCACTGCTTCACCTGCTGCTGGATCTGGCGGTCGCCGAATCTCCCGCGCCGGCAGCGACGCCGGGCGCGCCCGCGCAGGCGGGCGAGGACAACGCAAGAATGGACAAGCTTTCGCGCAGCGAAGCGCAGCGTCTTGCGACGCCTTCGAAATCACACAGTGTCCCGTCCCGCACGCAGCAGCCCGGCAGCGAAAACGACGTCGAGACGCTGCGGCAGCTCGCTGCGCGGGGAAGCATCGGCGCGCTGGAGTCCGCATTGCGCGACCGGGGCGTGGCGCATCACCTGATCGAAGCCTCAACTCCGGAATTCCTGTCACGGCTGCTGTACAGCCTGCGCCCGGCCGACCATTACGCGGTGCAGCGCTGCGCGGACGGCATGGCGTTCGCGTGCCGCGGCGCCGGTACCGAGCGCATCGAGCAGCTCAAGTGGCGCTTCGTATTCCAATACCTGTTCGAGGAAGGCCGGCCATTCTCGGCGGCCGATTTCGCGCGCCGCTTCGCCGCCTACCTGGCCGCGAACCTGCGCGTCGCGGCGCCCGTGGACTGGGTGCGGGACCTGCTGCGCAGGACGGCGTCGCGCGCCGACGGCGGCGACCCGGAGCTCGCCGATGCGATGGCCGCCGCTGCCGCGGGAACGGCGCGCGATGCGGCGGCCCGGCGCGACGAAGCGGCCGCGGCGGACAAGCCTTCGGCCGAGGGGGAGCCGATCTACATCTTCAACGCGGGCCTGGTGCTGGTCGCACCCTACCTGCCGCGGCTGCTCGAAGCGCTGGGCCTGACCGCCGACAACGCGTTCATCGATGCCGCGGCCGTGGAGCGGGGGATCGGGCTGCTGCAGTTCGCGGCAAGCGGCGGCACGGATTGCCCGGAAACGGAACTGGTGCTGAACAAGATCCTGTGCGGCGCGGAGCTCGACCTGCCGGTCGCGAGGGAAATCATGCTCACCGACCGCGAGCGGCTGACCGTCGAGGAACTGCTGCGCGCAATGATCGAGCACTGGAGCGCGATCGGCAGCACCTCGATCGCCGGATTGCGGGAATCGTTTCTGCAACGCGAGGGCCGGCTGGTGCACAGGCAGGACGCCTGGCACCTGCAGGTCGAGCCGCGTCCCTTCGACATGCTGCTCGACCGGCTGCCGTGGTCTTTCGCCACGATCAAGTATTCCTGGATGAGGGAGATCGTTCATGTCGATTGGCGCTAGCGCTGCGCAGGTCCGCGAGGCGCGGCCGGCGTGCCCGGGCGAGCCGCCGAACGCGGTGCTCGCCAATGCGCGCGCGCTGGAGCGCGAGCTGGCGTGGTTCGCGGAAGTGCTGCAGACCCGGATCAATCTGCATTTCGGACAGCCCAGCGCGATCCAGAGCATCGCGAACATCCGGCCGCCGGATGTTTCCCAGGACGATTCCGAATACGCGCGGCTGGCGAATGAATACGCGATGGGTTTCGACGAGCGCGTTGTTCTCCTGCTGGCGCTGATTCCTCACATCCGGCCGGAGGCGCTGGATACGCTGTTCGTGCGCAACGCCAACTTCGACCGGGGATTCACGGAATTCGGCGGCTGGAAAGGCAAGACGCACGGCGGCTTCCTGCCCACCTGCGAGACGGCCGCGTTCATCCTTGCGGGCAGCGATCTCGCCATGCGCCTCGAAGTCTTGCGCCTTTTCGACGATTCGCACTGGTTCCGCAAGCGCGGGATTCTCAGGCTGGAACACGCGGAATCCGGGGAGCCCCTTTTCAGCAGCGCGCTGCTCGTGTCGAGCGACTACCTGCACCTGCTCACCTCGGGCGACCGCAGGAAGCCGGATCACAGCCGCGAATTTCCAGCCAAGCTCATCGGCACTTCGCTCGACTGGACGGACCTGGTGCTGGGGCACGACGTGCTGGCCGAAATCGAGAACATCAATACCTGGGCCCGGCACGCAAGCACCATCCTGGACGACTGGGGCCTCGGGCGCTCGATCAAGCGGGGATACCGGAGCCTGTTCTACGGCCCGCCGGGAACCGGCAAGACGCTGACCGCGACCCTGATCGGAAAGAACAGTGGCGCGGACGTGTACCGCATCGACCTGTCGATGGTGGTCTCCAAGTACATCGGCGAGACGGAGAAGAACCTTGCCAACGTGTTCGACCAGGCGGAGAACAAGAACTGGATCCTGTTCTTCGACGAAGCGGACGCGCTGTTCGGCAAGCGCACCGCGACCAGCAGCTCCAACGACCGCTATGCCAACCAGGAAGTGTCCTACCTGCTGCAGCGCGTGGAAGACTTTCCCGGAATCGTCATTCTCGCCACCAACATGAAGGCCAACATCGACGATGCCTTCGCGCGGCGCTTCCAGTCGCTGGTGCATTTCCCCATGCCCGATGCGCAGCAGCGCCGCCAGCTCTGGGAGGGGACGCTGCGCGGCACGCGCCGTCTTGCCGACGACGTGGACATCGACAGGTTGGCGGAGGACTACGAGCTCTCGGGCGGGGCGATCGCCAACGTCGTGCGCTACGGCGCCATCAGCGCGCTGCAATCGGGACGCCAGAAGATCAACACGGCCGACCTGCTGACGGGCATCACCAAGGAGCTGCGCAAGGAGGGGAGGACGGCGTCGCCATGATGCGAGTAGCCGCTATGATCCGCAGGTATCCGGCGTTCCTCGGGCTGATCATCGTCCTGCTGATGACCGTGGCCGCGCTGCCGGCCGGCCCTGCGGACACGGGCGCGAATCCGCCGCAGGCGGGCGCCGGGCCGAAGCCCCCGCCTGCGCCCGCACCTGCGCCTGCACCGCAGAAGCCCGCGCCGGCGGCCGCACCGGCGCCCGCGCAGCCGCCGGCTGCGTCCGCGCTCCCCCTTCGGCAAGGCATCGAATACTACGTGCTGCCCTCGGCCCGCCAGAACCTGCGCTATTCGCGCACGCTGCTCGCCGGGGGAGGCGAGCCGCCCTATGCATTCTCCGTCGTCGCGGGCGCGCTGCCCGCGGGCGTCGCGCTGGATGCATCCGGCGTCATCGGCGGCACGCCCACCGCTTCCGGCGAATTCAAGTTCACGGTCAGGGTGACCGACGGGGAAGCGAAGACAAGCGAGCAGGCATATTCGCTGCGGGTCAATGCCGCCGCCGCGCGCGTCGCGCCCGCCCCGAAACCGAAGCCGCCCGCAACGATAAAGGACATCCCCGCCGCCGACGCGGACATTTCGGTCAAGGAAGCCACCGTTCCCAAGATGATCACCTATGTGCTGACCGAGGAGGACATCAAGAAGGCGCTTGGCCAGAAGCCGGCCGAAGCGCCGGCCCCCGCCGCCGGTGCACCGGGTCCAGGTGCGATCGGGTTGGATCAGGCCGTGGGAGACGTCACGCCTGCGGAGGAGGAGGTCGATCCTGCGCGGGCGAAGCAGCGCGCCGAGATGTTGGCTCCGCTCGAGAATACCGAGTATCCCTCGCGCGAGCTGTTCGAGAAGGCGCTGGATGCGCGCGTGTGCGCCTACGTCGAGGAGATCGTCAGGAAGGTGGTCGCTAAAGGTGGGGGATCGGCGGCCGCAGCGCCGAATATTCCCTGCCCGCCGGCGCGCGCCGCCGTTCCGAGTACGACCCCTGCGAAGCGGGGCGCCCCGGCTGGCGTGCCGAAGGCGAGCGCGGCGCCCAAGCCCGCTGCGGGATCGGGCAGCGTCTCCCTCTCGGATCTCCCGGCGCTGCTGATGCCCGACGAGCTTCGCGAGGCCCTGCTGAAGGCGGCCAGACGCGAGCATTTCTTCGTCGAGGACAAGGACATCCGCTGGACCGGAGGCGATTGCGGTTGCGTCAATGACGCGCTGATGGGCGATATCTACGGCTTCTATCCCTTCTGGAAGGCTAGCGGCCCCGACGAGCAGTCGATGGACTTCAGTCTGCTCACGCGCATCGGCTACTTCGCCCTGCCGTTCGACGACGACGGCAACTTCGTCACGCCGCTGCATTGGACCGAAAGCGAGCGCTCGACCCATTTCATCCGGGTCGCGCAGAAATACGGCACCAAGGTCGATCTGGTGCTCTACCGAAACGACTGGACACAGGTGCTGCACGACGAGGCCAAGCTTGACCGCATCGTCAGGCAGTTGCCGCGCAACGCGTTGCAGGCAGTGGACACGCCGCTGACAGACTGGGCCTCGCGGCTGAAGTCATGGGTGCCGCTGTTCGAGCCGGCGCCTGCGATGGGCGACGGGCTGACCGTCTATTTCGACGGCCGATTCAATGACGAGGACGCGAGGAGATTCGACGCCTTCTTCCGCAAGTTCATGCTGTCGCTGATCGCGGAGATGCGGGCAAGCGGGCGCAAGCATTCGTTGAACATCGTCGTTCCGGACGATCTGATCGGAAAGCGCGGCGCCTACGCCTTCGGGAACCTGTTCGAATACCTCCTCAGGGCCGAAGACCCGCCGATGAGCGATGGCCGCATCGCGGTCGCTTTCGACGACGCCGAGAGCGGAACCAACGTCGACGTCCGCTACCTGGTGCTGCTCTCGGAGCCCACCACCGACAGCAAGAAGCGGCTGCGCGCGGTGGTGGAACAGTCGCCGGTACTGAAGGGCAGCAACCGCAAGTACTTCCTGCGCAATATCGTCCCGGTGATCTCCTACGCCGGCGCGGACGCGCGCCAGTTCGCCGACGACCTGATCTATTTCCAGGACAACTTCGGCGGCGTCGGCCTCTGGTCCCTCCCCCTGGGCAATGCCGATCTGGCGGCCTCGATCAACCAGAAACTGCTCGAGGTCTTCGGGGACACGGGCACAGGGGCGGAAAATCCGGCCGCAAGGCTCCAGAACCGGATATGCACCGTTGTGTGCCCCATGCGCTGGACGCTGCGCCTCGTTCTCGGTGCGCTCCTGCTGATGGGCTGCGTGTCCTTCGGGCTGCTGCTGTTCGTCTGCAGGGGCGTGGTGCGCACGCCCGCGTACCGCATGTATCTGGGGATCGGCGCGGTCGCGACGATCCTGCTGGCGGTGGTCATGCTCAATTGCGATCCCGGTATGCAGGATCTCACGCGGCTGTTGCTGTCCCCCTGGTCCTGGGCAGCGATCGGGCTCGCTGCGATCGTGCTGATCGTTCGCCAGGCGTACAAGCCTCGATTTGTCCAGCCTTGATCGGGAGAAGACATGAACCTGCTCGAGCGTGCCACCATCATGCATTACCACCGCCACCGGATCGACCAGTACGGCCGCGACGACGCGATGGCCCTGGGCTGGCGCAGCGAGGACAGCCAGCGCAGGCGCTTCGAAGTTCTCGCGTCGCTCGCCGACTTCAGCCATTGCACCGTGCTCGACGTGGGCTGCGGCCGCGGAGACCTGAAGGCCTTCCTCGACGCGCGCTTTGCGGAGGTCGCGTACATGGGCATCGACCAGATGCCCGAGTTCATCGCCGACGCCAATGCGCGCTTCGCCGGCGGCTCTCCGTGCCGCTTCTACGAAGGCGACTTCACGACGGTCTCGTTTCCGCGCGTGGACTACGTGGTGGCCTCCGGCGCCCTCGGCTACCGATCGGAGGACGAGGACCTGCCCTTCGAGATGATCCGCCGCATGTACGCCTCGTCCGAGCGCGCGGCGATCTTCAACGTGCTCGACGCGCGCCGCTTTCCGGAGCATCCCTTGTTGACGGGACTGGATTGCGACGAGGTGGAGGCGTTCTGCCGAACCCTCTCGCCCGAAGTGACGCTGGTGAGGGGCTATCTGGAGGACGACATGACGGTACGCGTCACGAGGCCGGGAGGGAACGCGGCATGAAGACCAGACAACAGGCGTCGAGGAAGGAAAGCGGGCGCGTGCCCGCGGCGCACGCGACACAAGGGACCAAGGGGAGCGGACGCGCGGCCGCTCAGAACCTTCCGAACCGGGTCGCGCCGCAGGCAGCGGTTCAGCGCGAAACCGTTGCGGGATCCCGGCAGCCGATCCAGCGCGTCAGGGCCAAGCCGAGCGACGAGGTATTGAAGGCCGCGGTCGCCGGTTTTGTCGCCCGCGGCATGGGGACCTGCTGTTCCATGAGCGCGAAGGTCTACAACCTGCTGGTCGCGAAGCACGTCGACAACGCCGGCGAGGCGGGCGCCGAGTTGATCACCTGGGCCGAAAACGAAGGCACCGAGGAATACGACATCGGCAACCACACCGCCGCGACGGCGACCTGGGCCTCGGGAACGTTCGTCATTGACACCACGTGCGGCCAGTTCGGCGGCGAGGACGTGTACATCGGGAGCGTCTCGGACTGGCGCGCCTATATCCTGGGCCTGCAGAAGGACAGAAAAATCTCGCGCGAGAAATACGAGTCCCAGGGCAAGCCGTATACCGATGGCGACATGCAGGAGCGCGTCTTCGATCTCCTGCCGCACATAAAGCCCGCGAAACCGACCCCGCGGATCGACACCTCGTCCAAAGAGAGCAAGGTGTCGAAGGAGGTGCAGAAGCCGGGCAAGGAGGAGCCCAAGAAGGGGAAGTCGAAGGGGTTCAAATGCTACCTCACCACGGCCTGCGTGCAGCACCGCGGGCTCGGAGACGACTGCCGCGAGCTGACCGTGCTGCGCGCATTCCGCGACGGCTACCTGAGCGCGCAACCGCATGGTCCGGCGCTGATCGGCGAGTACTACCGCCACGCGCCCGGCCTGGTGAGAGCCATCTCCGGCTCGCCGAACGCGAATCGCATCTGGGAATGGATCTACCGGGTGATCCAGGGTTGCGTGCGCGACATCGCGCGCGGCCGGCCCGAGCAGGCCGAAGCCGCCTACCGGGTCATGGTGGCGGAACTGCTGGCTGCGTTTCCGCCGCGACGGACCGAGGCGCGCGTGCATCTGTCTGGATAGGAAAGTCGAAGCCATGGCATCCAGGCGTTCTACGAGTCTCGAGCAGCCCGGGAAATCGACGCCGGTGGCGGCCGCGTTCGATGAGCACGGGCCACGGGCGGGCGTGCCGGGCAGGCTCTCGGATGCGATCGGCCGGAGCCCGCGGGCAGCGGCGCAACGGGCGACGAGCTCGCAGATTCAAGCCAGTCCGTACATGACGGCCCAGCGAGCGCAACTGAGCAGCGCGTTCGGCGCACCCGCGCAGCGCGAAGCCGCGCCGCAGGAAGAACAGCTGCTAACGAAGGCGGCATCGATGCAGGCGCAAGCTCGAGTGAAGCCTGCCCTGGTGGCGAAGGGCGTCCCGGTCGACGACATCGCGTCCGAACGGAGTCGCTCCGCGCATCCGGCCGTTCAACGCTATGCGCTGGGCGATCTGAAGGACGTCAAGCCTCTCGACCTGTCGCCAAACCAGAAGAAGCTGTACAACCGACTGGATCTATACCAACGAGAAGTCGAATACATTCAATCCCTGAACGCGAAGGCGGAAGAAATCGCAGTGGATAACCCAAAACTGGCGCGCGAAATACGCGCCAGGCGGCACACGGTGCGGAACGAGCTCACGAGCCTCGCCAAGTACGTCGACGCCATACCCGGGAATATTCTCGACATGACCGGCGGCGAAGATCTCAGGAAGGTCGAGGCGGCCGCGGCGACGCACGTAGAGCAAATCTCGGCCAAATTGGTGGAGATCCAGGCCGCGGTTGCAATGACGGGCGTCAGCACAAGGACCTTCGACGAGTTCATGGGCGACGCGAAACGGATCGGCGAATACAAGACCGGAGATTCGAAGGCCCAGGCGATCCCGGTCGTCTGGTACAAGCGCAAGCAGGACTACAAGGACATCGTGCTGACGAAGCCCGACGAGAACGGCGAGAAGAAGTTTCAGTACCCTAACGGGCCGACTGTAAAACTTGCCGGCGATGAATACGATCTCACGGCGAAAGACGCCGATCCTTTTCAAGTCGGCGACACCTTCGAGAACAAGCACCTGTTCACCGATAGAGGCGTGCAGCAGAAGATCAGGCTGGCATTGATCGAGTACGGCTTCGACCATAAGGGCCTGGACGGCGACCACATCCAGGACCTGGGGTTTGGCGGCGTCGACGAAGAAGACAACGTCTGGCCGCTCGATGAAAAGATCAACCGTCGTCCATTCAATGGCTGGCGGCATCTCTACGGCGTCAACGTCCGCAAGTCCAATGGCGACGGGGTGACCAAGACCATCGCATCCCTGCCGAACAAGTGGTTCAAGATCAAGGACCATCTCGCGGCGGGCGACGGCGCCGTGCCTGACGAAGGCATCAGGCCCTCCACGGATTCCGGCACCGATGACTAGAAACGCAGTGTTCGACTCTCAATCCGCCGGGAAATACAGCCATGTCACGACCCGATAGACCGTGGTATCTGATGGAAGAGCGGCAGGTCTTCTCCCGATCGCTGCTGTGGGACCTGCAGCGGAGCTATTTTTCCTCGCGAGGAGTCGATGCGTGGCGGCAGGGCGAGGTGCCGCATTACATCACCAGCAATCCCACCATTGCCCGGGCCTACGCGGAGATGATCTTCGCCTTCCGGCAGGACCAGGAGCGCGTCGCGCCGGGCAGCGAGCCGATCCATGTCTGCGAGCTGGGGGCGGGCTGCGGACGGTTCGCTTTTCACTTCCTCAGGCGGCTGCTGCAGCTGTGCCGGGAATCGGGCACGGCGCCGGAGGGCTTTCGCTACATCCTGACCGACTTCACGCAGAGCAACCTGGACGCATGGCGACGGCATCCGCGCTTCCTGCCGTTCTTCGAGATCGGCCTGCTGGACATGGCGCTATTCGACCTGGATGGCTCCATCGAGCTCGCGCTGCAGGTCGGGGGCGGCGCGCTTACCCCCGGCGCGCTGCAGAGGCCGCTCGCGGTCATCGCCAACTACGTCTTCGACGGCGTGCCCCAGGACCTGTTCTATTTCAAGGACGGAATCGCGCATCACTGCCTGGTCTCCCTGGCTTCACCGCAAGATCCCGGGACAGTGGATGTCGCGGAACTATTGGACGGGATCCGCGCCCGCTACGAGTACCAGCGCCTGCACGACGAGCCCTACGAGGAGGCGGAGCTCAATGCGATGGTGGACGGCTACCGGCGCGGATTGAACGATGCACACGTCTTCTTCCCCGCGACCGGGCTCCGCTGCCTGCGGCGCCTGAAGGCGCTGTCCCAGGCGGGTTTGATCCTGCTCTCGGCGGACAAGGGAAATCACCGCCTCAGCCGGATCGCGCAAAAGTCGCCGCCGCGATTGGCGACCCACGGCTCGTTTTCCGTGAGCGTGAATTACCATGCCTTCCAGTCCTTTTGCGAGCAGACCGGCGGCACGGCGCTGGTGCAGGAGTATCCGCACCAGGGCATCGAAGTGATCTGTCTTTTGATGGTCAAAGGCGCGGAAGACTGCGTTGCCACGAGACAGGCCTACCGGAACCACGTGGCGGAGTTCGGTCCGGACGATTTCTTCACCCTCACCAAGCGCTTCGAAAGACTTCTCGCCGAGATGAGCGTTGCGGAGATCCTTTCCTATATGCGCTTCAACCACTATGACGCTCACGGCCTGGTCCGCGTGATTCCGCGCTTGATCGAGCTGGCCCCGGAATTGTCCGAGGATGAAATTTCCGCGCTCAGAAGTACCATGGACAGGACCTGGGAGGAGTATTTCACGCTCGGGGAGGCATGGGACCTCGCCTTCGCGATCGGCTGCTTCCTGTACGAGGCGAACGATTTTCGCGCTGCCCTGAGCTATTTCGAGCGCGCGCAGGAAATCTACGGGCGGGACACAGGCAGCTTGTACAACATGGCCGTCTGCCACCGGATGCTGAACCAGCCGCGGCAGGCCAGAGCCTTGCTGCAAAGTGTCATCGAAACCGACCCCGCCAACGAACAGGCGAGGGCGCAGCTGAATGAAGTCGCTTGCGAAGAAACGGCGATGGAAGACGCGTAGTGTTCGGACGCGGATGCTTTGAACCAGGAGGACTGACATGGGACGAGTGCAGAAACGGAAAGGTCCGGCAACGAACCCGGGGCACACGACGCAGGGGAAGTTCGCCGCGAGATCGCGCGCGAGCGACATTGCGGAGAGCATCGGCAATAGCCCCCGGATGGTGGCCCAGCGCAAGCAGGTACGAAGCATGTTCGGCCAGGCCGCGCAGTTGCAGGCGGCGCCCGAAGAGGAGCTTCAAGCCAAGGCGGCCCCGGGCGCGGTGCAGCGCATGGGCCCCGAAGAGGAGTTGCAGAAGAAGGCCGACCCGGCGGCGGTACAGCGGCAGGGACCGGAAGAAGAGCTGACGCAAGGCAAGCTCTCGACAACGAGCCCGGTCGCTCAACTGCAGGACGACGACGAGGCGCAGAGCGATCGAAACGGCCTGCCGGACGATCTGAAGTCGGGCATCGAGAATCTCTCGGGCATGCCGATGAACGATGTGCAGGTGCACTACAACTCGCCCAAGCCGGCACAACTCCAGGCGCTCGCGTACACGCAGGGCAAGGACATCCACGTGGGGCCCGGGCAGGAGCAGCACCTCCCGCACGAGGCCTGGCACGTGGTCCAGCAGGCGCAGGGGCGGGTCCAGCCGACGGCGCAGATGGAGCAGGGCGTTCCGCTCAACGACGACGCCGGCCTCGAGCATGAAGCCGACGTAATGGGGCAGAAGGCCAAGTCCGCTCCATAGTTTGGTTCGGACGCACGCCGTCCCTATAGCACAGGGGGTGGACCTTGAGAGCACCTGCGCGCGCACAGCCTGGATCGGTCGGCCCCGGCCAGGCTGCCGGCTCTTCCATGGGCCGACACCGGTTGGGCGAAGCGGCAGCCGATAGCCTTGGCTCGCTCGCCACGCCGACCGCGCTCGCGGACGCCATCCAGCGAAGCCCCGCGATGGTCGCGCAGCGTCAACAGCTCGCCCGGTTGTTCGGGCCATCCTGGCCTCGGGGATTGGAATCGGAGAATACCGCCCAGCGGCAAGCCGAAACCGACAAACCGGGCGGCGCATCGGCATTGATCGTGGAAGACGGCCAGGCGCTCGCCGGTCCTCGGCAAATGGGGAAAGGGGCATTCCTCAAGGCATTGCAGGCCGCCATCCGTGAAACCGCTCAGGGGGTTCTGGAGGGAACGGGGGCGACCCCGGAAGACTGCCCGTACATACGCTTCTGGTTCACCTACTACCAGGACAAGGATGCGGCGCATATCGAGCGCGCGATCCAGAAATATGTGACCGGTCTCGCGGCGGCGGAGTCGGCGCAGGACTACATCGATGCCGTGTGCCTGCGGGTCAAGAAGGGATTCGAAAAGGCCGTGGCGACCGGAGCGGCAACGGAAGTACCCGAGGGCGTGCCGAGCGATCTCATGGACGAGCGGCCCGAACCCGGTGCCGATGCGCGCGCGATCCAGCGCAAGGCCCTGCAGACGACCGTCGCTCCGCTGCTGCGGCGCGCCGCGGCAGCGGTCATCCAGATGTGCCCCTGCTTCGACGACAGCGCCACCAAGGACGAGCAGCAGCGACCTCTCCTGCAGTCCGAAGGCAGCACCGGTTCAGGAAGCACGAAGGCTCCGGAATTCTTCATGGGAGAGCGCGATTACGAAGCGCTCAGGAAAGCCTCTGAGTCCCAAGGCGTCGGCGGTATTTGTGCGGCCATCTCGGTCAACTGGCTCAACAAGAAGTACCACGGGCGGCCATTGCCTCGCACCTTTGCGGAGGTAGATCTGGAGGAGTTGGCCCGCGAGCAAAAGAAATATTACGGAATAGCGATGAGCATGTCCGGCGACGAAGGATTTATCGCGTACAGCGAGAGCCAGGGTTTGCAGGCTAAGCAGGTCGGGCAGGACAGGGTCCATTCATCCGGCGAGATCGACGACCTCGAAAAGATGGCGCTGGAGAATCATACCGGCTACGTGCTCAGCTTCTCGGAGACGAACATAGGGTCCCAATCCGGCCACGTCATTGCGCTCTTTCGAGAGGGCTCCAACATCCAGGTCCGCGATCAGAACGTCGGGCAGATGAACGTGTCGGACATGGGAACCTTGAAGGCCCGCTACGAGAAGATGATGGAGCAAGTGTGGAAGGAATATTACGAACAGCAAGCCCTGGTCAAGAGCGGCAAACAGAAGTACATCACCACCCCCGCTTATCGCAACTGGCAGCTTTTCGCGATGGCGCCCCTCAAATAGGAGGGCGGCCGAGGTCGCGGGGCACGACAAGCGCGCCCCGCCGGTGCTAGCATTGCCGCTCCGATCCCTACTTCACCAGGACTCCCCATGAACGCGCCGGAACAGCACAAGACCGAAGACGCATTCCACAAGCTGATCCACGACAACAGCATCTACGGGCTGTGGGAAATCGCCAGCCAGATGACCCCGCATCCGCTGCCCGATGCCGTCCCGCACATCTGGAAGGCGGCGCTGCTCGAATCGCTGGTGGAGCAATCCGCCACTGCCGTCCCGGTCGGCGACGAACGGCGCGCGATGCAGCTCTTCAATCCCGGGCTGAAAGGCGCCTGGGCCACCACCAGCACCCTGATCGCCGCGGTGCAGGTGCTGCTTCCCGGCGAAATCGCGCGCAGCCACCGCCACAGCCCCAGCGCCATCCGCTTCATCATGCAGGGCGACGGCGCCTACACGGCGGTCGAAGGCGAGAAGGTCATCATGCGCGAGGGCGACCTGGTGCTCACGCCCAACTGGCAGTGGCACGACCACGGCAACGAGACCGATCACAGGGTGGTGTGGATGGATGGCCTCGACGTGCCGCTCACCAAGGCGCTCAACGCCATGTTCTTCGGCATGTACCACGCGGAGCAGTTCCCCCTCGACAAGCCGGACAACGGCTCGCAGGCCCTCTACGGCCACGGACGGCTCTCGCCCACCTGGATGAAGGAGAGTTCGCTGTACTCGCCGCTGATGGTCTATTCGTGGGAGGAGACGCAGGAGGCGCTGCACGCCATGCGCGACCGCGACGGCAGCCCCTACGAGGGCATCGCTCTCGAATACACGCATCCGCAGACCGGCGGCCCGGCGCTGCCCACCATGGGCTGCCAGGTGCAGTTGATCCGCAAGGGCGAAAGGCTGAAAGCCCGCCACGTCGCCGGCAGTTCCATCTTCCACGTGAAGCAGGGCCGCGGGCGCAGCATCATCGAGGGCAAGGTGTTCGAATGGGGCCCGGGCGACATCTTCGTCGTGCCGTCCTGGGCGCTGCACGAGCACGCCAACAGCGGCGGCGAGGACGCGATCCTGTTCTCCATCAACGACCACCCGGTGATGAAGAAGCTCGGCTTCTACAGGGAAGCAGCGCTGACGGACAACGGCGGGTTCCAGTCGATATGACCTGGCCCACTCGCGAGAAGCAATCTCCGCATGCAAACCGAAGTCAAACAGAAGACCCCGTACGCCGTCGTGGCGGCCGTGCAGTTGCCGGGCGTGAGCGACATCGAGTTCGAGGCGTCGTTGGCCGAGCTGCGCGATCTCGCAAAGACACTGGGATTCAAGGTCACCCGCACGTTTACGCAGAAGCGCTCCGCCTTCGATTCGGCGGCGTACCTGGGCCTCGGTAAGCGGGAGGAGATACGCTGCTTCGTCAACGAACCCGAGGTCGCCGACTCCGACACCGGCCAGGTCGAGGTCGTTCTCGTCGATCACGAGATCTCGCCCTCGCAGGCGCGCAACCTCGAAAAGGAGGTCGGCTGAGAGGTGATGGACCGCACCATGGTCATCCTCGATATCTTCCACCGCAACGCGCGTTCCCGCGCCGCCCGCGCACAGGTCGAGATCGCGCGTCTCGAGTACATGGCGCCGCGCCTGCGCGAGATGGCGAAGCTCGCCGGCCCGCAAGGACGGCAGCGCAGCGGCACAGGCGGCCGCGGCGGCGGCGAATCGCACACCGAGCTGGACAAACGAAAGATCCGCGACCGTATCGCCGAACTGCAGCAGGAGATAGCCGCGATGGATGTCGAGCGCAAGACGCAGCGCTCGCGGCGGCAAGAGCGCCACGGGCTCGCCAACGTGGCCCTCGTCGGCTACACGAACGCGGGAAAGTCCACCTTGATGCGCGCACTCACAGGCAGCGAGGTGCTGGTCGAAGACAAACTCTTCGCTACGCTCGACACCACCGTGCGCGCCCTGCTCCCCGAGAGCGTGCCGCGCGTGCTCGTCACCGACACGGTCGGCTTCATCAGGAACTTGCCGCACGCGCTCGTGGCATCGTTCAAGTCAACACTCGAGGAGGCGCTCGATGCGGCGCTGCTTCTCAATGTCATCGACGCGAGCGATCCCGGGTTTGAACGTCAGCTCGAGGTAACTGACGAAGTGCTTGGCGAGATCGGCGCGGAAGCGGTGCCACGCATCCGTGTCTTCAACAAGATCGACCAGGTCGGCGACGCAGCGGCGCAAGTTGAACGTGAAGCGATGCTGCGTGCGAAGTACCCGGATTGCATCGTGATGAGTGCGCGCCGCAATGACGACGTGACGAAATTGCGCAAAGCGATAGTCGCATTCTTCCAACAGGATCTCGTCGAGGCCGAGCTTTTTCTTCCCTGGTCGGCGCAGAAACTGCGCGGCGAGATCTTCTCGAGTTGCGAGGTGCTGGAGGAGCGCGCCGACGGTGAGGGCGTGTTCCTACGCGTCCGCGGTGAGCGCGAAGCGGTGAAGGGCCTTTCCGAGCAGCTCAGCCAAACGAGCTGAATTCAGGATGTTTGTACCACCCGATTGCCCTTGGACAGGACTCTAGGTCAGTTCATTCTTCTATAGGAATGTCGAAATCAATCGAGCACTACTGGCTGGCGTGGCCGATGGCCGAACTTCGGCCTAATCGGGCATTCGCGTTTGACGACCGGATACCCTATCGAGGGAACTTGCGACGACCGGACCAACCTCATCACACCTCCGAGCTGTTAGCCCGAGGTGTCAACTAGTTCGGGGGAACTTTAGCGTCCGTGTTCGAACGCGTTGTTATGCCGCAATATCGACGTATTCGACGCGGCTCGCCGGCGGAGGAATGGGTGTGCCATCTTCGCGCATACCTTCAAGATGAAATTCGATTGCTTCTCGAATCTGGGACTCGACTTCCTCAATGGTGGCGCCGGTGGCAATACACCCAGGAAGATCCGGAACGTACGCCGAGAAATTGCCTTCCGCCTTCTCGATTACGATCGCATAGCGCATGGGTCCCTCATTTCTTTAGACCAGACTGCTTCAGAATACTGTTTAAGGTGCCAGGTGCCAAGTCGTCGGCGGGTTTGCCTGGTACCGTGACCCGCCCGGATTTCACAGAATGCTTGAACTGACGGTGGCTTCCGCGTGTTGCCACGAGAACCCACCCGTCCTCGTGGAGCATTCGCAATATTTCACTGACTTTCATTTAGCCAGCATATCAAGGCGGCGACATTTGCGCAGATCGATCCCTTATTGCGGCATAACGAAAACGAAGTAGGGGGCGTAAAGGGAGTGCTTGGTGACACCTTATACGCTCGGTTGTTCATCGTCCGGCCCTCGAATCAATGCATTGCGCGCACCATCGCCATTAATACGCCTAAGCAAAAGCACCCGCAACAGGAACCGGTGGAAGGCTCTGCATCGGACTCTGAACGCCGGCTGCTTAGCGTGAGCAGACGTGTGCCCAAAGGCGCATGGGTAGCTTTCCAACACGCGAACGTCCAATCGTGTCGCGGCGCTCAGCTAAGCTATTTGGAAGGCCCGCTTTGGGTCGAGCGATCCAGTCTACGTTTTTGGGAAGCGGACATTCCCGCCGGCTGCCCTGATTTCGTCTCGGGCAGATCGTCAGCCTCCGCTCAGGCCGGAAGCTGTGTGAAAACGCTCGTAGCTATGAGTGCAGACAAATGTCGACCTCATAGAACGCGTCAGGATCGACGATCAGCGACTCGGTAATGGTTTGAGGACACCCAAATTCAGTGTCAAAAAGCGTTTTCACACAGCCTCGCCGAGGAGCAGACGTCCACAGCAGTTCACCCGTGCGGCGGCTTCTGGCCGACTGCGGGCCCCGCGACCCGCCCTTCCCCAATAATCCCGTCGGCGGCCGCAATCCAGAGAGGCTGAGTGACGGCAGGCGATCATAAGCGGATTCAGGATCGAGCGCACCACCTGCGTTCCAACGCCGGGCGACTGAGGCAGCCTAGCACTCGGGCTACTCAACCGCCCGTCCAGAGGCGGCGACAACGGGTCGCGACCACCTGCTCGTAGGGTACCGGCTCGCCCAGATGACCGATGGATTGCGCGAAGGCGTTGAGATTCCGGACCGCTGCCTCGGAAATTACGGGATCGTAGAACAGGGCATCGCGCTCGACGATGGCCGCGATCAGGGCAGCCGATTCCGGCGGAAATTTTCGTGTACCAACCTCGCGCGCAATCGCGGGATCGGCACGCAGGGCCTTCTGTGCCTTGACGATGGCTCGGACGGCCGCGTCGATCGCACCGGGCTCGCGCGCGATGAAATCGTCCGTCGTCGCCAGACCGGCAAAGGTAAACAAGCGCACCTCGTCGGGGTCGTCGCCGCGCCGTACGTCGATGTGGATCTTACCGATCCCGCGGGTGACAGCAGTCTCGGCGCCCATCGCATTGGCCCAGAATCCGTCGATTCTCCCTTCCTGAAGCGCCTGTGCCGCGAACACGCCAAACGAAACATGTCGTTCCCGCGCACCCGACAGCTCCACGATCTCAAGATCGCGTTCGGGATCCAAGCCGGCGCTGCGCAACATCTGTTTGAAAGCAAGATCCGGCCCTTCTGCGGCCGTCAATCGCAAGCCTCGCAGCGCATCGATGTCGCCGCGCCCAGCCGCGAGATCAGCGCGAACGGTCAGCAGCCACGGCGTTCCCTGGGACAGCGCCACGCATAGCTTGGCGCCTCTCCAGCCTGCAAATTCGGTGAGGAGATCGTGCACCGAGCCGGCGATCATGGCATCGGCCGTCCCGTTGCGCAGCGCCTTCGTGGCACCCAGCATCGGTACGAGCTCGATCTGCACATCGAGCCCTGCTTCTTTGAAAAAGCCAAGCTCGTCGGCAGCCAGTGCCGGAAAGCAGGTATTGCTTACGAGATCGACTGCTGCGATGCGCATCTGGACAAGTCCCCTGGCGATATCCCGATCTCTGTCGAAAAAGGTGCGGCAAGCATCTCCGATTGCACAGGCTATGCCATCCGCGTGATGGTTTCAATGAAGCTGTTGGCGCGGGCTTTTCACAGATGGCCGGCCAAGGCTGGGAGGAGAATGGGCAATCAGGAGGCGTTTGTTTCTAGCCACCGCAGCTGCTTGCGCTATTGGCCGGTCTGCGACGGCTGGGTGAGCGGCTCAATTCGATCCGCAGCGGAGATTCGTGAACCCCGCCTGCGCCTCTTGCGCCGTGCGCCTCGCTAATTCGCGTACCCCCCGTATTCCGCCGCCGCTTCCACCATGGCGCGCAGGTTCTCGAGGCTTGCGCCCTCGATGGAGTTCGTGCCCGCCGCGAGGATGAAGCCGCCGCCCGCGGCGCAAGTCTCGATGGTCTTGCGGCAATAGTCCTTCACGTCCTTGGGCGATCCGGTGGCGATGAGCGAGGCGGGCACGTTGCCGGAGATGCAGCACCGGTCGCCGAGCGCCTGCTTCGCTTTCCCCATGTCGGTGCGGTCGAACAGCCAGTTGACGGCCCCTTTGGGGAACTCGTTCACGAGCGCGAGCCGCGTCTCGAAGCCGCCCTCCGCGAAAAGCGTCGGCATGATGCCCTCGGCAATGAGGCCGTCGATGACGCGCTTCAGCGTCGGCCAGTAGAAAGTCTGGAAGTGCTTTTCCGACATCCAGCCGTCGGCGCCCTTGTGCAGCGGGAACAAGGCTATCTGCCCTTTGGAGGCGTTGAGGGTGGCGATGGTGGCGTCGATAGTGATTTTCGCGACCACGTCGAGTGCCTCCAGCAGCTTCTCGGGCCGCCGGCGCAGGTCCAGGATGATGCCCTTGGTGCCGCGCAGCGTGTCGCCGATGGTGTCGAAGGGCGCCTTGGCGTAGCAGGCCCCGAACGAGGGAAATCCCAGCTCGCGGCCGCGCCGGCCCACTGCCGATACGACCTGCGTCCAGCTCGCGAGCGCTTTGCCGACGTCGATGAGCTTTTGCAGGGACGCCTGCACTTCGGGCTTCGTGTAGGGCATGAAATGCGGCGTGACCATCGGCAGCTCGGTGACGGGCGTGAAGGACTGGAGCATCCGGAAGGGCTCGAAGGTGCCGAAGACGCGCGGCAGGTAGGTGCGAAACCAGAAGTCCGACGGGTCGTGAATCAGCGCATCGTATTCGTCGGCGCTCATGTACTCGGCTTCGACGAACTGGTAGCCCATGCCGTCGCTCGCCATGCCGTGCCCCGGCCAGCGGTAGAGCTTGTAATCGAGCAGGTCGAGCACCTTGCCCACGGGCAGGTTGGGGGCGGCGAAGGCGTCCAGGCCGGTCTCCAGGCTGAACTTGAGCCAGGCCTGCGCGGCTTTCTCGGCGTCGTACATGGCGGTGCCGTAATCGATGCCGGCGTATTCGACGGGCAGCGAACCGATGGGCAGCGCCACCGGCACCCGGTCCGGCTCGCGCACGCTGTAGACGTCGATCATCCGTTTCGCCCGCACCCGATAGGCTTGTTCCGCTGCGGGACTGTCGAAGCGGATCGCGCTCGTCGAGTTGTACCACTCGAACCTGCGCGCCCTTTTTTCCTCCCAGGACAGAGTATTCCAATCCGAATCCATGCGAACCCTCTCTCGAGCAACCGTGAAGCACAGCATACCGGATCGGCGAGCGCCGAAGGAGTAGCCCGGAACGCCGCGCCAGGAGCCGATCTCCGGCCGGTTGCTCTCCGGTGCGAGCGGAGTGGGACCGTTCCCAATCCTTCGCCGCGATCTGCCCACGCCCCGCGCGCGATTTCGCGCCAGAAAGTTTTTCCTTCCCGATCCTCGCCCGATACAATCGTTCCATCCACTCTCAGTCAGGAGGACCGAGCCATGAGCCAACGCAGCCTCGATGATTTGTTGCGCGAGGTCGGCAATCCGGTGCCGATGCTGCGCAATTCGCAGATGGGTGCTTATGTGTATCCGGTGGTGCCGTCGGAGTTCTCGAACTGGCGCGACGAGCAGCGCGCCTGGCGCGAGACCGCCGTGCTGTACGACCAGTCGCACCACATGGTCGAGCAGACCGTCGAGGGCCGCGACGCGCTCAAGCTGTTCTCCTATCTCGCCACCAACAGCTTCGCGAATTTCCCGGTCGATCGCGCCAAGCACTTCTGCCCGTGCAGCCACGACGGCTACGCGATCGGCGACGGCATCCTGTTCCACCTGGAGCAGAACAAGCTCGTCTACGTCGGGCGGGCGCCGGCGGCGAACTGGATCCAGTTCCACGCCGAGACGGGCGGCTTCGACGTCAGGACCGAGAAGGACGACCGCTCGCCGTCCAATCCGAAGGGCAAGGCGGTGGGGCGCAGGCATTACCGCTACCAGATCCAGGGGCCGAACGCGCCGCAGGTCATCGAGCGTCTGAACGGCGGGCCGGTGCCGGAGATCAAGTTCTTCAACATGGGCTCGATCGACATCGCGGGGCGCAAGGTGCGCGCGCTGCGCCACGGCATGGCCGGCGCTCCTGGGCTGGAGGTCTGGGGGCCCTACGCGGAACGCGAGGAGATCCGCGCCGCGATCGTGGAGGCGGGCAGGGACTTCGGCTTGAGGGAGGGCGGGGCGGTCGCCTATTCCAC
>Ga0080064_1003647_pt1 | contig 21700 bp, 22 predicted proteins | sample Subgrocontami54m_FD_69260 | JGI IMG/M metagenome (GOLD analysis project Ga0080064, IMG submission 69260) | Subsurface groundwater microbial communities from S. Glens Falls, New York, USA - GMW46 contaminated, 5.4 m (SPADES assembly) (version 2) ...
CGATCGAATCCGTTCGATGAGCGCGCGCGAGTAGGGGGCCACGTAGCGGACGTAATCGTCTGAACCGAGCGCACCCACCCAGCTATCGAAGACCTGAATGGCGCGCGCGCCGGCGGCCACTTGCAGCAGCGCATAGGGTCCGAGCACGTCCACCAGTTTGCCCATCAGCCGCCGCCACATGGTCTCGTCGCGGTACATCATCTGCTTGGTGCGCAGAAACGTCTTGGACGGCCCGCCTTCAATGATGTAGCTGGCCATGGTGAATGGGGCGCCGGTAAATCCGATCACCGGCACGCGTCCGGCCAGCGCCTTGACGGCCATCTGGATGGATTCGCCGACGTAGCCCAGATCATCCGTGTTGGAGATGGAGAGCGCATCGATGTCAGACGAGGTGCGCACCGGGTTGTGAATCTGAGGACCTTCGCCGGCCACAAAACTCAGCTTGAGACCCATCGGTTCGACCGGCAAGAGCAGATCGGCGAAGATGATGGCGGCATCCACATCCAAGGCCTCCACCGGCTGGAGTGTAACCATTGCGGCCAGATCCGGGCGTTTGCAGATCTCGAGGATGTCGTGGTGCTTGCGCACCTCCCGGTACTGCTTCATGTAGCGGCCGGCCTGCCGCATAAACCATACCGGCCGCACATCGGTTTGACGGCGGCGGCAGGCTTCGAGAAATCGACTGTTCATTGGAGCCACGCGCATGCTATTTCCAACCTATCCTCACAAAGAAAAACTCTTGCCTGAGCCGGCTTGTGAGCTTGCGCCCAGGCCCGCCCGTTAATGAAAGCCGGTTTCGTCCAGGCTTCGCTATCCAGCGCCCTGGGTGCGGTCACCGAAACCGACAACATCCCCTGCGCCGGAAAGCCCGTGCGGGGATCAAAAATATGGCTATACAACTTTCCGCCGGAAATGAAGAACTTTTCCGATGTCCCGGAAGTGGACATCGACAGGTTCTTCAGAACCAGATCCTCGACGTATCGTCCCTCTATCTTCGGATGCCGTATCTTCACTTTCCATCCTGCTTCGCCGGGCGGTACGCCCAAACCATAAATTGTGCTCCCACCGGCCGATACCAACGCAGAACCGATTCCGTTGTGACGGAGTATTTCCGCCAGCTTGTCCACCGCCATCCCTTTTCCGATGCCGCCGGGATCCAGCTCCACTCCAGCCCGCTTGAACTTCACGCTATGCTTGGCCGGATTCAATTCCACCAGGTGGTAACCAACGCTTGCCATCGCGGTCCGGATCTCGGCCCGGTGGGGCAGGCGTCCGGAACCCTTGTAAAATCCCCAGATCTTAAGCAAGGGGCCGACGGTTATATCAAAAGCTCCCTCACTCCACTGGCTATACCGCTGGCAAGCCTCCACCAGATCGAACAACTCCTGACTCACCTGGACCGGCCCGTTGGCCGCTTCCCGGTTCATGCGGCTCCACTCACTTTGAGGCTTATAGTTAGAGAGCAGGTTATCCAGCCGCCTGACTTCGTCGAAGCTCTCTTCCAGAGCGGCTTCCAATCGAGCCCGATCCTCACCAAAGGCAACGATGGTAAACGTTGTCCCCATGGCCTCGACGCTGGACTCGAGGCGAAGAGACTCCCGCGCCGGAGCAGCCACGGGAACCAACCACAAAATTAGCACATTGGCCCAGGGGAAAGCTCTATTTTGACGCATTTTTTACGAAGGATTATCGGTACCAGTACCCGTCTCGGCAGTGTCCCGCGGCCGCCCCTTCTTCATTTTTTTCAATAATTTACCAGCCCTTTCACGGACCGCAAAAGGGACGTCCGCCGTAAACCTTAAATCGGGAGCCCGGAACAGTTCCAGACGCTCAGCCACGGCCTGGCGGAGGAATCCGCGCGCCCGATCGATGGCCTCGAGTGTAGCTTCCTGCTTGGCCCGGTCTCCGCCAAGGGCCAGCCTCACATGCGCCTTTTTCTTATCGGGTGACAACAGAACCTCGGTGACCGAAACGGTGCCGATGCGGGGGTCATCCAGTTCGTAGTTAATAATCTCTTCCAGTTCCGACTGCAGGCTGGCTGTAACACGCTCGGCGCGATGATCCATGAGTTACTCGATCCACTCGGTTTGGACACTCACCAGACACGGGCCGGCCTGATTGGCGGCATCCTGCTCCACTGCCTGCAACACCTGCTGGGCATGTATGCGGTCACTGGACACGGTGACGGCGGCCAGGATCGAGCGCTGCCACAAATCCTGATACTCAATTTCCGCCACGGAAACATTGTGGCGATTCCGGAGCTTTTCCTTGAGGCTCTTGACCAGGTGCCGTTTCTCCTTGAGCGAATGCGCATACTCGATCCGCAGTTCCAACGTAAGAACGCCGATGGCAGGCATAGCACCTCAACCCGTCGCTTTCTTCCCAATCACACGCGCGCTAGGCGAATACGTCGTGAGCCACCCGCTCGGTGATAAACGCCTCGATCACGTCATTGGGCTTGATGTCGGAATAGTTGGCGAGGGTGATGCCGCATTCCAGGCCGCTCTTGACCTCGCTGGCATCGTCCTTGAACCGCCGCAGGCCTTCGATCTTTCCCGTATGGACCACAACGTTGTCGCGGAGCAGCCGGACCTGGCAGTTGCGCAAGATGACGCCGTCCTGCACCAGACACCCGGCCACGATGCCGACCTTGGTGATCTTGAAAACTTCCCGGACCTCGGCGCGGCCCTTGGGAATCTCCTTGAAGACCGGCTCCAGCAGCCCGATCATAGCCTTCTTGATCTCCTGGGTCATCTCATAGATTATGGTGTGCAGCCGGAGGTCTACTTTTTCCTTTTCCGCAGTGTTGGCGGCGGCGCGGTCCGGGCGAACGTTGAACCCGATCACAATCGCCTCAGAGGCGGAGGCCAGCAGCACATCGGTTTCCGTGATGGCGCCGACGCCGGAATGCAGTACGCGGATGCGGACCTTGTCATTGGAGAGCTTCTGCAAGGTCTCGCTCACCACCTCGGCCGATCCGCCCACGTCGGCCTTGAGAATGACGTTCAGTTCCTTGACCTCGCCTTCGCGCAACTGTTCATGCAGGGTTTCCAGAGTGACGCGGCTGTTCTTGGCCATGGCCACTTCCCGCACCTTGGCTTCGCGATAAAGAACAATCTGCTTGGCCTTGGCGGTGTCGGTGATCACCTGGAGCGTCTCGCCCACTTCCGGCAGCGAGTCCAGACCCAACACCTCCACGGGCGTGGAGGGCTCAGCCTCCTTGACCATGTCTCCCTGGTCGTCCACCAGGGCGCGAACCTTGCTGAAGACGGTGCCGCAAATGAAGTAGTCACCCACGCGCAGGATTCCGTTGCGCACCAGTACGGTGGCCACCGGGCCGCGGCCGCGGTCGAGCTTCGCTTCGAGAATGGTACAAACGCCAGGCCGAGTATGGTTGGCCTTGAGCGTTTGCATTTCCGTCACCAGCAAAATCATCTCGAGCAGCTGATCCAGGTTCTGCTTGGTCTTGGCCGAGACAGGAACCATCACCGTATCGCCGCCCCAATCCTCGGCCAGCAGGCCGCGGTCAGAAAGCTGCTGCTTGATGCGGTCAATCTGGGATTCCGCCTTGTCGATCTTGTTAATGGCGACAATGATGGGCACGCCGGCCGCCTTGGCGTGATCAATAGCCTCGATGGTCTGCGGCATGACGCCGTCGTCGGCGGCCACCACCAGCACCACGATATCGGTCACCTTTGCGCCGCGGGCGCGCATCCGCGTGAACGCCTCGTGGCCGGGCGTGTCAATGAAGACGATCTTCTTGCCGTTATGATGAATCTGATAGGCGCCGATGTGCTGTGTGATGCCGCCGGCTTCGCGCTCGGCGACGTTCGACAGGCGGATGGCGTCCAACAGGGAGGTTTTGCCGTGATCGACGTGGCCCATCACGGTCACCACCGGGGCGCGCGGAATCTGATCCTGCGTATCTTCGGCCAGATCCACTTCCTGCGTGTTCTCTTCTTCGAAAGTCATCTGGCTGGTCTGGGCGCCGAAGCTCGTCGCCAGATCCTCAGCCATCTTCATGTCCAGAGTTTGATTGATGGTAGCGAATACCTTTTTGTCGAGAAGAAGCCGTTTGATCACCAGGCTCGCCTTGATGCCCATTTTCTCGGACAGCTCTTTTACCGTGATGCCTTCTCCGATGGTGATGTCCTTATTGACGGCCACGACTTCGGCTTCTCGCGGTTTGCCAACCGGACGGAGACGGCCTTCCTGCAATTCCCTTTCCCGGCTGGCCGAACGCGGCTTGGCCTGGTGGCGGCGCGTATCGGTGGGCACTGCCGACGGCTCGGATGGCAATGGCGAGGTCGGATGCATGCCGCGGCCGCGCATTCCAGGACGCGGCGGACCGCCGCCGGCCGGAACTCCAGGACCACGCACGACAGTTTGTCCAGGGCGAATGGGTCCGCGATAAATCGGCTGTCCGGGAACCGGAGAGCTGCGCGGGGTGTAGGGCCGCGGCGCAGCCGGTTGGCCCGGCATCGCGCTCCGGGTGCTTGGCTGCGTCAGGCGCGCGACCAGATCGGGGCGAGGCGGAACCACGGGCCGCGGTTGGGGCTGCCCTGCCAGTCCAGTCCTCGATGGCGTCGCGGGAGTATGCGGGTGCGCCGGGCCTGGCGCAATGATCCGCGTGGGCGGCGCGGGAGACGGCCTTGACGCGGGGCGCGGAATGGAGGGTACGGAAGCGGATGGCGGCGGCATCGCCGGCGCTCCAGGACCGGAGCGCTGCAGCGCAGGCGGCATCGGTTGACGTGGACCGGATAATATCTGACCCGGACGCGGCGCACCAGGGGCGCTTGTCGGAGCAGGCGATTCCGGCGGAGCTTTCGGCGTATACGGCCGGGGCGTGATGGTGGCTGCCGGATGGGCCGGTGCTGCCTGCCGCGGTGGAATCGGAATAGTCGGGGGCCGCTGTCCGGAAACGGCCAACGGCGGACGGATCGGCTTGGGAACGCTCTTGAGAGGCCCTGCCTGTGAGGGGGCCTCCGCCTTCTCGGCGACAGCCTCGGCTAAGGGCGCCGGATCGGACTTTGCGGCAGCGGACCTGGCCTCCAGCGGTTTGGGTGGCTTCTTGCCCTCGGCGGGCGGGGCCTGCGCGGACGCTGCCGGCGTCGCCGCGGCACTCTCTTTGCGTTTGGATTTGGAAGGAGCAGGACCGGATGCCTCCTCGGCGACACGTTCGCGGATGGCAAGAGCAAGATCGTCGTCAAGAGAACTAGAGTGGGTCTTTTTCTCGGCAATGCCAAGTTCGGGAAGCAGGTCAATGATCTTGCTCGGCTTGACCTCTAGCTCCCGCGCCAACTCGTTGATTCGTATCTTACTCATAACCAAAAGGCCTTGCCGTCATGGCAACAGCCCGCAAATCCCCCTTTAGTTCGAATTCTCCATCGTATCAGATTCGCCTTCCGCCGCAGCGATCATTTCCATTGTTGGTTCTTCCAAATGTTCCCGCGGATCGGCCACCGAACCGAGCTCCACAACCAGCCCCGGCTCCACCGTAATGGGAGGCTCCACCGCGCTTTCGGCGCTCGCGGCAGCCATCTCAATCTCAAATTGATTGTAGTAGCTGATCACGCTGGTTTGGATATTTTCCACCATGCCGGCGTCGATTCCCGGGAGCTGCTCCAGCTCTTCCGGCGTCATCGAACCGAGCTTTTCCACCGTGCTAACCTCGGCCGCCAGCAGCTTCTCGAGCATTTCCTCGGCCAACCCGTGTTCCACCAAAACCGACACTGGCGCCCCGGGCACCACCAGCGCCGCCATCTGCGTTTCCACTTCCTGCCGTTTCTCTTCCGCGCTCTTGATGTCGATGCGCCAGCCAAGGAGCTTGGCCCCGAGCCGCACATTCTGGCCCTTCTTGCCGATGGCCAGAGACAATTGCGAGTCATCCACAATTACTTCCATGTGGCGTTCCACCGGATCGACAATGCACACACGCGTGATTTTGGCCGGGCTGAGCGCGTGCGTGGCAAAAGTGACCGGATCGTCGGAATATTCGATAATGTCGATCTTTTCACCGCGCAGCTCGCGGATGATGGATTGCACGCGCATTCCCTTCATCCCGACGCAAGCTCCGACGCAATCCACATCGCGGTCACGGCTCCACACAGCGATCTTGGTCCGCTCGCCGGCTTCCCGCGCGCACCCCTTGATCACCACCGTGTTGTCGTAGATCTCAGGCACTTCCTGTTCAAACAGCCGCGCCACCAGCTCCGGCGCGGCGCGCGAAACGATGACGCCCGCATTCTTGCCGGTTTTTTCCACGCTCTTGATCACGCACCGTACCCGGTCGGCCACCGAAAAAGACTCCAGTTTGGACTGCTCTTTCTTGATCAGCCGCGCTTCCGTCTTGCCCAGATCCACCACCAGATCCGGCCCTTCAATCCGCTTGATGGAACAATGCACCAGCTCCCCGACGCGGCCGGAATACTCCGCGAATATGGTCTCCCGCTCCGCCTCACGCACCTTTTGAAGAATCACCTGCTTGGCCGTCTGGGCCGAGATCCGGCCCAGCACGTCGGTGTCCTTTTCAATGCGAATCTCACCGCCCACAACGGCGCCGGGGTCCAGCCGCTGCGCCTCGGCGAGCGTGATTTCGTTCAACGGATCGGTTACTTCTTCCACCACCCGCTTCACTATAAAAATCTGAATCGCGCCGGTCTTAGGCTGGAACTCGGCCACCATGTCCTCGTTGGTGCGGAATTGCTTGCGCGCGGCCACAAGCATGGCTTCCTTCACCGCATCGAAGATGATCTGCGCGTCGATGCCCTTCTCTTTACTGAGTATCTCGATAGACTGATAGATGGATGCCAAGGGATTCTGCCTCGTTTTTGCGGATTACCACTCGAACTTCAGGTTGGCCCGGTCCACTTGCTCCAGGCGGATCCGCACCGGATCGCCTTTGGACGGTTCCAGCGTAATGATGTCTTCACTAAAACCAGCCAGCCTGCCTTCCCAAAGTTTCCGGTTGTCCAGCGGTTCGCGAAGAATTACTTTTACCTTACTGCCGGTGAAGCGCTCAAAATCTTTCGGCTTGCTCAACTTGCGTTCCACCCCGGGAGAGCTGACCTCGAGGCGGTAGCTCCCGCCCGGAATCACTTCTTCCACGTCCAACACCGTGCCAACGTGCTCAGAGATGAGTTCGCAATCCTGGTGCGTTACCCCGGCAGGCTTGTCGATTGTGATCCGGAGCAGACGGCTACCGCCCGCCCCAAGCCATTGCACCTCGACGGGCTCAATCCCGTCGGCACGGCCGGCCCGTTCGACAATTTCGATTACCTTTTCCACAATTGCGGCTTTCATGTTTCTTCACACCAATAAAAAAGTGGGCTTTCGCCCACTCGGTGCGCCTGAATCTTCCTTCATTATACAATACACAACTCAGCGGCGCATGCTTTTCCTGTTTTTGCCCTCTGCTACTGCTTGGTCCCGGTCCAAGTCCCGTCGCCAAAAGAGCCCAGCTTTACGGTCCCCTTCATTTTGGTGTCGCTCTCGACGGTGCCTTTGTACTCCACGGTCGCCTTTCCAGCGTCTCCTTCCACGTCAAAGGTGAACTCCACCTGCGTACCCTTTACCGTCCCCTTTAACTTGGCTTGACCAAGCAACCCGCTGTAGGTACCCGTCAGCGCTTCGCCTTGTTGCTCAAAGGTGAAATTAGGAGATCCGCTGCCGGCTCCCGTTTCCACTTGAAAGACCCACTTGCCGCTGATGTCGGCACAGTAGGCCGCCACCGCGAGAGAACCAATGAGCAGTGTAAACCGGATGAAATTCCTCATAGCAGCAAAATATCATTTCCCGCTGCCGGATGCCAGCGCCCGCCGCGCCTCCACGCACTCCGTGCATGGGCAAATCTTGCGGAAATGCTCCCAGGAATAGATCCCGGTATTGTGCCCGTCGCTCCAATGAATGCGGATCGCATAGCTGCCCACCGGTTCCACCGACAACATCTTTAAGGCGGGCTTGAACATCTGAAACGGATTCGCCGCGGCCGGCTGGGAATGGTTGGTTTTTTGCGGTTCGGTTCCATGCGCCCCGGTACAAGTGGCGCAAGGACACTCATCGCGCAACAGGCCCAGCGCGTAATCGCTGTGATGGCCGTCTTTCCAATCGATCTTGATGCCTTTGGACTTGGAAATCGCAAGATGTTCGGGATCCAGGTTTGGGTTCATTGCACACGCTCCACATCGCGAACGCCGGAAATCCGGCGCATCGAGGCGATGATTCGTTCCAACTGTTTCTTGTCGCGAATCTCCACGCGCATGTCGACAATGGCGGAATCCTGCCGGCGATCGTCCGTGCGCGCTTCCAGGCTGCAGATGTTCGAATTCTCGCTCGTCAACACCGAGGTCAACTGGTTGAGCACGCCGGGCCTGTCCTCCGAGTACACGATCAACTGGACCGGAAACGCGTCGCCGCCGGCGCGCGCCCACTCCACATCGATCTTTCGCTCGGAATCATAGAGCAGGTTGGTCACATTCGGGCAGGTGGTGGCATGCACGCCCACGCCCTTGCCGCGCGAGATATAGCCGACAATCGGCTCGCCGCGAATCGGGTTGCAGCACTTGGCGCGATACACCAGCAGGTCGTCCATCCCGCGCACGCGGATCACAAGATCGCTGTCCTTGCCATCGGCCCCGGGCTTGTAGGCGGGCTTTTCATCCGGCTGCGTTTCCGAGGCCGCCGCTTCGCTGGCCGGGGCGAACCGCATCAATACCTGGCGCGGGGAAAACTTCCCGTAGCCGAGCGAGGCGTGCAGATCTTCCAGCTTGCTGCAGCCGTAGTCGGATATGGCCTTGTCCATATCTTCCTGGCTGACTTTGGCGAGCGATACACCAAGACGCCGCGCCTCTTTCTCCAGACTTTTCTGCCCGATCTCGATGGCCCGCTCGCGCTCGGTGGCATTGATCACATGACGGATCTTGTTGCGCGCCCGCGTGGTCTTGACAATGCTCAGCCAGTCCTTGCTCGGCATGTGTCCGGCCTGCGTCAGAATTTCCACTACGTCGCCGTTGCGCAGCCCGGTACGCAGCGGGATGATCCTTCCGTTGATCTTGGCCCCGACACAACTATGCCCGACGTCGGTATGCACGGCATAGGCGAAGTCGATCGGGGTGGAGTCGCGCGGCAGCACCAGCACCTTGCCTTGCGGCGTGAAGCAGTAGACCTCTTCGCGGTAGAGGTCCACCTTGAAGGAGGTCATGAATTCGCCGGGATCGCGCATCTCGCGCTGCCACTCCACCAGTTGCCGCAGCCAGGCGATCCGTTGATCGTCCTGCCCTACTCCCTTGCGCCCTTCCTTATATTTCCAGTGCGCCGCGATGCCTTCCTCGGCCACCCGGTGCATCTCTTCGGTCCGGATCTGTATCTCGAAGGGAACCCCGCCCGGCCCGATCACCGAGGTGTGCAGCGATTGGTACATGTTCGGACGCGGGATGGCAATGAAGTCCTTGATGTGGCCTGGGATCGGCGGCCATTCGTTATGGATCACCCCCAGCGCGCCATAGCAGTTCTTCACCGAATCCGTAATGATGCGGAGCGCGAGAATGTCGTAGACCTGATCCAGCCCGATCCTTTGCCGCTTGATCTTCTGCGACACCGAATAGACGCGCTTCACGCGGCTGGCCACGCGAGCGGGGATGTTTTCCCGCCCCAGCTTCACGTCGATGGTCTGGCGCATCTGCTGGAGAAACTCATCACTGGCCAGACGCCGCGCCTCGATCTGCGTGGACAGGTCCTGCCAGAGCTCCGGCTCGGCGTAGCGGAAGCCGAGATCCTCCAGCTCGCCGCGCATTTTTCCCATGCCGAGACGGTGCGCGATAGGCGCATAGATTTCCAATGTCTCGGCGGCGATCCTTTGCTGCCGCTCGCGCGAGAGCGAGGCCATGGTCCGCATGTTGTGTAAACGGTCGGCCAGCTTCACCAGGATCACCCGGATGTCGCTCACCATCGCCAGCAGCATCTTCCGGACGCTTTCGGCCTGCCGCTCTTCGCGCGAATAGAACTGCACCTTGGTCAGCTTGGTGACCCCGTCGACGCAGTGGGCCACCTCCACGCCGAACTTCTTGCGAATCTCCTCGATCTTGACCGAGGTGTCCTCCACCACGTCATGCAGCAACCCGGTCTCCAGCGCCACCAGATCCAGGTTCATGTCCGCCAGGATATGTGTGACCAGCAGCGGATGCACCATATACGGTTCGCCGGAGTCGCGGAACTGCTCCTTGTGCAGGCCGGCGGCGAATTCGAATGCTTCTTTGAGCGGGGTGACGTCATCCTCCGGCCGGCTTTGACGCACCTTCGCCTCCAGCTCCTGATAGAGCTGGTCGACTGTGGCCGGTGTTGTGTTTTCCATGGGAACCTTACCGCGCCGCCACAGCGGGAAGCGTTAGAACATGAACGCGGCGCCGAAAGAGAACTCCATCATATGGTGGATGCCGCCGGATTTTGCCTGGTCCGGAAATGTCAGATTGAAGGGCTTGCCGCCCAGGTAATGCCGGAAGTCTGCCCGCACCAAGGCGTGCTGCATCAGCTTGATCTTGATGCCGCCACCGTAGTTTCCGCCGTAGGTGCGGTAACTGGTGCCGCCCGTGTCGAAGGTCGGATGGCTGTACCGGTAGCCTTGCAGGCCGCCGGTGACAAAGGGCCGAAAGCGTTCGCCGCGCGGCATCATGTACATCATAAAATTGTAGGCTGCCATCTGAATGTTGATCGGGCTGTGAGATGTTACCGTGGTTGTCACCTTATTCTCGGTGGTGCGCGTGGTGGAATCCATGTTCGCCTTGATGTTCAAGTAGGTAACCTCGTGCCCGTAGTAGCCTTTGGTATTGAGCGTAAACCGCCCTCCATAGCCGCGATTGCCGTGTAGCCTGGTATCGTCCTCCTTCGGCGACTCTTTGGAATAGGATCCCAGTTTGGAATCGAAAATCCGTGGATAGGCGCCCATGGCGCCAACCTCAAAGACCTGCGGGAAACAGGAGCTGGCGCAAATCACCGCCAGAAAAATAAGACGAAGAATGTGTTTCATGATGGGAGGGGCGAACCTTCAAATTAGCACATCCCGTCTATTTGATCGCGCCAAATGCGGCGAAGCAACTGTTCTTGTGCAGGATCTCCACCTGCCCGAATCCGGCTTCCCGCATACGGTCGATTTGGAACAGCACCGGGCGCGGCGAATCCTCCTGCTTCACATAGGCCCACACCTGGTCGCGATAGGCTTCGTCCCGCATCCCCGCCAGATAGGCGCCGTAGCGTTCCCACATCATCGCCTGCACCTCCGGGCGGCCGTGCTCCACCAGATCTGAGATCCATAACGATCCACCCGGCCGGAGGCTCCGGTAGAAAGCCGCAAACACCGCGCGCCACTCGGCCTCCCCGCGCAGATGATGCAGCACCGCCGCCGCCACAATCAAGTCGAATTGAGCTTGCCCTAACTCCGCTTCGCGGATGTCGCACTGCAACGTAGCCACCCGGCCGCTGGTGGCTTGCCCCACACGCTGCAAGGCCCTATCGAGCATCGGACGGCTCAGGTCAATCAAGGTGACATCCATCCCCGGCAGCCGCTCCAGCAGCTTCAAGCTGTAGTTGCCCGCGCCGCATCCGACATCCAGCAGGGACCGCGCACCGGGCGTCACGGCCACGGAGGCGCCGGCGATCAACTCCAGTGACAGCGGCGCGTCAACGGTGGCGCTTTGCCCCGTTTCGAGATTCGAAAATCTCTCCACATCGGCATCAAACCGCGCCCGGATCTGCTCTATTGAAGAAAGCGCACAAAACGGATCTGCCGTCCGCGGCGGCAACGCGGGTGTTTCCGGCATTTTGTGGGCGCGGACGGCGCCCTTTGCGCTATTGGTGGATTTCATCCGGCGTTTACAGGCGGAACTTGCACACCACGCCGACGTCGTCGCAGTACCACATCCAACCCTTCCAGATGCTCATCCCGTGCGGCAGCGGATCGGAGTCCTTTAACTGGATCTTTTCCGAATACTGCCCCGTCTCCACATCAAACTTGTAGAACGCATTGTCGTTGGAATCAGTGCACCAGAGGGCATCGCCTTCCCATCCGATGCCGTGCGGACGGTTGCCCGGCGTGGCAAACTCCTTCTCCACTTTAAAGCCGGACGGATTCACGCGGTAGATCTTCTGGGACGGAGGATTGGAGATCCAGAGGCGCCCGTTGCGCCACTCCAGTCCATGCGCTCCGGTGGCTTGCCGCTGCGGCGGCGGCCCTTTCGGCGTCAAGGCCCGGGGAGGCTCCGGAGGCGCCAGCGGGCTGCGGCGGCCATCGGTCCATGCCACGACGCCGGAACCGGGACTGGCGTACTTGGCAATGGTCTTGCCGGTCTTCGCATCGGCCCGTATGATCTCGCGGCTGTAGGTGGAGGCAAGCCAGATCGCCTCGCCGTCGAATGTGATGCCGCTGCCGGCCTTGGACTCGGTGGCGAGGTTCCGCAGCACCTTGCCCGAATCATAGCTGACCAGGTAGGCGTGGTTATCTCCCTGATCGAGTATCCATAGTCCGTCCGCGGTGGCCTGCAATCCGTTTGGCTTCGGGCCGGGAGACTTGAAGGCGGTCTCCACCGTCACGCTGCGCTGTTTGACTTTGCCCCAGACCGGCAAAGTCGTCGCGATCGCAAGGAAATGTCTTCTGTGGATCATAATTACACAGCACGATAGCACAATCCAGCCGCCAACTTCCAAGCCCTGGTCCGTTATACAATCAAGCCCATGCGTCCCGCTTTCTTCCTCACCTTGCTGATTGCCGCCGCGCTGGCCTGGAGCGTCAGCCGCCCTCCGGATATTCCGTTTCAAAAACACATGCTCGATTCCGGCGCCAACGAGTCCTGCGCCATTGCCGATGTGAACGGCGACGGCAAGCTCGACATCGTCTCGGGCGAGAACTGGTATGCCGCGCCCAAGTGGACCAAGACGCACTTTCGCGATCTGAACTTCAACAACAACTACATCGATGGGTTTAGCGATCTGATGCTCGACGTCAATGGCGACCGCTTCCCCGACGTCATCACGGCGACGTGGTTTGACCGGGAACTGTCGTGGTGGCAAAACCCGGGCAAGAGCGGCGGGGCATGGAAGAAGAACACCATCGAGAAGGGCATGAACATCGAGTTCGCCTTCCTGGTGGATCTGGACAACGATGGCAAGGCGCAGGAGGTGCTGCCGCAGTTTGGCGGGGCCAACGCGGTGATCGCCTGGTATGAGGTGGTCCGGGGCGTTTGGGTGAAACACCAGATTCACAATCAGGGCCACGGCCACGGAATCGGGGCGGGCGACGTGAATGGCGATGGCCGCAACGATATCCTCACGCCGAAGGGATGGTTTGAAGCTCCGGCTAATCCGCGCCAGGGGGAATGGAAGTTTCACCCCGACTGGGAACACAAGGAGCATCTGGGGTTCCTGTATGTCCACGACGTCAACGGTGATGGCCTGCGCGACATTGTCAGCTCACACGCTCACGACTATGGCCTGTTCTGGATGGAGCGCGGCGCCGATGGCAAGTTCACCAAGCGCCTGATCGACGACACATGGTCCCAGGCCCACGCCACGGCGCTGGTGGACCTCAACGGCGACGGCAAGCTTGACCTGCTGTCGGGCAAACGCTACATGGCCCATGAGCATGAGAACGGCGCGCGCGAGCCGCTCGGCATCTATTGGTATGAGACGCTGCCCGCTCCGGGCGCCGGCGGTAAGCCGCAAATGCAATGGGTCCGCCACGTAATCGATTTTTCCACCAACGCCGGCGGCGGCATGCAGATAGCGGTGGCCGACATCGACGGCGATGGCGACCAGGACTTTGCCGTGGGCGGCAAGCTCGGTGTCTTCCTGTTTGAGAATAAGACGCGCTAGGGCAGGGGCGCGTGAATACGCGCTATAAGCGTCTGGTCCTCCGGCAGAACGCGCACGCCGGGAAACTCCACACTTCGGCGAAGGCTTCCATCCGCGTTGATCCACTCCGCGCGCCAGATTCCCATCAGCTTTCTGTCCCCCTGACGGATCATGAATGGAAACACACGCTCCGGGCGCTCCAGCCAGGCCGGCGGCACATCCATGCGAATCGCATCCCCGGCTCCCCGAAGTTCAGGCCAATAGACGAGGCGCTCGTCCGTTGGCTGGACATATTGGCCCTTTACCAGTCCGGCGTCGAGCAACAAAATCAACCGCCCGCCAAACCCTTCGAACTGGGTAACCCCCGCTCGCAGCTCCCCCCAGGCTGGATGCCGATGGGGTAGGGAAAGAAACACTTTATCACCGAGCTGAAACCGGATTCCGGTGAGCCGCAGTTGATCGCGAATGTCCGAATCCACCGCCCAATTGATCTCTTCCACCGCAAGCATCGTATTCAGGACCACGGCCTCCAGCGCGATGCCCGCAAAGATACAGGCCAAGAGCGCATTCCGCCACTTCCGTTTTATCCCCATGTCCAGGCTCATCCCCACCAGCACTGCCAGCGCCGACCCGGGCAGGGCCAGCAATCGGGAAGGCATCACTTGATCCACCATCAGGCACGCGACCACGGGCGAAAGCAACAGCAAGGAGACAGCGGCGGTCAGGGCGGTCACTCGCACAGACGAACTTCTTGCCGGCTCCGGTTCCGCGTGAGTTTGAATCCATTTCCACGACCAACCCAGCGCACAGGCCGCCATCAGGAAAGTGCAGATCATCCAGATCGTGACCGGAGTATGGATCAGTTCCATGATCCGAGTCAGGCCCACCTTTGCATGGCGCAACCCCAAAGTGGTGTCCAGTCCCAACCAAAACGCATTGCCCATTGCCTGGATCAGATCCAGAAACCCCATCTGCCGGCCATGAACCCTGATCCATATCGGGTGGACGCGCCACAAATACAGAAGCAGAACATGCATGAGAAACATGCCCAAGGGCAACATTGTGGGCAGCAGTTCACCCGCCCGGACCTTCTTGCCCTCCATCCTGCGATGCAACAAAAACAACAACGGATACAAGGGCGCCGCCACAATCAGAACCTCGTACAGATGCAACGGCGCCCAGTTGAGCAAAGTAATCAAGACCGCCTTGACCCAAAGGATTCCAGTGGCTGCGCGTTGCGATTAACACCGAAATGAACAAGGCAATCAGCACCACCAAATATCCGCCGGCTGAAATCCAGGTCACAGTTTCCTCTTTCCCGGCATAGGCGATATACAACAGCGTCCCCACCAGGGCCGCGCGCCGGCTCATCCAGCCGCGCACCATGGCGTGAAACAGCAGGGCCGAGACCAGCAACAGAAGCCAGAAGAACCAATAGGTTCGTTGCATATCCTGCCCCATGAGGTCGTATACGAAGCCATAGAACCGTGTCAGGTAACCGCGCACGGCCATCACTTCCAGATATCCGCCGGTTCCAACATAGGTATGGGCGAGGATGAAAATATCATCCAACTTGCTGGCAAGCTTCCCAGTCGTGCGGGAAAAAATAAAGAGGAACGTACTCACCAGCGTCAACAGGACGAGCCAATGGTAAATGATCCTGTCCTTCAGTGACATGAGATCCGCCGATCCCCGCTTTTCACCGAAGAGTCCAGACTAGACTCCACTGTTTTTGTGTCCATGGTCTGTGCGGGGGGTTTCTAAGAGCCCATCTCTCCGTTGCCCCTTGGTCAGTTTATCGTAGCCGGTCTTTTGGACTCCCCAAGACTTGGGAGTACGGCATCAGAATGCCACGTAAATAAACGGCTCCAGCGGCAGGAAAATGCGGTAGAGGACATAGTGGAACACGATTCCCACGGCTATTCCGGCGGCTAGTGAGTATAGTGTTGCTCTCATGGGTTCTCTCCGTACGCCTGCCGGGCTTTCTCCCGCACCAACACGCTCATCCTTTGGGCCAGCTTTGCCCCGCCCTCTTCGGTTAGGTGCACCCGATCGGCAAAATCGGTCTCGTCCAGGAAATCGCCTTGCAGGAGGGTAACTCCGTAGCGCTCCAGCGCTTCCGCGCTGATGCGGCTGTTCTCCCGCAGTTGGCGCTGTTGTTGCGGCGATAGTTGATTCACGAAATAGGGGCTGTTGTCTTGCATCAGGAACACAGACACATGCCGCACCTGTGGGGAAATACTGGAAGCAAAATCTTCTTCCATCTTGCGCAGTGGTCCGTCTGCGCAGGGTATGGATAGCTCGCTCAGGATATGCATTTCGCGCCGCAGGTTGGCGCGGAGGTAACGAGCTGGAATGGGAGGCGCCACTTCTTCAACGTCTTCCTGGTACCGAAGGGGCATGAAGAGCGTGCTTAAACGGGGCGCCAGAAGAGGACTGTAGAACGTCCCAAAGTGCAAATAGCGGAAACTTCCCCAGAGGTCATTGAAGTTCAGCCTGGCGTCGAGGATCGCCATGAGCCTTGGATTGGGCTCCTTTGCCCGCTCTGCCGCTCGTTCGAGCTTCACCTGCTCTAGCCTCTTGGCCCGCTCCGGCCAATCGGGAAGCAGAAGGTCCCGCGCCCGCGCAGCCCAGAAGAAGTCGCGGATTTGAAGACCCGCCGGATCGTACGACATGTAGTAGCAAGGGAAAATATCGGAGACATGAACGACGCGGCGGCGTTTCTTCAACAGCATTTCGGAAACCCAGTTGCCATACTCGTGCGGGGCGCCGCCGCGAGAGGAGACATTGATGACGCGGAATCGATCTCCCAACAGGTCCTGCATGCGTTTGGACCACAGATACTCCGGGCGCTGCGCAATCCCATGCAGGACGGAGGACCCTCCCACGATCACGCCGATCCGATCCGCTGGGATCCGGTGTTCGGCAAAACGGAGCAGTTGAGAAGGAGTTGGAAAGAAGTTGACCTCGGAACTGGTTTTCATGTGAAACCGCGCCAGGTCATCGCGAAAAATGTTGTGCTGCGAATAGTACCTGCCCGCGAGGACACACGCGAGGAAAGACAATACCATGCCTGCGAAAAACGGACCGGGTTTAGGAAGCCAGTGATCCATGATTCCTTTCCTATTTCAGCAGAAACAACTGGCGCGTCATAAGGAGGGCTTGATCGAGCGGGTAGAAGAAGAACAGCCAGCCGATGCCGACGTACAGCATGGTCAGCGCCCATCCGGGCACTGATTGCGAGATCCAGCTTGCCAATGCCACGTTGCTGCGCCCCTGCCAGCTCTGATAGGCGGATGCGGCAACGACGCCAATCCCATGATAGACTCCCCAGAAAACGAAATTCCACCCGGCTCCATGCCATAGCCCGCACAGCGAAAACGCGACCAAGGCGTTAGTGGCGCGGAGTACGGGGCCGCGGCGGCTGCCTCCCAGCGGAATATAGACATAGTCGCGGATCCAAGTGCTGAGCGAAATGTGCCACCGCCGCCAGAAGTCGATCATATTCGTAGCCAGATAGGGCCAGTTGAAATTCTCAGGTAACCGGATCCCGGCCATCCGGCCGAACCCGATGGCCATGTCGCTATATCCACTGAAATCCAGATAAATGCGCATGGCAAGGACGAACAGCATGAACCAGCGTCGCGAAGAACCGACGGTTGCGAACGAGGCCATAGCCAGAGCCAAATAGGCGGTGCAGCTATCGGCGGCAAATTTCTTTACGGCCCCGATGGCGACGCGCAAGAACCCCGATGCGGCCAGCGAGGAGTCAACATTCCCAGTCCCCTCCTCCATGGCCGGAATGAATTGCTGGTAGCGCTTCACCGGACCAGCGACGATGGACGGCCAGAAGATGGCAAACAACGAGAATTGCAGCGGATTCCGGAGTGGAGCCTACCCATGGGAAACGTCGTAGAGATAGTGGACAAATTCGAAAGCGAAGAAGCTGATCGCAAGAGGGGGCGCGGCCGACAGCAATCCGTGGCCAGACTGCTGCGCCCAGCGGGCCACTTCCGCGGAAAGGTTTGCCAGAACGTGGTGGACAAGAAAAAGAGAGTACTTGTAAAACACCAAAGCCAGAACACACAGGGTCATGGCGAACCTGCAGGCATAGCGGTTCCGCGACAAGCCAGCCAGATAAGTGACCAGCCCCAAAACAATAATGGGGATCACTCCGGCCGGTCCCGCAAAATGGGCATGGAATATAACGCATCCGGCCAGCAGCACAATCTGGCGGAGAATCTGAGGGCGGGCCACCCAATATAGGGCGAAAAAAGCCGCCGCAAAGATCACGAACCAGTATGTGAGAAAGATCATGCGGACTTAGCTCATCCGGCGTTTGCGCAACTCATCGAAGGCAACCGCGAGGATGATGACCGCTCCGATGATGGCCTGCTGCAAATAAGGAGAAATGCCCAGCAGGTCACTGCCATTGGCGAGCAGCCCCATGATGAAGGCTCCCACCAGCGTCCCCATGACGCTGCCTTCCCCGCCCCGCAGACTGCCCCCGCCGATCACCACGGCGGCGATGGCTTGCAGTTCATAACCCTGCCCCGCCGTCGGCTGGCCGGTCATCAGGCGCGAGGCCTCAATCATTCCCGACAGCCCGGTGAGCATGCCGCCGATGGTGTACACAGCCGTCGTGTAGAATCCGACGTTGATGCCCGCATAGAGCGCCGCTTCGGGATTGGACCCGATCGCGAAAGCGTAACGGCCCAGGCAGGTATGCTCCAGGATCACGTGCACCGCGACGGCGCAGACCAGCAGAATCCACAACACGAAGGGCACCTTCAGCAGGTTCCCTTCCCCGAGGAACGAAAACCCTGCCGGAATCTGATGCACCGGCAAACCGCCGGAAATGATCAACGCGAGGCCGCGCACGATCCCGAGCGTCCCCAGCGTCACGATGAACGGGTTGATCCGCAGCTTGGTGGTCGCAATCCCGTTGACCCATCCGCAGAACATCCCGGCAGAGATCCCCACCGCCACGCCAACCGGGATCGGCAGTCCCTTCTCCATCGCCATGGTCCCCAACAAACCGCCCATCGCCAAAATGGATCCCACCGAAAGGTCAATGCCTCCGGCAATGATGATGATGGTCATCCCCAGCGCCATGATGTTGATCACCGCCGTTTGCCGCACCACGCTCGACAGGTTCGTGGAGGTCAAAAAATGAGGGGAGGCAATGCAGAGACCTACAAACAATGCCGCCAATGTCAGGAATGGAAGTAAGCGCTGGATCATGAAAGATTTCCCGCCTCGTGCGCCGCCAGTTGCATAATCTGCTCCGGGGTTGCCTGCCCGCTCAATTCACCGGTCATCCGTCCCTGCCGCATGACCAGGATCCGGTCGGCCACCTGTACCAGCTCAGACAGTTCCGAACTCACCATCAGGATAGCGGCGCCGCCGCGCGCCAGCTTGTCCATTGTTTCAAACACCTCGACCTTGGCCCCGACATCGATACCGCGTGTCGGCTCGTCAAACAGGAACACGCGCGCCCCGCGCACCAGCCACTTGGCAATCACCACTTTTTGCTGGTTCCCACCGCTCAACCGGCCCGCCAGTTGACGGCTCGACTCGGCCTTGATCCGCAGCCGTTTCAAATATTCGGACTCCACCTGGCGCTCGGCCGCGCTGCGCAGAAATCCGAACCGGCTCACCGACGCCAGGTTCGCGATGGTCATGTTGTGGCCCACCGAGAGCTGGCGCGCCAGCCCCGCGTGTTGCCGGTCCTCCGGAATCAGCGCGATCCCGGCCGCCACCGCGTCGCGCGGTGAGCGCAGCCGCACCTTCTGGCCCGCCACCAGCACCTGCCCGCTGTCGATCGGATCCAGGCCGAAGATGGCGCGGCACAGCTCGGTCCTCCCTGCCCCCACCAGTCCGGCCATTCCGGTTATCTCGCCGGCCCGCAATTGAAAGCTGATGTCGCGCAGGAGCGGCGCACGGCTCACATGCTCCACCCGCAGTAGTTCCTCCCCCGGGTCCACAGGCTCCCGGCGATAGATGGCCGACACCTCGCGCCCCACCATGTGTTGGATCAACTGCTCCCGGGTCAGTTGGGCCAGCGGACCGGTATGTACGCTCTGCCCGTCGCGCAACACCGTCACCGCGTCGCCCACCGAGCGCAGCTCGTCCAGCCGGTGCGTGATGTAGATCACGCCCATCTTGCCGTCGCGCAGCGTCTTCACAATCCGGAACACTTCCTGGGTTTCCGATTCCGACAACGATGAGGTTGGCTCATCGAAAATCAGCAGGCTCGATCCGTTCTGGATCGCGCGGCAGATCTCGACCAGTTGCTTGCCCGCCGGGGGCAATTTTTCCACGCGCCAGTCTGCCTGCAGCGGAAAGTGATGCTGCTCAATCAGACGCGCCGCCTGCGTCGACATCTTCCGGCGGTCCACGAAGCCGGCCGCCAGTCGCGGCTCCCTGCCCAGAAAGATGTTCTCGGCCACGGTCAGATGAGGCGCAAGGAGGGACTCCTGATGCACCATCGCGATCCCGATTTCGGATGCCTCCGCCGGACGCCGCAGGTGCACCGGCTGTCCCTTCCAGATCATTTCGCCGCCGTCGCGCTCATAGAGCCCGGCGACAATTTTCATCATCGTGGTTTTGCCGGCGCCGTTTTCACCCATCAATAGATGAACTTGCCCGGCCTCCACCTGGAGGTTGCCGTCATGGAGCGCGGTGATCCCGCCAAACCGCTTTTCGATTCCGCGCAATTGCATCAACATGTCGAACTATCCATAGTAAGGGTTTTTGCCCGCCCGAACCGATTCCTTCCAGGTATTTCTTTGCCTGAATTAAGGTTGTCCCCGACTGGTCTGGCGGGCTTGCATACCTTAGGATTCCTATGAAGGGGAATCATTATGCTCCGTTACTTGCTCCTGGCAATCGCGTTGCCTGCGCTCCTGGGAGCCCAGGCCATAGTCCAATATGCCGTCGCCGCCGCGGCCGGCACAGCGGCTGGCTCCATGATTGGGAAACAGGTCAGCAACTCACTGGACAAGGTCGTGGCCGCCACCACCGGAGCCGAAGCCGCGAGCAATCCCAAAGGATACACCAAACAGATGGAAGGTCCCTATAAGGCCAAGGGCGTGCGCGCCAAAAAAACCGTCGTGCCCAATCTGGCCGCCAAGGCGGTGGTTCCCCCAGCCGCCATTCATCGCGCCGCACGAGTCTCCAAGGTCGGCCCGTTTGGAATTCCATACCCGGAATTTCCGGCGCCGCCGGTTGTCGAGCATGAGTCGGCTGCGATTCCGCCCTTGCCCACCTATGAATCCATGCGGAGCCTAACGGCGGGCGCGGCCGGATCGGATGTAGTGGCCCGTCTCGGCAGCCCCGCGGCTCGCGTCACGATGCCGGGCGAAGAAGGCGGGTTGGTGGAAATCTACTACTACCAGTCCGGCGGCTCCTCGCTGGGGGCGGTCCGCCTGCAGGACGGCTCCGTCAGCGCGGTGATCGTAAACAACGAGTAGCCCCGGCGCTCATCACAAATTCCCGCTGCGCTTCTTCATCTCCTCCAGCGAGATCAGAATCGACTGGTTGGACTGCATCAGGTCATTCAAAACCTCTTCGCGAGACCGGGCATCTTTCGCCGGAACTTTGTCCGTCTTCTCCAGCAATGGCCAAAGTTTCTCCCGAATATCGGGCGGCAGAATGCTCTCCAGATACTCGAGCGCGGTGCCGCGCAGGTGCGCGTCATCGGTATGCAGGCCATGGAAGGCGATCTTGAGCGGCTCGGCCGGCAACACCAGCGACAACATCGTAAAAACGTGTTCCAAACTGCGGCTCCGCCGGGGGCGGCGGAAAACGTCCACCCGCGGGCCGCCCCCCGCCCCCTCCGCGCCGGCCAGCACGGCGGGGG
>Ga0080064_1003648_pt1 | contig 21692 bp, 22 predicted proteins | sample Subgrocontami54m_FD_69260 | JGI IMG/M metagenome (GOLD analysis project Ga0080064, IMG submission 69260) | Subsurface groundwater microbial communities from S. Glens Falls, New York, USA - GMW46 contaminated, 5.4 m (SPADES assembly) (version 2) ...
TCTGATGTTATTTTATTTCCGAAAATTTTTACCAGCCATTCATCTTTAGTGATACGTATTGCCCCAGTTTCACGTTCCAGTTTTCTGGCAAAAGTAGTTTTACCTGCGCCAATAAATCCACAGATAATATAAGCAATAGGTTGTTTTTTATTCATGAGTCAATTATATCAGAGGTCTCAAATATCCTATTCAGGTTATGACAAAATTGAGGTTTAAAAAGTAGTGCTCCCCAGAGTTCACACGCTTCGAAGGCATTTTATTCAATGTGATTCCATATATAATTGCCTACCTAGCTAAATCTCTGCATTTAATTTTATTGCTGGGTAGCACCAAAATGGGATCCTTTCATTTTCATGTCCAAACTTATCTTTTAGAAACACTCGGCCATTTTTTAGTATTACTTCATTAGGGTCATAAAGTGGAAAGGTGGAGCCTTGGGTGATCGCATGAATTATTATTGGCCCTCCAATACTTGTGAACTTACGTGCAAATCTTCTTATTTGCTTAGCTATTACGCCGGCTATAGCAGGATCGCTTCTATATTTCATAAACTCACATTCAACTAAAAAACCTTTCGGAATAGAATCTTGTATCGTTCTACTTGCTCCCCTTGCTATAAATTTCCCCCATTCTACATAATCCTTCTTAAAGATGAATCCTTCTCCCCCTCTGATTAAACATATGTCTAAGCAAAATATCAAAGAGTCCGCTACAACAATATCGTTTTTTTTCCCTGTCTCTAAATTAAATGGAAATAAATGGTTTGGAAGCAAAGGAATATTATCTATTTCAATAAGATCTGGTATTAATGGATGCATTTTTATTTTTCTTCTACTTACAGTTCGTAAATGAATATCCGTTAACTCTTTTAATTTTTCTTTTGGAAGTGTTTTAGTTTTGCTCGACGAGACTCCTCCAAAAATTATAGAACAGTTAATGTCGCTGTCTACACCGGTTTTATTAACAAATTTTGCTACAAATTCGCTTATTCTTTTCTTGTTTAGAAATTTGTCTATTTCTCTAATATCATATTCGACATGCCCATTTTTTGATAACTTATTTATCTCGCTATATATGTGCTTCGCTAATTCAACATCTCCAGCAACAGCGACATAGATTCTGTCTTTAGACTCTAGTAGAACGTCCGACTTTAGATTTGGGGGCACTAATGGTGCTATTTTAAAAATATTATCTGTGTAATATTTTTTGTTGCTTACTTTATCTTCAACCGTAAGTCTTGTGTCTGCAGCTAGGTAAATACGGTCGCTTAAATTTAATCCAATAATTAAAGTCATAATAAGACTTTTACTATAGTTGTGATAACGTCATTCTTTTCGATTGAAAAATAATTGCCTCATAAATATTTAGTCCATTAATTACTGTGTTATTAACTTGGATTTCACTAGATTCAACTTCAATGTTTTGGGTAATTAAATTTACGATTGGATTTGAAATTTCAAATACACCAATCCTTGCAATTGTTGAACTTTCCTCTAATGTTAGATTCTCTATTAAAAGTAACCTAAGATAATCAAAAGTTTCAGTCTTATTTAATTCTGAAATCCAAGGAGCTGCCAAAATAACCGACCATTTATCAGTAATACTTTCCATTCTCATAATCATGAAAAGTGTGACATTGCCTTTATCTTGTTTTATTCGTTGTAATATATTTCTAAATTTCTCTACCATTTTCTTTTACTCCTTATCCATATTAATACACCATATGGCTTTTCTTCTAAAGCATCTATCATTCTCTGTACTTGAGCTGGGTTATGAGATCCAACCGGTTCATATCTTTCCCCTGGCTTCCAGGCAGTAAGCTCAGACCAATTCTCGAATAATCTTGTTGGAGCATTTGATAGAGATAATTCTGAGGCTAATCCGGATAAGGTCAAAAGTATATCATGATTGTGAGTGCGAAAAATTTCTGAGACATCGCGTGGTGTCGTTTTGTTTCCAGTATCGGGATAATTTGGTAAATTTAGATTCTTACAAATAACTGCTTTAAGAGCAAGTTCAAGGACGTATCCAGCAATATAATATGCTCCATCAGGATCACCTTTGTTCAACAAAATCTTAGCGGCTCGCAATCGAGAGATAGCTAATTTTTTAAGCTGTGCTTTATCTGCCATCTTGAGCTGGATTATATCACCCTATGAAATCTATTAGAAGCCGACTATATTCCTAGTCATTACGAAATTTTTTTGTAATTTCAGGAAAGTTATTAGCTGGCTTATTTACCAAAGATGAGACTGGATATGCTTCCATTTCATTAGTGAAGCATGTTTTTGGGAGAATAATCATGTGCTCCCCCGCGAGGATTCCCTTCGACAAGCTCAGGGTAAACTTCTCATCCTAGTCAAGGACTTCATTTTCACTCTGCTTGCACTGAGTGAAGCAAAGCGAAACCGAAGTGCTCCCTGAGCCTTGGACTAATATAACCATAGATTTCGATGCAATTACTGATGCACTTTAAGACATCCGATACATTGGGGAGCTGAGAGAAAGGTGGAAGGAGATTAAAAAGATTTTGAACTTTACTTTGCACAGTTAATCTAATTTACCTTCTTGGAATTTTTTCAAATATTCATCGTGTATCATCTTCTTTTTTTGAGGATCAGTTTCATTTGTCTTAACGGTTAAGAATGTTCCAAAAACTTTCTCGCCTGTTGCATTGTCTGATGGACTCATGTCAAATCCAGGATGAGTGATGTGTGGCCAAAAAAAGTGTAAGTGAGCAAGTAAGAACCTTAATAACTGGTCAAGAGTTTTTTCTTTAAATTTTGTACCTCCCATTACGAGAACAGTTCCATTTACTCCTGAGTTAGGATGATACATTATTATTGGCGCAAAACCTTTCTCTCCCGGAATATGAGCAATTATACTGAGCATGCCCTCATCTAGTATAAATATGTAGTCAATATGCTTGCCTATTCCTTTCTCAGCGATTGCCTTATGATAATGACTTCCTACACGTTCAATACTAAGAGTTGATTTAAAGGCAAAGACTATGCCAATTGTGTTGATATTCCATGGCCCGGGAGGCAGGTCTATTGCTGATTTTTTGAGCGACTTAATCTTTGCAATTTTATCTGCTGCATCTTGGATATCTGCCGCAGTCAAATTTGATTTCACCTCAATAACCGCCGCTGCATTATCCGACGGAATGATTAGATTGTCTTCGTAAGTTTCGAGTAAAGGGCAACTACTTGCGTCATAAACGATGACATCTGTTTGGCTGCTTACCTCGTCTGATCGATCTAAAATAAATCCCGATGCTACATCAAAGCGTTTAGGTAGATGTTCTTTAAGAAATATTTTTAAGATGTTCTCAGCTTCTCTGCCTTTTTCCCCATGGTGAGGCAAGTTTTTTACTCGTTCAAAATCTTGTCGAAGTTTTTTCGATGCTTCTAGAAATATTTTTGCGCGTGAAGGTGTATCAGACGACATTTAGCTTAAAAGTTATAATAATACGCTTTCACGTATACTAATTTCGTGCCTGGCTCCCCCGCGAGGATTCGAACCTCGAACCTTGAAGTTACTCTTTGGACTATCTCTTCACCTTGCTTTTCAGTTTAGGTGGTGGGCGCTTAACGGTGTACTCACCTAGTCTCTGCACCTTCCTCGCCTTATCGGCAGGCTTGGCTCAGGATTATCCTTCGGCAAGCTCAGGACAAGTCCTTCTTGCTTAGGGACGTTCCCTGAATTCACCCACTTATCACTTCTAAGTTTCCTTAAAAGGCTGCTAACACAGCTTCCTGCTCTACCATTGAGCTACAGGGGAATGTCCGATTATTCTAGCACCTCACCTCTCATAAATCCAGCCTCACTTTGCTATAATCTAACAATGCAATTTAGCGAGATCATTACCCGTGCAAAACAAATAAGGGAAAAGTATGCCGAGCTTGAGAAAAAACGTGATGGAAAAGAATGGACAAGAGAACAAATAATGCAAGGCTTCTTAGGAGATGTTGAAGACCTAAAGAAAGTTCTATCCTCTGAAACGATTAACGATACTAAGCTCGCGCACGAATTATCTGATTGCTTATGGAGTATTATTATTTTGGCAGATAAATATCATATCGATCTTGAAGCATCTTTTACAAAAACGATGAACGAACTTGACGATAGTCTTAACTGAGTTGATTGAAGATCGTGTTTATCTTCACCGCCATGATGAAGTCATTTTCGAAAAGCCCGTGAATAGCATGTGTCGTCAGCGTTAACTTCACTTTCTTCCAGTTATGTACAGAGATATCCGGATGATGTCCTTCGGACTCTGCCAAGTCTGCTACCTTATTCACAAAGGCTATCGCTTGTTTAAAGTCTTTGAAGGTAAAATCCCGCTCGATGGCTACTTCGTCAACGAGCATCCACTCGGGAACAGCAGGGAGGTAATACTGAAGTTTTTCTCCTTTAATCGGATCGACGCCACCTTCACAAGGTACGCAGTGTTTTTGTGATAACGAAGAGGCATCTGTCATAGATATAGTTTACCAAATCAGTTACGAGTATAAATAGCCAGGAGAACACCGGATGTGATCTCTACTGTCGCTTCTTCTTTTAAGAAGACATTACTGATACCCCGTGTCTTTCCGAAATAAAGTTTCTCGTTGAGTAGGGCATAGACAAGGCCTGAAGTCGTAATCCCTTCGACATCGTCTTTAAAGGGAATTAACGAAACGAGCTCTCCTGGGCTTCCTTGAAAAACTCGTTTCCCATGAATAAAAAGAAGCTCTTGTTTCCCATCAACCACTGTCACATCCACTGTTTTAGATATTTCAGCAAACATGGTTAAGTTTGCGAGGACATGGTCATAGCGATCACCGAACACACCGAAAAAAACAAGACCGGTAAATCCCTTATCGAGCGCATAGGAGACGACGAGCTCTGAGTCTGTTTCATTTTTCTCCGGAGGATAGGTTATCCAAGCGATATCTTCTTTCTCAAGTTTTGATCGCTCTGCAGGATTTAAGGAGTCGAAATCTCCTATCACGACATGGGGTAAGAATCCGGCTTTTACTGCATGCGCAGCTCCACCATCTGCACAGATGATCGTATCTGTTTTCTTTATTGCTTGTTTCACTGATGCTGTATCAGGCGCATTGCCGTTAAGAAAAATAATCGCTCGCTTCATAGTGAAGATCAGTATAGCACTTCTCTTAGAAAAAGCTGTTGAGAAAAGTCTCAATATACGCTATAAAGAGGAGAGTCAAACTTATGCGTTTTTCGCTCCTCGTCCTTCTCATCTGTTTCTCGTTTTTCCTTCATTTGTCTCACCTTTCATCTCTTCCCCCGGCGATTCTGGATCATGAGCTACGTCTCGGACTGGCAACACAGCATATACAGGTACCCATGACCGGTATTGCACCACTAGCGGTCCTTATTACCTTTCCCTTTGTGAAACTCTTTGGCATGACTGCTCTTGCCATACGCTTCCCCTCAGCACTGTTCGGCTGTCTGGGGATCATTCTGTTTTATTTTTTCGCTTTGGAGATTTACCTTTTTCTCAAAGAACGATTGGTGATCATGGCGTCTGTCTCTCATGAAAGAATCTTCTCTTTTTTCCCCCTTTTAGCCTCGCTCTTTTTTGCATTCTCTCCCTGGCATATTCAAGTAGCACGAATGGATATCGGCATACAGGCAGGCTTTTTTTTCTTCCTGCTTGGACTTTACCTTCTTCTAAAGTTTTCCGGCTCTTTAAGGCTTCCTGTGCTCTGGACAATACCCTTCGTTCTCTCTGTGTATGCCGACTATTCGTTTTTTCTGCCCTCTGTCTTTGTGATCTTTTCAGTACTTTTTCTCAAACGACAGTCGCTTCGTCAATTTCCTCTTTTTACGGGAGGAAGCATCGTCCTAGGCTTCTTGCTGTTACTACCACTTCTCCCTCATGCTCTAGCCTATGTAACACGTCCTGATGACACTTACGTCTACCTTGCAGCAGAGAATGAACATCTGTCTCAAGAACGAGTGCTTTACAGTGGTAATACAGAGCTCTCAAAACTCCTCTTTGCCCCTCAAGTTGAGAACCTGAAGCTCTTTTTTAATCACCTTACTGCCTACCTCGAACCATCCCAACTTTTTATCCTCTGGGATAAGAGTAGTAGCTACATTTCTCCGTTCAGTGGCCTGTTGTATCCGACCGATCTTCTCTTTCTTCTCGCCGGAGTCTTCGTTCTCATCCAGAGTAGTGCAGCTATTTTTCTTCTTGTTCTTCTCTGGGCAAGCGTAGTCTTACTTCCTCTTGCCTTTACGACAAGCGCTGTTGATCCTTTACGAGCGAGTCTCCTTCTTCCCATCATCGCTCTACTCCTCAGCTTCGGCTCACTCTCCCTCCTCATTCGGCTTCCGAAAAAGCATCGCTTACTGGCCTCTGGCTGTACCGCGGGCGTATTCGCCTATTTCTTTCTTCGGTTTCTCTACACCTATTTTGTCGTCTTTCCTGAAAAAACGATCGACTATCCACAAGAGTATGCTCAGGCCTTTCGCTATACAACCGGTGCACTACAAAAAACCCAACCGGTCGTTGTAACCGATGTCACGTATGGAAAAAACACCTACCTTTCACTACTGTTTATGAGTCGAGGCGTGTTGCCACCGGTAACAGCTTCTCCCGTACAGAAAACACTTACCAAGCGTATAGCACAGTACGGTAACTACTCCTTCGTTTCCGAACCACCGCTGTCATACGCAAAACGCGTTTTCTACGTCCAGCCGAGCCAGACTGTGCCGAAACGATCGACGATTATTCTCTATAAAACTTCTTCTCCTGATAAGAAATATCAAATAACGGTCTTTACCATGCAATGATAAAAAAATTCTTACCAATCATGCTCTTTGTTTGTATTACTGCTCTTACGGCGTTTCTCAGACTTTGGCATCTGGGTGGAGTTCCGATCAGCCCGAACTGGGATGAAGTAGCTTATGGTTATAATGCCTACTCCATTCTTCAAACAGGAAAAGACGAGTATGGTGTATCCTACCCTCTTATTCTTCGCTCGTTTAACGACTATAAACCTGGACTGTATGTCTATGCGGTGATACCCAGTATCATGCTTTTTCACCTCACACCGTTTGCCATCCGCCTCCCGTCAGCTATCTTTGGCATTCTGGGGGTTATCGGTACATTCTTTCTCGTCCGTGAACTGCTCGCACTACAAAATCAGGACAGGAAGCGTCAGACGTATGTAGGTCTTATGACGATGCTTCTCATGGCCATTTCACCCTGGCATATCCAGTTTTCTCACTACGCCCATGAAGGGAACATGGCGCTGACGTTTTGTATCTTTGGACTCCTCTTTTTCCTCAAAGGACTGAAGCATCCTGTCTGGTTTCTTGTAAGCACACTTTTCTACGGACTTTCCCTCTATTCCTACCAAAGCCCGCGGCTCTTCGTACCGCTTTTTCTCCTGGGTCTAGCCTTCATTTTTCGAAAGTATCTTATTAAACAGAGAAAAAGGCTCCTTTTTCCCCTGCTGATCGGGCTGCTTTTCCTGCTCCCTTTCTTCATGCTTATCGTACAAAACCAGAGCCACCAACTCGTCGCGCGTTTTTCAATGACGAGTATCTTCTCACAAGGAAAACCCCAATCGCTTGAGGATAATAGTTTCATACAGCTACTCTATGGCTACACCTCGCACTTCTCACCACGCTGGCTGTTTTTGACAGGGGATAATGACAGGCACCACGCTCCCTCAACCGGCCTTCTGTATCTTTGGGAGGCTCCGTTTCTTCTCATCGGGCTTTTTCGTGTGCTTTCCTCAAAAACAGCATTTCGAAGCGTTGTCCTACTCATGCTGCTCGTCGCTCCTATTCCTGCTTCCTTAGCTACCGAGATACCACATGCTGCAAGAACACTCTATTTTCTTCCGGGTCTTCCATTACTTACAGCGCTTGGGATCGAGAAAGCTATCCAATGGATACGTCAATACAGCATACGCAAGCAGCTTGCGACAGCAATCCTTATCTTTAGCATCATCGGCTTTTTTCTTTTACAGTACTTGCATCTCTATTTTTACCAAATGAATCACGAGGTCTCACGCAACTGGCAATTTGGGTATGAGTATGCAGTTAGCTATGCTCAGGAACATCGGAAAGACTATAAGAAAATCATTATCGATAATAGTCTTGAACAACCATACATATTTTTTCTCTTTTATACACGTTTTGATCCGAAGGCATATCTAGCGGGAGGGGGAACAAAAAATGGAGAGAACCAAGCGTTTGATATCTTTGAGTTCCGAGAGGTCCAGTGGAATAAGGAGAACCACGATGGTAGTAACCTCTATATTCTTTCACCGCAGCAAGAACATGGAGAGGCACTCCACACCATACGCTATTTCGATAATAGCGAAGCCTTTGTCATGACGGAGTAAGTGACCCATAGTTATGGTATAATCTCCGATTATGGCTATCGAACGAGGCGGAATTGGAGATCAAAGTACACGTGCAAGTGGGTTACGTGGAGAATTTCTTGTTCCTTATGAACCTCGTATCTTTATCTTCGACTCCACTGAAAAAGTCGATATCACTGCGACACATATCTTCAAAAGACAAGTACAAAGAAAACCTGATTCAGTCCTGACACTCCCTACCGGATCTTCGCCGATCCCAATGCTCCATGGTATAGTTCATGAATTTCAGCAAGGAGAAATTGATCTTTCTCGTGTCCGAATCTTCAATATTGACGAGAACTGGCCACTTCCGAGAGGACATGAGGGGACTTATGCATACTTTATGGATCACCATCTCTTTAAACACGTTAACATCCCAGAAAATCAACGACACATTCCTCGTTCTTGGGCAGAAGACCCGCATCATGAGGCGATGGAATACGAACGGACACTTGCCCTCTATGGACCTCCAGACTTGACGTTTGCAGGACTTGGTCCAGATACTACTTGTCATATTGGATTCAATGAAAAGGGGTCTGATCTTCATTCACGGACTCGACTCGTTACCCTACATCCAGAAACAATAGCAGCAAATAGAAATCATTTTCCAAATCCGGAGGAAGCGACGACACAAGCAGTTACCCAAGGAGTTGAAACGCTCCTTGAAACAGGACAATTTGTCTTTATTATTAAAGGCCCTTCAAAAGCCTGGGGTGTCAATCGTATCCTTACCGGGCCAATCAACTCAGATGCACCAGGTTCCTTCGCGCGTTACCACCCAAATGTAGTCGTGCTTTTAGATACAGCTGCTGCTGCAGAACTGCCACAGGGAGTACAAGAAAGTAGATTTGTGAGACAGGATATAACAAGCTTCATAGAACAACTCGATCAAGCTGCGTAATTAGCCGAGGTAGTCTTTGAGTTTATTTCCTCGTGATGGGTGGCGGAGTTTACGAAGTGCTTTTGCTTCAATCTGTCGGATACGCTCACGAGTGACCGCGAACATCCGTCCTACTTCTTCTAACGTCTTCGGTCGTCCATCTTTCAGACCGAATCGCTCTTCCAAAACACGTCGTTCTCGATCAGAAAGGGTATTTAAGACCTGCTCTACTTGTTCTTTTAAGAGTTCTCGGGATGCCGAATCAAAGAGCGTCGGAGCGGATGAGTCGTGAATAAAATCACCGAGTCGTGAATCTTCTTCATCGCCGACAGGTGCTTCAAGTGAAGCCGGATTCTGGGAAATTTTAATGATCTCAAGCGCTTTATCTGGTTCGATGCCTAACACTTTTGCGACTTCCTCAGGTGTAGGCTCACGGCCAAGATCCTGCATCAGCTTTCGTGAAGTTCGAAGGAAACGATTGATGTTCTCAACCATGTGGACGGGAATACGAATCGTTCGAGCTTGATCCGCAATAGCACGGGTGACACTTTGACGAATCCACCATGTCGCATAGGTGGAGAATTTGTAGCCTCTTCTCCAGTCGTATTTCTCCACAGCACGAATCAGTCCCTGATTACCTTCTTGAATAAGATCGAGAAGTGATAAACCACGACCAATGTATTTTTTTGCGATAGAGACGACGAGACGAAGGTTTGAGTTAATAAGAATTTGCTTTGCTGCTTTGTCTGCCTTTTCGACGCGCTTTGCAAGCTCGATTTCCTGGTCAAAATTAAGCAGTGGAATACGTCCAATCTCTTTTAAGTACATACGGACAGGATCAGAAACGGTACCTTCGGTAAGTACAGTGAGTGCTTCAAGCTCTTTCTCTAAATCTTCAATTGGTTTTTCTTGATCTTGTGTCGCGACACTCTCAAAAACATCGATATTTGACTTCATGAGCTTGTCGTAGAGGCTATCGAGTTCGTCGATATGTTCTTCCGGTCGTGTGTAGATACCTAAGATTTCATCTTGGGTTATATAGCCACGCTTCTTGGCTGAAGTAACGATATCTTGTAGAATTGGTGGCATCTTAGCTTTCATAGATAAAATCTCTCCCTAATACTAAAAAAGACCCCCTGAGAAAAGGGTTTCCTGCGTACTGCTACTATATCACTTTTCGAGCAAATTCGCAAGCTCCGAATAGGCTTCTTTGAGGCTATCTACCTCACCCCCGTCTTTTTCTTTCTGTTTTATTTCAATTGCTATTGTTTGAAGACGTTTCTTGAGATACAACATCCGAAGCTGTTCGGCGACGTTTTCTACTTCCAGCAGGTACTTTGCTTCATCAGTCATCGGTGGAACAGAAAAAAGATATGATTTGTTGTATGCCTCGATAAGTTCAGTTGGCATATCTTGTCCGAATTGCTTCCCGTCAAAGACATGATACTTTGTAAAGTAGGCGAGAAGCTGGTGCATAATTTTTTGGTATGCCCGTTCTTTCGTCAGTGAATCACTTAAAATAGCTATTGCTCTTTCGAGAGCGAGTTTCGGGTTTTCTGCCTGCAAAACGAGCGCGACGAGATACTCCTCAAGCATCTCCTCTCGTGATCGCTTCACCTGAGCGGTAAGGGGAGTGGGGGCGACATTTATTTTTTTCTCTCTTCTGGTCAATTCTTTCATCAGGCTCTCATACGTCGTGTCGACAGCAGCGCTGAGTTTTTTGAGATAGTGTTCTTTTATAATCTCGTTCTCAATCTGCATCAAAAGAGGAAGCATTGTGTCTGTTATCTCTTTTTTCCCACTTGCCGTGTGGGAGTCAACGGCCGAAACCGTTTGTGTTAAGAGATAGTCATAAACCGGCACATCTGCTTTCAGCGCTTTTTTAAAACCATAGGGATCATTTTTTAACGCTTCGTCCGGATCTTTTCCGTTTGGACTCAGGACAACAGAGGTAGTCATATGTTTTTTTTCAAGAACACTCAGGCTTCTCTTTATGGCTTCTTGACCTGCCATATCGCCATCAAAACAGATCGTCACTGTCTGTGCGAAACGAGAAAGAAGAGCCGCCTGATGCTCAGTTAAAGCAGTTCCTTTTATGGCTAAGACATTGGTTATCCCTTCTTGAAAACAAGACAAAACGTCGAATTCTCCTTCGACGAGCATTGCTTGCTGCGTCTTTTTAATAGTTTCTTTGGCAATATGAAAGCCGAAGAACTGATCGCCCTTGTGATAGACTAACGTATCTCGTGTATTTATGTACTTTGGCCCCCTCGCATCTGCAGTAAGGACACGTCCCGAAAATCCTGTAACATTATCCCTATGGTCTATAAGAGGGAACATAATCCGATTACTAAAAAAATCCTCAATTCTCCCGTAGCGTTGTACTGCTAAGCCCGCATCAATAAGATCCTGTGCCTTGGCATTTTTTTTCTTTTGTAAGTAAGAGACCAAACTATTGGCGATTACCGGTGAGTAGCCGACCTTAAATGTCTCAAGCACTTTCTCATGTATTTTTCTCTCTTCTATCAGGTACTCTCTTGCTTTCTTCCCTGCAGAGTGTTTCATGAGGATATAGTGGTAGTACTCTGACGAGAAAGCATTCAGCCTATAGAGTAGTTCTTTTTTTGAGGAATTTTCGCTATCAAAGGTTGAGGAAATTAACTCCACGCCGGTTCGTTTGGCAAGCAAACGCAGCGCTTCCGGAAACTCCAAGTGCTCATACTCCATTAAAAAGGTGTAGCAATCCCCCCCTTTTTGACAGCCAAAGCAATGCCAAATCTGACGCTCCGGAGAAACGACAAACGAGGGAGTGTTTTCCTGGTGAAAAGGACAATTAGCCTTGAAATTACGACCGGTTTTCTTAAGAGGAACAAACTCGGAGATCAAACTAATAATATCTACCTTTTCTCGAATAAGTGCAGTCTGATCCATAGGCAGGGGTATTGTAGCACGTCAAACGAGCCTACACCACTCTCCTTAGTTTCTTGCTTTTCACGCTCCTCACAGGTACAATAGTGAGAATAAAAAATGACCTATAAACTCCTGATCCTAGATGTCGATGGCACTATTCTTCCTTACGGGACCTATCTTCGACACATTGTTCCTTCAGAGAAGGTAACACAAGCAATCGCAAAAGCCTCTGAAAAACTGCATGTCTGTTTGGCAACAGGACGGCCTTTTTTCATGGTAGAGCACTTGATTACATATCTCAATCTTTCAGGGTTTATCATTCTCAGTGATGGAGCACAAGTGATGCATTTGCGGACAAAAAAAATAGTCTATGAAAAACTTATCTCAAAAACGGACGTTCTTGCAGCCTGTGACGTGCTTTCATCACTTGGTATCGAATTCTATATCCATGACGACGGAGAAGATATCAGCTATACGAAAGAGTACCATCCTAAAAGACCCTTTAATATCTTCACTACCTATCACATTGATGAAAAACTTGTCGATAACGTTGTTGAGAAAATATCCCATATTCCTACCTTAAAAATGAATAAGACGCACTGGGGAAAAATAGGGAAGGCAGGAATATTAATTTCACATGCGGAAGCGACCAAACTGCATGGCATCTATGAGGTCGAAAAACAACTGGGAGTCAAAACCGAAGAGATTATCGGAGTAGGCGACAGCGGTAATGATTTTCAACTTCTCATGGCGAGTGGCTTAAAAGTCGCGATGGGAAATGCCCTTCCGGATTTAAAAGAGATAGCAGATTATGTGGCACCTTCTGTCAATGAAGACGGCGTGGCCGATGTTATTGAGAAGTTTGTCTTACAAGAAAAAACTCATGCAGTATAAAGCGCTCATCATGGATGTTGACGGAACGCTTGTCCCCAATCGCAAAGATGGCATGCCATCAGAACGCGTAGCTCAGGCTATAAATGCTGCCAGTAAAATACTACATATCGGTATCGCAACCGGACGACCAATATTTTTAATAAAACATATCTGCGCGCATCTTAATCTTTCCGGACCTTCCATCGTCAATGGTGGTGCCCAACTCTATGACATCACGAATGAACGAGTCCTTGAGGAGATTCCTATACAAACGAGTGCTATTAAGGAGATCGTTCGGATCGTACGACGACACCGAGTAACATTGAAGATGGATAATGATAATCAGTCACTGGAGATTGCTCCCCGCCGCATACCGGACGCCGCTCTGAGCTTTTATATTACCGATCTGACACAGAAAAAAGCAGATGAGATCGTCGATGATCTGACCCATCTTCCTACCATCACCGCCTACCAGGTCCCTGACTGGACTCCGGGAAGAAAGTGTATCCATATTACCCATGTCACTGCGACAAAACAGCACGGTATTCTCGAAGTTGCAAAAATATTGAAGATAAAAACACACGAGATTATCGGCATTGGTGATGGGAGTAATGATTTTCCACTACTCATGGCGTGTGGCTTAAAAGTCGCGATGGGAAATGCTGGAGAAGACCTCAAAGCGATCGCCGACTATATAGCTCCAACGGTACAAGACGACGGCGTTGCACACGTTATCGAGAAATTTGTCTTGGAAAAACATTGATTCGGCAAACCCAGTGTAGTATAGTGAAGGCACTATATGCCAAAATCCCCTTCGGAAACGCTCTCAGTGCTTACAACGATCTCACCGCTTGATGGAAGATACCGCTCTCAGACACAACCGCTTGCCGAATACTTCTCCGAATATGCCCTGATTAAGACACGCGTGGCAATAGAAGCACAGTACCTTCTCCTCCTCTCACAAAAAAATATCATACGATCATTTACCGAAGATGAGAGAGAACGCCTTGTACGTCTGGCACCAAATCTTACGATTGCCGATACAGAAAAAGTAAAAGAGCTTGAAGAAAAAACACAGCACGACGTGAAAGCCATGGAGCTGGTGTTTCGATCACTGTTACAAGATACCTCGTTACAAGATATTTTGGAGATGGTCCATTTCGGGCTTACTTCAGAAGATGTTAATAACATCGCCTCTCGCTTGATGCTCAAACGGGCGACCGAACAGGTCTGTATCCCAACGTTACAAGAAATCCTGTCTTTCCTTACGACCCACGCAGCAACCTATAAATCGCTTCCGATGTTAGGAAGAACGCATGGACAACCAGCAATACCAACTACCGTAGGAAAGGAACTCGCAGTCTTTGCTTTACGACTCCATAAAGAACTACAAACGCTAAAGACTCAGCACCTTACAGGGAAACTTTCCGGCGCAATAGGGAACTACTCTGCTCTTGCGTTTGCGTATCCTGATCATAACTGGCCTGAATTTGCTGAAGCATTGCTCAGTTCCCTTGGCCTAACACAGACAATCGCGACGACGCAGATTAATACCTATGAAGATATTGTCTCGTATCTCCAGTGCTTCTCTCGAATCAATACACTCCTGATTGATCTGGATCAAGATATGTGGCGCTACATCAGTGATGAGTATTTCATCCAAGAAGTAAAAAAAGAAGAGGTCGGCTCCAGTACAATGCCACAAAAGGTAAATCCCATCAAATTTGAGAACAGTGAAGGGAATCTCGGACTCGCAAACAGCCTCATTGAGTATATGGCTCGAAAATTACCTGTCTCGAGACTCCAACGAGATCTTTCCGACAGCACCGTGATTCGTAATATCGGGACTGCGCTTGGCTACAGCTATCTTGCATATCAGTCAACCATTACCGGACTGAGGCGCATAACGCCAAATGAACAAGTGCTTCATAAAGATCTGACGAAAGACTGGGTCATTCTTTCAGAGGCCGCGCAAACAATCCTTCGCAAAGAAAATGTTTCCAATGCATATGATCACATCAAGCAACTCTCGCGGGGAAAACATCTCGATAAAAACGAGTGGCAGACTTTTGTTGCAGATCTCCCTATCAGCGCAGCTGCAAAAAAAACACTTGCGGCGCTGACGCCTGAAACGTATATCGGCTTGGCAGCAGCTATTGTCGATTCTGTCGTCGATCGGATACAAGCTGAGAAACAAGATGCTTAAACGAATCGGTATTGTCGGAGGAGGACAACTCGGACGGATGCTTACCGTTCCCGCCAAGGAAATGGGGTTTGCCGTAACAGTTCTTGATGCTACCCCACACGCTCCTGCATCTCAAGTAGGCGCTGAGCAAATTCTCGGAGCACTCACTGACGGAGAAAAAATTCATGCTTTGGCAAAAAACACTGACATTCTTACCTTTGAGATAGAACACATTGATGCACAGACGCTTGAAAGCGTCGCAAAACAAGGCAAAACAGTGCACCCATCGGCGGAAACACTCCAAACGATAAAAGATAAACTCACCCAGAAACAGTTTCTCAATACCCACCAAATTCCGACTGCTGCATTTTCCGATGTACAAACAGCAGAGGATGTGATCGATGCGGCAAAAGCATTTGGATACCCCCTCGTTTTAAAATCTCGTTTCGGTGGTTATGATGGACGAGGTAATGCTGTTATCGCAAAAGAAAAAGACATACAACTCGCGATGGAAAAGCTGGGGGGGGGAAATCTCTATATTGAACAGTTCGTACCATTTCTTAAAGAACTGGCAATCATGGTCGCTCGATCAACCTCAGGAGATATAAAAACGTATCCTCTTGTTGAAACGATTCATAAAAATAATATCCTTCAGTATCTCCTCGCACCTTCCTCTCTCACAAAAACGCTTCAGAAAAAAGCTGAGAGCTTCGCTATTTCTGTTATGAAGCATCTCGGCGGCGCAGGTGTTTTCGGCATCGAGATGTTTCTGACAGAAAAAGGAGAGGTGCTTGTCAATGAAATCGCTCCCCGTGTCCACAACTCGGGTCATTACACCATTGAGGCCTGTGTTACGTCTCAGTTTGAACAGCACATTCGAGCAATTACCGGATTGCCTCTTGGGGATACGACAATGAAAGTTCCGGCTGCCGTCATGATAAATATTCTCGGAGAGCGGAAAGGGGATGCAAACTTAGAAGGTCTCCAAGACACGCTGAAGATTCCCGGTGTTTCCATACACCAGTATGGAAAGGCTGAAACGAAGATTGATCGAAAAATGGGCCATATCACCGTCGTTGGGGAAACGATTGAGGAATGCTTACGACGGGCAAAACAAGCAAGAAAAGCGATTAGGATATAATACCTTTGTTATGGAAAAACCATTAGTCGCAATTATCATGGGTTCAGATTCCGATCTACCGATCATGCAAGATGCTGCAAAAATGCTTGATGAGTTCGGTGTTGCCTATGAACTCACCATTGTTTCTGCCCATAGAACTCCTGATCGAATGTACGAATACGCACATTCTGCTTTACAGAAAGGAGTTAAAGTCATCATTGCAGGAGCCGGCGGATCGGCCCATCTGCCGGGTATGGTTGCCTCGTTAACGCCACTTCCTGTTATCGGTGTTCCGATAAAAACAACAGCTCTTGATGGCCTGGATTCGCTCCTCTCAATCGTCCAGATGCCACCCGGTATTCCTGTGGCAACAGTCGCAGTAAACGGCGCAAAAAATGCCGGAATACTCGCCGCGAGTATCTTAGGAACGACGGATGCTCCTTTGCAAAAAAAAATCTCCGTGTATAAAGAACAGTTAAAAAAAGAAGTCACTGAAAAGGCTGAAAAACTTGAGCGTGTAACGTATAAAAAGTATTTGGACGAAAAAAAATGAATATTATAAAAACGGTTAATCTCAAAGGTCTGGGAAAAAAACAGCAGGGGAAAGTGCGCGATTTTTATGTACTCAAAGATAGACGAGTTATTATTACCACAGATAGACAATCAGCCTTCGATGTAAACCTCGGGCATATCCCCGGAAAAGGAGCTGTTCTGAACCAGCTCGCTGCTTTCTGGTTTGAAAAAACAAAAGATATCATTCCCAACCACCTCATAGCAGTTCCCGATCCGAATGTGACGATCGCTCGAAATGTCGAACTTATTCCTATAGAGATGGTCGTTCGCGGTTATATGACCGGCGTAACCATCACTGCTATCTGGCCATCCTACGAACGAGGCGAAAGAGTCATCTACGGTATCACGTTTCCCGATGGACTGAAGAAAAACCAAAAACTTCCCAACCCTGTGATTACCCCGACAACCCATGGTGATATTACCGGGAAAGGTGGCCATGACGCTAGGTTAACAAAAGAAGAGATTCTCAAACGAAAACTTGTACCAAAGAAACTCTATGAGCACATGGAAAAAACGGCCCTTTCCCTTTTTGAACGAGGAACAAAAATTTGTGCGAAAGCAGGATTGATACTCGTTGATACGAAATATGAATTCGGGCTGTACAAGGGGAAACTGATGTTAGTTGATGAAATACATACCCCGGATTCTTCCCGATTTTGGATTAAGAAAACCTATAAAGAACGTATTACAAAAGGCAAAGAGCCGGAAAACTTTGACAAAGAATTTTTGCGTCTGTGGTACAAGAATCATGGCTATCTTGGAGATGGAAAACCTCCTCCTATGCCCACAACGCTGCAAAAAAAAGTCAGTAAACGTTACAAAGACGTTTATCAGATGCTAACCGGCAAAAAACTTGCTACAATAAAAACAGATACCCCAATAGAACAAAGAATCCAGAAAGCCTTAAAATCAGTGAATTGAATGTATGCGTGAGAAGTGTGCTGTTTTTGGAGTGTATGGAAAAGGACTTGATGCTGCGCGTCTAACGTACTTTGGCCTCTACGCGCTTCAACACCGCGGACAAGAATCTTCAGGTATTGCTTCCTCTAATGGTAACCAAATTTCTCTTCATAAAGCCATGGGGCTCGTCGCACAGGTATATAACGAGCATGACTTTAAGAAACTCCACGGAGATTTAGCCATAGGGCATAACCGCTACTCGACATCCGGTGGCTCCACGGATAGCCATATTCAGCCAATTATTGATAAGGAGATGACCCTCGCTCTTGCCCATAACGGCAATCTGCCAAGTGTTGAAAAACTTCGCGCATTCCTCATCTCAAAAGATATATCGGTTAAAAACCTGAATGATTCTGAGATGATGCATAAAACACTTTCGTATTTACTTTCTCAAGGTATGACTTTAGAGAAGGCGATAGAAAAAGCATATCCCCTGTTTACAGGGGCTTTTTGTCTTTTAGTCATTACCAAAGATAAGATTGCTGCTATTCGGGACCCTTATGGCATTCGTCCGTTCTCTATCGGAAAACTCAATCATACGGGTTTCGTGTTTTCATCCGAAACATGCGCTCTGGATACGGTAAATGCAACATTTGTCCGAGATATAAAACCGGGTGAGATGGTCATTGCGGACAAAACGGGTCTCCACTCGTATCAGTTAGTTAAGCCAAATCAGAAGCTGGATATCTTTGAGTTCGTTTACTTTGCCCGACCGGACAGTATCTTGCTTGGAAAGCGTGTCTCTGAGGTCCGCAAGAATTTAGGCAGAATTTTGGCAAAAGAGACACATGTAAAAGCTGATGTTGTCATCCCTGTCCCAGACTCTGCTATCCCAGCTGCGATGGGGTATGCGGAAGTAAAAAAAATTCCTTTTGACTTCGGTCTCGTAAAAAATCGTTACATCGGCAGAACGTTTATCATGCCTGATCAAAGACTCCGCGACAGAGGTGTTCAAATGAAACTAAATCCTATTCCTGAAAGCATTAAAGGAAAACGAGTCATTGTCATTGATGACTCTATCGTCCGTGGTACAACAGCAAAAAAATTGGTGAAACTGTTACGAGATGCCGGAGCAAGAGAAGTCCATCTTATGAGTAGCTGTCCCCCGGTACAGTTCCCGGATTTCTATGGTATTAACACACCAACCCAAGAAGAACTCATTGCCGCAAATATGCCGATGAGGGACGTAGAAACATTTATCGGAGCCGATTCACTTCATTTTCTCTCATATAAAGGGATGATTAAAGCTACAGGGCTTCCTGAAAGTATGTTTTGTACTTCCTGTTTTACGGGAAATTACCCAATCGATATCGGAGCACATAAGGATGAGATTCGTTTCACCTTTGACTTCATGTCCAAACCACGTATGAGAAATGAAAAAACTCGCAGTGCTCATCTCTAATGCCGGAAGCGGCACAAACTTGCAAGCAATTATTGATGCTACCAAGCAGGGAGCTCTTTCTGCACAAATCAGTATTGTCATCAGCGATACCGAAGATGCAAAAGGACTGAAACGAGCAACAGAACATCATTTACCGACAGCCATTATTCCTCAAAAAGAATCCTTACTTCCTCTTTTAGAAAAACACCAACCTGATTTTGTCTGTTTGGCAGGATGGAAACAGATCATCACCGATGCAGTTTTAACAGCTTTTACCAATCGCATTCTTAATATGCATCCGGGAGCGATTCCCGAAACCATGAGTGGTACAGTAGAAAATCCTGACGGTACGAAAGCTCTCTGGAATAAAGGTATGTTTACCGATAGTGCTATAAAAAATGTCCTCGATAAGCATGCAACGTATGCATCATCTACGGTTCATTTCCTCTCTTCAGAGTTTGATTTCGGACCGGTTCTTACTCGCTGTTTTGAAAAGGTTCGTCTTGGTGATACAATCGATTCGCTCTATACCAGACTAAAACAGAAAGAAAATAGAGCTTACGTAGACGCGTTGCAAAAGCTGTGCAATAGTGAATCATGAAGCATGAATAATGAATCAAGTAAAATAAAATCATTTACAGATTTAAATGCCTGGAAATTTGGTCACCAACTCGTTCTTGATATTTATATTGCCACCAAGGGCTTTCCAAAAGAAGAATTATTTGGTCTCACAAATCAGATAAGAAGGGCAATTGTTTCGTTTACATCAAACATAGCTGAAGGGTTCAGTAGAAAATCATATAAAGAAAAATCACAATTTTACTCAATGGCGCTCGGATCATTAACTGAAGTACAAAATCAGTTAGTCATTGCAAGGGATTTAGGCTATACAACTCGTGAGGAATTTAATAAACTTGCTGAACAGACAATTGTCTTAAATAAAATAACAAATGGTTTAATTAAAAAATCTAAAACCATAATTCATAATTCATAATTCAAATATGAAAATACTTATCGTCGGCGCTGGGGGACGCGAACATGTCCTTGCAGAAACATATAGTAAAAACAAAAACGTTGAGGTCGTTTTTGTCGCTCCCGGCAATGACTTCATGACAGCAACTACTCCAAAAATAAAAACACTTCCTGAGATCCATCAACTTGATCTTGAAAAAATACTAGTGTTCGCAAAACGAGAAAAAGTAGATTTAGTCGATGTGGCGATGGATGATCCCCTTTCATTAGGAGCTGTCGACTTACTTGAACGCCATGGTATTCAAACCTTCGGACCGACAAAAAAGGCAGCAGAAATCGAATGGAGTAAGGCCTGGTCTCGTGAGTTCATGAAGAAATATCACCTCCCAATGCCTGAATACAAAGTGTTCACCTCTCAAAAAGATGCCGTAGCCTATCTTAAAAAATTACCAGATAGACCATATTTTGTGAAAGCATCCGGGCTGGCTCTGGGAAAGGGGGCTCTCTATGCAGGAAATAAGATCGAGGCTATCGATGCCGTATCTCAGATGCAAGGCTTCGGAGATGCCGGAAAAGCATTTCTAATCGAGGAATGTATGGTAGGAGAGGAGTTTTCACTTTTTGCAATCTGCGATGGAAAAACCTACCGAATACTTGGTGATGCGCAGGATCATAAGCGGGCTCTCGATGGTGATCAGGGGCTAAACACGGGCGGCATGGGTTGCGTTTCGCCGACTGGAGTTTTAACACCAAAAAGAATAAAAGATATTGAAAAAACGATTCTTCTTCCTTTTATGCGGGGTATGCGTGAAGAAAAAAGACCGTATACCGGGATTCTCTATGTCGGCGGTATGGTCACGAATAAAGGTATACAACTTGTCGAGTTCAATGCACGTTGGGGCGAACCGGAAGCAGAAGTTATCCTGACTGGAATAAAAAATGATTACCTTGAGCTCGTCCTGAGCGCTACTCACCAAGTGCTTCATAAAACACGGATTGCAGCAGATAACAAAATACGCCTTTCTATCGCCGGGTGTGCTCGCGGATATCCAACCGATTACACAGCAGTGAAAAACAAAAAGATCTTTGGATTGGAAACCGTGATGAAACTACCCGGTGTTTCCGTCTTCGGTGCCGGTATGAAAAAAACAGGCAAGATGTATGTCGTTTCGGGCGGCCGAGTCTTCCATTTAGTCGGTGAAGGTGCTACTATCCAGCAGGCACGAGAACGAGCATATGCTGCTATGTCACATGTTTTTATAGAAGGAAACAATCTACAGTATCGATCAGATATAGGATGGCGAGAAATCGAAAGAACCATATGATTCATACTATTCGTGTCCGAACAATGAAAGGCCCCGATCTGTCAGGAGATAGTCTTTTTCATGAAATCAAACAAGTAGGAAAAAATGGCATTACCAAAATCAGAACGACAAAAGTCTATC
>Ga0080064_1003649_pt1 | contig 21666 bp, 22 predicted proteins | sample Subgrocontami54m_FD_69260 | JGI IMG/M metagenome (GOLD analysis project Ga0080064, IMG submission 69260) | Subsurface groundwater microbial communities from S. Glens Falls, New York, USA - GMW46 contaminated, 5.4 m (SPADES assembly) (version 2) ...
TGAATATAGGGTTCGGCAATTGCTTTCATTTCTATCGCCGTCTGCACCCGTGTTTCGACGCCAATTTTTTCTAAGGCACTTTGCAGGGCCAGGCTGTTGATGACCGTACCCAACATCCCCATGTAATCGGCGGACGTCCGCTCCATTCCCTGCGCATGGGCCTCTCCGCCCCGTAAAATGTTGCCGGCACCAACGACCACGCCCAACTGGGTTCCCAATTGCACCACATCCTTGATTTCCGCCGCGATATTATTAACGATCCGATAATCCAGGCCGAAAGAGCGCTCTCCCATCAGGGCTTCTCCGCTTAGTTTCAGCAGTACTCTTTTATATACCGGCTGGTTCATTACTGCTTGATTTCCTCTCCTAACTGATAACGGACGAACCGGCGCAAAATGATGTTTTCCCCGGTTTTTGCGATCATCTCCTTTATCATTGTGCCCACCGTAATCTCCGTGTTTTTTACGAACTTTTGGTCCAGAATACAGACATCTTCATAATATTTCTTCAGCTTCCCCTCGATAATTTTTTCCCAAATTTTTTCGGGCTTTCCTTCCTGGGTCGCCTGAGTACGATAGATATCCTTTTCCCTCTCCAAAGCAGCGGCGGGAATTTCTTCCGGGGAAATGTAAAGCGGGTTTGCCGCAGCAATATGCATGGCCAGATCCTTAGCCAAAGTACGAAAGTCTTCCGTTTTGGCAACGAAGTCTGTTTCACAGTTCAGCTCAACCATGACCCCAATTCTCCCCCCCATATGGAGATAGGATGCAACCATGCCTTCCTTAGCCGCCTTTGAAGAGCGCTTTGTCGCAGCCGCCATGCCTTTGGTGCGCAAATAATCGATCGCTTTTTCAAAATCCCCGCCGCCTGCTACCAGCGCCTCTTTGCAATCCATCATGCCGGCGCCGGTTTTATCTCTCAATTCCTTTACCATTCCTGAAGTAATATCCAATTTACACTGCCTCCTTAAATATGTTTAACCCTGCTCGTCATTATCCGGCTCGGCAATCCTCTCGGAAAATCCGTCTTTTGTCTCGATGCTTTCCGGAACATTGGTCTCTGCATCATCAATTTCAGGCATAAGCGCCGATGTTTCTTTGTTGCTTTCCGCCTGCAGACGTTCTTCAAAAAGCTTACGACCTTCCAACACCGCATCGCCAAACTTGGAGGCGAACAATTTGATTGCTCTAATAGCGTCATCGTTACCGGGAATGATATAATCTATCTCATCAGGATCACAATTGGTATCCACTATGCCGACAACGGGGATTTTCAGCTTTCTTGCCTCCTTGACACCGATTTCTTCCCGCTTGGGATCGACCACAAAAATGCCTTTGGGTACGCCACGGATATGCCTGATGCCGCCAAGGACATTATCCAATTTAGCCCGTTCTTTTTGAAGTTTCAGAATCTCTTTTTTGGGAAAGGCTTTTATACTGTCATCGGCAAACATCCGATCCAGGGAATTCAAACGATCAATACTTTTTTTAATGGTCGTAAAATTTGTTAACATCCCGCCCAGCCATCTCTGATTAACATAGGGCATATTACATCTTTCCGCTTCTTCACGGAGTGATTCCTGTGCCTGTTTTTTGGTGCCAACAAAAAGTAGCTCTCCACCATCCGCCACCATATTAACAACAAAATTATAGGCTGTCTGGAACAACCCCACCGTCTGCTGAAGATCAATAATATAGATGTTATTTCTCGCCCCAAAGATGTAGGGCTTCATTTTGGGATTCCACTTATTGGTCTGGTGACCGAAGTGAACCCCTGCCTCTAACAGCGCCTTCATTGAAATACTCGCCATAACTCTCTCCTTGAATGTGTTTTTTCCGCCACCCCTTTCAACTTAGCGGTCAGCTTCAGCGAAGCAACACGCCGCCAATCCGAGGGTGTGTGAATTGACGCGCTTCTAACACAGAAGCCGCCAATTGGCAAGTTAAATACTCAATAGTTAAATACTGAAGCGGTCCAATTATTTACCACAACATTTTTTGTGTTTTTTTCCGCTCCCGCAAGTACAAGGGTCATTACGTCCAATTTTGTCGCCAGATCTTTTTAAAGTTTTAGCAGACGCTACCTCCTCGCCGCGGTTCATTATATAATCCCGTGTACGGGAATGCTCTCTGATGTCTTCAATTTCTTCCTCGCGCTGGACCTGCACCATGCACAACTTGGCAATGGTATCATTCTTAATGCGCTGCACCATCGCCATGAACATTTCATAGCCTTCCTTTTGATATTCACGGATCGGTTCCTTCTGACCGTAACCGCGCAGCCCAATACCCTCCTTCAAGTGATCCATGGCAAGCAGGTGATCTTTCCAATGATTATCTATCGCCTGGATCATAATCACCTTCCGCAGATAATCCATCATCGGTTGGCCATATTGCCGCTCTTTCTCAACAAGGAGAGACTTCACGGCGCTGATAATTCCATCTTCTAAATCCCGCGCGCTGGGGGGGTGATCCGGCGTTACCAAAGACAATTTTGTGGAAAACTGCTGGAACACGGCATCTTCCAGGCTCTTAATATCCCAGTTCTCGGGATTAATTTTTTCGTCGGTATATTCGTCAATGAGACCTGCCACAATCTCTTCCAGCATATCTTCATTGTCCGTCGCCAGGTCCTCTCCCTTCAATACTTTTTTGCGCTGTTCGTATATTACCTGCCTCTGTCTGTTCATCACATCATCGTATTCCAGCAAATGTTTACGCATCTCGAAATTCTGACCTTCGACCCGTTTCTGGGCATTCTCTATAGCTTTAGAAATGAGTGAATGTTCAATAGGCTCATTTTCTTCGATGCCGATCTTATCCATAATATTTGCGATCCTTTCGGCACCAAAGATGCGTAAAAGATCATCTTCCAAAGAAAGATAAAAGCGTGACGATCCGTTATCGCCCTGACGCCCGGCACGGCCACGCAACTGATTGTCGATGCGGCGGCTTTCATGTCGTTCCGTACCGAGAATGTGCAAGCCGCCCAGTTCCGCAACGCCCTCCCCCAACTTGATATCAGTCCCGCGACCGGCCATATTGGTCGATATGGTTACCATGCCTGCCTGTCCGGCCTGAGCAACAATCTCCGCCTCACGCTCATGATTTTTTGCGTTAAGCACATGATGTTTAATCCCATGGCGAGTCAGATAAGTACCTAATTGTTCGGACTTTTCTATGGATATTGTACCAACCAGCACTGGTCGCTTCACCTTATTTAGTTCTGTTATTTCAGCGATAACAGCGTTAAATTTCTCCTTCTCTGTCTTGTAAATAACGTCGGTGTGATCCACTCTGATCATGGGCATATTCGTAGGGATGACAAGCACATCCAGATTATATATTTTCTTGAATTCCGGGGCTTCCGTGTCAGCCGTACCAGTCATCCCCGCTAATTTGTTATACATGCGGAAGTAATTCTGGAAAGTGATGGAGGCCATCGTTTGATTTTCATTTTCGATCTTAACCTTTTCTTTGGCTTCCAAAGCCTGGTGCAGACCATCGCTATACCGTCGGCCTGGCATAACCCGTCCCGTAAATTCATCGACGATAATAACCTGTCCATCTTTAACCAAATAATCGACATCTCTCTTGAAAAGCGTATGCGCTTTAAGAGCTTGATTCACATGATGCAAGATTTCGATATTTTGCGGCTCAAAAAGGTTGCTGACCTTTAGGAGATTTTCTACGTGCGACACCCCATCTTCTGTAAGGACGACTGTACGGCTTTTTTCATCGATCGTGTAATCTACGTCATTTTTGAGACGCGGGATAATCTGATTAATGCGATAATATTTGTCGGTAGATTCCTCGGAAGGTCCAGAGATGATAAGAGGCGTGCGTGCCTCGTCAATCAGGATACTATCAACTTCATCGACTATGGCATAGTAGAATTCACGCTGCACATATTCCTCAAGATTGAATTTCATGTTGTCGCGGAGATAATCGAAACCAAACTCGTTGTTAGTGCCATATGTAACGTCGGCATTGTAAGCATGACGCCGCTCCTCATCCTCCAGACCATGCACAATAACACCAACACTGAGACCGAGAAAGTCATAGATAGGTCCCATCCATTCGGCATCTCTTTTCGCCAGGTAATCATTTACCGTAATTACATGCACACCTCTACCAGCTAACGCATTTAGATATATGGGCAAAGTCGCAGCCAGGGTTTTTCCCTCGCCAGTCTTCATCTCCGCGATATTGCCTTCGTGAAGCGCTAATCCACCCAGAATCTGCGCATCAAAAGGCCGCATAGCGACAGTGCGCCTTGCCGCCTCCCGAGCCACGGCAAAGGCTTCCACGACGATGTCCTCGAGTTCTGTGCCACTTTGCAGTTTTTCGCGAAAATATGGAGTTTTTGCTTTTAATTCCTCATCGCTTAACTTTGATATTTGTGCTTCAAGGTCGTTAACCTCCGCCAGGTATATTCCCAGACGTTTCAATTCCCGATCATTTTTACTGCCTACAATTTTTTTCAATAGCCCGCCGAACACAGTTCCTCCTCTGATAAAGGCCGGTAAAGTTGCCACTTTACGTAATTTTAGCTGGGGAACACTAACATAATCGACTGGGATGTCAAGATTCCTTTTCCCGCTGCTGCTAATAACCGCCAACAAGCACGGGGAAAAGGCGGGGAAAATTCTCTTGACATTAAAAATGCTTGTGGGCTAAGCATTGCAAGTGTTTTTGACTATTAATGTTATGAGGGAGGTTTCATGGCAAAGTATGATTCAAAATCGCTTCAAAGTATCGCTGTCATCGGGCACGGGGGCACCGGTAAAACCTCGCTTTGCGAGGCGATGACCTATGTCTCAGGCAAATCGGATCGTCTCGGCCGGGTCGATGATGGTTCCTCATCTTTGGATTATGAGCCTGAAGAGCATAAAAGACACGTTTCCATCAGCGCCGCTGTCACCTTTGTAGAATGGGAAAGACACAAGATTACCATTATCGATACTCCAGGCGATTCCAATTTTACTCATGACACAAGAAGTTGTCTTCAAAATGTTGATAGTGCACTTGTCATTATAGATGCCGTCGGCGGTGTGGAATTTCAGACTGAGGTTGTATGGGAGTACGCTAAAGATTTTAAATTGCCGAAAGTGGTCATGATAAACCGCATGGATCGGGAGCGAGCGGATTTCTACAATGTCATTGACAGCATCGGTAAGCGTCTAGGTGAAAAAGTAACCCCTTTGTTTTTGCCTATCGGCACAGCAGAGAATTTTGTCGGCATCGTGGACTTAATTGAAATGAAGGCACTTTTTTTTGATGATAAAGGGAATGGAAAATACGGGGATATTCCCGCCGACATGAAGGATAATTGCGAAGCATACCGAGCCGCCCTGATGGAAGACATCGCCGAATGTGATGAGCAACTTATGGATATTTACCTTAGCGATGGCGAGCTGAGAATTGATGATCTGAAAAGGGGACTTAGAGAGGGACTCGCCGCGGCATCTCTTACGCCTCTTATCTGCGGATCAGCTATCAAACTAATTGGCGTTAGTACGCTGCTGAATTTAATCGCCGGCTATCTCCCCTCTCCCGTGGAACGGGGCGCAATCACAGGTACCATACCTGGCACAGACAAGCGCGAATCCAGGCAGCCCGATGAAAATGCACCTTTTGCCGCTCGCGTCTTCAAAACCATAGCCGATCCCTATGCCGGCCGCTTGACCATTTTTCGCGTTTATTCTGGCACGTTGACTTCCGATACCAACGTGCTAAACGCCACACGTAATACTAACGAACGCATCGGCAACATCTTCTATCTGGAAGGTAAAGTCCAGAAACCTGCGGAAGTGCTGTTCGCCGGTGATATTGCCGCTGTCGCCAAGCTTAAGGACACCGCCACGGGAGACACCCTTTGCAGTGAAAAGGCGCCGATTATTTTAGATAAAATTACCCCTTCCCCCGCTATTATGTCTTTCGCAATCGAACCGAAATCCCGAGGTGATGAGGAAAAGATTGTTTCTTCCATCCATCGGCTGATGGAAGAGGATCCAACGCTTCTCTTTCATCGAGAAACATTAACAAAAGAGATGATTCTTTCGGGCATGGGACAAGTGCATATTGAAGTCATCGTGGAAAAAATGAAACGTAAGTTTGGTGTAGAAGTTAATCTAAATACCCCCAAAGTCCCCTACAAGGAAACCATCAAAGGAAAAACAAATGTGCAGGGGAAATATAAGAAACAATCCGGTGGCCGAGGGCAATTCGGTGATGCCTGGTTGGACATAGAACCCTTGCCCCAAGGCACAGGTTTCCAGTTTGTGGATAAAATCGTCGGAGGTGTTATACCTAATCAGTACCGGCCGGCGGTGGAAAAAGGCATTATTGAGGCAATGCACGAGGGAGTGCTTGCCGGTTATCCTATGGTAGATGTAAAGGTATCCTTGGTTGATGGCTCCTATCATACGGTTGATTCCTCAGAGATGGCGTTTAAGATCGCCGGTTCCATGGGTTTCAAAAAAGGTGTGCTGGCTTGCCAACCGACACTTTTGGAGCCGATTGTTCATATAGATATCGAGATCCCCGATGAATACATGGGAGATGTCATCGGTGACCTCAACAGCAGACGTGGCCGGGTGCTAGGCGTTGACAGCAAGGGTTCTCATCAAATAGTCAAAGGCATCGCGCCCTTGGCAGAAATACTCAAGTATGCCCCCGATTTAAGATCTATGACCAGCGGCCGCGGGACATTTACTTATGAACATTCCCACTACGAAGAAGTTCCGGCCTATATAGCGGAAAAAATCATTGCCGAGTCAAAAAAAGGTGAAGAATAGAATGACTCTGCGAGCAGGTGTGCTAACGGTAAGCGACAGGGGTTTTCGAGGCAACAGAGAAGATCAGAGTGGCCCGGAAATAATTAAAATCCTTGAAGGCATGGGCATCTCGGTAGCGCATAAAAGGATCGTCCCCGATGAAAAGGATTTGATCGCCGAAGCCCTGAGGGAGTATGCTGACACCCGTAAACTCGATCTCATTATTACCACCGGCGGTACGGGCGTCAGCCCTCGGGATGTAACACCGGAGGCCACCCTGCAGGTGATAGAAAGAGAGGTCCCCGGCATGGCGGAAGCCATGCGGCATGGAAGCGTGGCAATTACTCCGCACGCGATGATATCCAGAGCAGTAACAGGCATCAGGGGCCTTTCGCTCATTATAAATTTACCGGGAAGTCCCAAAGGGGTGCGTGAGAACCTGGCAATTATACTCCCCGCCCTAAAGCACGCTGTAGAAAAGATAAGAGGGGATGAAAGCGATTGCGCCTCATCCCCTCTTACGTAGATCAGGAAAGTTTAACAGAGCTGGTCCGTGCTAATATCTTCGATCTTGTTGTCGGTATCAGGTAATACATCACGGGGCCTTAGTTCTCTTCTTAAGTCACGCACGGTCTTGTTCAATTCTCGTATGGTTTTCGCCAGTTTAAGTCTTTCTGCCAACCCCATCAAGGCGGTAAAAATAATCCCGGCCAGAAACGCGACGAACATCAGGGCGTAAATTGGCAGAATTATATCAATAAAATCATAATATTTCAAATGCACATCTGATGCATTTTGGAGCGAAAAAGAAACAACAAAAAAGACAAGGATAATAATAATAATACTTAATAAAATACGCACATCAAACCTCCGCTAGAGATAATTTGGCAAAACAGGGCAAGAGCGCGTCGCGCGTTTTGATCAGATCCTCAGAGACAACACGCGTTTCACCCGTTACCGTCATAAAATTTGTATCGCCATTCCAACGGGGCACGATATGCGCGTGAATGTGATCGTCCACACCTGCTCCCGCCACCTTACCCAGATTCATACCGATGTTGAATCCATCAGGTTTCATGATTTCTGTCAGCACCTTCAGCGAAAGATCAATCAGCGCAAACATCTCCTGCTGTTCTTTAAAGTTCAGATCGTGCAATTTATCCAGATGTCGGCTGGGAATAACCATAAGATGACCGCAACTGTAAGGATAACGGTTCATCATGACATAGGTCTTATTGCCTTCCCACAAGATAAACTCCCTGCTCCGCAACGATTCCTCACAAAAAATGCAGCCGCCAGGTCTTTCCGACCGAATATAAACACTGCGCCAGGGCGCATATAGGGCATCCATAAGATCAATCCACAGACCTGTTAAATAATTAACGAACCGCCGTGGATTATAGCTATAAGTTGCAAAAAGACAAGTCATTTTTTCTACTGGTTTATTTCAAGTGGCACTGTCCCGCTGCCCCAATTCGATTGCTTTTTCAATTTCAACCATCGCAAGCCTTTTTGATCCAAGCATAATATGAGCGGCCGCCATTCCATAATAAGCTTTGATCAGGCTTTGATTGAGGTCGAGGGCGCGTTTATAATTCGCCAGAGCCTCTCGGGGGTTCTCGAGACGAATTAGCGCATCGCCTCGCTCCAAATACGCAAATTTATCATCTGGATTTAGGCTGATTCTTTCAGTGCATCGGGCTATAATCTTCTTGTATTTTTCTGCGCCTGGGTGATTTGAATCTTTGTTTTTTGACATAATGTTTTTTAACTTCTCCTGTATGTATTAAGGTAAAGATTAATTCAACTATTATCGATTATTTATCACGATGCAGCCCTTTTTTCTAAAGAATTTTCATCGCCTCTGCTCTTCTTTTTTCTTTCCCAGACAGCCTTCGAGGATTGCCTTTTTTCCGGGGTGTCTGTAATTCATCATCATCTTCTTTTTCACATGGTTCAACGGCTTCCCCTTGATAGCCGAAGGTGATGGCGGCATCGAGTTTCGCTTCAAATTCATCCTTCGTAATGGCCGCGATTGATCTTTGTTCCGCGAAGTTATACACTTCCCGGTCGGAACTTACGGCAATCCAGCTTTTTGTAGGTGCAGACAGAAACTTCTGAATTACTTGATCGGCCTTTTCACCAATGCGTGAATAGATGACGTTTATACCATGACGCCTTTCATGTGTTTCCGACGCTAGTCCACCCTTCCATCCGTCAAAAACTACGGTAATGTCATGACCTTTTATGTCGGCATATTCTCTTAGGCGCTGGATTAAACCATGACGCGCCTTTTCCAGATTTTTATGGGCCAGGCCAAGGAGGTTGTAACCATCGATGATTATATTCGCCATTTGCTGCAACCCAATACAATCACAATCTGAAATGCTGCGAATCCCGGACCCATGGCTTGAAACATCTCCCTAACTGGATAGTAATTTTCGGCAACCTTCAATTATAAATGGCATTTTATTTGTTAGTATGTCAAGTAAACCGAGATATTTGCTCCTATTCCTCTTATGCAAAAGAATATTTAAAATAGACCTGTTATTCCAACCAATTTGTGTGATTTATGGATAAAAGCGCCCAGCCTCCAACTGGTAAAATTACGTCAGCCGATCCACCTGCCTATCAAAAACACCGTCAACGCCTGAAACAGAGATTCATGGCCGCCGGGTTGTCGGCTTTCCTGGACTATGAGGTATTGGAGCTGCTGCTTTTCTTCTCCACTTTACGCAAAGACGTAAAACCCATGGCCCGTAGTCTCTTGAGAGAATTTGGCTCGCTCAAGGGAATCATGGATGCGGACTCGGCAGAACTATCAAAGATAAAAGGCATCAGTCCTCATACGGCCATCCTGGTAAAGTTGGTAAAAGAAATTGCTTCTCTTTACCTGCGGGAAAAGGCCGGCGAAAAAACCAGGATTGGCTGCACCCCGGAACTGTTGGATTATTGTCGTATGGAATTTGGCGGCCTTAAAGATGAGCGTTTTTGCATAATTCATCTGGATGCGCAAAACCGGATGATCGACATGGACACTGTCCAGGAGGGAATTGTCAACCAAGCCGTTGTCTATCCCCGTAAAGTTCTGGAATATAGCCTCAAAAAGAAGTCCTCTTCGATCATTTTGGTACACAATCATCCTTCCGGCCACGTCCGGCCTTCCGAGGCAGACATCAGATTAACGAAACTGATTCAGGAAACGGCTAAGGTTCTCGATATCGTCGTCCATGATCATATCATTATCGGAGAGAATAGAGTATTCAGCTTCCGGGAGGAAGGGATATTATTCTGAAAGCTCTATAGCCAATGCCCGAATCATTCTGTAACTTCCCGCACTATCCCTTGCGCCGGATGGCCCGTGGGCGCTTTGATTTGGAAGGGAGAGCCTATAATATCCTGTACCGTACGGAAATTGTAAGTGATATTGAAGGACATACCCAGAAAGGCACCAAAGGGGTTTTTTCGTCGGGGAATGGCCCCGTCAATTGCGGCAACAAAGCTCTCAACCAGACGAGGCAAAAATATTACGCTGCCCCACTGTATGTCTGCCTTAGGCAAAAGATGTCGCACCAAACGCAGCAATGCACCGACATCAAGCAAACGCGCTTCCTGGTGAAATCCCCCTCCTGTTAATTCATTAGTTACGGGTTTTATCGTGGCGAGGGAATATTTGTTCATCACCCCCAGAAAAACCCTTCCCCGACAAACCCGGATAGCCTCAGAAAGAGCCTTTTCCTGATCGGAAGTAAATTCTAAAGATAAGATTAAGGAAACAATGTCAAATTCGTCATCTGAGAAAGGCAGTTCCTCCGCCTTGCCGATATCAATCGCCGCTTTATTCCCGAGTTTCTGCCTCGCCAATTCCAGCATGCGGGCTGAAGGAACAATACTGGTGACATCACAACCTGATTCACGGAAAAACATTGATCGAGTACCGTCGTCAAAACCAACCGCAAGGAGACGCTCACCCCGCCGGGGCGCTAAAAGCTCAAGGATAAGGGTTTTTTCGCGCTGGCCAAGCTTTGGCAGTTGAGGGGGGACAGATTCATAATCGTAAAATACCTCTCTGTTCTTGCGGAAAACCATTACCCTATCCCCTGTTGATTTTCTTAACCCCCGAGAGCGGACATTTCTTTTACGCATTTTTTAAGGTGATGATCCTCGTGGCTGATATCGTGCTGTTTCGGTTTGTCTGCAATTACCCCGGTGATCAACTCTTTTAAAACGTCGTCACTGTAGCCGTTTCGCAGCACATGACGCAAGCTTATTTCTTTATCCTGAAGTAGGCAGGCACGTAGCGAGCCATCTGCGGTCAGGCGCAGACGATTGCAGTTGCCACAGAAATTGTGGCTGATGGGACTAATGAAACCTATTTTCCCCCGGCCACCGGCTATCCGGTACATGTGGGCTGGCCCGGCAACAAGATTACCCTCTTCCTTAAGCGGTTCCAGAGGATAGACATTGTTAATCATGTCAAAAATAACTTCATTGGAAAGGAACTCTCCCTTGTAGGACAAGCCCGCTCGTCCCATAGGCATCAGCTCGATAAATCTTATTTGAAAAGGTTTGTCGATACTTAACTGTGCAAAATCTAGCAGCTCATCATCGTTGATACCCTTGATGGCGACCGCGTTGATCTTGATCGGATGAAAACCCGCCTGATGAACGGCTTCAATCCCCCGTAACACCGATTGTAAATTCCCCCCCCTCGTTATCTCAGCGTATTTGGCAGCATTCAAGGAATCGAGACTTATGTTTATCCTCTTTATCCCGGCCTGAAAAAGGGGCGCTGCAAATTTTTCCAGCAACATGCCGTTGCTGGTCAAACTTATATCCTGAAGGCCGGGTATGGCCGCCAATCTGGTAATGAAACCAACCAACCCGCGCCTTACCAGCGGCTCGCCGCCTGTGATGCGTACCTTGGCGACTCCCAGAGCAACGGCCACTTTCACGATCCTTAATATTTCTTCATAACGAAGGATATCGTCGTGTCCCAACACGGAAAGACCTTCCTTGGGCATACAATAGCTGCAGCGCAAATTGCATCTGTCAGTGACGGAAATTCTCAAATAGTTGATATTACGTTTATGCCCATCAATCATTATGGTTGATCCCTCTTGCGCAAACAGTGATCGCATAGACACTTAACAATTTTGAAGAAAACAATCAAGACTTGTAACACGGTGACTCACCAATAGCTTACTAAATCATCCTTGACAGTAAACATTTTCTCGATTAGATAATCACATGAAAACAGGGAGGTTATTTTGCACAATTACCTCCAACTAATTTATGTTACGGAGATATTACATGGGTAGGATGCCAATTACCAAGTCGGGTTTCTGGAAATTGAAAAAAGAACTGGAGATGTATAAAACGGTTTATCTGCCGGCGAACATCAAGGATATAGAAGTTGCCAGGGCTCACGGTGATCTCTCGGAAAATGCGGAATATTCGGCTGCTAAGGAAAGACAATCCCATATTCATGGCAAGATTCAGGAAATAGAAAATAATCTGGCCCTTTCCGACGTGATCGATCTCACTTCGGTTTGCACGGACAAGGCTGTTTTCGGGGCCACGGTATGTATTGAAGAAACGGACACTGGCGAATCGACAAAATATCAACTGGTGGGGCCATTTGAGTCTGACCTCAGTGCAAACAAGATATCTGTGACTGCGCCGCTAGGAAAGGCGATGATTGGCAAAAGAATCGGTGATGCGATCGAGGTAAAAGCGCCAGGTGGCTTGAGAAAGTTCGAAATCGTCGAAATTATCTATGACACTGACTAATAGTCGGCGTGTTTATACCGGTAATATTAGAGTCCAACTATTGTCCAAACACTTCGCTCAGGAACGGTTGGCCACGTTCAGTCTTGATATTGCCCGCAACAAGGCCACCCGCATCTTTTCGTACTCGTCGCTCGCGGCAAAAGCCGTGGGGGGGATCCGGCTTAGCTCTGCCAGAGCGGCTTCCTTGGCCCTGAGGGCACGTTCCTTGTCGATGGCCATAGCACTTTCGGCGGTTTCCACCAGCACGGTCACTTTGTTTGATGCCACCTCTGCATAACCTGTATTTACGGCGAAGAATATACGCCTGCCGTCTTGAAGCGCACTCAATTCGCCTATATCTACAAAGCTGAGGAAAGGTGTGTGCCCCTTTAGAATACCGAGTTGTCCCTCGCTTCCTGGTATGGTTACCTGCTCCACCATGCCGCTGAAGGCCAGTTTTTCCGGGGTAACAATCTCCAGCAATATTTCATCCGCCATCCATTATCCTCCGGCTATTCGGCCAACAATCTGGCTTTTTCTACGACCTCTTCAATGCCACCTACCATATAGAAGGCCTGCTCTGGCAAGTCATCATGTTTTCCTTCAAGTATTTCTTTAAAGCCACGCACCGTATCGGCAACGGAGACAAACTTACCCTCTTTGCCGGTAAATTGCGCGGCTACGAAGAACGGCTGTGACAAAAAGCGTTGAATTTTTCTGGCCCGACTCACCGTCAGCCTGTCCTCCTCGGACAGTTCATCCATACCGAGAATAGCGATAATATCCTGCAAGTCTTTATACTTTTGGAGGGTCAACTGCACCGCCCTGGCGACCTCGTAATGCTCGTTTCCCAGCACATTGGGGTCCAGAATGCGGGAAGTTGAATCAAGGGGATCCACCGCCGGATATATGCCCAGCTCTGAGAGCGGGCGAGACAAAACCACTGTCCCGTCCAGGTGGGCAAAGGTTGTAGCCGGAGCTGGGTCGGTAAGGTCATCGGCCGGAACATATACACATTGCACTGCCGTGATGGAACCTTTGGTCGTGGAAGTAATACGTTCCTGGAGCGCCCCCAAGTCAGTTGCCAGCGTGGGTTGATAACCGACCGCCGAAGGCATGCGGCCGAGGAGGGCCGAAACTTCGGAGCCTGCCTGGGTAAAACGGAAGATATTGTCTATAAAGAGTAACACATCCTGGCCTGCTTCATCACGAAAATACTCGGCGACTGCCAGAGCCGTCAGAGCGACGCGCGCCCTTGCTCCCGGCGGTTCGGTCATCTGGCCATAAATAAGAGCCGCCTGTTTGATGACGCCCGATTCCTTCATTTCCAGATAGAGATCATTACCTTCCCTTGTACGTTCACCTACGCCTGCAAACACGGAAATGCCACCGTGGTGCATAGCGATGTTGTTAATCATTTCCATCATGACAACGGTTTTTCCCACGCCGGCACCACCGAAGAGACCCATTTTGCCTCCTCGGGGGAAGGGCACAAGTAGGTCAATAACTTTAACGCCTGTCTCCAGCACGTTAACGCTCGTATCCTGTTCCAGGAAAGAGGGCGCTTCACGATGGATAGACGCCTTATTCTTGGCAACTACAGGTCCCAAACCATCAACCGGGCGACCGACAACATTAAGTATCCTACCCAAACATTCCGGTCCGGCAGGCACGGTGATCGGCGCGCCTGTATCCCTGGCTTCCATGCCACGAACCAGCCCATCGGTAATGTCCATGGCTATGCAACGGACAACATTATCTCCCAGATGCTGGGCTACCTCTACGATCAGGTTGTCCTCCCGGTCATCAATGCTGGGGTTGGTAATGGCGACGGCGTTAAGAATGCTGGGGATACTACCATCCGAAAAAGCCACATCCACTACGGGTCCTATCACTTGCACAATCTTTCCTGTATTCATACCCTTCTCCTTATGATAATGACCAGCGTGTTGTGATCATCCTTGAACTCGGCTTAATTTCGCCATTAACCCGGCATTCACCTGGAGTTAATACCAACATTGCTTGCTTATCCTTTGGACAGCGCTTCTGTGCCGCCCACTATATCCATCAACTCCGCCGTAATAGCCGCCTGCCTTGCCTTATTATATTTTAGTGTCAGACTATTGATCAAATCCTCGCAATTGCGGGTAGCATTGTCCATCGCCACCATCCGGGCACCGTTTTCACCGGCAGATGTCTCCAATAGAGCCCGGAAAATAATAATACGCGCATACAAAGGCAATAATTTATTCACCAAGGCCGGCTCGGAAGGTTCGTAGATGTAATTTACTCTTTTATCGAAAGACAGTTCCTCATGATCACTCGCCAATGGTAACGGAAAAAGCTTAACCACGACCGGCCGTTGAACGGAAACATTAATAAATTCGTTGTAAATGATGTACAGTTCATCATATTCCTGCGCAATAAATGGCTCAATAACATCGTGAGCAACACTGGCGGCCGTTGTGATGTCAAAACGGCCGAAAACATCAATGCGCTCGGCTTGCAGTTTGACCTTCTTGCGGAAATAATCGCGCCCTTTTCTACCGATGGGCAGCAGTGATAATTCTTGCCCGTCACGAGTTTTTTCGCCGATGAATCTCTCCACAGCCTTAATGAGATTACCATTAAAGCCACCGCAAAGGCCGCGATCGGAGGTAAGGCAAAGCACCCAAACCTTCTTTACCTCCCGCACCGCTAGCAGGGGATGGGCAGACACTTCCACACGTGGGCCTAAACTTTTTAGAACGTCCATCAACTTGAGGGCATAGGGCCGAAAATTTTCCAGCCGGGTTTGCGAAGCCTTAAACTTTGAGGCGGCCACCATATTCATGGCTCTGGTAATCTGCCTGGTTTTCTGGACCCCGACAACTTTTTGTTTAATGTCCTTTAAAGCGGCCATTAAAGTTAACTCCTCTATAATTATTAAGGCAACGTAGTAAAACAGGGATCAGGCGACGGCGAACACCGTATCGAATTCCTGAAGTGCATTCTTTAATTTCTGCTCAAGTTCTGGACTGATAATCTTCTTTTCATCAATCTCCCGCCCGATTTCCCCGTATTTACTGCCCATGAAACTTAAGAGCTGCGACTCGTAATCTTTTAAAGCCGCAACAGGATGTTTGTCCAGATAACCCCGCGTGCCGGCAAATAGGATAATTATCTGTTGCGACAGTGACATCGGCTGAAACTGTGGCTGCTTCAATATTTCAACCAGGCGCATGCCTCTTGCCAACTGAGCCTGCGTGGATTTGTCCAAGTCGCTGCCGAACTGGGCAAAAGCCGCCAATTCACGGTACTGGGCCAGATCAAGCTTTAAGGTGCCGGCAACCTGCTTCATGGCCTTTACCTGTGCGGCGCCACCGACCCGGGAAACAGACAACCCGACGTTGATAGCCGGGCGGATGCCGGAATAAAACAGACTCGGCTCCAGGTAAACCTGCCCATCGGTGATGGAAATAACGTTGGTAGGAATGTAGGCGGAAACATCGCCCGCCTGCGTTTCAATGATAGGCAAGGCGGTGAGTGAACCGCCGCCCAATTCTTTACTGACCCGGGCCGCACGCTCGAGCAATCGTGAATGATTGTAAAAGATGTCGCCGGGGTAGGCTTCCCGGCCGGGAGGACGACGCAACAGCAGCGAAATCTGCCGGTAAGCCACTGCCTGTTTCGAAAGATCGTCATAAATGATCAAAGCGTCCTGGCCCTTATCGCGGAAATATTCGCCGATGCTGCAACCGGCATAGGCCGCAATATACTGCATCGTGGCCGGATCACTGGCACAGGCGGAAACGACGCAGGTGTAGGATAACGCGTCGTGTTTGCGCAGTTTTTCCACCACCTGCGCTACGGTGGATATTTTCTGACCAATGGCCACGTAGATGCATTTTACCCCAGTATCCTTCTGGCGGATAATGGCATCCACGCCGATAGCTGTCTTCCCGATTTGTCGGTCACCGATGATCAATTCCCGCTGTCCCCGACCGATAGGCGTCATGGCATCAATGGACTTAAGGCCGGTATACATGGGTTCATTAACTGGCTGACGCTGGATAACACCGGGGGCAATCATCTCAATACGGCGGAATTCAGTCGCCTCGAGCGGTCCCTTGCCGTCAATCGGGGCACCGGTAGCATCTATGACACGTCCCAGCATGGCTTCACCCACAGGCACTTGCGCTATTTTTCCCGTCCTTTTGACGATATCGCCTTCCTTGATATGCGTAACTTCGCCGAGAATAGCCACCCCGACATTGTCCGTTTCCAGATTAAGCACCATGCCGAGGATGCCGCCGGGAAATTCCAGCAACTCCATGGCCATTGCCTTCTCTACTCCGTACACGCGGGCAATGCCGTCGCCGACCGAGAGAACAATGCCCGTTTCACTGACATCAAGCTTTTTTTCATAATCTTTAATCTGTTGGGAAATAATCTGACTAATTTCCTCTGCCCTTATCATCTCCATGCCCTATATTCCCTCCCCTAAGAGCCGCATCATATTATTTAATTGAACCTTCACGCTGCCATCGTAAAGCTTGTCGCCTATTCTTACTACAACGCCTCCTAACAGCGATCGGTCCTCCTCTATCTGCATCTCTACTATTTTCCCCGTTAGAGATTCAATTTGCCGCTGCAAATCAGACGCCAGTTCAGCTGTCAAAGCGAAGGCTGTTTTTACCTGAACCCTCGCAATCCCGATCGCCTCATCCATGAGCTTACGGTAATCTTCGGCAATATCCACGATGCCTGATATGCGGCGCTTCTTTACCAAAAGCCTGATAAAATTTGCGGTCAGCAAGGAAAGATCAAGCCTCCGCAACACCAGATCCATAACTTTTAGCTTGTCGTCCTTATCAAAGACAGGGTTTACAAGCAATTCATGTAGGTTGTGATTTTCCTTCATGACTGAGGTAAAAAGTTCCAATTCACGGTAGCAATCTTCATAACGCTTCTCTTCGCCCGCCACATCGAAAAAAGCCTGGGCATAACGTCTGGTCACATTACTCGTTTTCAATGCTTGCTCACCACCTTGTCGATATAATCTTCCACCATCGCAGCATGATCGGCTACGGTAATGTTTTGCTGCAAGATATGCCGGGCCATCTCTAAAGAGAGCTGCGCTGCCTCGGCCCGCAGCTCCTGACGAGCTATTTTCATTTCCTGCTCCATGCGCTTGTGGGCGTCTTCCGTCATCTTCTCCGCCATCTTTTGCGCCGCAGCAATAATCCTCTCCTGCTCGTTTAAACCCTGACGTCTGATCGTCTCTGCCATGGACTGAATCTCTTCCGTAGCTTCTTCCAACTTGGCGCTATATTCAGCATATTTTTTTTCCGCTTGCTCTCTGGCAATAGACAAGTCCGCCAGCACGGTTTTTACTTCCTCTTGTCGTCCATGGAAAAAAATCTTAATTTTCTCAGCCAGGAGCCAATAAAAAAGTCCGGCCAATACCACGAAATTGAAGGCGCGCCAGGCAAAATTTGTCCAGTCCCTGGCGCCTTCTGCTTCCTCGCCTGTAGAAGCATAGCCAAAACTCATGCCCAGGGTGATAACTAAAAGTGGGCTTAGGGCAACAAACGCTAAAACCAGTTCACTGATCTTTGCGCGCCATACCAACCGCCTCCAATAATTTCCTCTCATTGGAGTCTCCTTCCCAACACCTTTTCGGCGATATCAAGAGAAAGCTGCTGGGAGTGCTCGCTTAAAATTTGTCTGGCGGCAAGCGCTTCTTTCTGTAGGTTAATATGGAATTCTTCTGTTATGGCGGCTATTTTACTGCCGGCCTCGGCAAAAATAACTCTTGCCTGCTCCGTAGCCCCTTTTATCGCATCCTTGTTTTTACCCAGTGCTTCCAACCGTGTGGCTTGAACTTTCTGTTCATAGACGGCTATCTTTTCCGCCACAGATTGCTCCAATCGATCTATTTCTGCCTGCCCTTGTTCGATAATGAGTTTTCTTTTGTCAATAACATTCAATAGGGGTCTGTAAAGGATGAAATCAAGGATGAAAATCAATGCGACGAAGTTCGCAATCTGTAAAAGCAAAGAGTAATCAATCTGTATCACAGTCTTCCCTCACTTGGTAACGGCAAATGTTGAAAAATCGTCGCTTCATAATCACAACTTCATATCCATGTCAAGAAGCAACTTTCCATAACCAGCAAGAAATTCGTTTCTGGTTGTTGTCAAGCGGCGGTTATGTTTCCATCGGTTACTCCTCAATTCCAACTTGTCGGGAGCCAGGAAGGGAATAGAAATTTCTTCTAAATAATGAATTTTCCTATCATGATCTTTTCTATGATATAAGCAAAATGGTTTTTTATTCTGGTGTATTTTTGTGGGCTCAGGACAGGTTATGATTATCCTGCAATTATTCGATAACATCACACCGATCTATTTTCTTTACCTGCTATATGGCGCTTCCTTTCTTTTTCTAGGTGTTTCCATCGCGACCAAGGATATGAAGGGAAGTGATTTGAAGCTGGGAGAGAGCCTTTGGATGCTTTCTACCTTCGGTTTTCTGCACGGGGCTCATGAATGGTTGGACCTGGGCATGTGGATCGAAGGCAAGCACTTGTCTTTCCATCAGATTTTCGCTGCACAGGTCCTATCAGCGGTGTTGCTCATGTTCTCCTTTCTCTTTTTAATGCAGTTTGGCCTCTCTCTGCTGCGCGTTGTGAATAATCGCCTGGTCATGAAATTTACCGCGCCGATATCGTTTACGCTTTTTTTGCTGTGGCTCTTTTATCTCCTGAATCATGGTTTGTTAATCAACATGCAATTGCTGAAGCGTGCCGACATTGGAGCAAGATATACCTTTGGCTTTGTGGGAGGGATATTGACGTCCTATGGTCTGATTGTTCACTCGCAACAACTCCAAAACATCAGCCGGTCGGTGTCGCGGAAACTGTTTTTTGCCGGGATTGCGTTTATTTTCTATGCTGCCTTTGCCAGCATGTTCTTCACCGGTCTTTCCATGCCGTTGTTGCCCCTTCCGATAGAGCTATTGCGTAGCATTACGGCAGTTTTTATAACTTTTTTTATTTCTCAGGCGCTTAATATTTTTGACATTGAAAGCAGGAGGAAAGCGGAACAACAGGCGAGGCTGCTCGTGCAAGCTGAAAAATTATCTTCTCTGGGCCAGCTTGCAGCAGGCATAGCACATGAGATCAACAACCCCCTTACGAATGCCTCATTGGGAATTCAGACGCTGAAAAACAAATGCAGTTTGGCGGGAGCTGAGCAAAACATCATTGAGAGGCTGAATGACGTGGAAAGAAACATTGATCGAGCATCTTCGATCGCTCAGGAGTTACTTCAATTTTCCCGTAACGGGGAAAAAGACTTTCACCCTTTCAATATCAACGATGCCATCAAGAGTTCACTTGCCCTCTTGCAACACAAGCTCTGCAAAATTGAAATTCGTCAGGAATTGCATCCCTTGCCTGAGATCATGGGAAATCTTGTGAAGCTGGAACAGGTGTTGATTAATTGCTTGTCAAACTCGATCGAAGCCATGCCGGACGGTGGTAAATTGCTAATAAAATCGAAGTTCCGGGATGATCTGGTTGAAGTGGTCATAACGGACACAGGCTGTGGAATATCAGCAGAAAATCAAAGCCGTGCCTTTGAACCCTTTTTCACTACCAAAGATGTTGGCTATGGCACCGGTCTTGGGCTCTCTGTGAGTTACGGAATTATAAAGCAACACCGAGGGTTTATCGAATTGACAAGTCAGCCGGGAAAAGGGACAACGGTCATAATAAAAATTCCCACTAAGGACATCTTATGAAAAAAATACTTATTGTTGATGATGATGCGGAGTTCCGGAGACACCTTACAGAGGTACTGGAAGAAGCCGGATACCAAACGGTTTGTGCGGTATCGGCATCAGAGGCTTACGACAGGCTCAGATCAGAGAAGTTTGATATCGGTCTCATCGATTTCATGATGCCCCAAAAAAGTGGCATCGATGCACTATTCGACATAAGGAGATTACAGCCTAATATTAAACTAATCATGATTACTGCCTTTGCATCCGTAGATAATGCGGTGGAGGCAATTAAGCGAGGTGCTAGTGAGTACATCGCGAAGCCTTTCAAAATTGAAAGCCTTTTATTAACGATCCGACGTGTCCTTGAAGAAGCAAAATTCGCCGAGACGATGGAAAACCCGGATATAGATCGTACCATGAGCGCTCTGGCCAGCCCCATTCGCCGAAATATACTGAAACTTTTGCAAGATAACGATGAAATTCGTCTCATGGAAATTACCAGAAAGCTGGGGATCGAAGATCATACTAAAGTAGTCTTTCACCTCAAAATACTGAAAGAGGCGGCCGTTATCGATCAGAGTCAGGGCAAAGGGTACTTTCTCACAAAAGAGGGATTGAAAATGATCGAGTGTCTCAAAATGCTCGATCAATATTTAACCACTTAATTAGCTGGCAGTTATTTACCGTTGTGAATTCTTCTTCACAGATTCGATAAAATACTAACTTAACAATTCTATTGATAGTCTTTTCGCATTACGCCATAGAACAGCCAACATTATACAGATGTTCGATTCTAGGCAATGATCAAAGGTTTAACGTAACATGAAGATCAAGAAAGAATAGAGGGATCGCAAAATGACAAAATCTCGCAAAACACTGTTTGGCATATTTATCCTTCTGGTAATCGGTTTTGTGATTTTCCATTGGTATAGTTTTTTTCTCCCAAAAATCAGCCAACCCATAGAATACAGCCATAAGGTGCATACTGCGATACTCAAATGCGAGGAATGCCATATGGGGGTTCTCAATTCTGCTTCCGCCGGCCTGCCGGGCATTGAGGTTTGCATGGGATGCCATAGTGAAGAACCGCTATCAAAAAGTCCCGAAGAGAAAAAACTGATCCATTATATCAAGCAAAAGCAGAATGTCAGTTGGGTAAGGCTTAACAAGAATCCCGTCCATGTGTATTTTTCCCATAACAGACATGTAACGGTGGGCAAATTGACCTGTGAGCAATGCCATGGAAACATGGGCAAAATGGTCAGTCCGCCTGGCAGGGCGCTGGTAAATCTTAGTATGAGTTACTGCATCTCCTGTCACGAAAAGAATAAAATGGATACAAGTTG
>Ga0080064_1003650_pt1 | contig 21654 bp, 14 predicted proteins | sample Subgrocontami54m_FD_69260 | JGI IMG/M metagenome (GOLD analysis project Ga0080064, IMG submission 69260) | Subsurface groundwater microbial communities from S. Glens Falls, New York, USA - GMW46 contaminated, 5.4 m (SPADES assembly) (version 2) ...
GCCGCCCTTCGGGCGGCCCCTTCTCCTCTGGCGCAGCGGCCGCAGAGTTGACCATCGCCATCGTTCGGTCCACGGAGACCTCCGTGCGTCCTCCGTGGGCTCCGTGCCTCCGTGGTGAAATGAACGCCAGGAGACTCTGAGCGCGCCAGGGATATGGTCCATGCGCACCGTCCGCCGGCGTGAAGCGATGGCGGAGGTCTCGCTCCAGGCAGGATGTCTTGGGTTGTGGGCGGAGCCCGCGCTGGAATCTGGGATCTAGGATTTTGGATCTAGCACGCGGGGACCCATCCAATCCTCAGGATAGCGCTTGACGCGACACTAGAGCCCGCGACGGCATACCTCACGGAGTCCAGGGACCTACCGCACGACGTCGAAGACGTGGACGCCCTGGTCCAGGACGCCGACGATCACTTCCTTGTCGCCGTCGCCGTCGAGGTCGCACGCCGAAAGGCCCACGCAGAAGGACCCCATCGAGACATTCCCCGCGCCCTCGAAGGGCTCGCTGATCCACGCCGGACGGCCCTTGGAGTCGATCAGGCACAGGAAGCAGTGGTACACCTTGTCCGACTCGCGCGTCATCATCCCCGGCGACAGCGCCACCAGGACCTCGGCCTTCCCGTCCCCGTCCAGGTCCTCCACGGTGATCGCGTTCGCCTCGCGCAGCGCGAATCCGCCCGGCAGCTCGTACTTCCAGATCTCCTTCCCGTCCATCGAGGAGCGCGCCACGACGAAGTCCTTCCCGTCGATCCAGCCCTCCGCCCCCTCGCCGAGGATCACCTCGTCGATCCCGTCCCCGTCGAGGTCGCCCGCTGCGATGGCCTTCGCCTTCTTCACTGGCCAGGGCGTCTCCGTCCCCCCCGCGTAGGCCAGCTCCTTCACGCCGCCGCCGAACTTGTAGCCGATGAGCCTCGTTCCGAGCGGCCGCCGCACCGCGCAGACGCCGCTGATCGCATCATCGCTGGCAAACACTTCGGAGCCGTCAGAGTCGAAAACCTGCACACCGCCGCCGCCGTAGGCCGCCACGATGACCTCCATGTCGCCGTCCCCGTCCAGGTCGGCGACCTGCGGGACGTTGAGGCCCCCGAACTTCGACTGCCCCGTCCAGAGCTTCCTGCCCCAGGAGTCGTCGTCGTCCTCCCCCCACACATCGAAGCTCCCGGACATGAAGTTCTGGAACGTGAGAAGCTCCATCCCGCCCTTCCCATCAAGGTCAAAGATGCGCAGGAGCCCCGGTTCGTGCTTCCACGTCCCCTTCCGCATGCCGGTCCTGTCCAGGGTCAGCATCTCGCCCGACTCGGTCGAGGCGTACACAGACACCGTCCCATCCTTGCCAGGGTCCCCCGCCGCGCAGCCATACAGGCCCTTCACGTCGGCCTTCCACCTCGGCTTCAGCTCGAAGCGGTTCTCAGGGCGCTTGTAGAAGTCGTCCGTGACCAGCTTGCCGACGGGGTCGGCCTTCTTCTCCTTGGGGAGGGCGCGGTAGAAGTCGATGGCCAGCGCCATCTCAATGCGAGAGGTCGCCACCTCGGTCGCGGAGAGGACGCCTGCCTTGAGCTGGGCCTCGCGGATCGCCTTCTCGCGGCCCAGGGCCTCGTCGCAGCACTTCTGGAACACGATGTCGGGCATCATCCCAACGGAGTTCTCGAGCTGGGCCACACGGAACTCGGCGCGGACCGCGTCAATCTCCGTCCCGACGCCGGTCTTGTGCCTCTCGCTAGCGTCGCGCGCGGCCTCCTTCAGGAGGTCGAGCCTCATCTTGTCCCAGGCCGCCGGCTCGATGAATCCCGCAGCCAACTGGGCGTCGAGAAGGACCTCCTTCGCATCGATGACCTCGCTGGCGGCGATGATCCCCTTGGCGATCAGGGCCTCCGCCCTCGCGACGTTCTGCGCCGCCGCGTCGTTGGCCGCCATCGCGTCCGCCTTCGCGAGGCCGCCGGAGGCGAACTCCTTGCGGATCCGTGCCAGCTCGACCCGCAGCCGATCCACCTCCCTCCGGAGCTCCGCGACGGCATCCGCCTGCAACGGGTCGGTCTTCGCGACCCGATCGCGCGGCATCGCCGGTTCGCCAATCAAGATCCCCGCCTGCGTTACGAACAGGCCGCAGTTCACGGAGTCCGCGGCGCTCTCGAGCGCGACGTCCGCGGGCACGGCGTTGAACCTGAGCGTCACCGTTCCGCGGATGGAGGGACCGATCACGACCGGGCGGCCCGAGTGCCTCGCCAGGAGGGGGAGGACCTGCCGGATGTCGGCGTCCTTGAACTCCAGCGTGACCGGGGCGCCGCCGCCCGCGACAGGCTCGAACCGCGGGAGCTGAACGATCGCCGGGGTCAGCGTCAGGACCCCGTTCGACTCGTCGACCCTGAAATTGCAGGCCCGCGCGATCGCGTCGATCACCGCCCTCGGCGGCGCCTCGGGGATGTACGCGGTCACCGTCCCCCTCACCGACGGGCCGAGGACCAGCGACAGGCCGTGCCGCTGGGCGAGAGACTCGAGCGTTGCGCGAAGGTCCGCGTCGTTCACGACGAGGGCCCCCTCGGCGGCCGCGACCGGCGGGGCGACGGGAACCGGGGCCTCCACCTGCGGCTGGAAGTCGATCTCGGCGATCTGGTCCTCGGCAAACGCCTTGACCTCGCCGGCGATCCGGAAGCGGTAGGTCCGCGAACCGAAGTCGACGAGCGTCGCCTCGATCACGGTGCCGTCTTGCAGACGGATCCGGACCCTCCGCTCCTCGGCGGAGATCAGGGACGCGAGCAGGACCAGGGCGAGGACGACGCGAGCGCTCTTCATGGACGAACCTCCAAACATCGAACCACCACCCTGTCATGCACGCGCCGTGCCTCGTCGTAAGTCGTTGTCCGGCCTTGGTGGCTTGTCGCGGGGCGTTGAAGAATTCGACGCCGTTGTCGAAGTTCTCGACGACCCTACCGGTAGGTGATCCTCTCGACCTGGTCGATCTCCCAGGCCTGTTCGCGGCCGTCCTTCTCCCGGAAGAGAATCCGCTCGTCGCGGATCTCCACGACCTCCCCGTCGTGCTCCTTCCCGTCGACGATCACGACCGCGGACCGCGTTGGCGGCTTGGGCGGAGTGCGCTTCGTCGTCCCGAGCCAGACCCACGCCCCCAGGCCGCCGAGGAACACGAGGGTCAGGATCGTCGCGATGACGCCCATGTTGCGGAGCCGGGGCAGCTCCGGCGCGGTCTCGGCCGTCACCGCCTCCAGCGGGAACCCCGTCACGTCGAGCGAGCGCGACTCGGCGCCCGGGTAGGCCGCGAGGACCGCCTCCCTCATCGCGGCGGCGTCGACGTAGCGCCCCTCGGACGTCTTCGCCAGCGCCCGCGCGAGGATTGGCTCGAACGCCGGCGTCACATGGACCGACGTGGGCAGCGGCGCCTCGGCGTGCATCTTCAGCACGGCCAGCGGGTGGTTCCCCTTGAACGGGACCTCGCCGTGGAGCGCCTCGTACAGCACGACGCCGAGCGAGTAGAGGTCGCTGCGCGGGTCGGGGGAGGTCCCCTCCGCCTGCTCCGGCGACATGTACTCGGGAGTCCCCATCACCTGCCCCGACATCGTCAGGCGCGTGAGGTCCTCCGAGCGTGCGAGGCCGAAGTCGGTGACGTGGACGCGGCCGTCGCGGTCCACGAGGAGGTTCCCCGGCTTGATGTCGCGGTGGATGATCCCCTTCCCATGGGCGAACGAGAGCGCGGAGAGCACCTGCGCCGCGACGCACGCCGTGTTCTCCGCCGAGAGCCTCCCCATCCCGCGGATCAGCATCGCGAGGTTGATCGACGGGATGTACTCCATGGCGAAGCACCACGTCCCGTCGTGCTGCTCGAGCGGCGAGAGGGCCTTCACGATGTTGGGATGGTCCAGCGCGGCGAGGACGGCCTGCTCCTGCGCGAAGCGGGCGACGAGGGCCCCTTCTCCGGCGAGCGACGGCGACAGGAGCTTCACGGCAACGAGGCGCGACGTCCGCTTGTCGACGGCGCGATAGACCTCGCCCATCCCCCCCTTTCCGAGGCGGGAGTGAAGCGTGTACGGCCCCAAGGTACGGTCGTTCACTCGGCAGGCATCCCGTATTCGCGCAGCTTGTTGTAGAGAGTAGCACGGTGCACGCCGAGGAGGCGAGCCGCCTCGGTCTTGTTCCCCCCGGCGAGCTTGAGCGCCCGGAGGATCTCCCGCTTCTCGATTTCGCGTAGGGCGCCGACGCCCTGCTCGGTCTCGCCGATGCCGACCTGGACCTCGATCGGGAGGTCGGCCTTCACGAGCTCGACGCCGTCGGCGAGGAGGACGGCCCGTTCGAGTGCGTTCCGCAGCTCGCGGACGTTGCCGGGCCACGGGTAGCGCTCCAGGGCCTTGAAGGCGTCCTCATGGATGGAGCGCACGCGCGGATTGATGGCGCGGCGGTGGGCCTCGAGGAAGTGGGCGGCGAGGGCCCGGACGTCGCCCGGGCGCTCGCGGAGCGGCGGGACGCGCAGCTCGAGGACGCGGAGGCGGTAGTAGAGGTCCTGACGGAAGGAGCCGGCGGCGGCCCCGCCTGCGAGGTCGCGATTCGTGGCGGCGACGACGCGGACGTCGACGCGGACGGTCTCACTCCCTCCGACGCGGGTCAGCTCGCGCGATTCGAGGACGCGGAGGAACTTCGGCTGGACGGCCTGGGGCAGCTCGCCGACCTCGTCGAGGAAGAGGGTGCCCGTGTGGGCCTGCTCGAAGCGCCCCCGGCGGCGCTCGGAGGCCCCGGTGAAGGCCCCCTTCTCGTGGCCGAACAGCTCGCTCTCGACGAGCCCCTCGGCGAAGGCGGCGCAGTTGACGGCGACGAACGGGCCGTCGCGGCGAGGGCCATTCGCGTGGAGGGCGCGGGCGACGAGCTCCTTGCCGGTGCCGGTCTCCCCGACGACGAGCGTGGTGGTATCGGCCGCGGCGGCGCGCAGGATCTGGCGCGTGAGCTCCTGCATGGGCCTGGAGTCGCCCACGAGGATCGGCGCGGGGGCCTCGACGAGCGTCGGCCCCGGCGGCGGGGCGGCCTTCTCCGCGGCCTGGTCGGCGAAGAGGAGGACGGTGCCCCCGACGCGGACCCGGTCGCCGTGGACGAGAGGGCGGTCCTGCACGGGGAGGTCGTTGACGAACGTCCCGTTGCGGCTCTGGAGGTCGACGACGGCCCAGCCGATGCCGCGGGGCTCGACGCGCGCGTGCTGGCGGGAGCAGCGGTCGTCGAGGAGCGGCAGGTCGACGCCGAGGTCGCGTCCGAGCACGCACCCCTTCCCCAGGAGGTCGTGCACGGTGCCCTGTTGCGCCCCTTCCATCACCACGAGTCGAGCCATGGTGCGGACAGGCTAGTCGACGACGCCACGGGGCGCAAGAGGCGATGAGATGCGGGCCGATTCGCGTGCCTGACTGCCCACAGTGTCTCGGGGACCGGCGGCGGTTTTGTGCATCGGCGTGAACAATCGGCGCAATGCGACAAATTGTCCCCTGTTCCTGGGCTGGCCTCCTCCTCTCTAACTCCCCGTGCTGTAGGTCCATGCATCGGCGCCAAGGATCCGTCGCCAGGAATCGTTTCAGCGCGTCTGCGGGCACCGGGATTGCCGAAATTGATCTGGCGGATGGCGAGAGGGATTTGCGAATGAGATCTGATGGCGAGCGGTCCCGCGACAATTTCGAGCGCGAGCTGATCCAGTCGGCCGTGCCCGTCCTCCTGACGTTCCGCGCGGAGAAGCACGGCGCTGACGCCCTCGACGAGGTGCGAGAGGAGTTCACGGGGAGGATCGCATTCCTCACCGTCGACGTGCAGGACGACGACGAGTTGCTCCGCTCCTACGGCGTGGTCTCCCTTCCCACCCACCTGGTCGTGAAGGACCTGTTCATCCGCGACGTGATCGTGGGCCAGGTACCCTCAGACCGCCTGCGCTCGGTCCTCACGAGCGCGATCGCGTAGTCAGCGCCCCTGCGCCAGCGGATTGGCGAGGTACGCCCGCTGGCAAGCCATGCACAGGTCGAAGGCCATCGCCTTGTAGACCTGGTCCTCCAGCGCCTGCGGGTCCATTTCCTTCATCCGGTCGATCAACCGGCGGATCTCGGCGTTGAAGTCCTGCTCGAGGTCCTCCGTGGTCACCTCCAACGGGTCGTACGCCGCTTTGACCTCGATCTTCACCTCGTAGCGAACGTTCTCCCCCACCAGGAGCGCCTTGTCGCAGCGATCACAGGAGATCCCATGCATTTCGATTCCCCCTATCGCGTCTCGGCGTGGCGAGAGAAAACCGCCCAAAGTCGACACTGCAGGAAGGAAGTCGGGAAGGCCCCGAAGGGGCCGCAAGAGTGTAGCCAGGGCCGAAGGCCCTGGGACCTGACGCTCTGGCGGTTCGGAGCCCCGAAGGGGCGACAGAAGCGCGTTCTGTCGCCCCTTCGGGGCTCCGCCTCTTGGGTGGAACGCCGTCGCCAGGGCCTTCGGCCCTGGCTACACTCTTGCGGCCCCTTCGGGGCCTTGCCGACCTCGTCGCTGCAGTCTCGACTTGGGGCGTCACTCGCTCGCCACGCGTCTCGGGCATCCTACCACAAGGTTCGGCGTCCGAAGAACGGACGCACGAGGGGGTCCGTGCAGACTTGGAGCTTGCAAAACGACGACACGAGGGGGTCTGCAGGCGTTTTGCGATCGCAGAGTGACGACACGAGGGGGTCTGCAGGCGTTTTGCCATCGCAGAGTGATGACACGGGGGGGTCTGCAGGCGTTGGAAGACGTTCAAGTGGGCGCAAGGGGTGGGTTGGTCGTCATTCCTCGGTCTCCGAGTCGTCCGGCGAGGGGGCCGGACAGCGATCCCGCGTCGTAGTTTGGACTTTGGAGCCGGCACGGGCTAGAATCAGAGGAACCGAAGCCGATTTCAGGCATCGAAGTCACCCGCCGGAGTCATTGGAGCCTTCATGCGGCCAGTCTTGTTCGAGATCCCCCTCGGCTTCCTCGGCCTCAAGGACATCCCGGTCCACGCCTACGGCTTCTTCATCATGCTCGGGTTCGTCGTCGGGAGCTGGATCGCCGCCAAGCGTTCCCCCAGGGTCGGTGTGAAACCGGAGTTCACGCTCGACCTCTCCCTCTGGGTGATGATCGCCGGGATCGTCGGCTCCCGCGTCTTCTACGTCGCCCAGTACCACAGCGACTACGACTGGCGCGTCTTCGACGTGACCGACGGCGGCTTGAACTTCTGGATGGGCGTCTTCGGCTGGGTCCTCCCTCTCGCCTGGTACCAGTGGAAGAGCCGCGACCCCAAGCGTCCCCGGCAGGGGCTCCTCTCCGCGCTCCTGGGAACCCTCCTCGCGTGCTTCGTCGTCGGGCTGGTGTTCGCACGGGGCGCCTACCTCCTCCAGCACCGCATGGACCCGCGGTTCGATTTCGGCGTCTTCAAGATCTGGAACGGCGGGATCGTCTTCTACGGAGGCCTGTTCGGCGCCGTCGCCGTGGCGTACTGGTACATCTGGCGCCACAAGCACTCGATCGCCGTCATCTCCGACCTCTTCATCCCCGAGGTGGCGCTCGGGTACGCCTTCGCGCGCGTCGGCTGCTTCCTCAACGGCTGCTGCTTCGGCCACCCGACCACCCTGCCCTGGGCCATCACCTACCCTGGGCCTTCCGCGGCCCTCACCGGAGGCTCTCCAGCGTGGGAGTCGCAGGTCCAGGCGGGGCTCATCAACCACACCGCCGATGTCTCGCAGGCCGTCCACCCGTCGCAGCTCTACGCGGTGGTCGCCGCCGTCGGGATCTTCTTCTTCCTCTCCTGGATCTGGAAGGCGAACAAGGTCCCCGGCCGCGTGCTCGCCTGGTTCTGCATGGTCTACTCCGTGTACCGCTTCCTCGTGGAGTTCACGCGGGGCGATGAAAAGTCCGACTGGGTCGGCCTCACGATTTCCCAGTTCATCAGCGTCTGCATGTTCGCGGCCGGCCTCGTATACCTGATCGTCCTGTCGCGCCGGGCAGCGCCGGCGCCCCAGGCGATTGCCGCCGTTTCCGATCGCCGATAGGAGGGACCTCCATGCGTCCCCGTCACGCCGTCCTCTGGGCCGTGCTCGTCCTCTCCATCCCGCTCGTCGGCATCGACGACCCCGCCGCCCAGGCCAAGGAGGCCCTCAAGAAAGGCGACTACGCGAAGGCCGAGAAGGCCTTCGAGGCCCTCATCGCCAAGGACGAGGCGGACCCCGATGCCCTCACCGGCCTCGCCGAGGTCCACCTCGTCACCGGCAAGTACCCCTCCGCCGAGCGCTCCGCGCGCAAGGCGATCGAGTGCGACCCCGAGTTCTCCCCGGCCTACGGCGTCCTCGCCGAGGCCCTCTACACCGTCGGCAAGTACGGCGAGGCCGACAAGGTTGCCACCAAGGGGATCGAGATCAACGACCTCGACGTCCGCTCACGCTTCTTCCGCGCCATGGCGCGCTACGACACCGGGCAGTACGACGTCCTCGACGCCTCGCAGGAGCTCGACTGGTTCCTCTCGGACTTCGAGGCCCGGGCGGAGAAGTGGTCCGAGCGCGACTGGCTCTACGGCGGCCAGGGGATCTGGCTCTACGGCCGCTACGCGGGCGAGGGCGGCGTCGCGCGCTCGCTCGTGGAGAACCTCGTCGGGACGGAGCCCATCAAGACGAGCGCCGACCTCATCGCGATGCTCGGGTGGTTCCACGTCGAGTGGTACGACTACCCCGGCGCGAAGACCGACTTCAAGGAGGCGCTCGACAAGAACCCGCAGCACCCGTGGGCGATGCTCGGCGCGGAGCTGGTGGGCGGGAACGAGGGTCAGAATCCGTACGAGGCGAAGATGGTCCGCGCCCCGCAGGTGCTCAAGGTCAACCCGAACCTCGTCGAGGCCCACTGCCAGCACGCCGCGAAGCTCCTCGGCGCCGACCAGTTCAAGGAGGCGATCGAGGCGGCCGACAAGGCCCTCGCGGTGAATCCGAACCATGTCGCGGCCCTCGCCTACAAGGCGACCGCGACCTTCCTCTCGGGCAAGCACGACGCGGTGGACGGGCTCGCGAAGAAGGCCCTCGAGATCAACCCGAAGGGGGGCGAGTTCTACTACGTCCTCGGCGAGGGCGTGGGCAACAAGCGCATGACGATGACGTCGTACGAGTACCTGAAGGCCGGGGTGGACCTCGACCCGAAGAACACGAAGCTCCTCATCTCGCTCGGGCAGTGCGAGATGAACCTCGGCGAGGACGTCGCGGCGAAGGAGCACCTCGAGGCGGCCTACGCGCGGAACAAGTCGAACGTATGGACGGTGAACTACCTCCAGCTCCTCGACGCCTACTTCGGCACGAAGGACAAGGAGGCGACGTACCTGCTGAAGACGAGCCCCCACTACCGCTACCGCATGCACAAGAGCGAGGTGGCGTGGCTGGAGGACTACGCAATCGACATCAGTGAGCGGTGCTACGCGGAGTTCGCGAAGCGGTACAAGTTCGAGCCGCACCAGCCGGTGACGCTCGAGCTGTTCCCCTTCCACAACGACTTCAGTGCGCGGACCATCGGGCTGCCGGGGCTGCCGGCGGCAGGGGCGTGCCTCGGCCGCGTGGTCGCGACCCTCTCGCCGCGCGCCAAGGAGGAGATGGGCCCGTTCAACTGGGGCGCGGTGCTCTGGCACGAGGTGGCGCACGTCTTTGCGGTGCAGCAGTCCGACGAGAAGACGCCGCGCTGGTTCACGGAGGGGCTCTCGACGTACGAGGAGAAGCGATACGTGGAGGGGTGGGAGTTCAGCGGCGGCGGGGGGTGGTCGAGCGACCTGCGCCTGAAGACCTTCCAGAACTACCACCTCGGGAAGTTGATCCCGCTGGAGCGCTTGAACGAGGGGTTTGGCGGCGGCGACGTCATCTTCTACTACTACTATGCGTCGCTCATCCACGAGTTCACGGAAAAGACCTGGGGGTTCGAGAAGATCCCGCAGATGCTGCTGAAGTATGCGGAGGGGAAGAAGGACCCTGAGGCCTTCAAGGAGGTCTACGGGATCGAGATGAAGGAGTTCGAGAAACGGTTCCACCAGTGGATCCACGACGAGTACATGAAGGACATCAAGTTGCGGGCGCCGCTGAAGGACGAGGACGTCGCGGCGCTGGAGCGCAAGGTCTCGAAGAACAAGGAAGACCACGAGTCGATGGGGAAGCTCGCCTACCACCTCGTGGCGCAGAAGGAGATCACGAAGGGGCGGGCGATGGGCCTGAAGTGCCTGGAGATCAACCCGAAGAACGTGGACGCGCTGGTCGCGATGGGCCGGGTGTACATGGACCGCGCGAACAAGAGCGTGAAGAAGGCCCGGAAGTGCTTCGAGGACGCGATCGCGAACGGCGGCGGGGAGGACTACGTCGTGCACTGGGAGTTCGGGAAGCTCCTGCAGGAGGACAAGAAGGTCGAGGAGGCGATCGAGCAGTTCGAGGCGGCCTCGCGGATGTTCCCGCGCTTCGCGCCGCGGAACGACAACGTCTACAAGCGGCTGGTGGAGCTGTACGAACAGGCCGGCGAGGAGGACAAGGCGGTCACGACGCTGGAGAGATGGGCGCCGATCGACTACGGCGACTTCCCGATCCGGATGAAGCTCGCGGCGGCCTACCGCTCTAGGGGCATGGACGACAAGGCGATCCACATCCTGGAGGAGGCGATCTGGATCGAGCCGATGGACATCAAGCTGCATGCTTGGTTGGCGGAGGGGTATCGGAAGCGGAAGGAGCTGGACCGCGCGGCGAAGGAGCTGTCGCACGCGATCGCGGTGACGGCGCGCGCGAACGAGAAGGTCGACCCGCCGGGGAAGCTGGACCACCTGATCGCGGGCTTCTGGTGCGACACGGCGGAGATCCGCCTGGAGCAGGGTCGCAAGGACGACGCGAAGGACGCGGTGGACCAGGCGCTCTTCGTCGACCCCGAGAGCGAGCGGGCGAAGGAGCTGGAAGACAAGCTGTACGAGTAGCCCCGACGGCCGGATGTGTCCGGCCCTGCAACGCTGCAACATCGCGCAGGTAGATCCGTCTCGGTGGCGGTGGCGGGCTCGGGATCGTACTCGAAATCGTTCTCGGGCGCGTTCTCGGTCTCGTACTCGGAACGCTGGCGTCGAGTACGAGACCGAGAACGCGTCCGAGAACGATTTCGAGTACGATCCCGAGCCCGCCACCGCCACCGATACCTGTCGGAGGAGAGCCAATGCGGCATTCGATGTGGATGGTCCTGATCGGCGTGCTCGCCATCTCGCTCAGAGTGCCCGTGCGGGCGGAGGAGTCGAGGACCACGTGCCCGTACGTCACCGCGCACGAGACCGCGCTCGACGCCACGGAGGCCGACGTCTCCAAGGAAGAGGCGTTTCGCCAGGTCCGCGTCGAGTTCAACGGCATCAAGGGCGACCGCGTGCCCGCGTCCTTGTACGTCCCCTCGCACGGCACGGCCCCCTTCCCCGCGCTGCTCCTCCAGTACGGCAGCGGCGGGCACAAGGGCGTCGACTACATCGTCCGCCTCGGACACCAGTTCGCCCAGCGCGGGTTCGTCGTGCTCACCATCGACTCGCCCGGCAAGGGCGATCGCGACGGCAAGGGCGTCGAAATCCTCGACTGGATCACGAGCAACAAGGGCCGCGAGGAGTTCCTCCAGTACTGCGGCGACTATAGCCGCGCCGTGGATTACCTCCTGTCGCGCGACGACGTCGACTCGGAGCGGCTCGGCTTCGTCGGCATCAGTTGGGGCGCGATCACCGGCGTAACCTACGCCGCGCACGACCCGCGCATCAAGGCCGTCGGCTCCATCCTCGGCGGCGGCGGGTTCCTCGGCCTGACCGAGCTGCTCCGCGGTCGCATCAAGGAGTCCATCGACCCGGTCCGCAACGTCGGCCTCATCGCCCCGCGGCCGCTGCTCCTCGTCAACGCAAAGAAGGACCAGATCATCCCCAGGGCGTTCTCCAAGGCCCTCCACCGCGCGGCGGGCGACCACGCCGAGAAGGTCTGGCTCGACTGCGACCACCTCATGAACGGCGTCGACCCCCTGGAGGTCGGCGACAAGGTGATCGACTTCATGCTCGACCACCTCCCGAACGGCCCGCTGCCATAGCCGCGGCTGTGGTTGTCCTTGCCGTGTGCGCTCACAACTGGTAATCTGCTCCCCCCTCAAAGTTCCACGACCGCCAGTCGAGGAGCGCCCATGGGCCGCCCGGAAGCCGTCCACGACACCGCGTCCTCCTCCCAGGAAGGCCGCCTCTACCTCCCGAGCGAGGACCTCGCCGACTTCGACGCCGACGTCGCCCGCCTCATCCACCAGGAGGCCCTCCGCCAGGAGGACCGCCTCATCCTGATCCCCTCCGAGTCGCTCTGCCCCCCGCCCGTGCGCGAGGCCCTCGCGAGCGTCTTCACCAACATCTACGCCGAAGGGTACCCCTCCCAGCGGATGTGCCGCGAGGACGAGGAGTACCTCCTCGACGAGTCCCGCTCCCTCTCCTACTACCGCCGCTACGGCGACCGGCGCTACTACAAGGGCACCGAGTACGTCGACCTCGTCGAGGCCCTCGCGCAAAAGCGCGCCGCCCGCCTCTTCGCCAACGACCGCGTCCCCGCCGAGCGGATCTTCGTCAACGTCCAGCCCCTCTCCGGCGCCGCGGCGAACAACGCGGTCTACGAGGCCTTCTGCATCCCCGGCGACGTCGTCATGGGGATGGCCCTCAACCACGGAGGCCACCTCACACACGGCTCCCCCGTCAACCGCAGCGGTAAGCGCTACAAGATCGTCCCCTACAAGGTCGACCAGAAGCTCGGGCGGATCGACTACGACGAGGTGGAGCGCCTCGCGCGCGAGTGCAAGCCGCGGATGATCGTCAGCGGCGCCTCGGCCTACCCGTGGGAGATCGACTGGAAGCGCCTCCGCGCCATCTGCGACACCTGCGGATCCAAGCCCATCCTCCTCGCCGACATCAGCCACCCCGCCGGGCTCGTCGTCGCAGGCCTCTTCCCGAGCCCCGTCGGGTATGCGGACGTCACCACGCTGACCACCCACAAGACGATGTGCGGCCCGCGCGGCGCGATCACCCTGACGACCCGCGAGGACTACGCGAAGAAGATCGACCTTGCGGTGTTCCCCGGCGAGCAGGGCGGCCCGCACATCAACCAGGTCGCCGCGAAGGCCGTGGCGTTCAAGTACGCCGCGACCGAGGAGTTCCGCGAGCTGCAGAGGAAGATCGTCGACAACACCAAGGCCCTCGCCGACGGCCTCGCGAGCCGCGGTCTCAAGCTCGCCTACGGCGGGACGGCGAGCCACCTCTGCCTCGTCGACCTCAAGGCGATCCCGCAGAAGAGCGGCGTGCCGCTCCGTGGCAGCATCGCGTCGAACATCCTCGACCTGTGCGGCATCACCTCCAACCAGAACACGATCGCGGGCGACACGAGCGCCCTGCAGGCGGGCGCGGTCCGCTTCGGCGCCGTCATCCTCTCCCAGCGCGGCATGGGCGCGGCGGACATGGACCGCCTGGCGGGGCTGATCCACCGCGTGCTGACCGGCATCGAGACCTTCGAGGTCATGGGGACGCGCGGCCCGATCTGCCGCGGGAAGATCGACCTCCGCACGATGGAGGAGGTCCACGAAGAGGTGAAGGACCTCTGCCGCCTCTACCCCGTCGACCCCGCGCTCTGGGCCGAGCGCAAGGAGAAGGGCTCCGGCGTCATGCGCCGCCGCAGCCGGGAGACGAGCCTCTTCAAGGAGCACGTCCGCGCGAACGCGCCGATGGACTCCTTCCACGGCTGGAGCCTCCCGTCCCAGTACCGGAACGCGGACACCGAGTTCCAGGCCGCCCGCACCAGCGCGGCGCTCTTCGACCTCGGCGACGAGGGGCTCCTCGAGATCCGCGGCGAGCACGCGCGCGGGTTCCTCCAGCAGGTCGGCACGGCCGACCTCTCCAACCAGAAGGTCGGCGACATCCGGCACACCCTGCTCCTCACGCCCGAAGGGAAGGTCATCGACGACGTCCTCGTGCTTCGTCTGGGCCCCGCCCCGCGGTTGGGCGAGCGGTACCTGGTCGTGACGAACCCGGCGAACGCGGACCAGGTGCGCCGCTGGCTCGGCGCGCTCTCCGACGGGTACGTGAAGTTCGACCCGCAGGACCTCCACGCAAAGATCGACGGGCCCGTCGCCATCGTCGACCTGCGCGACCACCCGATCGAGGAGAAGCGCCTCGCCGCGATGGCCCTGCACGGACCGAAGGCGGGCGCGATCGCGCGCGAGCTGTGCACGGCCCTCGAGAAGCTCGCGCCAGGCCGCTTCCAGCAGGCGGAGATCGGCGGCGTGAGGGCCCTCGTCGCGCGGAGCGGCTTCACGGCCGAAGAGGAGCGGTTCGACTTCCTCGTCCACCCAAACGATTCGACGAAGCTCTGGAACCTCCTGGCGCACGAGGGGCACTCGAAGGGCCTGCAGCTCGGGGGCGTCATCGCCCGCCGCCGCCTGCGGATGGCCGCGGGGCTCCCGACGTACGAGGACGCGGGACGTCCGAGCGCGGGGAACATCTACGCGGACGGGAACCGCGACCTGTTCGGCACGGGCAAGCCCTTCTTCATCGGGCAGCGCGCGTTCCTCGGCGAGTTGAAGGCGCACGCGCCGAAGCGCGAGGGCTGGACGTGGCACCCCGAGGAGGGGCCGCTCAAGAAGACCTGCCTCTACGCGGAACACGAGAAGCTGACGAAGAAGCGGAACCTCGTGCCGTTCGCGGGGTGGTCGATGCCGGTGCTCTACACATCGATCGGCGAGGAGCACCAGGCCGTCCGGACCCGTGCCGGCCTCTTCGACATCTCGCACATGGGGGTGTTCGAGGCCGCCGGCGAGGGGGCCTGCGCTTTCCTCGACGCGGTGCTGACGAACCACGTCGCGAAGCTCGGCGTGACGTTCAGCCAGTACAACTACTGCCTGGACCCGGACGGCAAGTGCCTCGACGACGTACTCGTCTATCGCGTCGCCGAGGACCGGTACATGGTCGTCGTGAATGCGGCGAACGCGGACAAGGTCTGGGCGTGGTGGAACGCGGCGGTGGACCGGAGGCACGAGATCGACCGCGAGTTCCCCTGGCGCGAGGTCGGCAAGGACGTCCGCATCCGCGACCTGAAGGACGTCGACAGCGGCGTAGACCGCCGCGTGGACATCGCGCTCCAGGGACCGGTCACGAGGGAGGCCCTCCTGCGCGTCGTCGGCTCCGGTGACGACCGCGAGCGGATCGCCGGCCTCCTCCGGTCGCAGCATTGCCGGGCGCGCGCAGCGGACGCCGACGTGATTGTCTCTCGCACGGGCTACACGGGCGAGCCGCTCGGATACGAGCTGTTCGTCCACCCGGACCAGGCGACCACGCTGTGGAACGCGATCCTGGAGAAGGGGAAGGACCTCGGCGTGGTGCCGACGGGGCTCGGCGCGAGGGACTCCTGCCGGACCGAGGCGGGCTTCCCGCTCTACGGCCACGAGCTGGCCGGCCCGCACGACGTGACGCCGACCGAGGCGGGGTACGGGTGGTTCGTGAAGCGCCACAAGCCGTTCTTCGTCGGGAAGATGCCGTATCTGGGGCGCGAGGCGGAGCGGAAGATGCAGGTGGTGCGCTTCGTCGTGGGGCGCAGCGGCGCGAAGGCCGTGAAGCCCGGCGACCCCTGCGTCAGCGCAAAGGGGACGGTGCTCGGCGCGGTGACCTCCTGCACGCTGGTCGGCGAGCGGCAGGTCGGCCTGGCCTGGATCGAGGCGCGCTTCGCGGAGGTCGGCGCGACGTTCGGCGTCTTCCCCCTCCCCCACGACGAGGCGAAGAAGGCGCAGCAGAAGCCGCCGCACCAGCTCGCGCTTGGGGACAAGACACTCTTGCCCGAGGAGGCGCGCATCGTGCCGCGCTTCTACTCGCCCGGCGAATCATTGGAACCGCGCCCGTAGGAGCGCGCTGGAGTCGCGCCCGTAAGGGCGCGGGGGAGTGACGCCCGTAAGGGCGTCAGACCAGGGCCCCGCCAGAGGACCGAGGTAACCGAGAGATGGCATACACAGCGTTCGGACGGACGATCCGGAAGGTCGGCGTGATCGGCAGCGGCCAGATCGGCCCGGACATCGCCCTGTTCTTCAGCAAGGTCCTGCAGCGGAGCGCGGTCCCCGTCGTGGTCGTCGACGTCCTCCAGCAGGCCCTGGACAGCGGAAAGGCGAAGACCGAGAAGAAAGTCGCCAAGGGGGTCGAATCGGGCGCCTTCAAGCCCGACGAGGCGAAGGCCCTGCTTGAGAACCTGAGCTGGACCTCCGACTATGCCCAGCTCGAGGGGGCCGACTTCGTCGTCGAAGCCGCGACCGAGAACCTCGAGATCAAGCGGAGGATTTTCGCGGAGCTCGAGAGCCGCTGCCCGCAGGACGCCATCCTCGCGAGCAACTCCTCGCACCTGGAGCCCGAGGTAATCGCCCACGGCGCGCGCCGGCCGGACCGGGTCCTTGTCATCCACTACTTCTTCCCGGCCGAGCGAAACCCGCTCGTCGAGGTGGTGCCCGGCCCCAACACCCACCCCTCGGTCGCCGACTTCTGCATGGGCTTCTACGAGGCGCTCGGCAAGGTCCCGATCCGCGTCGGCAGCCGGTACGGCTACGCCATCGACCCGATCTTCGAAGGGCTCTTCCAGGCCGCGGCGCTCTGCGTCGAGGAGGGCCTCGGATCGCCCAAGGTCGTGGACGCGGTCGCCGTGAAGGCCCTCGGCCTCGGCGTCGGGCCGTTCACGGCGATGAACCTGACCGGCGGGAACCCGCTCACGCGGCACGGGCTCGACCAGTACACGAAGAAGATCAACGCCTGGTTCCGTCCGCCGCGGATCCTCGACGAGCAGCTCGCGAAGAACCAACCGTGGGAAGCCGCAGGAAAGGGCGAGCAGGTCACGTACACGCCCGAGCAGTACGAGGGCATCTCCAGCTCGCTCCTGGCCGCGTACTTCGGACTCGCGACCGAGATCCTCGAGAGCGGGATCACGAACCTCGGCGACCTCGAAATGGCCGTCGAGCTGGGCCTGGTGATGACCCCACCCTTCGCGCTCATGAACCAGTTCGGCGCCGCGAGGGCGCTTGAGCTCGCCCGCGCGTACAAGAAGACGCACCCTGACTTCGTCGTCCCGCGGGTCCTCTCGGACCGGGGGGCCACGGGGAAGCCGTGGCGCGTGCCGTTCGTCTTCCGCGAGGACAAGGGAGACGTCGCGCTCGTCACGATCAAGCGCCCGCGGGTCCTCAACGCCCTCAACCTGGAGGTCTTCTCGCAGATCCGCGAGACGTTCGAGAAGATCGGCCAGGACAAGTCGATCCGCGCGGCGGTCCTGACGGGCTTCGGCACGAAGGCCTTCGTCAGCGGCGCAGACATCGGGATGCTCGCGACGATCGACTCGCCGAAGCAGGCCGAGGAGATGAGCTGGGGGAGCCACGAGGTGCTCCTCGCGATCGAGAACCTCGGCAAGCCCGTCGTCTGCGCGATGAACGGCCTCGCCTTCGGTGGCGGCAGCGAGCTGGCCCTCGCCTGCACCACGCGGATCGCGCGGAAGGGCCTCGCGCCGCTCGCGGCGCAGCCCGAAGTGCGCCTGGGGATCATCTGCGGCGCCGGGGGGACGCAGCGACTGCCGCGCGTGGTCGGGTTCGAGAAGGCCTGGGAGCTGCTGCGCACCGGGAGGCCGTTCTCGTCCTCCGAGGCCCTCGCGATGGGGTACCTCCACGCGGAGGTGGAGGGGGATCTCGTCGGCGAGGCCGTCTGCCTCGCGCGCTTCATCGCCGACGGGCGGACTCAGGTGAAGACGATGTCGAAGGGACCGTACGCTCCGCCCGCGACGCCGGCCGAGCTCGACCTGGGGTCCCTCTCACGCAGGATCGACGAGATCAACCGCAAGGCGATCCTGGAGGGCGCGGCACTCCCGATCGTCGAGGGGCTCCGCCTCGAGGCGCGGTGCTTCGGCGAGTGTGCGACGACGAAGGATATGCGGATCGGGATCGAGAACTTCGTGAAGAACGGCCCGCGGTCGAGCGCGCCATTCACGCACGCGTAGGAGCCGACGGGGATGCGGGGACCGGGCGCCTTCCTGTTCTGGGTCAAGGTCGGCCTCGCCGCGATGGGGGCGATCTTCCTCGCCGTCGCGGTTGGCGTCGGCATCACGACGGTCCGCTTCGTGTCGGACGCGAAGCGGGCCGACGGCGTCGTCATCGACCTCGTGTGGCACAGCAGCGGGAAGGGCGGATCGACGGCCGCGCCCGTCGTGCAATACGAAGTCGACGGGAAGCCCTACCAATTCAAGAGCCGCACATCCTCGAAGCCCCCCGCCTACGACATCGGAGAGAAGGTCGTCGTCCTCTACGACCCCGAGACGCCCTCCGAGGCAAGGCTCGACGGGTTCTGGGAGCTGTACATGCTCCCGCTGATCTTCGGCTTCTTCGGACTCCTTGAGTCGGCGGCCGTCGCGATCTGGGTGGCGATCGAGCGACGCTCGCTGCTTCGGATCGAGCGCGCGCTGGGAGAGGGGCGGCGGGTGATCGCGACGGTCACCCGGATCGACATCAACCACACCGTCCGCTACAACGGTCGCCGCCCCTGGCGGATCACGGCCGAGCACGACGGCCAGTGTTTCGTCACCCCGAACCTCTGGAGCGACCCGACGCCGCACTACCCGGTCGGCAGCGAGGTCCCGCTCTTCGTCGTCACCGGCGAGCCGGACGTGTACGCCTTCAGGCTCGAGAAAATGGCCGACGAGGCGTAAGGCTCAGATCTTCTCGAAGACCGAGGCGAGGTCCTCGATCGGGTGGTCGCCGACGAGGCACGCGAGCCAGGGGCCGCGGGAGCGGACTTCGATGTTCGTCGACCGTACCTCGTCGTGGAGGCGATCCCCGAGCTTCGCCAGGGCGGCCTGCATCTCGGGGAAGCGGTCGAGGTCCTTCGACTTCATCAGGACGACCGTCACGGCCGCGCCGCAACAGCGGTAGGAGAGGCACGCGCACTTCACCTCCCCGAGTGTCACCACGGCCGCGCCGTCGAACTTCACGTCGTGCATGCCGATCTGTCCCGACAGGGCGTGCTGCAGGTCAACCTGCATCCCGAGCTGCTTGAGGAGGAATTCCTCCACCTCGTCCGCGGAGTTCGTGCGGAGGTCGAGCGCGAGTTCGCTCTTCGCGAGTCTCCGCTGGAGGCCGATGACCGCCGTCTCGAGGTCGGGCTTCTGGCGCCGCCACATCCCGTACCACGTCAGGGCGAAGACGCCGCACGCCGCGAGCGCAATCGCCATCGCCGCCAGGACTCCGCGGCGCGTCGGGCGGGCCTCCCGCTCCAGCCTCTGCGCAAGGCGCACCCAGGCTTCCGAGGGCATCCGCTCCTTCGGCACCCGGTCGCGGATCTCCCTCTCGAGGCGCATCTCCCCCTCCACCCGTTGGCGACACGGCCCGCACGCCCCGAGGTGATCGGAGAACTCCCTCCTCGACGTGGGGTCCAGCTCCTCGTCGAGCCACAGCTCCAGGTACTGGTGCACGCCCTGGCAGTCCATCGCCACCTACACCTGCCTCCTCTTCGGCGAGCCCGCCTCCGCCACGTAGTCCGCCAGCCGCTCCCGCAGCCGGCCGCGCGCGCGCGACAGGTGGCTCATGACCGTCCCGATCGGCGCGCCGACCATCGAGGAAATCTCCTTGTACGAGAACCCCTCCACCGACCTCAACAGGAAGACGATCCGCTGGGCGGCGGTCAGCTCGAGGACCGCCCGCCGCACTGGATCGGAAACCTGTTCGAGCCACGCCGCGGGGTCACGGAGCAGCTCGTGGTAGGCCTCCGCCCGCTCGGGCGACGCGAGTCCCGCCTCCTCCGCGTCGGAGAGGCCCACTTCGAGGCTCCGCTTCGCCTTCCGGTTCAGGTTGAGGACCGTGTTGACGAGATAGCGGAAGATCCAGGCCTTGAAGTTCGTCCCGAGAAGAAAGTTGTCGAAGCCCCGGTACGCGGCGATGGCGGCGTCCTGCACCGCGTCCTCGGCGCCGTTCTTGTCCCACAGGATCGTCATGGCGAAGCGGTAGAGCGCGTCCCGGTGCTCCTCGAGGAGCCGGACGAATTCCTCCCGGCGTGGACGGTCTCCCGCTGCCATATGTCCCGCTGGCCCCGCCCTAATCCGCAGAATTCCGACAAACCCGCATCGTTCTCGTACTCGTGCTCGTGCTCGCCCCTACCCGCACGCCACGACCTGCCGGTAGAGCCTCTCCATCGCCTCGACGTTCGACCCCCACTCGTAGAACCGCTCCACGCGCGCCCTTGCGGCCTTCCCCATCCGCTGCCTCAGCGACGCGTCACGCGCAAGCAGGAGGATCGCGTCCGCCAGGGCCTTGGGGTCGGCCGGCGGAACGAGGAGCCCCGTTTCCCCGTCGGCGACGACCTCGCCGACGCCCCCGACCCGCGAGGCGACCACGGGCAGCCCGGTCGCCCCCGCCTCGACCGCGGCCACGCCGAACGACTCCCCGAGCGAGGGCATGGCAAACAGGTCCATCCGCCCCAGGGCCTCGTGGACGCGCTCGTTCGGCACGGAACCGGCCCACTCGACCCGGGGCCCGATCCCCAGGCGATCAGCCTGCTTCTGGAGGTCCCCCTTCGCCGTCCCGTCGCCGACCAGGAGGAGCCTCGCGCCGGGCAGCTCCTTGGCGACGATCACGAACGCGTCGAGCAGGTGGGTCTGCCCGTAGATGACCTCCAGGCGCTTCACGCAGCCGATTGTGAACGACCCGTCCGCGGCAGGGGTGCGTTCGCGGTAGGCGAAGCGTGCAAGGTCGACGCCGTACGGGATGACGCGGACCTCTCGCCCGTTCGGGAGGTACTTCTGCGTCTCCTTCGCCTGGAACTCGCTCGTCGCCGTCAGGGCATCGGCGCGCTGGAGGATGTACTGCTTGAGGAAATAGTCCCGCTGCGACTCCCCCTGCCAGGCACAGACGTCGGAGCCCCAGGTCGAGACGACGACGGGGACGTTGACGTCGGCCGCGTGCTTGAGGTCGGGTCCAAGGAGCGTGAAGAGGCCGAGGATGTGGATCAGGTCGGGGTGGAGCTGGCGCAGCTTCCGCCTCACCTGGTGTACATTCCGGAGACCCTGGACGAGGCGTGAGACGCCGCGTGTCCCGGAGGGATACAGGGCGTGCACGTGGACGGTCGCACCGGGGATTTCCCAGGCGACCGGGGTGACCAGGTGGACGTCGTGTCCCCTCCGAGCCATCGCCTCGACCCAGCGGCGGCAGTGGATGCTCTCGGCATTCGACAGAAAGGCGATCTTGAGGCGGGTGGCGATCATCCTGGCGTCAGGGTAAGGGATGCCCGCGGGTCCGGCAAGCGTTCGCCGAACCGGATTGCGCGGCGCGCGTCGGCTGCGCCGCCTCTAGGGTCCCGTCCAGGCCAATGCTGCCGGTTGGAAGGGCGACGGTAGCCGAGATCCCAGATCCAAAATCCAAGATCCCAGCGCGGGCTCCGCCCACAACCCAAGACATCCTGCCTGGAGCGAGACCTCCGCCATCGCTTCACGCCGGCGGGCGGTGCGCATGGACCATATCCCTGGCGCGCTCAGAGTCTCCTGGCGTTTATTTCACCACGGAGGCACGGAGCCCACGGAGGACGCACGGAGGTCTCCGTGGACCGAACGATGGCGATGGTCAACTCTGCGGCCGCTGCGCCAGAGGAGAAGGGGCCGCCCGAAGGGCGGC